>Ga0315282_10017361_pt1 | contig 10402 bp, 9 predicted proteins | sample YL17G07_20_MG_FD_203693 | JGI IMG/M metagenome (GOLD analysis project Ga0315282, IMG submission 203693) | Sediment microbial communities from Yellowstone Lake, YNP, Wyoming, USA - YL17G07_20 | ecosystem: Environmental > Aquatic > Freshwater > Lake > Sediment | place: USA: Wyoming | collected... | reverse complement strand
TCAGCCTGTCACCTGGACTTGCGAAGGCGGTGTAGACTGCAAGGTTGGCGCAGACCCCTGAGACAGGACGCACATCAACGAATTCGGCGCGAAAGAGTCTCTTCGCGAGGTCTATGCATAGGAGTTCAACTTGGTCGATGTAGACGCAGCCCGCGTATACACGTTCGCCAGGCCAACCTTCCGCGTATCTGTTTCCGAAATCACTTATGATGGCCTCTCGAACTGCGGCGCTTGGAACGTTCTCACTCGCGATGAGAGGTATACTCTCGGAGAACCATTTGTGATGCTGTTGCAGCAATTCGAATACTTTGTCATAGGATTCCTTTGGACTTGACATTCTGAATCCCAAGGAACTGAGCGTGCATCGCTCTTTAATGTCTTTTGAGCGCTCAGCTTTCCTTGATCTCCCGGGATTCTCAATTGTCTGCTGCCCAGCATCTATCGTTTGAAATTCCATTCCTCAGTTCTGTATTTCTTGAGGCAGAGGTTGGAGGCAAGTTCAAGCTCGCTAGATGTCATATCTTCATCAGAGAAGGTTGTTTTGAATGCTTTTTCAAATCCAGTTCTCATACAGTCTTCCAACTCCTTGAACGATATAGTTCTGCCGAGCAGCAGTCTTAGAGTGGTGACCTTGGTCTGCAGTCTGGAGAGCGGCATACACGCCGTTGACTGGCCCATCTTCAGGATCTTCGTCATGAGTTCAAGGTTTGTGTCGAGAAGTATGGTTCCGTGCTGGAGTAATGTTCCTCCTCTTCGGACCTGAGCGCCACCGGAGACCTTTTTCCCGTTCACAGTTATGTTCGGACACTGGCGTCCTGTTTCGTCGAAACTGAGCTGTGCTTCAAGGCCCATTTCCTTACATGCCAAGACGATTCCTCGGCCGATGTGACTGTATGATGACATCAAATCGGCGGGAATCGCTCCAATGTCAGCAACTACAGCGTAGGTTAGTTCCCCGTCTGAGTCATGGAAAACGGCTCCGCCTCCCGTAGGTCTTCGGACAATGTCAATACCAAGTTCTTTACAGGCACCCACCTCGACCTCTTTCTCTATCTGCTGGGAGAAGCCCAAAGAGACTGCTGAAGGCTTCCATCGATAGAACCTGACTGTATTTGGAACCGCTCCTTTGATTCTGGAGATGAGGATTGCTTCGTCTATCGCCATGTCTGTGAAGGCGTCGCTGAAACCTGTCTGAACCAGCCTCCACGCTTCAGTCACGCCAGTACTTCTCCAGAATCCTCTTGTTCTCCTCAATCTCTGAGGGGGTCAGCGGTCGGGGATAGTTGTAGAGCGGGCCACTGGGCTTCTCATTGTAGAAAGGCCTGTTACAATTCGGACAGCCAGACGTGAGGTATGGAAGGCCGGACTCAATAACGGGCAGCAGCTCCTTTCTCGCAACTCCGAAGTCTACAAGGGCTCCTGATGAGTCAAACCGCATGTCTCCGAATCTCCCCAACCTGTTGACGAGCAGGAGCCGCGCTGTTTGGATGAGTCTGTACCTTGAGAGCGAAGGAGGATTCTCGTTCTCCAGTCTGGTTCCTTGAATGGGAGTGAACGCGAACAGGGCCGGATATACACCTAGCTCCACCATTTCCTGAATCAGTTTCAAGATTTCAAGATCAGTCTCGCCAAGCCCTGCGATTATGTGTGTGGTTACTCGGCCAGCACCGAAGACATGGAGAGCTTCGCGAAGAGCTTGCATGTGGCGCGTCCATGCATATGGCCCCTCGGCTATTTGCCCCTTCACTCTACTGAAGAGGTCTGGGGTAGCTGCATCTAGCGGGATGCTGATCCGGTCCACTCCCGCGTCGCGGAGTCTTTCGAGCGCCTTGCGGTCTACGGGTTGACATGAGACGGAGATGTCTACTTGTGTTGTTGAGCGGATCTGGGAGACGATCGTCAAAATGTCTTCGATCACTTCTGGGTAGTTCACTGCTTGCACGCATACTCTCTTTGCTCGTTCCTTGTTCTTCGCAAGAGCGTCGAGTAGCTCCTCCAAACGGAACGCTGGCCAGTTGACTCTTGAGAGGAGGTCTGGTCTACTTCGGCTCGTTCGAGCTTGAGGGCAGAAGAAGCAGTTGGCAGAGCATTTCTCTGGGCAGTAGGTGAGAAGGTACACGGTCGTGGGCCTCACATCGATAAGGCCTTCCATGAGTCCGAGATTGAGCGCTGATCCTAAGGAGACTCTGACAAGCTTGTTTTGGCTTTCTGTCTCGAGATGCTGCGTGGCCGTTGCTTGTTCCCTCTGATCAGACACGTGGTTGTCTCTCAAGAATAAAGTGTTACTTATAGAGCTGAGATACGAAGGCAAAATTGCACGCGACTCGTATATGATGGGAGGTTACAGGAATCTCTTCACTGAGAACAAGGCGCTTGAAGAGATTTGCAGAGAATCTGGGCGCAGATCTGTTTGGAGTAGCTGATCTGAAATCTTTCCGTCCGTACGAGGGCCTCGACGCCCCGCTGATCCGCTTCCCGTTTGGGCTTTCGATCGGAGTGAGGCTGTCTAACCCAATAGTCGACCGCATAGGCGTGGAGGATCCAACACCTGAATATGCCTCTCAATACAAGGCAGTGAACGCCTTACTGGACGACGTCGCCGTCAGAATCGCGAACTTCATACAGCGAGAGGGTTATGCGGCGATGCCCATACCTGCCTCTCAAATAACGAACGCTAGGCTGCACAAGGGTGCCATATCTCACAAAGCGATCGCTGCGATTGCAGGCTTGGGTTGGATTGGGAGAAGCCAGCTACTAGTCAACCCGAAGCTTGGGCCAAGGCTTCGACTCGCTTCTATTCTCACAGACATGCCTCTGCAGCCCGGAAAACCTGTGAGGAATAGGTGTGGAGAGTGCGAGGCCTGCGTCAAGGCGTGTCCTACACATGCGATCAAGCCAGTTGGGGTCATGGAGGCAGGATGGGTTCGAGAAGAAGTGTTTGATCCAGATGCTTGCTTCCAGCGACTGGTCAAGTTTCGAGACGACCCGCTCTATGGGGCGAGCATATGCGGAATATGTGTCAAAGTCTGTCCTTTCGGAAGAAAGCCGCGGAGATAATCCTCTAAACCCTACTGAGTCTTGGTGGCAGCCTTCACTAGACTGGTGCACCTGTCGACGAGTTCGTCCAGCCGAGTCTGCGATCTGGCCTCGCAGTATATTCGCATTCTGGGCTCCGTTCCTGATGGTCTCAGAAGAACATAGCTGCCATCCATGTAGTTTACTCGGACCCCGTCATACTGCCAGACTTCTTTGACGTTCTTCTCTTCTGCGAGTCTTGCCTTGACGATGTTCATAGCGGGGCCCTTGGCTTGATCCGTGCATGGGATAGCGATCCTTTTCTGGGGATAGTCCGGTATGTCCTCAAGCAGCTTTGAGAGTGTGAGCTGCGCCTCTGAGAGTTGGCTCGCAAGCACACATGCAGCGTAGATTCCATCTCCCCAAAAACCCCAATGAACATCAATTATCTTCCAAGGCTCACAGCATAGAACCAAGTCTTCCCTGTTCGCCACAATAGCTTCATGCGTCCTCCCCAGTCTGGTTCTCTCGACATGGCCGCCGTACCTTTGAGCAACCTCATCTATCCGCGGCGAAGTGTCCACAGATGTCACGATCTTACCGGGGCCGTGGCGTTGAAGGAGGATTTTTGCGAAGAACGCTAGAAGCCTGTCATTCGTCACATAACGTCCCTTCTCGTCTATGATCGATACTCTGTCGGCGTCGGAGTCATGTGCGATACCGAGATCCGCTTTCAGCTCTGAGACAAGCCTCTGCAGCTCGATCAGCGTTTCAGGTGTGGGTTCTGGGGATCTGCCGGGAAAGGTTCCATCCAAATTCGCGTTTATCGTCGTTACCTTGCAGCCGAGGCTGGAAAGGAGTCCGGGTGTGATGTTGGCTGCGACGCTGTTAGCGCAATCGACGACCACGTGAAGATGTTTCTCAACAGGTTTGATCTCTCTCAGAACGGCCCGCACATACTGGTCTAGGACATGATCGTATTCGATGGCTGAGCCGACCCTATCCCAAGTCATCAGTCTGCTGGCTCGATTAAGAATGAGTCTTTCAAGATTCTCTTCTTCTTCGCCCGTGTACTCTCGTCCCTCAGCGCTGTAGCACTTCAATCCATTATCTGTGGCAGGATTGTGCGATCCTGTTATGATGACTCCTGAATTCAGTTCGTTCTCTCTAGTTCCGAAAGCTAGGACCGGAGTGGGGACTGGTCCGAAGTGAACGGCTCTACACCCGCCGGCCATCAGCCCTGAAGCCAGAGCATGTTTAAGGTAAGGAGAAGAGGTTCTGATGTCGTGGCCTATGGCGACGCTTCCCTGGTTCTTGAGGAAGGTTGCCACCGCTAATCCCAGATTGAACGCAAGTTCAGGCGATACTCGTTCCAAGTCGCCGCGAATCCCTGACGTTCCAAAGAGTTCTGGCACGGATAGGACCCTCAGAAGCTTAGGCTTGGATACCAGTAGGGCTTTCCACTCTTCTCTCGGTCGCGATCCCACTTACTTAGAATCCGGATCGCCTCTACGGCTGTCCGGCACGCCTCCTCTTCGCCCGAAATATTGAACTCATCTGTGATTCTGTTTGCGTAGACTGCGCATATGCAGCCCGATCTCAGCCCATAGATTCCTGAGAGCGTGAAGATCGTGGCGGCCTCCATCTCGAACGTCAAGACCTTGACTGAAGCCAAGAAGGCCACAATACCCTCACTATGCTCAGGCAAATATCCTTGGAACCCAGGCCTGCCCTGTCCGACGTAGAAGCTGTCTGATGACGCTGTGTAGCCCAAATGATACTTGAACCCGAGCTTCTCAGCCGCCTCTACCAAGGCTAAGGTCACATCGTAGCTTGGAACAGCGGGATATTCGGGAAGAACGTATTGCTTGCTTGTTCCATCGAGTCGGATGGCGCCAGTTGCGATCACCAGGTCGCCAGGCCTAATGTTGCGTTGGAAGGCTCCGCATGACCCAACTCTGATGAAAGTGTCGCCTCCAATGGTCGCGAGCTCCTCAACGGCGATCGCGGTTGCTGGGCCACCAATGCCCGTCGAACAAGCCGAAACCTTCTCTCCTCCGATGAGGCCTGACCAGACCCGGTACTCACGGTGCATTGAGACTTCGCGAGAAGAATCCCATAGACGTGCGATCTTTGGCACTCGATCCGGATCGCCTGGCAAGAATACGTATCGACCAATGTCGTCAGGCTTGCAGCCAATATGGTATTGTGTACCTTTGCCCAAGGTTGGATGGGTGGCGGAGGTCTTGTCTGGACTCAAGCAATGTCCTCCTGAATGGTCAGAATCTTGGTTCTGGTCGCAATTAGCTATGTGCAGCTAATTAAGTCAGATAGGGTTAGGCTTCTCACCTAATACCAGAACGAATCTTCTGGTCAAATGAACCTCGGATCCTTTCACCCATTCTCCAAGAAGCCTTCTCCACTGATCCGCGCTCAATTGCCTCTCTCTATATTGAGCGCCAACGGACGAAAGGTAGAGCTGGTTGATGAAGAGGTCGAGCGGAGTTGTTAGCGGGTAAGGGAGTTCCTTTACGGCCTTCACAGTGAAGCCAGCTCTCCGCACCTGAAGGCTCAAGGCTTCTGGACTGATCCGAAACATGCCGCGACCCTTGCCGAGAACTCTCACCTGTAAGTCGTCTAGGAGATTGTTGAAATCATCATTCGAGGAATAGTCAGCTAGAACAACCCTGCCTTGAACGCGAAGGGCTCGTAGGAGTCCGTTGAGAAGAGCCGTCGGGTCAGAGTAGTCAGAAAGCACGAAGAAACATGTGGCAGCGGATACAGAAGCGCTTCTCAGGGGAAGGTGATCGATACTGGCTCTCAAGAAATCCGTTGAGGGAAGGCTGGATTTCGCTCGTAGGAGCATGGTTGAGGCAAAGTCAACTCCTATCACCTGATGGCGCTGAACCAAGGATGCGGTAGGTATTCCGTCACCGCACCCAACATCCAGAACGGGGCCTTCAAGGCCTCGGAGGAAAAAGAGAGACTCATCCATGATGCCCCGTATTGCCTCACTGCGCCGGAGCAGACTACTTCTCTCACCGAATGTCTTTCCTCTTCTCTGCCAAAGATCCATCAAGGCCCTTGAGTTCATGGCCAGCCTGTCCAGTAGTAGCCATCTTTTGGGAGGAATATATCTTGGGCTGAAGGTTCTAGGCTTTGAACCTTGGAAGCACTCTCTGCAATGTTCGGGTCAGGATCACTGCAAGTACGATGGAGATGCCCGCCTGCAAGAAGAGATCCCTCCCGTATGAGATTACTGCGAGGGCCCATCCTTTGATGAATATGTTCACGTAGAAGTAGACTGACGCCATGACAATGCCGCCCAAGATACATAGACCTAGCTGGACGGAGGTGCTCTTGCCTTTTCCTAGCCCTGCGATCAAACCTTCAAGGCCGTGCGCGGGAATCGAAACGAACCACCGTGGGTAGCCGACCCACATGTCAGCTGCTACTGATCCAATAACGCCTGTGACTGCCCCTACCTTTGACCCGAATAGGAGTGAGGCAATGAGTATGACAGTGTCACCGATGTGGGTGAATCCTCCTGTCGGCGAAGGAACGAATGCTATTCCTGTCATGATTGCAGTGAGCGCGGAAAGCGCTGCGGAGTTCGCGATCTGCATTGTTGAGAGAAGCGGCTCCGCGGGTTGAGTGGAAGAGGTCCTAAGTCCGAGTATCCCTCCGAGAAGACATAGTGCTGCTCCGATCGAGATGATAGCGACGCTACTCGGATCAATGATGACGCCGTAGGCAGGACCGACAAGCACAGTCGCAATCGCAGAGACGGCCGACAGAACGCCGAGCCAACCGGCAAATCTTACTCGCTGTTTTGAGATCATAAATAGAGCTGTTCCAGCGAATCCCACTCCCATCACAGCGGCAGTTAGGTAGAGACTGATGAACACCTTCATTGGATCGCTCAGCTTGACGTTAGTGAAGATGTCTTGGAAGTTGAATGATCTCAGCATCAAAACCGCGCCGTAAGTAGCACCCACAACAATCAAAGCCATCGCTAAAGCGAGAGAATAGGCCGAGAACCTCACGTCTTTCACTTGGAACAACGTTCCAGACCCGTCCAGAAGAAGTGCGGAAGGACTATATCAGGAAATCCCCATATATGGATCCTCTCTTGAAACCTAGCCAAGCCGTTTCTGTGACGGTCAAACTCACAGAAACAATTGCTCTTTGTATCGAACGATTGTATGATGAAGAACCTATTCGAATATCCTGTCTTCAGATTCCGAGCCTCTTCCTTAGGGATCCTGAAAGAGAGTTCTACCTAAGAGAAGTCGCTTCTCACACAGGAGTAATTCCGTCTCCTTTGCATACGGTTGCCTGAAATCGTAATAGTCATATGGCTCAATCTGGCGCCTAACATGTCGCCTTTTTTGTCGTGTTCTGGATTGCGGGCACTGAGTGATGTCGTTCAAGTGCTGAGGGACTATGTTGGTCACTGGCTTGGCGAGTTAAATCGGGTTGTGACTGAGTGAGTTCCGATGTCGACGGTTTCGATATTGCGGTATCCGAATGTGGCGAGCATGGCGCAAACCTATTCGCATAGAAAGAGAGACCACTTATGCGTTAGATCATGTCTGAGATGGAGGGTGAGTAGGTCACCATTTTGGGAGATTCGGCATTTAGACCAGTGACTTCTCTCGAGTACGTCTATGAAGTTCTCCAGTGTGGGAGGTCGCACGATGGCTGCGAGGACCTCTTGTGGCTGCGTTTTCCCGAGTGTCTCTCCCAGCTTCTTGAGCATAGGTGGGCTATCGGTAGTGGGCGCTTCGTCTTCGTCAGACCATTGGAATACCTCAAGAAGCTCAGCCGACTCTATGCATATAGACTCGGCAAGATTTCTAGGTGTATGAAATCTCTCCCATTCTCTATCCTTAACGAATCGAGCAACTGTGGCTTTCAGATCCGTCATGGTTGTGTGGCTATCCTTCGGCACCATTCTTCTCTTCCAGCTTCGATGTGCGTGTTGATTCCGGTGGTCTTCTTTTGGCTAGGAACGATAAGTCTTGTGCATATTGGCGTGTGCCTGCGCTATCTCAACTAGACCAGTTGTCCAGAAGAATTCCTTCAACATACTCTGAATCTCTTCGCTGAACCAAGATCGTCGCGAGCAATCTCCCTGCGACAATGCTCCAAGCCCTTATATCCAATGCTCAGACCTAATCTCCCCGGTGTCTGCGTTGGAGAATCCGTGGATTGATGTCGACAAGAAGATTGTGTCCGAGATCTACACTTCCTCTGAGCCAATGGACAACTTGAAGGTTCTCTGCGATGTCTATGGGAGCAGGTTCCCTGGAACCCCAGGAGACCTGGGCTCTGTCCGGTTCATGGTTGAGAAGCTGAAGAGCTACGGCATCGAGAATGCTCGCTATGAGTCCTATACGATTCCGGGCTGGAAACGCGGCCCAACCGAACTTACGATGACCAGCCCCGTAAAGAAGGAGATTGCCTGCATTAGTCTTCCGCACAGCATTGCTGGCGATGTGGAGGGAAAGCTGGTGTGGTTGGGAGAAGGGGCCGTTGAGTCGTATGAGAAAAGGAGGAAGGAGATTGAGGGCAACATTGTGATGGTGTCGAGCGCCAATCCGATCGGTATGAACAGGCCTCTGCACAGGAGCGAGAAGTTTTTACGCAGCGTTATCGCAGGGGCTAAGGGCTGGATATTCATGAACCAGTATCCGGCTTATGGCCCGCAGACCGGAGCGATTAGCGCGATCATACCATCCATCAGCGTTTCCTATGAGGATGGGATGTTTCTTGTTCGAACTCTTGAGAGGGAGGGTGAGGTCAGGCTTAGAATCAAGACGACGGACAGGAACATGGACGTGACCACCTACAATGTCATTGGTGACGTTCCTGGCACTAGCAGTAGCAAGGAGTACGTGGTCGTCGGCAGCCACTATGACGGCCACGACATCAGCCAAGGCGCGGAAGACCCGGCGTCCGGTGCTGTCATGGTGATGGAGATCGCTAGAAACCTGCAGATGGTGAAGGACCGGCTGAAGAGACGTGTACGATGCCTCTGCTTCGGAGCTGAGGAGATCGGGCTGTATGGAAGCTACAACTACGTCGCCATGCACAAGGACGAGATGGATGAAGTCAGGTTCATGCTGAACTTGGACTCGGGCGGAAGCAAAGGCAGAAAAGGAGTCATCCTACACGACTTCCCGGAGCTTGAGCCCTTCGTCACCAAGGCATCGTCAGAGATGAGGGCCGACCTGCCCACATTCCAAAGAGTAAGCCCCTACAGCGACCACTGGCCCTTCTTCCTAAAAAGCGTCCCATGCGGCAGCGGCGGAGATCCCGAGATGATAAGAACGAGTCTAGGCCGAGGCTTCGGCCACAGCCAATACGACACCGTAGACAAAGTTGAGCTAGAATATCTGCGTCTAGGAGCGGCGAACTACACGAGGCTTCTGTTCAGGATCGCCAACGCCGAAGACTGGAAACCGCGCCGAAAGACCCAGAGCGAGATCCAAGAATTCATCAAGAAACAGGGATACGACCAGACCGTCGAACTCGCCGACCAGGCCAAAGCATACGTGAAGACTTGGAAGGAAATCCATCCAGAAACCAAGGAATGGCTAGAGAGAAAAGCCGACTGGTAAGACAACCACTGGCATACTGTCGTCACTGTGCGCGCTGTCTGTTCTCTCTTAGAGCGGTTTCTACTCGGGCCATTCAACATGCGAAAGCGGATAGAACGCCAAGATCGGGATGATGCCCAGCAGGACCGCATCGGACGTGTAATTCATGAGGATGCGTAATGCTTCCTTTGCTTTAGATGAAACTTTCACGTCTGACCGAATCCCACAAGAAAGTAGCCATCTGAGGAGCGCGTTGCCGATACCGGTTCCCCCTTCCCGCCTAGACCTACGAAAACAACAACATTACCTCTGCGCTGCGATCTTTCTGCTTTCTCTCTCATTCAATGGCGCACCAGAGTGGGCGCAAAGGCTGGAGGAAGAGCGGAAAAGACGCTTCCTAGACTCGGTACCTGAGACTATTGAAGCGGTCATAGGAAGATACCAAGTTACACGCAACATGTTTCCAATGAGAGCCGTATTCCGCTCTAGTCCAACTACACCTTATTAGGTTGAGTGCGCTCCATTTCCCGAAGACAAGGTATTGTCATTATCGAAGGAGTATGTTCGAAACATAACTGAGTACATGAAGAAGAGAAGAACTTCTACAAGAGAATGGGGCAATGAAGACTGAAAATGGTTACCATCTGGGCTCTTCTAGACATCAGAAGTAGACGCTGTCTCCGAAAAGGGTGCCCTCACATCCGTTAAGCAAATCTCCTAATCTCATCCTCATGTTCGCAATTTCGCCCCCAATCCTAGCTGAAAAACGAGGCGAGTCCTCG
>Ga0315282_10017360_pt1 | contig 10402 bp, 8 predicted proteins | sample YL17G07_20_MG_FD_203693 | JGI IMG/M metagenome (GOLD analysis project Ga0315282, IMG submission 203693) | Sediment microbial communities from Yellowstone Lake, YNP, Wyoming, USA - YL17G07_20 | ecosystem: Environmental > Aquatic > Freshwater > Lake > Sediment | place: USA: Wyoming | collected... | reverse complement strand
CAATAGTAGCAGCGAGCAGAAAACTCCTTACCTGTATTTGGTACATGCTTATCAAGAGTGAAACGTTTAAGTACAGCAATGATGATTAAGAAATAGAAGTGTTTTCATAGGTAGAAATTTATGATTTTATGTGGATGACTTACGACCTTGCTAATGATGTCTAGGGGGTCCAAAGCCCTTTTTTCTATTTCTCAGGAGAGAAAATATTTTTTACAGGAGAAAACAAGATTGGCAAGCCGATGGAGGGATTTGGACCCCCGACCTGCTGATTACAAGTCAGCCGCTCAACTGGGCTAAGCTACATCGGCACGTTTCCTAGCCGTAATGTCAATGCCTATATAAAATTCTCTTGGCGCGTATGTCTTAATCTTCCGAATCGAGAAATCAATAAGTTCGAAGGAACATCCTTTTGCTATTGCATTCAATGAATTAATTCTCCCCTGGATTTCTTCCTCCTTTAAAATATCATAGTAGTGGATGATGCATCTACTATTTGCGATTTTAAGCGCAGATGAAAAAAATCTTTGTGCTGAAAAGGGAAGATTCATGATGATCCGATCAGCTTTCTTAAAGACGACTTTGGTCAACTCTTTTGCATCCGCATGGATCACCTCCACCCGGTCGAGCACGTGATTTTGTTTCACGTTTTGTTTTGCCAATCGAACCGCGTCTTCGTTTTTATCTATCGCGTAGACAATCATTGGGGTTGCATAACGAGCAATCATGATGGAAAATGGACCAACCCCAGCAAACATATCGACAATCGTCTCTTTTGGTTGCACCAGACCGGCAACCCGTCTCCTCTCCGAGGCTAACCGCGTTGAGAAATATGTCGTGTGAACATCGACAAGAAACGAAAGTCCATATTCAATATGTGTTGTCAATGTACGATTTTCACCAGCAATGATTACGACATTTCGAACGCGTAATTCACCAGATACAGGCTCAATCCGACACACGGTTTTGATGTTCTTATGCGAAATTAACAAAGCTTCTCCTATTACATATTGATACGGGATAAGATCGTTTGAAAGTTTTATTAGAAGGATGTCACCGACAATATCATAAGAGGTCGGTAACTCCTCATATAACTTTTTAGGAAGCACGACGAGGTCCTTGTACGTACGTGATTTAGTTTCGCGTTCTTCGAATAATTTTGTCACCTGTTTGTACTTCAGCAATTCCGCTGGGATTTCAACAACTGGAAAATAAATAAACTCGCCATCTCTTGCAATCTTTACATCGTCTCGCAGAAGTTTTTTTTCTTTAAGGTATCTACGAACGGATTCCGCATCTATAAATCGAACACCGATTCCACAGGATTTCTTTTTCATTGTTTTCTCAATACAATATGAGACAGAATCGAATAAACATTATGGGAAAAAGAAAGAGCAGTCCCGCCTCCCGGATTTGAACCGGGGACCTGCCGGTATCGGCCGTAGGGTCTACAGCCGGCCGCTCCAGCCAGACTGAGCTAAGGCGGGGAATCTGTCTAGCCCACATAATGATAGGTATATTTATTAATTAAGGTTTTATTCTTCGCTCGTTCTATGAGACTTGGTGTTATCGTCTGCCCGCGATGCAAACAAGTAAAAGGAGTGGATCTTTCGAAAAAAACATCCAAATGCCCCCGCTGCGGACATATGCTTTATTTGACCAAACTGAAGATTTTTTATGAGACAGATTCACAATATAAATTACGAGAGGCAATCGGGCTTCTCAATGCAAAACGAGACCGGAAGAGTATAACGTTTTAAAAAATTCAGGGGAAAATGATTATTTCCAGAAAAGCGGGCGTATCCTTATATAATAAAAACTTTGTACCAATAGGTGTTTATAAGATAAGGAAAATCGTAACATATATAAACAACTAGATATTTACGTGAGCTGAGGTCCGGTGAGGACACAGATATAAGCTACCTACAATGAGATAGTGAGGGGCTTATATGTTGGTTCACGGTGTGAACCGGTATGTGTTTTACCAGACCATCATGAGACAATATGCAATATAAATTTAGGAGGACATAAGAAATGAACGGAAAAAAAATAATCGCTACATTGATAGTACTAGGAATGGTATTATCAACGATGGTAGTACTGAATAAATTAAATATTAACCTTGTAAAAGAGGCTGGTGCTGTAACACCCGGTGTGAATGCATGGGGAAACGCGACAACCGACCTGGAATACGGAGTGTCATATTCAGCGGTTAGAATCAATACGGTAAGATGGAATGAAACAGGTTCCCTTTTCCTATATTACCCAACTTATAAATCTGGCGGAATAGGAGGGAACGCAAATGAGTTCACCTGGGATGGTCCATATCTGGTAAGCGGGTATGGTGCACGAATAACTAGAATTGGAGGTGATACAAACCTTACAATTGATACCGGTGGCTTACCCATTACATTTAACCGTTCTGGTATGTGGATATTTGATAATAATGCTAACCATCGAGGAGATGACAATACAACATATGCAGGGTACATCTGGGTTAATACCTCGACGAAATATTCCATTGAAAGTGTTCCAAATTTCGACTTTGGTGCTTCTGGGAGCGTAACAATTACTGTTGACACTGGAAATGATACGGGATGCATGATTGCGATTATGGGTCCAGACAATAATACGATCTACCATAAATGGCGTGCAACTGGTGTCACAGAACCAATTAAAATTGAAGCAGCCAACTTTTCCAAGGCCGGAGACTATACCGTAAAGGCGTACAGAGATCTTGATGCACAAAATAGTACCTATTATTACCCCGATGAAAACAACAGAAACTTCAGTATGTTCTATGGGAGTGACTATTCCGGAACCTTCCCTTCGCACCCTGCGGCTACCAGTGAATTTTATAATTATGCAAATATGGGCCCCTGGGATCCACCTGAAAAGAATGCTACAGCAATTACGTTCACCGTAAATACGGGAGTGCCAACCATTACATTGACAAACACCACAATCTACTGGGGATTTAAAACACGTATCGATATCAATGTAACTGATCCTGATGGAAATGGAATTGATATCCCAAATGCCCGAAGCGTGATATCACTCAAAAAAGGAGCAACGTATTACCATGGCGCTTACATCAATAATACTCAAGTTACTGAAGGTCAACAGCCTGGGAACTACAGTATTGAAATTCCACGATGGCTTTCAGGTCAAGCAAAAGGTTGGACGAACCTAACAGATTGGGTAAACAGCGGTCATACCATTAAAAATAATAATACGAATGGTACGTGGAGAGTTGTTTTTGGCTACGACGTCCCCCTTGCCGATACCACCTATGAATGGAACAATTCTGCAAGCTTTTCGGTGAAAAGTGCAAACCCACCAGTACAAATTGTGATTGTGAACGATGGGAGTGGAAAAGCGACCGACAATAAAATCAATGTTCCTGATTACAAACCAACGACGGGATATGCTCAAACCGTGAATATCTCGTTTGATATCTTCGGAAAAAGTATATCGGGCGATCGAGCCTTTTATGGTGACCAAGCTTGGGAGGACTGGAAGAACATTACGGTAGCAGGCGACATTTTATATCCAATCACTGAAACTACACTTGAATATACTGGAACTGAAGGAAACTGGGTTGCTCATGTGACACCCACAAAACCTGGTGGAACTATTACACTGACAATCGACTGGCCTGGGGATGATAACGGAACCGCAAGTCAAACCATTGAAATCGTCAATGGAACATTTGTAACATCTTCAGTTGATTCATTTACTGTTGGAGCAGATTACAACCTCACCGTGACTATCACGGATATGGATGGTGCTCCAGTGAAAAACGCTTATGTCTACCTGATGTGGCAAGACTCTGGTCCATTTCAGGGTCAGTTTAACTCCACGACTGGAACAAACAAAGCAGGGAATGGTCTGAACGGTGAATACACGTTCTGGATTCCACCACATAAAAAAGATGCAACGACACCAGATAATGCCCCGCAAAACATCACCGTAGCAGCACAATGGTATGGTCACTTCTGGGGATACACAAAGGTCATTATGGCCAGAGACCACATAATGCAGGTCAACATCACCCCAACTACCTCCTATGCTGGTGACGCAACTGAATATGATATCATGGTCAGCCTTGTTGGTGGTGGACACCCAGATAAAACTAGTGGTGGTGGTTTAAAGGTTATGATATACAACTCAACAGGAGATGCTGTTACTAATCCAGATATCGTAAGTGGTATATGGCCGATAACAGGTTCCTATGATATCACTAACCGGGAGATCATCCTCTCAGGAGGAACATATTATCTCTACGCCTACAATGACACCTCTGACAGTCGAGGAAACAACGCAACCCTTATTATCTCCAACTATATCGTGACGTCTTCACCATCTGTCCTAGCCTGGAAGATTGATACCGATGTTAACATGACCTTCCAGTTAATGCCAGCAGGAAACGGTACGTTAACACTCAATAACATGTCGAGTCTACCAAATGCTTCTTTTGTAGATCAATCCACACAAATCGCGATAGAAAACGGAGTTGGAACCCTTGATGGAGTCAACGCAACAACTCTTGGAAACGTCACCTTCGACTTTACACCAGATGGTGGCGAAGATCGATCCGCTGATGGTTTACTGCGAGTAACAACTGCCACTGCAACACCAAGCCCCGCAACTGCATACATTGGTGAACCCACAACGGTAACGATTACAGTCACCCACCCATCGACTGGAGCACCATTGGACGATGTTAGAGTCGGCTTAGATCATGGCATGAATTTAAACGAGTCCATCCTAGCAAAATTCCCCACTGATCAATTCACCGATACAGCAGGAAAAGTAACATTCTCGATCACGACAGAGGCAAGCGGTAACATAACTATTTTTATCGAGAACGAAACCGACCCGGACAACCCATTTGTTATTATGTCAGCCGCTCGACAAACAATGACCATCACATCAGATCCTTCCGTAAATGAGGGGCAGACATTCACGGTGCAGGTAAAGAGTGGGGCCACGGTCATCACTGGGGTCACCATAACATTCAGCTTTGCCGGTCAGACGTCCACCACAACAAATGGTGTAGCGACACTGACTGCACCTACAGTATCCACATCCTTGACCTACACGATTACAGCAACCGCTGATGGATATACCTCAGCCTCGACAACAATCATGGTCATCAACGTGCCGAAACTCGTCATCATCCCACCAGGAACACATCCCAAAGGAACACAAAAGTTCACCATCACTATTGCAAACGATGAAGGAGCTGGCGTTGCTGGTGCAGCAGTCGCCTTCAACGGGAACACCTACTACTCTGGCGCGAACGGTATCACGGAAATCACTGCTCCGGATGTGAAAACAAAGACAGCTGACTTCCAAATCAGTGCAACCTTCACTGGATACACCCCTGCAACTGCGGTTACCATAACAATAGATCAGACCCCCGGAATACCCGGCTTTGAGCTTCTGACCCTCGTGGCAGCAATTGGGGTAGCATTCCTGCTCCTCAGACGCAGACAGAAATAAAAACGCACATAAAGGGGTTTCAAACCCCCTTTTTCATCTTTTTTTAGTATTTTTTTTCAAAACCCTTTTAACCCGTATTGTTTATTCGTTCTCTTGGAGTGAGCGATCCTGAAAATAAGTATTGTTATCCCGTCAATCAACGAGGAGCGCGGCATCGGGAAAACCATTGATGCGATCAACAAGGACTACTTTTCGAGCCGTAAATGGGACCCTGAGATTTTGATTATCGATGGTGATTCAAAGGATCGAACACGGGAAATCGCGGCCAGTAAAGGCGCTAATGTAATTATTGAAAAACGGAAAGGGTACGGGAGAGCGTACAAAACAGGGCTTGCACAGGCAACTGGTGATATCATCGTCACCGGGGATGCAGATGCGACCTACCCATTTAACGCGATCCATGAATATGTCCAGATGCTTCTGGACAAGAACCTAGACTTTATCACAGCTGATCGATTCGCTGAATTAAAACATGGTTCGATGTCTCTAAAACATCGATTCGGAAACCTGATCTTAGCGGTAACTCTTCGCATCCTCTTTTGTGTGAACATCAAAGACTCTCAATCTGGGATGTGGATCTTCAAAAGAGATGCCCTGAGTAGGATACAGCCACTTGAGAAGTTCAATAACGGTATGCCGTTTTCAGAAGAAATAAAAATTGAAATGTTCACCACAAAAGGTATCAAGGCACAAGAAATACCGTCCACGTTGTATACCCGTGAAGGTCAGGTGAAACTAGAAAGCTTCAAGGATGGCTGGAAAAACCTGAAATTCCTGTTTAAAAAACGAGTTACACCTCGGATTTAAACGAGGACTATGTCTTGTTTTTTTTCATTTCGTTAATAGAACTTTTTGTATCTCCTCACCGAGAGTCTTACTGATGAGTTTTCCGTCTGCTTTGCCTCGAAGCTCCTTCATGACGACGCCCATGAGCGGGCCAAGGGCATTTGTCCCACGTTCTTTCACAAATTCCTTTCGCTCTGCGACGATTTTTCGTACGATCCGTACAACCTCTTCACTTTCGGTCGCGTGTACCCCGCATCCTTGGATTGCATCCTCTAGTGATCCAGTAGGGTTTTGTACAAAGTATGTTAAAAGCGATGGTACCGCTTCCTTAGAGAATTGTTCTTGCAAGAGGCTAGAAAATATCGCCGTAAGTATCTTTTGATCAATAGTCTCTATGGGTATTGATTCGTTCTCCAGTTCAGGAAGCGTATTGAGGAAGGTTCGAATGATCACATTTTTGAGTGATGGGAACTGGTTCGCCAGATATTCAAAATCATCCTCATAGCCGTGGGAGAGGAGTTGTTTGATTTGTTCATCATTCAGATTGTATTGGGCGGCAAATCTCTTTCGTTTCTCCTCGGGTTTTTCCGGAAGCGTGATTTTGTCAAGACGTTCCTTCGCAATTCTCACTGGAGGGACATCGGTCTCTGGGTACATGCGGGCGGCTCCAGGCAGCGGTCGCATGTACTCGGTAGTATCATCAGAAAGGCTTCGTCGTACTTCTTCGGGGACGCCGTCAAGGAACATCGCTGCTCTCCGTTTTACGGCGTTTAAGGCACCATCAGCCATGGCCTGGTTTCCCAGTGCGAGGACAAAGGCATCCTCAGGTCCCATTTGGAGGATTGTTTGGAGGTTTTTAATCTCCTGCTCCGAAAATCCGTACCCCGGCATCTCGTCACTATGGATAATGCCACCAATCCCTGAGGCAAGACCAGCAAACAGTGCGAGGTCTTTGCCAATTCGAGTATCATTTTGTTCTAACAACCCATGATATCCCGGGAGGCGGATTCCTTTCGTCACTGTTTTATCTTTTAGCTGATTTTGGATTATTTTTGATGCGGTATGGCTGAACACAGAGGAGACGTCCACACTTTGAAGCGTTTCAATGTCACTTTTTTTTATTCGCCTCTGAAGTATTTGGGCAATCCCAAGAATCCCGAGTTGTCTGAGGACCTCGATTTTCGCGACCTTTGCTATGGAGCTTAAAGACTGGATCCCCTTTACTTCAATTCGCGCTCCGTTCGCAACAGATATATTAAGATCCTGTCGGATGGTTCCCAGGCCGCGTTTCACCTTCTTCGTTGCCTGAAGGAGCAGTCCAAGCTGCTCTGCGACCTCACGCGCATGATCCGGGCTTGTGATATCAGCTGCGGTCGTAATCTCGATAAGAGGTATTCCGAGTCGATCAAGACCGTAATTCACTAGATCCCTTTTTTCTGTTAATTTTCTGGCCGCGTCCTCCTCGAGAGTTAGAGTAGAAATCCTAACATCATTCAGGTGTCCGTTCATGGCAACCAGGGCGGTGCGTTGAAACCCGGTCGTGTTAGATCCGTCGATGACGATTTTTCGCATGAATTGAACTTCATCAACTGGTTTGGAACCAAGAAGAATTGCCATCGTGAGACACGCATCAATTGCTTCGCTATTCGCTGTATGCGGCGGTTCTTCATCGCTCTCGACGAGACATGTTGATGTTGTTGACGCTGAATACAAAAACCGTCGTTTCCGTCGCGCCTCTTCTAAAGCAGCCCGGTCAACATCTCCTAGTTCACTCTGGGTCGGTCGCAGCATCCTTTGAAAAGAATAATCAACATGTTCCGAGATTTTCGAGGGGCAGTCGCAAAATAATTTATGGGAATCGAGTTGCTGATGAATCTCGAGGCCCGCTCTGAAACCAACCGCTTTATAATCCATAGAACAGTAGAGGATACCAGCATAATATTTATTATTGTTGCGACCTTCTAACCAACAACCGAAAGCTCCTTTTCGACGGTTTTTCCTTTGAACCGATTAAGGCTAAGACTTTGTAACATCTCAGAAGTCTTATTCTCCACAATAAGATCAGCGAGTAGCTGGGATACCATAGGTGAAATCATAAATCCATGGCCGCTGAACCCGTTGCATTGAATGAACCCTTTTATCTCTTTTACCTCCCCAAGTATTGGTCGTGCGTCGGGAGTCACATCATAAAACCCGGTCCAATGGCGAAGCATATTCACATGCTGGAGGATGGGTGCGTACCGCGTCAGTGTTTGGGCCATGTGCTCTAAAAATGCAAACGTCGGCATTGTTTTATACCCGCCTCGCTCCTCAGGGATTGGAAGACCACCGACAATTTGCCCTTCTCTCTGCTGGCTAAAGTAAATCCCGTCCTTAAAAGAGATCACCATGGCCTCAAACAGAGGTTTTAGCCGCTCTGTCGCCATGATCTCCTTGCGGAAGGGGGTGAGAGGCAGGTTTACCTTTACCATCTGCGCAATAGTTTTCGAGTCAATACCTGCGGCATTCACCACGACCTTTGTTTGTATTGTCCCCTGATCGGTAACCACTGCATGTATTGTTTTTCCAGACGTCTTCAGACCAGTGACTTGTGTATGAGTATAGATTTCAGCACCATGTTTTCGTGCGGCATCTGCGTACGCAAACGTTGTTTTAAAGGGGTTTGCGTGACCGTCGGTCGGGCAGAACGTGGCACCAATCGCTTTCATTCCTTTGACATCGAGAATCGGAACGACATCAGTGATTTCTTCTGGTTTTAAAATATCTACTGTCAATCCTAAGGAACGTTGTAGTGCAACATTCTTTTCCGCTTGGGTCCTCTCTTTTTCATCATGGACAGCAATGAGGTACCCTCCTTGTCTAAACTCGATATCTTGTCCAAGCTCTGAACTGAGCTTCTCAAAGATTTTGACACTTTGGATTGCGAGCGTTGCATTTTCTTTCGTAGACCATTGCTGTCGAATACCTGCGCCACACGCTCCAGTTGCCCCAGAGGCAAGGTACCGTTTCTCAATAACGGCAACATCCATACCTTTTTTCGCAAGGCGGTACGCAACGGAACACCCGTTTATGCCGCCACCTATGATAACCACATCTGCTTTACTTTTCATGTTTTTCACGAGCCAACGTGCCAAGCGGAACAGGAATTAGAGGAGGCCGTACTGTTGGAAGTGGTATTGTGGATACTTTTTTCCCTGTTTTTTTCTCAAGGATCCGTGCCACGAGTTGAATACAGACACGTCCTTGACAGGGACCCATTCCGATCCGGAGTTTCTTGCGAAGCTCTTCAATATCGGTGTATCCTTCGTCAATTGCTTGCACCACGTCTTCTTCGCTGATGTCTTCACACCTGCAAACAATGCTTCGTTTCATAGATCAACCTGAATATGCCGCACGTCCATAGCTAAAGAGCTATCGACCTCGATGGTAATAACCATGGTTTTTCCGTTTTTCACGACTTTTTTCACGAGGGCGTCTCCCCGAACAGTCCCTGTTCTATCCACTGCCCTTACAACGTCCCCGACCTTCGGCACTGGCACGAATTCATATGGTAACGTAATCCATGCTTTTCCGTCCTTTACCTTTACAACAAAGATTGCGAGACCCGGGCAGATGCCGACACATTTTGTACACCCGATACATCTCTTGAAATCATTGACCGGTGGCGCATTGATATCCTCCATGGAGATTGCATGCACCGGGCAGGAATCTACACAGGGATCACAGGGGATCTCCTGGGCACATTCAAGGATCGCCACTCCTTTCTCGAGCTTCTTTTTGGAAGGGTGTGGTAATTCTTTTTTGGAAAGCACACCGGTTTTTTCGTAGTTACGCATGTTGTGCCCCCGCAAGTTTCGCTATTTTTTGTTTCGCGATCCGTGGTTTTTCACCAAACGGCCCTGCCCGAAGGCAAGCAAGCTCTTTTCTGTACTGGTTTAATAATTTTTTATTTTTCGTACATCCCAATTGAATGGCAGCAGCAAGTCCCGCGATTTTCCCTTCGATCATCGCGGTCGATGCTTCTTCGATGCTGGAGGCGTCACCCGCAACATACACACCCTTCACTGAGGTCTGCATGGAAGCATCATGAGGCGCAACATACCCACCCGCC
>Ga0315282_10017359_pt1 | contig 10403 bp, 22 predicted proteins | sample YL17G07_20_MG_FD_203693 | JGI IMG/M metagenome (GOLD analysis project Ga0315282, IMG submission 203693) | Sediment microbial communities from Yellowstone Lake, YNP, Wyoming, USA - YL17G07_20 | ecosystem: Environmental > Aquatic > Freshwater > Lake > Sediment | place: USA: Wyoming | collected... | reverse complement strand
CAACCCGGTGAAAAACGAGACCGTGACCTTCCAGATCATCGGCGTGTCGGCACCGGGGCAGGTATCCCCACCCACCATCGATGGGATCAGTGCCAGTATACCAATAACGAAATCAACCAATGCGAACGGGGATGCAACCGCCTTCTTCGTCCCAGGATCTTTTATTCCGCAAGGTCAGCCGGGATATAACAAATCCGCGAAAGGAACTGCGGTGGTGGAAGCGAAGTGGGACGGCGTAACGAGAGACATCACGATATATTGGGCGAACTATCCATTCGTGAGTGTGGACGTTAGTGCCAGCCCTCTCTCGCTGGACGCGAATGGAACCGTGGATATTACGATAAAGCTCACCGGGGATGGATATGCGCTTCTGCCGACTCCAATTGACGTGGTTCTCGCAACCGATAGGTCGGGCAGTATGTTGTATGACGATCCCGACCGGATGTATTCGGTTCGGGAAGCGGGGAAAACCTTTGTCAATCAGATGAGCGCAGACCGGGACACGGTTGGTCTCGTCTCGTTTGGTCAGAAGGGAACCATATCCCAACCAGGTGTGAATGTGGGCCTGTCTTGGCAGACCGATAATTTGTATATCTGCCCGAAAAATTATAGCGACTACGCCACCATTGACGCATCGCTCGGGACTCCCTTTGCAACGGTTAAGAGCGCACTCGATGGCGTTGTGCCGGATGGTCACACGCCCATGCGGTATGCGCTTAAGCGTTCGGTGGATGAGATTATTGCACATGGCCGCGCGACCAATACCAGCGTGAAAGCGATTATTCTCTTATCGGATGGGGACTATAATTATTATGGCGACCCACTTGCACGAGGGTCGGCTTGTTACTCAGGGGACTCTCCCTGTTCACCCACATCATACAATGACCGGACACACTCATATTATTCATTCGCTGGAATTTCCAGCCAGAATATGGCGCAGTATGCGAAGGACAACAATATCAAGATCTATTCGATTGCCTTTGCACAATCCCTCAGTCAAGACGGGAAGGACGCCCTCCGGCTCCTTGCCGAAACATCGGGTGGAAAATACTACAATGCGTCTGCCAGCAACATAGCAGACGTGTACACGGCAATCGCTGGTGAGCTCAAAACAGATGCGGGTGTCGGGACAAAGATGACGGTTGATATGACCGGTGTGGTTATCAACAACCTGACCGTCTCAGGCGCGTCAGCATTTGACTATATCTATGAGGAGGAGATATCAACCGTTGTTCACAGCTGGAACGCCACAAGCAATATAACCCCATCGCACACCATTGACCAGAGCGCGGATTGGACGAATAATAGGTCGCTCTCGTTCAATATCGGAACCATCCGGCTTGGTCAGACGTGGGAGGCGAAGTATAGGCTCCGCGTGAAGAAGGTCGGTTTGATCAATATCTTCGGACCGGATGCCTTCATAAGGTTCGCCGATGGTTCATTCATCAAGCTCCCTGACACGTACATCAATTGTATCGACTGGAGTGTTGTCGGTGCAATTGGTAATGCGACCCTTCTGGATATACATGACCTGAAGGAAATCGGGACGATGCCCTTCATTCACGAGGTTCCGCTACAATGGAATCTGACCTATATCGGGCATGGAGAGGTCACAAATGCGATCTATATCGCAAAGAAAGAGACCCCGAACATGTGGGTGCATGTGATGGATGTAACTCTGACACCGCCCACGAAGGAGACACAGCTTGAAGCGAGACTCGAGTTTAGTGGAAGCCTGGGATCAACGAATTCTTACTTCATCAAGGTTGAATCATTCGCCACGGATGGCGGGTACGACGTAGAGCAGACCGGCCTTGTCGAGGTATATGACCCGAGATACTACATCAAGATCGAGTAAGGCAATGGACAGCATATTTGCACGCAAGAAAGCGCTCAGGATCAAGCCGGGCGAAGAGTCCACCTATCTGACACCCCACCGGTTGGACCTGTCAACCAACCCGGATGACAAGCGGGAAACTGAAGATATAGTGTTGAGAACAATCGTAGGGGAGTCTGCCATCCATGAATTTCTCGCCGAAGTAGACAGGCGCAGCGGCATCCCTCACGACATTGCCGACATTGCCACATGGCATGACGACATCAGATCAGCAGCCCGGGAGAAACCGCCCCAGGTGCAGCGTAAACCTTGACCCTCCTATTATGGTCTATTTCTGAACCTTTTTGAGCTAGGGGTCATAAACCTTCCCCTTCGAAACCCTTCTTAGAAGGAAATGATAAGGGTTTATTATCCTCAAGACTATACCGTTCAGTTGCATGTGTATTCCCGTGAACGACTCATCCCTCAAGGAGGAGGAGTACCTCGGCTTCGAGACGGATGTATGCCGGATCTCCTTCGGGGTAGGGTGTCGGGAGGAGGACAAGCTCACCAACACGGTGACCATCTGGCCTCATGCCGACAAGAACGACAGCGATTTCGTCGAGTTTCGCATCTCCGGCACCGGACGGGCCCTTACCGTCAAGGTCAGGCAGAAAGGGACCAGGATCAAGCTAAAGGTGTGAGAGTATGGCAATCGCCTGTAAACTCTGTATCATGGAGAAGGGGCTACGGGGGAGTGATATCGTTTCCCTCCCGCAAACCGAGGAGGAGTTCATCGCTCACCTAGAAAGGGATCATCACATACCGGTGCAGAATGAGGGCGAAACCCGTGAGGACTGTATCAAACGGTTTCTGGAGAAGTATCCGGAGGCGAGGACCTGCCCCGAATGCATAGCGCAGGGTGCCGACTGGACCAAGGACGAGGGGGGGTGAACGAGTGGAACCGATCTTCCTGACCACTCCCAAGGGCGACAAGATCCGTATCCTCATGCCCGAGGACGTGGACAAGGTAATCGCCCAGATAAAGAAGCCCCGCCTCCGGACCCTCTTCGAGGTCTGCCTCTGGTCCGGGATGCGCTACATGGAGGTCCAGCGGCTCTACGATCACCCCGAGTGGTGGCTGAAGGAACGGAACTCGCTCTACCTCCCGAGGGAGGCAACCCTGAAACCCATGCGCCAGTTCAAGGAACGCTATATCCCGGTCCCCCCGCAGCTCGCGGCGGCCCTCCCCTACTTCTTCGAGAACCTCCGGCCCCCGCACATCAAGGTCTGGAACGACGACCTCATCAGGTTCGTAGAGAAGGCCGGCCTCGAGACCGAGGGTATCAGCTCCAAGGTCACTAGGGCAACCATCGAGTCCTGGATGTTCGCCACCGGCCTGGACACCGGGTGGATTCTCCTCCGGCAGGGTCACACGGAGCTCACCGCCCTGAACCACTACCGGGCCATACCCTTCGCGGATAAGGAGAGGGAGGAGATCAAGAGAAGGCTAGCAGGATGGGGGTGACGGATGACAGGATGCTTTCACCTTGAACTGAACGGGGAGAGGATCGACCGGCTCGGTGACTTCGAGATCGGCCAGGACGGGTACTTCGAGGGCATCGAGGCAGGCTATATCATCAATGCCCTGATCTACCGGCTGAAGACCGGTGACCTTCTGACGATTGTTTGCGACCTCGCGGAGTGAGATATGGCTCACCATGAACACAGCCACAAGACCCGCAAGCGTCCCGGCAGCCGGGTATATACCGCCCGGACGAAGCGGTGGGAGCAGCGGATGGATGCAGATAAGAGGAACAAGAACGGGATGAAGGGGTCCCTGGCGGAAGAGTCCCTCCCCCTCGCAAAGGAGGTGTGGCCGGCTTGGAAGGAATAGGGAGGATGGGGGCCGGACACCCGCACCCTCCAAGGACCTGGGAGTGCCGTCCGGACTGTGGGGCCTGCTGCGCCTTCGCCGCGATCCCGGAGGCCCTCTGGAAACGGATGCAGCACCTCACGGTCAGGAGGGTACTGCGGACCTGGACGGTCAAGACCAAGGAGGGGGAGCGCGTCGTCTTTCCCAGGACCGAGGATGGATTCTGCCCCTTCCTCTCCGTGGAGAAGAGGTGCGTGATCTATGCCGACCGCCCCGACCTTTGCCGGCTCTTCGGTCAGGTCCCCGAGTTCGAGTGTCCCTACATCTTCCCGGACGGCAGCCCGGTCCCAGAGGACCAGTTCAACGAGCGGTGGAAGGCGATCCAGGAACAGATCGATGAGCGGACGAATAGGATGTTCAAGCTGGACGGGAGGATACGATGCCGGTCGTTATAAATATCCGGGAAGCTCCGAAAGGATGGTTAAAAGATCCAAACTATGTTTATATCGGAAGGTGGCATCGCTCGTGGCGGTATGGTTTAATTCCAACCTCAAAATGGCAGAATCCATTCAAAGGGGAGAGAAACGAGGCCATAAATAAGTTTAAAGAGTATTTGATAAATAATCCTGCCTTAATGAAGGACCTCTGGGAGCTTGATGGAAAAACTCTTGTGTGTTGGTGTAAACCGCTCCCCTGCCATGGTGATGTGATTAAGGAGATTTGCGAGCAACGGTAGGGATGAGCCTGTGATCCGCCTCAGGTTTCATCCCCCGGCTTCTCCTTCCCCTTGTAGTAATCCTCCATGATGGCCTCGATCTCAACGGCCTGGGCCGCCTTCTTCACGATGAGGCCGATGCTCACCGTCACGAACATGCGAGCACCGGTGGGTTCTAGGAGCCTCTTGATCTCCTTCAGTTCCCGGCAAATCTCGTCCGGGTCGTCTGTCTCACTAAGCTTCATGGGGAACTCTCACGAGGATTCTTTTTCGATAAGACCGGTTCCACTGGTAGCCGTGGCTCCCGGTCCAGGGGGCATACACAAAGGCATCGTCACTCTCTTCGAGCTGTAGTACGGTGCTGAGAAGGGCGTAATGGATGACTCTGCGAAGGTAGTGCTTGTGCTTCATGTCATATTTCCCGTCTTCCACGAGGATCGTCTCCACCCTGTTCCGGTCAACAGTTGACGGATAATTCAGTCCATGAAGGATCGTGGGGACGGCGGCTCGGATCTGGGAGGCAATGGCATGAATGTGGGGGTCCGCCTTCGTGTGCAATCACCTAAAGGGGGGATTCTCAGGGAGAATCCTGTTCCTAGAGGAGATTACACGTAAAGCATTTTAAGACCTTGGGCAGGCAGTGGAAGATCGTCCAGAGGAAGGTGAAGGAGGCACATCCGGCACCGAAAAATGGCGGTCAATGGTTACACCTCAGCATCCGTTGCCGCTGCAACCTTCCTGAGCCCACTGACGAACTCGCTGTCCGATTGAACCCCTTCGAGGTAGATGATGGCCCGGAGCACGTCATCGACATTGAGCGCCCTCCGGTTCAACCGGGCGATGGTGAACGCCACCCTCATGACCGCCTCGCGTCTCCGAATCCCTCTCACATAGGGTATATTCGCCGGCTCCAGATCGATACACGCGCAGATCAGTTTCTCGGCAAACCTCCTCACCTGATCGCTGATCTCCGGCTGGTAGTCCTTGATCCATGCGAGGTAGTGCCTCAGGTGCCTCCCGTCATACCACTCCTTATCCCGGAACCAGGACCGGACGATGGACTGCACCACGGCCTTCTCCTCCTTCCCGCTCGGTGTCTCCATCGAGAAGTTGAAGTCGAACCGGTCTTTGAGCTCGGGTGAAAAGTTTTTGATGTTGTTCGCACATAGAATGATCCGCACCTCGGCAGGAAACCGCTTGCTCTTCCCGCCGGCCTCGATCTCCACGAATCCCTCCTCCATGGCCTCCAGGAGCCCCTGCCGGTCGCTGTCCGGGAACTTGTCACCCTCATCCACGGTCAGTACCCCGCGATGATTGCGCGGGAGTGCCCCGGGAGTGATCTCCCCACCGGATGCCGACCCGGTGAGACCCACCTTCGTGGTCCGCTGGGAGCAGGAACCCGCGCCGAGGTGGGAGGCAACCCAGGTCCGGAGCATGGTCTTGGCCGTGCCGGGAGGCCCGTGCATCAGCACATGACTCCGGCCCCGGTCGCCGGCCACGTCTTGGGAGCTCGCAAGGCAGATGAGGATTGCACGCTTCACGGGGATGAGACCCTCGACCTTGGGATTGATTTTTGGTGCCCAGAAGTCCACCATGTCCACCCCCTCCTTGAGTAGCCGCTCGAAGGTCTCGATGGTCTCGGGCGGGATCTTCTCGATCTCCTCCTCCTCTGGCGAGGTGGCTCCACCCGGAACCGCCGGCGTCCAGAGGCTCCGAAGGATCGGCTCTATCTCGCCCTCCACCCCGGGCTTCAGCCGGTATGCCGCCCCTAGTTGGGAGACCGCCACCTCAAGGATCTCCTTGTCGCAGAGGGCGCGGAGATGATCCCCGGTGAGCTTCATCCCCCTGATGGTGACGACCTCAGGGAACCACCACCTCTGACCGAGCTCTGGTGCACCATGGATGGTTGCCAACGGGTATCTCTTCTCCTGCCCGACGATGGCGATGAGGATGTGCAGGATGCGAGGATCAAGGTTCACGAGATGCCTCACTCTCGTCAGAAGGGCCTCCTCACTCCCCATCGGACTTCCTCCCTCCCTCCACCGTTACCTTCACCACGAGGCCCGGGTGAATATGCGGGTGAAAGGTGAGCACCCTCTGTCCCGGTGCGGGTTTCCCGAAGGATTCAAGCACCATGTCATCCACCTCCGAGAAACCGTACTCCACATCCGATGCCGCGATCTCAAGGAGCGTGTGCTGCTCCTCGGTCTCTCCTTCGCTGTTGCCGTATTCCGAAGTCGTTCCCATCTACTTCAACTCCTTAATAGCGTCCAAAATGCTTTCCACGTCCTCCAGTGTCAGGAGCCGTATCGGGTTCCGCTGGGGTATCAGTTCGATGATGTTCTCAGGACACAGTTCGAAGTTCAGGGCGTCCGGTCCGATGAACGCGATCACCCCGACTTCCCAGCGGTTCGTCATCCCCTCCAAGGAACCGGGTATCTGCACCACGGATGCGCCGTACCCGTTCTCGAACCGGTATATCTTCTGGATGCCCCCCTTGTTATACGGGTGCGATCTTTCAAGGATTGGGACGTGCACCATCACCGGCCTCTCCGATCACTCCTTGAGCCTCCTCTATGAAAGTTAGAAGGCATCTGTCCGCCCCGCCTTTGAATCCAGCAGGAATCCTAGCCGGACATCTCTCACAGCCCTCTTCCGTCGTCCCCGCCATGGTTGGGCACTCCTGCCCATACGTCTCCCGGAGACGTGTAACAAGGCTCTCCACATCGGTTTTCCACTGTTGTACCTGCTTCTGAATGGCCTTCAGGATCTCAGCATCATTGTTATGCATGGTTGGCCTCCTTCGGTTCCCAAGGCTTCAATTCCCAGTGGACTCGCTCGAAATAAATGGTTCCTTCCACAATGCCCTTTTTGAGTTGCCGTTTCACAGCGGTGAGGGCATAGATGAGATCATCGGCGTGCAATGCTTCCACTGTCAGAACCACCGGTCCTTCCAGGGTCATCGCGCCTCCTGACTCAGCGGGTGGGCTCGCACATCCACGGATTCAATCCGCTCGAAGTGGTCATGACGCCGGTGGACCCTCGGCACCTTCGACTCCCCCTCAAAGTAGGGGACCTCCACCGTGGCCGACCGGATCGGGGCGATTCCCCGGTGAGTGATCTTCTGGAGAAGGTTCAGGGGGAGATTCGCCACCACCTCGGCAGATTCCGTGACCCTCTTCAGGTCCAAGACCTCCTGGGCGTGGGTGATGGTCCGGGAAACCTGCTGGATGTCAACGGTTCCGAACCTCTGCGTGAGCTCGTCGATCTGCTCCTTCGTGGGGGCATGGCGGCTCAGCCAGAGGATGCGTATCGGTTCCATAGGTTGCATTTCCTCCAAATTTTGCTCAAACTGCTCAATTCGCGGGAATTTATCGACCCCCGGTTACGGTCTACCCCGGGGAGGGTTTGCGCCCGTCCCGGGTCTGTAGCCTGAAAGAGGGGTAGGGTTCATTCCCTGCCTTTGACGTAAATCAGGTCAACTCCAACGCCATCAGGGGCAGGTTCCATGAAGATCATGCTGCCGTCATCGAAGATGACCGTGCTCTCGTCCTTCCTCCTTGCACCACTTGCCCTTGTGAAGATAGCCAGAGCATCCCACCCTTCGCCGGGATACGTGATACGGGCGATCTGGATTCGCTCCCCCTCCGGGTATCCGCACCTGGGCTTCGCACGGGGAGTGGCCCCGGGGATAGATTCGTTCTTGACCTCAATCCATCCATGGTGATAGCTGCAATCCGTGCAGGTCTCAGCGTCGATGAACCGGTCCGTCCATCTGGAACAGTCCACCACGGTGATCTCGTGGGTCTCGCGGACGGTGATTTCCATAGGCACCTCACCACGGTATCCCGGCGATCTGGAGAGCCACGTCCATCTTGGTCAGTGCACCCCGGAGATCCCTCAGCCACTTCTCGTTGTCACCGGGTTCGTCCCCTTCTCCATAGTCCCCGCGCTCGATGAGGCGGATCTTGGATTCGATGGCATTGATGGTCTCGCGCCACTCGGTCTCGCTCATGTCGATGGTCAATTCTGGCATGTTTCACCCCTTTACTAGGCAGAGGCATGGTTTGCCCTCCGCCCTCTCTTGGAAGTCCTTTCGGCCCTCGTAATCCTTCACCGCCGCCACGATGCCCGGGAAGTAGTTTCCCTGCGTGAGGGAAAGGTGCCCGTCCTCGTTCCGTACTTGAAGGTGCGTCGAGAACTCATGGGTGGTCCCATCCTCCTTCACCCACCAGATGAGGGCCACCCTTGCGGGGAGGATGCCTTCGTCATCCTCATCGAACCATCTGCTGGTTTCAAGGATTTCATGTCTCATTTCCATGCGTTTGTACCTCCTTTCAGTTGTTTTCTCGGTGATATTCGTTGTGTTTTGTCAGTTCGGAGATGTGGAAGTGCCGAAGGATGCAGGTCTCGGAGAGGCAGAGCTCATGGAGAGGCCGGGTGCAGCACGGGCAGGACCACCAGCCCGAGTCATATCTGCTGGGCCACTGGCAACTCTTCGGTGGGAAGGTGGAGAAGGTCCGGGGGGTCCGGTCCAGGTAGGCAGCCGAGGGCTGCTCCTCGCTCACGGCTTCCCCTCCGGGTTCCACTTCTCGGTCGGGACCGCCCACCAGATGGTCTCATCCTCGTCGCAGTCGGTGAGTCCCTTGTCCTTGAGAGACCTGAGTACCTTCCGGGTGTTTGTCGTCTTGTACGCCGGGAGCTTGGCAGGGTCTTCCTTGAACCGCCACCTGACTATATCGTCAAGTGAGATGTGACGGGGGTTGTTTCTGAGGTGGATGAGGATCTCACGCTGGGTCTGGCCGATGCAGGGGATCACGCCAACCGCCCCCGGGTCCACATGCTGTACACCATGAAGGGGAAACCGATCAGGAGTGCGGCAGCCTCAAGGTTCGCCTCTCCCCACCAGATGTTGAGGTCCAGGGTAGCCCGGCCCCCTCCGAGGAGGTAGGTTGCCCAGAAGATCACGTAAAACAAGATGGCCGAAGTAAAAAGTGCCGTCTCCCCAGCCCACCCTGCGATGGTCTTCAGGTCGATCATCCGTCTACGGCTGATACTCATGGCTGCTGTATCTCCTTGTCATCTATCGTCACCTCTTTGAGGGGGAAAACCCGTTCGCAGTTCGCACAGGAAACCCACTCGTTATCGGTATCCAGCACTTTTGCATCGAGGAATGTAAACCCCTCCGCCATGAGGATCATTCCCTGTGCGTTGAAGTGTCCCCCGGAAATGGAGAGCTGCCCTTCCGTATCACAGTAAGGGCATTTCGTCATGAATTTACCAACCTTCTTCAGGTGGCCGGGCTTGATGCTGATGATACACCCGTCGGTCTCGATGCGGATGTAGTCCTCGCCTTTCTCGATGATAGTTCGGGTCATAATGGATCTCCCTCCATAAGTCTAATCTGGGCCTGAAGCCTGCGGACCTCCGCCTTCAACTTGGGAAGGTTCTCAAACGCCGTGATGGTGTCCGGCGTGAGCTGGGGGTTGCACCCGAGGGCCTTGATCGTGGCCTGAAGTTCCCCTTTCTTCTTCCATACCTGCCGGAACCTGTCGCAGTGGTGGCACTTCTTGAACTGACGGATAGCAGAAAGACAAAAGGTGGGGTTATCTTCCTTCAGCTCCGCAAAAGACACCACTTTAAAATCGGGGGTCATACCAACCCCCTTAACGTGACAAGCTCGTAGCATTTCAGGTAGCCTATTCCGAGTACTCCTTGAAGATCCTCAGCCGTGAATCTCTCTATAAGGGGGAGAACGGCCTCCTCAAAGAACTCTTTTGTAGGACTTGCCCAGATGGTTTGATTCGCCCGGCACCATGAGGATTTAAAGGTGATTTTACCCCGTTCCTGGGCCTTCCTTGCATCCCCCCACGTTATTGAGAGGAAACAAGAATCGGGGTTAAGGGCATAGTTCTTAGCCCTCTCCATATCCCCCTTGAAGTCCTTCAGGGTAAAAGCCTTGAATCGTCTGGCACAATCGAAAGCCAGCCGATCAC
>Ga0315282_10017358_pt1 | contig 10403 bp, 9 predicted proteins | sample YL17G07_20_MG_FD_203693 | JGI IMG/M metagenome (GOLD analysis project Ga0315282, IMG submission 203693) | Sediment microbial communities from Yellowstone Lake, YNP, Wyoming, USA - YL17G07_20 | ecosystem: Environmental > Aquatic > Freshwater > Lake > Sediment | place: USA: Wyoming | collected... | reverse complement strand
CCGCCGGCAGATGGTAGGTGAACAGCCCTTCGAGGGGAAGCGGTAACGCCACATCTACCAGGCGAGGCATGCCCCATCTCCCGGGCTATGGGCGGCTGATCCCGAGCGGAGTGCAGAGAAACGAACCTGGATCCTGCGAGCCGTGCGGAACATCGATTTTCCGGTCGTCCAGCATGACCTGTGCTGCCCACCATCGTCCGATGTTAACCCGAATCGTGTCGCTTACGGTCCACTGTCGCCGGAAGCCGCGTGTCATGATTGCGTCATAGAGGATACTGCCGTCGGCTCGCGCGAGTTGCACCCAAACGGTGTCGGTGGCCCTGATTGTCATCCGTTCCGCCGACCACGGCGAGGAACTGGAGGATGGACGCCTTGCCGCTGGGGGAACCACCGTTGCCGACGGAGGCACGAGTCGCCGAAGGACCGGCTCTTGGTCCTGCTCGGCCATTGACTCCGCTGCCGTTGCGGACGCAACGCTATCCTGATGCGATGCCGCCCCGAGCGAGTCTGTTGGCGGGGCCACCGCCCGGGATGTGTCCACCGTTTCGGTCGCCCGTTGTGTCTGTCGTCGGGGACTTGGCTTCTGACGGGGCCACCACCAGAGTCCGCCGAGGAACGCGGCGACGAGCGCCACCTTCAGCAGTGTGCCCCACGGAACCCGACGTCGTGGCACGATCGGTATGGTCCGATCCGTCTCGCCTTCCGGGGGATTCTCCACAGGTGTCTTGGGCTCCGGGAATACGCTTCTCACCTCTTCCACCGGGACACCAACGTCCTTCGCGTACATCCGGAGGAACGCCCGTAGAGAAGGCGGTTCAACGATCTCGAAGTTCCCCGATTCCAGCTCAGTGAGGACCTGAAGGCTGATGCGCGTGCGGTCGGACAGGTCTTCGACCGACGACCCCTTCTTCTCCCGCGCTTCGCGCAGACGTTGGATGAGAAGCAGCCGTTCGTCTGATGGCGCACCGTCGGTAGGTCGGTTCGTCTCGCTGGGCGAAGAAATGGGGGTTTCGGGTTCGGTCATTCCGGTACCCTCCGGGCTCGGGCAATCCGCTGAAGACACTCGATGAGACGGCTGATCGGGAGACCGACGACGTTGAAGTAGCAGCCGTTGATCCTCGTGACGAGACCCGCGCCAAGCCCCTGTATGCCATACGCGCCTGCTTTGTCAGCCGGTTCGCCCGTTGCGGCGTATGCCCTCAGTTCGTCATCACTCGCAGAACGCATCCACACCTCGGTTGTCACCGCCTCAGTATACTCCCGGCCGGTCAGGCCCTCGATGAGAGCAAGTCCTGTGACCACCAAGTGCCTGTTCCCGGCGAGCCGCCTGAGCATCCGAACCGCACCATCCTGCGAGTCCGGCTTGCCGAGGCATGTCCCATCAAGGATGACCTCGGTGTCCGCTCCGATGACAACGCCGTCGGGGTAGCCAGGGGCAACCGCCCGCGCTTTCCGGAGGGCCAGCACCTTCACCGCCTCTCCCACCGGCATCCCGGCAGGCCATGTCTCATCGGCTTCCGGGGCCGCTTGCGCGAAGCGTACGCCCACTTGCCGAAGGATGTGACTCCTGCGGGGCGAGACGGAAGCGAGGATGAGCGGATCCGGCTGACCGTCAGGGAACCACGGTGATGTCACGAGTTGCTCCGATGATCTCCCGCTGTGCTGAAACCCCCTCGAAATACGTCCCCCGGGGAAGCGATCCCTTCCTCCTTATCCGGAGGTGAATCGGTACGACGCTTGCCGGGTTGTACATCGTTGCGTAGAATGCTAGGGAACCTGACCCCTGTCCAGCGATTCGCGCATCACGAACCGTCTCCGCTGCGCTGAACCGTGCCGGAGGACCGCCGCGCCGAAGGAGGAGGGGCATCGCTCGGGATGACCTCCCACCGCGCTCGGATGGGCGCTCAAGAGAAAGCTCACCATACCGTAGACAACACCGGCACATGGCAAAAGATACGAAAGCCCCGGTACGATACCAACCGAATCGGCGCTGCCGCGTCTCCCACCCGTCCCTCGCTCGGTCGTTGGTGTGGGTGATCCTGTGCGTGTCCAGTGCCCCCGCTGCGTATCGGGTCGTCGCACGGGACGAGCGCAACGTCGAAATGGTTCGAATCCCGACCCTCACCTTCATCATGGGTGACGATAGCTCCGGCGCCGACGAGAAACCGAGCCACGTTGTTACCGTATCGGCATTCCTCATTGACCGGACGGAGGTGAGCTGCGCCCAGTATCGCGAGTTCCTCGTGGAGCACCCCGAGTGGCGCAAGGGGAACGTTCATCCATCGCTGGCTGACGCAAACTACCTGCTCGACTGGGACGGTCCTGACTATCCCACCGGCAAAGGTGACTATCCGGTTGTCTGGGTGAGCTGGGCGGCGGCCACCGCGTACGCCATGTGGCGTGGGGCAAGGCTTCCCACCGAGGCGGAGTGGGAAGCGGCGGCACGGGGAGGCGACGGCAGGCACTTCCCGTGGCGGGATTCGCGCCCGGATACCGACTCAGTCTTGCGGTGCAACTATCGCTCACTGCCACCCGAGCGCGACGGGTTTTCCAGGACATCCCCGGTTGGGAGCTACCCACAAGGCGCCAGCCCGTTCGGCGTCCTGGACATGGCAGGCAACGTCTGGGAGTGGGTGGCCGACTGGCACGATCCCGACTTCTATGCCGAAAGCCGGGAACGTGACCCGTCGGGGCCGGAAAGCGGGACCTATCGCGTGCTGCGCGGCGGATCGTGGAGTGTGCCAGCCCTGTGGGTCAGGTCGACGGTTCGGCTTCGCGCGTTTCCTGTCCGATCTTCGGATCAGGTGGGGTTCCGTTGCGCCCGGTCGCTTCCCGAGGAGAGCGGGCGCAGACCCCACACGAACTGAACGGGGATGCTCGTGCCCAGGCCTGCGGTCACTCACCGCGCACACGCCTATCCAATTCATCGCACGAGTTGCCTGAAATCCTCCACCCGCCCGAAGGTGATGCGGTTTGCGTCATGGAAGCTGTGCGCGCCGTCGAAGGCGGTGCGCGTCAGGTATATGATGTCGTCGCCATCGAACTGCCAGTCCGTATACTGGAATCCGGTGGTCCGAGTGGCCTCTTCCGCGGTCGGTTTGTAGTACTCGATGAGAGTCGCACGCTTGGTCCAGCTCCTCAGGTCGGGGGAACTGATGGCTGACAGGCGGTTGCGCCGCACGCGGGGCCGACCGGTGGCGTCATCCTCCATGTCGTTGACGAGCGCCCAGTACAGCCCCGTCTTCGGGTCGCGCCGGATGGTGAACCGACAGGTACCGCCGGGCATGTCGATGAAACCGGTTGCGGGGTTGAACTCGACGCGGCGGCCTTCGTCGAGGATGCTCACCATCGCCGCCCTGTTGAGCGCGGGGAACGAGTTCAACCGGAGGATGTCCCACACCCGCCCGTCCGGTCCGGCGACGGCGTTGCCCTCCAGCCAGCCCGACTGGTCGCCGAAGCCGGGCGGGTTCCACCCCTGGTCGTAGGGAAGCTTGTTTGACATTCGCCAGCTATCGGCGCGGAGGAGGTCGGAGCTCTCGTCGGCGGAAATGACGAGCACCTTGAACCCGGGACCGAATTCCCCGCGCTTATCGTTGTCTTCGTACGCTCGCCAGATGCGTCCCCCGTACTTCAGGACGGGCGCCGGTCCGTTGTGGTAGCTCGGCTCCGAGGGACCACGCCCACCCACGAAGAGCCGCCCGGTGGTGTCGCTCGTCGGACGCGTCCACGTATACCCTCCGTTGTCCGACCGGCGGATCACGATGTGTTCGCTGGACGCCGATACGCCAATGATGTATGCCGATCCGCGGTGCTCGAAGATCGTCGACCAATAGCAACTGGGGATGAGGGTGATGTGCCTCCACGTTCGCCCGTCGTCTTCCGAGCGATACAGGCTCGTGAGAAAGTCCTCTCCATAGGCGTTCTTCGGCGCTCCGTTCCCGAAGTAGTCATGGATCGCGAGGATCGCACCGTCGGGCATCCGCACGAGACTGGGGCTGCCGAGGTAGGTTTCCGTTCGCGGGTCCTGAAAATGCACCTGGCTGATCCACATCCTCGACCCGTTCCTCCCGGTCGTGGTACTCGAACACGACGCGATGCCGGCGACGAGGACACCAAGCGTCGCCCTCAAGACCCCGGTGAAGTGCGTCTGCATGGTCATTCTCCGTCCTCTCTTAAGCGTCTGACGGATGTCCGGGCGAACCGGATTCCTCACTTCGTTCAGGATGACGTGAATACTCAACTGGCGGTCCGCGATTTCCCCCCTTGCTCACCCGCCGCCAGACGGATACCACCTCTGCCCGTTCCGACCGTCTCCATGGCCAAGGGATTGCGCGGTGCGCGAGAACACGGGGGCACGAGCGACGGCTCTTCGGCGGCGAGAGAAGAGCAGGCACGCAATATAGCGTGACGGGCGAGTGAGTGCAATCATAAGTGACTGGCAAGCCGTTCTTGTGTGCCATCTGTCGGCGAGACGGTCCGCCCCGTCAGTGACGGTCACGATGATCCGCTCCGAGGCGTTTCATCCAGGTGCGTCGTGGCGTAGATTGTACGGGGTTGGGTGAAAGGAGCTTCCATGTCATTGCCTCGGTTGACATTGTGCCGGTGGCATGCGGCGGCGGTTACCCTTGCGCTGGCACTTGTGGGTGTCGTCTCAGAGACAGGATCGGAAACTGTGACCGGAAAGGCTCAACGGCGAGTGGCGGTCATCGCCCATCGCGGGGCGCACGAACAGGCGCCGGAGAACACGATCCCGGCGATCCAGGCGGCGATAGACCTCGGAGTGGATTACGTCGAGATTGACGTGCAGACGACGAAAGACGGTGCGCTGGTGCTCATGCACAACCACACCGTGGAGCGCACGACGAACGGAACCGGGGCCATTAGGGACCTCGCCTTCGCCGAGATCCGCGCGCTGGACGCGGGTGCCTGGTTCAGCCCGCAGTTTGCTGGAACGCGCGTTCCCACTGCCGACGAGGCGCTCGGTATCATGCGCGGCAAGGCTGCGGCGTACCTGGACACCAAGGACATCGCACCCGACAGCGTCGTCGCGTTGCTGCGACGGAACGAGATGCTCGCCTCCGTGGTGTACGACGGACCGGCGAACCTTGCCAAGATGCTCCGCGTGGAATCAGCCATCCGGACGATGCCTGAGTATCCGGGCTCGCCGGAAGCCCTCAGAGCGCTCGCCGACTCGATCCGACTCGATGTCGTCGCCATCTCGTCGCTGAGGAACCTCAGCCCGGAGGCGGTCGCGGCATGCCACGCCGTCAACGCTCAGGTCTTCCTCGACATCATGGCGCAGGATAACCCGGAAGGCTGGGGGCGTGCCATCGAATGCGGCGTGGACGGCATTCAGACCGACCGGCCAGCAGCGCTCCTACGCTGTCTGCGCGGGCGAGAACTGCACTGACGACCGACCGCTGGGGACCCACTTCGCATGTGCACCCTTCGCCGACTGTCTCTCGTTGCACTCGTGCTCCTGACCGCGTGCGCGGCTTTCCGAACGCATTGGAAGTCGGTTCGGCGGCCCACCCGTACGGTTGCCGTTGTCGCCCACCGGGGAGCGCATGAACACGCGCCGGAGAATACCCTCCCCGCGTTTCAAGCGGCGATTGACCTTGGCGCGGACTACGTTGAGTTGGATATGCACATGACCTCGGACGGCGGGCTGGTCATCATCCACAACCCCACCGTTGATGCTCGAACGAACGGAAAGGGCGCGGTTCGAGAGATGACGCTCGCTCAGATTCGCGCTCTCGACGCGGGGATCAAGTTCGATTCGTCCTTCGCGGGCACGAAGATTCCCACCGCCGACGAGGCGTTGGCTCTCATGAAGGGAAAGGTCGGTGTCTACCTCGAGGTGAAGAGCGCGCCGCCGGAGAGCGTCGTCGCCGTCATCAGCCGCCACGACATGTTTTCGTCGACCATCGTGTATGACGATACCTCGTCCCTCGCCGCGATGAAGCGGGCCGATCCCCGCGTTCGGGTCATGGTCCCGCGTCCTCCTAGCGATCCGACGCTCATGCCGGAGGTGGTCGCTCGGCTGCACCCGGATGTGTTCGGCTCGTCGCATCGGGAGATCACGCCGGAGGTGGTCGAACGGTGCCACGCCGCCGGGGCGAAAGTATTCGTGAACACCCTCGCGGCGGACAACCCGGACGGATGGTCCCACAACATTGCGTGCGGCGCGGATGCTCTGGAGACCGACCGCCCGACGGAACTGCTCCGGTTCCTTCGAGGACAAGGGCTGCACCGGTAGTACAGCGTCAACGTGAAAAGCGCGGACCTCCCGCCATTGGGCGGGAATCCCTCGCGCATCCCTCACCGTCGTCGCGCGATGACGACCGAGCGGACGAGACGGTAGCTCTTCCCCGATTCGACCGCCGTCGCCTCGACGAGGAGCACGTACATCCCGGTCGGTACGGGAACTCCCCTGCCATCAGCGCCATCCCACCGGAAACATCCGTGCGCGGGCCAGCGTTCGCCGTCCAGGAGCCGCCTCACCTCGCGACCGAGGGCGTCATAGATGCGAATGGTGAGGTACACCGGGGATTCGGGGAGGTCCAGCGCGATGCCGACCGTGTCCGCCGGCGGAGACGGACCGACGGCGACTGTTGCCAATTCCGCAGGGGGAACCATGGCCTGATTCGGCATGCCCGGTGTCGCCGAGTACGGACCCCACACGGTGCGCCACGCCGTCGGGTCGTCGCCGCTCCGATCAAGGTCCGCCAGTTCGAGGGATCGTCCCGGCTCCGGGACCGGATACGTCGCCCGGTCAATGGTCCGCCCCGTTGCGTCTTGGAACTGAACGGTCCGTGCCGCCTGTTCGGAGGTGCTCAGATGCGGGAACCTAGCGGCGAGCGGGGCGATCGGGACGGCGAATCCGTAGCGTCTGCGGAGGCTGTCGGGGTATTCGGCGAACACGACGAAGTCCCCGGGCGCAAGAGGTGCGGCGGGACCGGCGACGGCAGCCGAGCTCCGCCCGGCGACGAGCCTGCATCCGGCGAGCGAGACGGGGAGATTGCCGACATTGCCGACTTCAACCCACTGACCTTCTCCGGCGGTCGGATCGGCCATCACCTCCGTGATCCGGAGCACCTCCGGCGGCATTCCCACGACGACGGCCAGCGGACGAACGTTGTCCAGAGGGCGCTCCTCACCGTCCAGCATCACCGCCCCGCGCGCCGGAGCCTCAAGGGGGCGGTCCACCTCCCAGAGACATGTGACCTCCGCTTCCTCACCGCGAGCGAGGGAAGATACGCCCGTCTCCATGAGGACGTGGTCACCGGGTGAGTAGGCGGAGTCGCCGTCGAGGTCGGAGAACAGGACGATTCGCGCACCGCTTACCGGGTTCCGCCCGGCGTTTGCGACATGGGCGCGCACGGAGACGGTTGCGGGTGGGTGGATGGTGTCGTACGCGGCTGCTAGAGTTGCCAGGACGAGGTCGCGGTCGAGGATGCGTCGTGAGTTGGGTCGGCCCGGGGTCCCTTCCGCGACGAGGGACAGCGCCCAGTTTGCCCGGCTGTCGTCGCCGTCGAGGTCGATCTTCTCGAGGGAGTATCCTTTCTGCACGTCGTCGGGAGTGTAGGTCATGCTCTGGACCACGCCGTCGGGCGAGCGCAGGATTACCGTCTTCGTCGCGTCGTTCGTCAGGCCGTACCTGCCGAACGTCTTGTCTTCTATGGTGATGATAGGCGCTTCCGGTGGGATGTCAGGGTACGGCTCCTCGACGGTGAAGTAGTCGGGGTCGAGCACGAGCGCGTACTGTCCCGGCGCGAGGACCAGTCCGGAGGAGACTGCCACCAGCGCGTCGAGGTCGAGGGTGTCTCCGAGGGTCCAGCCGTCCAGATCAACGCTTTCCCCGCTTCGATTGTAGAGTTCGACGTACTCTCGCGCGCGCCCGAGGCCGGTGGGGTCCACCATGATCTCGGACAGGACGATGGGGGTTGCGGGCGCTTGATGGGAGCGGGCCTGCCCGTCTCGGGGGGAACAGGCAAGGAGGGCGGCGAGACACGGGATCACAGCAAACCGAGCACGCGCCTGCCGACCCATTCGACGGTGAGCAACCCGATGATCGTCCATAGGAGCCATCCCGAAGATCCGACGGCAATCGTCCGCTCGCGCTGCTCGGCAATCATGTCGAGCGGCATCGAGCCGAGGAGGCTGTCCGCCCTGGCCGGGGGAGCATAGCCGCCCCGCGACGCACGAGCGACCGCCTCGAGCACATCCTTCTGCTGTCGCGTCTGTTCGTGCTCAAGCCCGACGGCTGCGACCGAGAACTCCGCGCTTGAGGAGCCGAGGTTGATCCCGTTCGCCGTCGCGGTTGCCTTTGCCACGTGCTCGCCAGGGCTGAGACCGGAGATGTCGGCGACATACCGTCCCTCACCATGCGGCGCGGCCACAGCCCGGACTTCCCCTTCATCAAGGTCGATCTTCACGTCGGCGGCGTCCAGCGGGGTGTACCGTTCATCATACACCTGCACGATGATCCTCACAGGTTCGCCGAGCCGATACGCCGGGGCGTCGGTCTGCACGCGGACCCGACTCAGCTCCTGGCGGGTGGCAAGCCAGCGCACGACGGTGCTCCAAAAGGCGTCCCCCGCCGGGTTCGGGTCACCCAGGCCGCGTGGTATCAGGTCCCACCGCCAGTAGGTCAGCCCGCCGAAGACCACGATGCGTCCCTTGCCGTACAGACCGGCCACCGCAAGCGGCTCGCCCTCGCCGGTGAGCAGGACAGTTCCTTCCCTCTGCGCCGTCAGCCCGATCACTCTCCCGAGGAGCGGCGGCAGCGAGTTCCACCTGAGCGACCAGTCCGGGAAGTCGCTGTCCGTTGCGAGCACCGGGTGGCGGGCGGCGTCCGGCGCGAGAAGCGCCTGCGTCTGGCGCGTGAGGTACCGTCCCACTCCCACCTCCACCGGCAACATTTCGCGCCATGCTTGGGGCAGGTCGTTCCTTCCCGGTATGACGAGCAGGCCACCTCCATCGTGTATGGCTGTCATAATGGCCGCCCAACGCTCCTGAGGGAGGGCGCTTCGTGGCAGGTCGTGCCAGAGGATGAGGTCCACCTCGTTGAGACTGTCGAGGAGTGCAGGTGGCTGGGTGACCCGGTCGGGTGGATGCGGCGCCAGCCAGAGCCGCACGTCCACATCGTCACGTCCGTGAAAGAGCCGCGTCCAGAAGGCGATGTCCGGGCTTGGTGCACCGGCAAGGACGAGCACGCGACGCTTCGCCTTGAGCACGCGCGTCGTGAGCGGCCACGTGTTGTTCTGTGCGAGTATCTCGCCGGGTATGCTGTCCAGCACCACCGTCGAGTGCATCACGCCGGGAGTAGGTGGTGTGATGGTCAACTCCACATCGGCGCGGGTTCCGGGCGGCGGGAGCGTAATCGTCTCCTCGGCGACCACCTTTCCTCGACTCAGGACCCGGATCTTCGCCGGACGACGCGGCAGGCCGACGTTCTCCAGACTTGCCGTCACCTTCATGGGCTGTCCGGCCAAGGCAAGCTCCGGCGCCGCGGCGCCGACGATCCGCACGTCGGCCTGTGGGTTCGGGTCGCCGACGCCGACGACGTAGATGGGCAGTTTGATGTCCTCGGCGGCGCGAAGAGGGTCCGGCCCGCTCGTGTTGATGCCGTCGGTGATCAGGACCACCCTGTCGGGCGGCGGCATCCTCCTGCGTTGTTCGAGCAGCGCGTCGCCAATGGCGGTCGCATCTCCGGTGAAAGAGAGCTTCTCCGGATCGAAGGAGAAGACGCCCCCCGCGAAGCCCTGCCACGAGACGGTCGCCTCGGACCGGATTCGTCCCATGCCGGGGCCTTCGAGGACGCGCTTCACCACAACGGGGCGCGCGCCTTCCCGGTCGGTGAGGGAAATGCTCTCGCTCTGGTCCACGAGGACCGTGACGCGTGGCTTGCGCTCGGCGATTCCTCGCCAGTCCAGGCGCGGCCCGACCGCTGCTACGAGCAGCCCCGCGAGCGCGAGGATGCGAAGCGCACGCAGGAGCTTCCGCCAGGGTTCGCCTACCGGCGGCACGGTTCGGCGGTAGACGTACCACGCGAGCGCGCCTACCATCACGACGACGATGAACCAGAGCCATGCGTGGGCGCGGAAGGAAAGCGTCCAGCCGGGGGTGGCGAGTCCTGAGGCGTTCATGGAGGGATATATAGCCCTGAACGGGGTTCGGCACAATCGTCCGTGACGTAGGGGCACCCGGGTGTGCGCCCCTATCCCCTCGACCCCCGCCTACCGCTGCGCTCGCCACACCTTGATCGTGTTGTCCGGGTCTCCATGCCCTGTCACAACCCTTTGCCCGTCTGTTGTCACTGCGATGCTGTTCAGACCCGAGAATTCGAAATTACCGCCGACAGTTCGAACGAGCGTTCCGTCGGCGATTCGCCATACCCT
>Ga0315282_10017357_pt1 | contig 10403 bp, 9 predicted proteins | sample YL17G07_20_MG_FD_203693 | JGI IMG/M metagenome (GOLD analysis project Ga0315282, IMG submission 203693) | Sediment microbial communities from Yellowstone Lake, YNP, Wyoming, USA - YL17G07_20 | ecosystem: Environmental > Aquatic > Freshwater > Lake > Sediment | place: USA: Wyoming | collected... | reverse complement strand
CGTTTGCGAACGCCTCATCAGGCGTTCCTGGAAAAGTCGAGGGAAAGGGAGAAAAGAGTGGGGTGAGATGACCAACTTGAAAAATCAGGAGAAAGTTAATTCAGGATACTACAAGAAGATAAAATTTCGCAATAAAGGGATGAACACTGGTATCACTTCTTTAAAAACATATCCTTTCAACGAGCTCCCATACAGAATTTAAAAATAAGAAAGCCCGTATCCTTGTACCTTTCTATCCTAAGCCGCTGAAGGGATTTGAACCCTCGGCCTATTCCTTACCAAGGAATCGCGCTACCAGGCTGTGCCACAGCGGCAAACGTGCACCCACAATATCAAGGAGGGGTATTTTACTCTTTCTTTAAAAACCCTCCAAGACCACCACCCATAAAAAACAACCCGTAAGGCCGACAACTCTGGGTAAAAGGCATACCTATTTCAAGGACCAACAAATAAGACACACCGAGGACCACCCCATGCCGCTCATCGACCTCCCCGACGTCCAATCCAGCCAAGCACCCTCCCGCTTCAAACTTACCAGAGTCGGCGTCGCCGGCGTCAAACGACAGATCCCGGTCAAACGACCCAACAAAACCACCCTCACCCAACTCAACGTCACCATGGACCTCTTCGTCGACCTCCCCGCCACCCAAAAAGGCAGCCACATGAGCCGAAACCTCGAACTCATCGCCAAACTCGTCGACACCAACATCCAGACCCCGGTCCCCGACCTCGAAACCTTCTGCGCCAACACCGCAGAACTCCTCCTCACCAGACACGAGTACGCCACCTACTCCGAAGTCAAAGCCGAGGCCGAATACTTCTACGACGTCCAATACCCCTCAGGACAACAAGGCACCGAGCCCTGCACCCTCATCGCCGAGGCACGCATGATGCGCGGCGGCCACCTCCGCAAGCTCATCGGCGTCCGCGTCCTCGGCATGACCGCCTGCCCCTGTGCCATGGAAGTCGTCCGCACCATCGACGAGCGCGCCCGAGACTGCCCGGCCCCGACCCACAACCAGCGCAACATCGGCACCCTCATGATCGAAGTCCCCAGCAACCACGCCCTCGTCGACGCCGACGACCTCATCGCCATCGTCCAGGACTCCTTCAGCTCACCGACCTACAGCCTCTTGAAACGACGCCAGGAAGCCGAGCTCGTCCTCCGGGCCCACGAGAGACCCAAATTCGTCGAAGACGTCGTCCGCGACATGCTCAAAAAAGTCCTCGAAGCCTACAAAAACCTCCCCGACGAAGTCCTCGTCATCGCCTGCAGCGAAAGCGAAGAGTCCATCCACAAACACAACGCCTACGCCGAACGCATCACCACCCTCGGAGAACTCCGCAGATAACCTGCTCTGACCCCTGTTTTCCCCCTGAAATAAAGCTTAAAAACCCACTCCCGGTATCAACAAGCTATGCCCAAGTATCAGATTGCAATCCTCCCCGGAGATGGAATCGGAAGAGACGTCATGGACGCCGCCAAAATCGTCCTCGACACCATGGCCCTCGACGCCGAGTACCGCCCCGGGGACATCGGCTGGGAATGCTGGAGGAACGAAGGAAACCCCCTCCCCGACCGCACCAAACAACTTCTCAAGGAAACCGACTGCTGCCTCTTCGGCGCGATCACCTCCAAGCCAAATGCGGACGCGCAAAAAGAACTCCGCCTAGACCTCCAAGGCAAAGGCATCGTCTACCAAAGCCCCATCGTCCAGCTCCGCCAAGAGTTCAACCTGCATACCAACCTCCGACCCTGCAAGGCCTATCCCGGGAACCCGTTGAACTACCGCGACGACATCGACCTCGTCGTCTTCCGGGAGAACACCGAGGACCTCTACACCGGCGTGGAATTCCGCCCCGTCCCCAAGCCTGTCTTCGACGCCCTCATGACCCACAAGAAGATGAAGGCCTTCGCCCAGACGCCGCTGGATGAGATGGCGATCTCCTGCCGGATCATCACGAAAAAAGCTTCGCACAGCATCATCCAGCATGCGTTCGACTACGCAAAAGAGCACAAGCGGAGATCTGTGACCCTCGTCGAGAAACCCAACGTCCTCCGGGAGACCAGCGGGATGATGCTGGAGGAGGGCCGCAAGATCGCAGCGGCTAACCCCTCGATCCCCTTCAAAGAGGTCAACGTGGACGCCATGTGCATGTGGCTGGTCAAGAACCCCCAGGACTACGATGTCCTCGTCTCCTCGAACATGTTCGGTGACATCATCTCGGACCTCGCCGCGCAGCTCGTCGGCGGCCTCGGCTTCGCCTCCAGCGGCAACATCGGGGACTCCTACGCCGTCTTCGAACCGACCCACGGGTCCGCCCCTAAATACGCGGGGCAGTACAAGGTCAACCCCATGGCCATGATCCTGACCGTCAAGCTGATGCTGGAGTGGCTGGGGGAGAAGAAGCACGCGGGGCGCCTCGAAGACGCCGTCGCCCAGGTCATCAAGGAAGGAAAGATCAGGACCTACGACATAGGCGGCACCAACAGCACCCTCGACGTCGCCCGAGAAGTCGCCGCGAAATTCGACCAACTCTAGGCCGGCACGAACAACCTTCCTGCCGATCATTATCTTATCTTTATTTTATAAGAGAGTCGAAAGAAAAGGGGAAAAAAGGTCTAGGCGAACGAAGACCTAGACCGTAAGGTGAAAGAAGAAAAAAAAGGAGAAAGGGTGGATGTTCCCTTTACACGTCGAGATATCCATCGAAGTGGGCCATTACAAAGTGTGGGCCGACCCATCCGATGAAGTCATTCGGGAGCACAATCTTTTGAAGCAGGTGCAGGTTCCCGGTCTTGCGCTGTCCGATGTTGTGGGTGGTATAGTGAACAAGGATCGCGCGGAATTCAACGGCGTGACCGCCATTTGCGAAGTGGCGAAGGATGATGATCCCGGTCATCGTTGTACCACCGATGTCGGTCGTTTGGCTGTCGTTCGAGTGGTTCATGGCGCCTGCTGCTATGGGAATCAGGCTTGTCATCAGCATGCACGTCAGGATAGCTATTAATTTTTTAGCGTTCATATTTTTCCCCAATTCCTTAATATCCCATATAATATTTAAATTTTTTGCCATTTTAGCTCCCCATCGCCTCCCGGACCTCGTCTGAGGGGTTCAACAACAGGAGGCCCAAAAGCCCTGATTTTAATATAATGTTTTTATATTAACAGTTTTTTAGATAAGGCTTTTATCGTCTCCGGCCTCATAAAGGCCCGGTAGGCCGAAGTGTCGGGCAATGGCAACCAACCCTTGATTTTCCCGTGAAATCGGGAAAATATCCTCTTATAGTTGTATTAATGTACCAAGATGCCGGGTGAATCGGGAGAGTTTGTCCTCCGAGCGGCGGAGGATCTCGTTTCCCAGATCAACGAGCAGGAAGAGGTAGTCCTCGTTACAGAAGAGAATCCCGTCTTTGCCTATCGGGGCGTCGAGGCGTTCCGTGCTCGCGACCTCAACGATGACCCGTTTTCCCAGGGAGCGGATGGCGGAGTTCTTAAACCCTGCCGCATTCCCTGCTTTCACCAGGCGTTCCGCTCCTGTCAGGGAGTCCGCGCCGATATGCAAGATCGGCGACTGCCCTAGGACCCAGAGGACCCCGGTGGTCGCCTGGGCGGCTGCGGCTTTCACCGCCTCCAGGGTGGTCGGCTGGTGCCATCGCCCGAGGAACACGGCATGGTGCTTGTCCCCGAGCTGGGGTATCTGAAGGAGAAGGATGCGGCCTGCGCAACTGCTGAGGGTATAATAGCCTGGCAGGCTGTTGATCTGGGTCAGGACCGGGAGGATCTTGTCGTCGACTTCCTTGACCTCGCAGGCGGTGGCCAGCGCGGCGAGTGCCCGTTCTTTGGCGTCGAGGAACTCCTTGGCCTCCTGGGTCGGCATAGTGGTCGTCACCGTCCTCGCGTCAGGGTCCGGCGCAGGTTCACGCCGCGTTTCCGCAGCTCCTGTTGCATCGGGGCGAAGGGGACGATCTCCTCCGGGCAGAAGACCCCAGGTGTCGTGATGAGGCCGGATTCGAGGAACTGGGCGGTGATTGAGACCGGGTATCCGGTGGTTCGCATCATCGCTGAAATGCCTCGCGCTGGGTCGCAATAGTCTATCAGGGTGTACTCGAGGTGGGCCGGGTGGCCGTCCTTGGTTCCTTCTCCGAGGACCTTTAATAAGACGACGTCCTCTCCTTTGGAGGGGAGGTTCTTCTGAAGGAGGGTCGTGAGGACTGCTCGGGGTGCGACCGTGGTGGGACCGACAGTGAGGGGCTGGCGGTCGGTGAGCCCGAGGTCTAGCATGGCCTTTATCTTCTCGCAGTGCCCAGGGTAGCGGATGGTCTTGTAGTCTAAGTACTGTATTCGGGTTCGATAGGTCGACGGGAGGGTCGAGCAGCCGCCTGAGGTCAGGAAGGCCTCCATGCGGCCGAAGGGGGTGGGAAAGCGGAGGGTCTCCAGCTCGGTCATGGATGGTTTGGAGAGAATCCTGCCATGGTCGAGGACCATGGCGTCCTCCACATATTCATTTATCAGTCCCTCAAGGGAGAAGACGATCTGGTATTGGAGCGGTGGCTGAGGGTGGACGGGGAGGCCGCCGACCCGGAGCTTCACGGAGCTGACTGTCTCTAGGGTTTCGACGATGTCGCGGGTGATGATGGAGACGAGGCCGGGGGCCAGTCCGCTGTCGGGGATGACGATGACTTGTTGGCGTTTCGCCTCTGGTGCCATGGCGCGTTCCGCGGCGACGACATCGTTGTTGCCTCCGAGGTCTATGAAATGGGTCGAGGATCTAATGGCCTCTTGGGCGAGCATGGTGTTGAAGAAGTAGGGGACGGCGGAGATCGCGACATCCATTTCTGTGAACGCGGTGGCCACTTGCTGTGGGTTCGCCGCGTCCATCATGATGTATTCTATGGTGGTGTCCTTGAGGAATGTGCGTGCGTGTTGGAGTGTGGTTTTGTCTTTATCTGCGAGGATGATCCTTGAGTACTGTGAGTGTCGGGCGAGGTCGGAGGCAATCGCGCGGCCCATCATGCCGGCGCCGATGACGATGATGTCGATAGGGCTCAGACTCCTGTTTGGTTGTTCGCGGTGAATCTGGACCGCGGCATATAAACCTGCGTAGGAGGAATTGTGGTGCCATATTCATTTTATAGTCCCTTGTCGTTACCGAAGCGCGGACTCTTTCGGGAGAGGCATTTCACTATGACTTCCACGGCTCTATGGGACCCTGCGCATGAGGCCTTGTCGGCGGCGGACCTTCGGAAACTGCAGTCTCAGCGGTTGAAAGCCCTGGTCGCTCGGGTGTATCAATCGAACCGGTACTATAAGCAGCGGCTTGATGAGGCCGAGGTGAAGCCCTCAGCTATGAAATCCTTGGACGATCTGAAGAGGATCCCGTTTCTGACCAAGCAGGACCTCCGTTCGTATTATCCGTTTGGCCTTGTGTGCACTCCTCTTGATGATATCGTTGAGGTGCATGCGTCGTCGGGGACGACGGGGAAGCCGGTCGTCGGCCCGTACACGCGTGCGGATGTAGACCTGTGGGCTGAGGTCATGGCCCGGTCCCTGTATGCGAACGGCGTGCGGAAGTCCGATGTCGTGCAGAATGCGTACGGCTACGGGTTCTTCACCGGCGCGCATGGGTTTGAGCGCGGCGCGGAGCGCATCGGCGCCATGGTCCTGACGATCGGCTCTGGGAACACGGAGCGGCAGGTCGATGTGCTGCAGGATTTTAAGAGCACGGTCCTCGCGTGTACTCCCTCGTATTCCTTGCATATCGCGGAGGTCGCGACGGAGAAGGGTCTTGACCCGGCCGCGGACTTCGACCTTCGTCTCGGTGCGTTTGGAGCGGAGTCCTGGAGCGACAGCATCCGGAAGAGTATCGAGGACCGCTGGGGGATCACCGCGTGCGAGCACTACGGTCTCACGGAGATCATCGGGCCGGGCGTCGTCTCTGAATGCTCGGAGCGCAGGCTGCATATCAACGCGGATTACTTTTACCCGGAGATCATCGATCCGAATACCGGGGAGACGCTGGAGTTCGGCAATGAAGGTGAGCTCGTGTTCACGACGCTGACGAAGGAGGCGTTCCCTGCGCTGCGGTTCCGGACCCGGGATCTTGCCATGATCTCGGAGGATACCTGTTCGTGTGGCCGGACGCTGCCGGTCATGTCGCGGATCAAGGGCCGCAGCGACGACATGATGAAGGTCAAGGGCGTCATCGTCTTCCCGTCGCAGATCGAGGCCGCGCTCATGGTCACACCCGGTGTCAGCGACAATTATCAGATCATTAAGACGAAGCAGGGCGATATGGTCTCGCTGTCGGTCGAGGTGGAGCCGACCGAGGAGCGGTACCGCGAAGGACATCTCGACGAGCTGGAGAAGCGGGCGGAGGCTGAGATCTATCGGATCCTCAACCTGCACGTGCCGGTCGCCGCGATCGCCCCGAAGTCGATTCCGCGGAGCACCGGGAAGGCGAAAAGAGTGATAGAACGGTAGCAGCCTTGTGCTACCGTCGTTTTATCCCCAGCCAGAGCAACAGGCAGATGAAGACCGCGGCGGCAACCGCGATGAACGTCGCAGGGTTCGTTTTGAACAAGATCGGGTAGATGACGGGGAGGACCGCCGCGCCGATGTTGCTGATCGAGACGTAGAGGCTGGCGGCGATGCCGACGTTCGCCTCGTTGACGCCCTGCTCGGTCTCCTGACAGAACAAGGCCAGCGGCCAGGAGGCCTGGAGGCAGATGCCGAACAGGAAGGCAACAACGATGACGAGCAGCCAGCTGTAGCCACCGGTGTTCAGATAATAGAAGAGCAGCCAGAAGACGATGGCGCCGATGACGACGGAGATCGTTACTTTCTTGAGGCCGATGCGTTTCGCGGCGAACGGGGCGATGAACGCGCCGATCGCGCAGCCGTAGAGTAAGAGTCCAGCGATATAGCCGCCTTCCTTAGAGGGGTAGAGAGCGTGGGTAAAGGCGGAGATGACCAGCGTGATGCCGACGACAAAGAAGCCGATGAAGGGATAGAGGTAGGCGTTGCGCTGACTGAAGATGCTGCGCATGCCCTCCGCGAACTTCATCTTAGCGACGACGGGGTGTTCCTCCGGCGGCGTCGCGGGGTGGTCTCTGGCGGCGACGAGCCACAGCAGGAACGTGAGGACCGCGAGGATCCCGAAGATGAGGTAGCCGGTGAACCCGGGCGTGCTCTCGTTGAGTGAGCCGACGATCAGCGGCATGGTCAGGGACCCGGTGCCGAACCCGAGGAACAGGCCGGAGGCGGCGATGCCAACGGGCAAGGCCGAGGACTTCGCCGGGAACCAACGGAGCATCTGCGGTGCCATGGCGACGAGGATCCAGGCGAGGCCGATGCCGGCGATGATGCTGGTGAGCATGAGTGAGGTGAAGCTTTGCAACAGCCATGGGCGGATACCGAATCCGATGGCCATGAAGAGCGCGCCGATGGAGATGGACAACTTCGGGCCGCGCTTGTCAATGAGTCGGCCCGCGGGCCAAGCGAAGAAGATGACGAACATCCCAATGAGGGAGATGAGCAGGTGGGACTCCCAGTTCGGAATATTGAATTGGGCCTCGTAGGTCTTCAGCATCGGGGATAGGGCGAACCAGTTCGCCCCGTAGGCGAAGATGACCAGCCAGAAGAGGGCTACGATCACCCATCGGTAGGAATAGACTTTCTGTTCCATACGCTAGTTCCTCTCCGCCCGATGGTAACAAGTCACGATATTAAAGCTTGTCTAAATGGGTAAGAAGGAAGAATGAAAAAGACGAGAAGGGACGCCCGAAGAGAGCGTCGCGCGGACACCAAATGCCCACGCGCGCGGCTCCCACAGAAGGCAAGGCACCGGCGCCAAACGCCGCCGCCCGCCCCCGGGCAATGATACTATTTGTCACTCCTGCTATTTATAGCTATCCCCGCAAACTCCCACTCCGGATAAAAACACCTGGAACCAGAAACCTCATAACACCGCACGGCCTACCACCCGGCTGCCTCTATCCAAAGAGAATCGGTGAACGCATGATCCGATTTGACGACATAGAGGTACAGAGAAGACCCTGGTACCCTACCAGGGCTTCTCCCTAAACAGTTTTTTTATAATAAAATTTATATAATGTATTCAGCATTCAAATCCTCGTCTGGGAGAAAAACAAAATGGGAGGAAATCGAGCCCATCGTCTGTTGTCTTCAAATGAGGATGCGGTGTCCGAAGAATACACCGCCCTGCCTGCCCTCTGCACCGTCGTCATCGGCCTGTCGCTGTTTTTCCTTCTCCTCGCGCACGCATACACTACGTCACAGGCCCAAAGCGAGACGATACGCACCTATCACTCGGCAGAGCTCCTCGCGGAAAAACTCCTCGACCCTGCCAACGCCTTCATTCTGCCGGGAGGCATCCTCGACCTCGCATCCTTCACGGACGCAGGCGAGCCTCTCGACCGTCTTCGGCAGGAATATTCCCCCTCCGGGTTCGATTTCCTCTTCCGTCTCACCTACGACGGCGGCGCCGTCACCCTCCCGCCCAACGCTACCATTCCCCAGGAGTACGTCGCGACCTCACGGGACCTTGGCATCGCCCTCAGCGACGCGCAGACCGTCCCCGGCAGACTCACCGTCCTTCTCTGGAGGATACCCGGATGACCAGCCAACGAGGCCGCCTGGGCATCTCCCTGCTCTACGACACCCTCCTCTTCGCCGTCATGGTCTCCCTCTCCGCTGCCATCCTCCTCCCCGCCGTCTGCAGCCCCCAGGCACCCCTCGCGTCCCTGGAGAAACACCGCGAGCTCGAAGTCGATGACGCCCTCCACTCCCTGCTCGCCTCACGACCAGAGACGTTCTCCTACGCCTTCTGCGGGACCATCACAGACCAGGTCGCCGGATCCCTCGGCGTGGACACCACCTCAGACGGCCTCTACGGACAACTCCGCAGCTGGATCCTCGCGAACACCCCCCGCCACGAGACCTACAGCTCGCTCCTCGCCGAGGACCTCGTCTGCCAGCTCCGCGTCCCCCTCGGCCCCAGCGGCAGCATTCGCCTCAACGTCCTCACCGCGGACTTCGACGCCAGCCTCAAGGCAGCCCTCACCGCGTTCTTCTCCACCTACTTCCAAGGAAAATATCTCTACAACCTCTCCGCCTACTGGCACCCGATCAAGGGACTCGCGCTCGGCGGCAACCTCTCACTCGGCCCCCCGCCGCCCCACCAGACCAGCCACGTCGCGACCCGCCTCATCGCCGTCCCCATCGCCCCCGCCATCCGCATCGGCAACACCACCATCACCCTCACCCGCCACGGCCTCGCCCACTACCTCAACCTCATCAACCTCAGCGGCAACAGCACCATCCCCCAGATCGCCAACATCCGCACCGTCCTCAACGCCTACCTGCACCACACGCCCCCGTACACGTCCCGCCCCCCCGCCGCGGACGCGGTCAGCGAAAACCTCACCAGCCTCCTCGACGGATTCCTCATCGACGGCATCCACACCGCCAACCGCACGCTCTTCCCCGGCATCGCCAACACCACCCTCGACCGCCTCTTCGCCCGCATCACCCCCGCCCTGCAGAACGCGACGAACCCCCTTCTCAACGAGACCTTCGGCGACCTCACCGGAACCATCAACCGCGTCCTCAGCGGACTCAACACCAGCCTCGCCCCGCTCACCACCGGCCTGCTCACCCGGTTCAACACCAGCCTCACCGGACTTCTCAACCTCACCTGCCCCAGCCTGCCCGCGGTGCTCTCCGCGGCCAAGACCTGGGCGCTGAACCAGACCCGCGCCACCGCCCACCAGCTCCTCGCCCCCGCCATCCACGCCTTCACCGACGCCCTCCTCAACGCCACCGACTGCCTCGCCGCCTTCACCGCCCTTCTCACCACCTGGCTCCTCGACCGCCTCGCCCTCCAATCCGCCACCGTCACCCTCACCATCTGGACCATGCAGCCATGACCACCTTCACGACCGACACCACCGCCCGCATCCCCTTCGCCATCCTCGGCGTCTTCCTCCTCCTCGCCAGCAGCACCGCCTCCGTCCTCATCATCCACCACCAGGCCGACACCATCCCCGCACCCACCCAACTCCTCGACCTCAACGCCATCACCAGACTCAGACAGGCCGCAGAGACAGACATCGCCGCCGCCCTCAACCGCGCCGGCGTCCAAGCCCTCGCCCGCATCGGCCGCCAGCCCGTCACCACCCCCGCCCATGGAACCACCCAAGACACGCTCTACAACCGACTCCGACACGCCATCTACCCCAACATCACCCAATACCTCATGGCCCAGTACACCGACGACCAATACACCGACGGCACCTACGCCCTCAACATCCCCCTCACCAACGACACCCCCACCCTCACCCCCAACGACATCACCTTCGAGCAGCGCAACCTCACCCT
>Ga0315282_10017356_pt1 | contig 10403 bp, 4 predicted proteins | sample YL17G07_20_MG_FD_203693 | JGI IMG/M metagenome (GOLD analysis project Ga0315282, IMG submission 203693) | Sediment microbial communities from Yellowstone Lake, YNP, Wyoming, USA - YL17G07_20 | ecosystem: Environmental > Aquatic > Freshwater > Lake > Sediment | place: USA: Wyoming | collected... | reverse complement strand
CCATAACCTACCTTGTGTCAATGTATTTCGCTTTACGCAAAAATCATCCTTTGGCTGTCCCATCCAGTAACTTCACTCCCTTAAACACATTTAGTTTTCAAGGTTCCTTCCGATCGCAAACTTTTTGCTCTAACCTCAACAAATGAAGGGCGGTTACACAAACCACCAACTATCATTAGCACGTCATAGCCATATACCCAATACCACTCTACAAAATTTTATTACCATTCTACAAAATTTGCAAGTCGCTTCATAAATTCAAGCTGCGCACATTAATAAAAGGGTACCTTGCAAACAGACGCTATTGTCATTTTAACTTGCGTTTCCTTTCTTTTTGGATTCGTTTAACATATTCTCGATGTGCTCTTCTAAACGTAGCACAAAGTCACTTGAAAGTAATAACTTGTTCAGCCTATCATAAACCAATTTTTTGTCTTCGTATTACTCGAATTGGTCACGCATCTTCATCATAAAAAGCAACATCTGCGGGTCGTTAGCGCTGATTTGCATAGCCCTTATCACAAGGTCTTTTCCCGTCTAAGATCTTGCCCAAATGAAAAGGCAAAACACTTTAAAGCCCAAAGCAATATAACTGTCTGGTTCGATAGCAATGTCATGTTAAATGCTTCCACGGCCTTGCCACACCTCTTAGCAGCTTGAAGCTCTGAGCCCTTGCACATCCAGCCAGGTGCATAGTCGGGATTCAATGCAGCTGATTTTGCAAGGCGGGTGATCTCCTCTATACTCTTGCGTGATTTCAAAAGTTCAACTCCTTTAAGATACAAAAGCAGAAAATTATCTGGATCCCTCTCAAGTGCTTTGTCTTGTAGGCTTAAGCATCCATTATGCCACACGTGCTCCCGAGCGCATCTGCCTTAATGAAGAGCAAAACATTATTATCAGGATCCTGCTCAAAGTGCTTGTGAATAAAGTCAATGGCTTCCTTGAACCTCCTGAGCTTCAAGAGCGTGACGCCTTTGTAGCAAATCGAATTAAGGTCATCAGGGTCAACCCGCAAAGACTGCTCGAATGCCTCGAGAGCTTTGTCATGCATTCTAATTTCGAAGGCGTTCTCTCCTTTCTCAAAAAACTCCTCCGCTTTGCTTTTATACTCTTCCCTAAGTACTCACTATCATTCAATTTAACGGCAAGTTGATTCTACTAACAAGTGAAAGGTGTTCCGACTGTCTTCAATTCTCGTCATTAAACTTCTCTATTTCAGATTCGAGCGGGGAAGAGACGTATTTTACTACCATAAAACCCTCAATGAAAACGACTTTCATATAAAAGCCTTCGCTTGCTGGAATTATCGAACCCACTCTGTTTGCAATCTCCACTAGATATCCTATCGACTCATTATCTTCTTCGTCCCAGACAGAGTAATCAATGTTAGAATCTGCAAGATAGGAGAAAAAATCTCCAAGGATGTTTTTCTTCGTGCTGTCCGAGGCGAACACAAAAAGCCGACTGAATTCCTCCTTCGAAACTTCTTCTTTCAGGTACTCAATAATTCCATTCTTAGAATAGTCCTTCCTGACAAGCCCCACAGACAGGAAAACGAACCTTGCCATGCCTTCATCTCCTTAAATTGCTTGAAAATAACTCTAACGATTAATTATACAGGATTTAAAAAATACCTCAAAAAAGGATTAACCCTGCAAAACTCAAGGATAAATTCCACGCAAATTTTCGCTCATCACGGCGTATTCTTCAAACGGCTCAAAAGCACCAGATTAATTTGCTTCACAGGCCAGAGGATCTGTTTCATTTCATGTATTATTTGAAAGATTTGGCCTTGTGGTAAAATATATATATGAGGAGAATAATCGATATTATTGAAAAAGAAAGAGAAGAAGTCTTTAGGAATTTCCAATTCTCTCCAGAAGGAAATCCGAGCGAAGCTGTCAACAGATACGCAAAGCGGGTAATTGACGTAGCTTCCAGGCTACATGTTTTGGCACTGCTCAAAGAAAAGGAGATAATTAACATCGACAAGGACTTGCCCGAGGGAATTTACTTCTTGCTTGTATCAATGAACACACCTCGGTCATTGATGGAGACTGCAAGAGAGATGCTTGAAGACGAAAAAGGAAAATACCTCATATTTACAAAGTTACCCACTGGCCTTTCGCTTGAACTGATAGCAAATGAAATTATAGAGAGGGTTGAGATGCCGCTTCACATTGAAGTAAAGGAAAATGTTGTCAAAGCAGTTGTAAGCCCAGCTGACATTGTCAGGTTTTTCAGGTCGTATAACTCCGACCTTGCTGGATTTGCTGTTAATGATTATCTGAAAAACCAGGATATGGATAAAATTTTCAGGAGGCTTCTCTGGACAATGCCACCAGAGGGTCCCAAACGCGAACACACACGGTTCAACGTCTACCTGCTGGATGAAAAAGATGGGTCGATTACAGAACTGCATGAAGAAGATGAATAGAGGCTTTAGCTCTTTTTCAAACAAGAGAAAATTGAAGCCGCGAAGGAGATAATGTCGCTATTAAGTCTGGCATCAGGGCAGGACGCCTTCGATGACGGGATCAATAAAGGCAAGGACTACTGGAGCGATAAAGCGAAGCATTAAGAAATCGGTTAACTCGCTGTATGTTAAAAAGGGCATAGGATTAATAAAAAACCAAAAAAGCAGTATACAATAAGGTCTACAATAAAAGGTCAATAGGACTATTTGCAACCATAAGAAAGATATTCAGATAGGATAATCAAACTCGACTCTTATGAATTCGTGGGTGCTATGCAGCAAACCAGCAGAACCCAAACCTGCAACAGACTGTTCTGTAGAGCTTTTAAAAACCTGCTTTGTGAAATTATATATCTTTTCTCGTTTTTAACTAATCAAATATTGATAAAATAGGATTTAACAAGATGAGTTCTGATTGTGCTTTGTGGAGATTAGGAGCGTTCGCCCCTCTACCTGACAGCAAATTATCCAATATACAGAGAGATTAAAGAGATAGAGGAGATTATAAACACTTAGGCTTCTCTCTTATTGCCTTTCAGCTTTTGTTAACCACAATGAAGGGTAACGAAAAAAATTGTACAGGAGGGAATGCTTGTAGTCTGCGAAAAATATTTAAAATACTCCTATAAGACTTCCGATGAGGCACTCCCCAAAGTGTCCCACCAGATAATCAACAGAAAAATGTACATATATGCAAAAAATGAATATGCCACACCTTACCTTATTGAACTTTCAAGAATCATTGGTTACTTTGAATTCTTTTGCTAACTATATTCCTAGCGATCAACATATTAATTTGCAGTTTAGTGCCATTTTTCAGTTGAAATAGTTTAATAGTGATTGTGAGAATTTTATTTTCTTTCTCTGTACTTCAAAAAAGAAAGTAACTAGATAGGTCAATAGATTCTTAACAAAAAAATCTCAGGGTAAAATAAAATCAGTAGATTTGCCATACAAATATAAAAGTAAAAAACTAATCTTTGTTACTGAACTGACAGAAAAAGTTAACAAAGTCTTTTCTTTTATACGGTGACTTTATTTATCTTACGTTTTAAGAGGAATCCAATCACAACTATACTACTACCCTTTTTGTATGAACTTTAAAACCTAAAGAAGTACTTCCGAGTTTCATTTAATGTTTCAGCATATACCACGTTGTGCTCGAGATAGCAAAGCATATAAAGGAGAGGGAATTAGCTAGCCCAAGAAATATTTTGTGGTATGAAGTAGCAACGTCTTACTGGTTAGTTTGAGAAGATTCAATAGTTCTAAGAATCTCCTCGCAAAATCCCTTAGCCGTAATTAACATATCCTCATAAGGTACTTCGAATCTATTATGAGCTAAAGGATTCCTAATTTTCGCGAGTAACTGTTCATGTTGCGTCCAATAATTCTTATCTCTTCCAAGAAACAACCTAAAAGTGTCCCACTCGCTAAAAATAATAGTAAACAAAGTCTTTGGGTAAGTAAATTCAATTAAATTCTGAGAGGCTCTAGTTCCGAATGACTTCTCTTCTCTACTTTGGCATTCACGGCATAATTTGAAAGCTTCATTCAGATTGGGATATCTTCTTTCTAACTCCTCAATCCAATCTTCCCCATATTTCTTTGTCATCTCTATTGAAATAAGATTGCGCAATGCTTTTTCTGTCTGACTCCACAGTGGCCATATATCAACCTCTCGCTCTTTAATTTCAAGGAAAGTATGAAAATGCTTAGAAAAGGCGGAATACCCCTCATTTTGCTCGCTTGCCTTAATAAGGCCATACCTCAAAAATTCATCAACATCGGTTTGCGTTGCATCATAAACAGGGCCAAACAATATTTGTAATAGTTTATTTAATTTTTTGTCTTCCTGCAGTAAATTAACTATTTGGTTATAATGGTCAACCAGACCTTGTCCAATATTGAAAGCTGCTTTATTTATATCTACTTCAACTTCGCTTTGGTTTATTTCATCAAAGATTTCATTAGTAAGCATTCCAAGTAAGTAGGGATATCCACCACAGTAAAATGAAAAACGGTCTTTTACGTCTTCAGAAACCTGAAAACCTAAAGAATTTAATCGATTGAAATATTCATCCAAATCACTTTTGGTGAACATCGTTAAATATATTTTCGAGAAAATTCCATCAAAATTTGAAATTCCGCTACTTTGTACCTCTATGTCCCTAATACTCCGCCGGGATGTTAAGACAAAGGTTACTCTCCACTCTGGAACATCGGATAAGTCACGAAGTTGATGGAAGCATACAGCATTATTCTTAAATAAATTACGAGCATGGTCGAATTCATCTAGTATAAATATTATGCTATAACCAGATTGCTTTACTTTCTTGAAAAATTTTCTAATAATTCCATAGTCATATTCCGTAGATTTGTAAGATAATATCTGATTAGCTATTTCACGAATAGGTTCAGACAGCCAGTTTAACTCCTCCATTTTATTTGTACAGGTTTCAACAAGCGAGCGAAACATCTCAGATGCTTTAGAAAAAGTAGAAATGTCCATAAATATAGCAAGTTTCTTTTGAGAAATCAATTTTTCACTTCGTTCAATTAGAGCTTCATAGACCAAACTACTCTTTCCAATGCGAGGTAAGCCGATAATTGCAATATTCCCTGGTTCTAAGGGTTGGATAATTCTATTTTCAATCATCTTCAAAAACTGCTTCCTCCCAAAGAAATTATCTCCACAAACAATCGTGCCACAATTGGCAAAAGGATTGTTGAAAGCCGCTTGCATTTTTTATCCTCCTATCATAATATAGTATTTCTGTTAAGTACCTTCCTATTGATTAACGATTAACCACTCTTCAAAAAGACCAACACGAATTTGATAGTACATTTCGTCTTCGCATTTAAGAACATCGCGGTTTACAAGATCATCCAAAATAGCATTAAGTGAAGCTTTTGTTTGGCAGACGATGCTATTACGAGAACATCGTCCGGTTTTGCTATTTATCGCGATTGCTCTTAAAACCTTAAGTGCATCATCAATGCCAATAGCGTCTTTTGATGTATCTCCAGAATCAACAAGGTTATCAAATTTGTCACTGCTAAGAGAATTAACTCCTTGTATTAACTCATTTTTTACGTTTTCTACATCTGCTTTTGTTACAAGGGGTGCGTGCTTCCGGTTCATGTATTCTACGAGGCGATTGCAAAAAATTTGAATGTAGAAAGGGCTGCCAGCAGTCAACTCTAAAATTCTTTCAACTGCTCGCTCTCTATAGCGACTTTCCCCGTTTTTGCCACCTTTCTTAATTGGCTCTTCAATAAGTTTTGTTGCATCTTCAATTTTTAAATAGGTTACTCGTTCATCTTGAGTCGTTCCAAACTCATTTGGGAAACGCTGCTTAAATTTAGGCATAATATCTTGTCCAACTAATACGCTGCTAAAATAATTTTCTTGTAATAACGCCTTCCAGTTCTTCATAAATAAATCGTTCATACGACCTGATATGATTTGGCTATAGATATATGAAAATTCATCTATGAAAACAACTAATCGTAACTTGTTCCAATAGTCAGATTTTGAAGCTCTACGTTTGTAATTATCAAATATTTGTTTAAAGTATAATAAAGGAGTTTGATTTTTATAGAATTCGTCAGAACTTGGAATTTGGAAATCAAGAGGTTCCACTCCACTTTCTGCTAAATCTTCGATTGCATCTTTCAGCCCTCGTAAAATTGACCAAAAAAACTGATATGTAAAGGGAATACTCGAATATTCATCAAGCATTGTCCCAGTACTACCAAGGTCAAGAATTATCAAATCTTTAAATTCTTTCATTCGTTCTTTTAGATAATGTAGGATAGAGCTTTTACCAGCACGTTTTTGACCAAAAATTACAATACACTTACTTTGGAGGCGAGAGTTTTCAATTGCTTTAGCTATGTTTTCGATAAGTTCATCACGACCGTAGAACATTTGTGGATCACTTACAATACCACCTTCGGCATAAGCAGAGTAAGGGTTCGGAATCTCTTCAAATTCTTCCTCCTTATAAAGCCTAATTGAAAAATTATACACGTAAGTTTGTTTAATATCCTCTGACCTGGTGCGATACTGAGCATATACACTCAGAGAAAATGTTTGTGATTGGATAGCCAAATCTGTTAAGCGGATAGGTACACGTAATATTGAATGTTGACCGCCTATAAGAGACTCATCTATCCTGATATTGCCTTCATTCAGCGAGAAAAAGGTATCATCTTCTTGAACGATTAACTCCATTGATTCTGCAGGGCTCTTACCGACCTTATTTTCAACTGATATTTGAACCTCAATCTGCTTATTGTCTGGACAGTAGGATTCAATAGGTAACTGAAGGGTTACCTCAGGAACAGATGTTTCATAAAGGTTATCTAAGTAAGCTTTTGTCTTTTCCTTGATAGTTTGTATTACCTGATATACTTCTTCAATTGAAAGCTTTGTCGGACTAATTTCAATTTCTTCAAGTAAATCCTTACAGCGACCGTCAATCAAGTTGCAAATACGCTCTTTTTCCTCGAAAGCAGCTTGTTTGCAAAGATCTAAGCATGTTTCCAATATTTTAATCAATTGCCTTATTCTTTGTTTATCCAGATCAAATAGACACTTATTCTCAATAGATCTAACTCTCTCAATTGTATTTACTAACCAAGCCGTTGTAAATTCTAAGTTTCTTAAGAGACGCAGTTCCACTGTAATTGAATGGATGTCATCAAGCTTCTTTTTGCTCAGGGTACTCCATAAACGAATGAACTCTTGTTGAGTAATATTTGCTGGCATGGGAAGATTTTGATTTTTCAAGAAGTCCAAAGCCATTGCCTGTAAAGATGTTTTTATATAAAGCTTATTGAGGATACGATTGGCGGCATAGAGGCTGCGGAGGACTAAGTATGCAATAAACTCAAACACTTTTTCTCGTTGAGGGCTTAAGTTAAGGACATTTTCTAAGCTTTCGTCAATTGTCGGGATCTCTGGAGTAAGTGGTATCTGTCCAAAGCCTAGCAATGAATGGAGGAACCTCACAAGGGCGTTTAAAGCATCTTGTTCATCTATCCTCTGGCTCCTTACCATCGCATAAACGTTTAATGCTTCACAATACCACTCTCGCGCAGTATCCAAGGGTCTATTCTCGCTAATTGCGACATCTCCTCTAGAAGAAAAACTGCGACAAAGGTACCTGTAGAAAAGATTTGAATCTTCTCCAAACTTTTGAGCAATTTGAGCTGCTGAGAGATAATATTCAGCACGGTCTCGAGGACGTCTTGTTCCGAGTTGCTTTGCAATATTTTCCAGTCTATCCATATCACTCTTAGCATCCCGCTCTGAGCCAGTATATTCCTTTTGTCCATCCTCTTTCTCCTTGATTCTATCAGGAGCAACTCCTTGAAAGCCACAATGCTTCAGGAAGAATTGTGAAAATACACTAATTGGTCCGGAGAACTCAGAAAGCGTAGTCTCAATTATCATCTCATCAACAAGGGCTGGCACACGATTTTTTGCTTGAACTATTGCTTCTAATAATTGCCTGGATTTTTCATCAGGAAATGATTCAAGGATTTGCTTTAATGTTCTTTCTGCCTCGTCATAGCGCTCTTGCTTTAAAAAACAAAGGGCTATATTACGCTTTACTGGTATGTTATCGGGGCGGTAATTCAGAACGTCTTTGAAACTTTCATAAGCTTCTTGATAGTCTTCCTTCTTTAAATAACAATTTGCAATTTCCCATAAAATCTGGACTTTTTTCTCAGTGTTTATAGCAAGATTGATATTTCCTTTAAGCAAAGAAATCGCTTTATCATACTGTCCTGCACTTTTATAAACAAGTGTAAGTATGTTATCCAAAGATTGTCGATTTCTTACCTTTTCCAGATTCTTTTCTAGTACTTCGATAGCTTCTTGTGGGCGACCTAATTGTACGAGCAACGATGCAAGATCCTTAACTGCGCTTTCCACATTATCCCCTTTAGCAATTGCTTCGCGAAAAAGATCTACCGCTCCTTCCAAATTCTTTTCAATCAGCTGAACTCGTTTAGCGCGGTCGTAAGGATTTAAGCCTTTGGGAACACCACTCAATCGAGCGTATTCTCGCCACTTTTCATTAAGAGAATTTGCATTAACGTAATTCGGGTCTATTAAAAGAACTCTTTTAATCTGATTAATAGCTTTTGGATATTCACCACTCTCTGCGTATTTAACAGCTAATTGATACATTTCATCAATTGTTCTATGTAAAGAAATTTGGATGGCAATTAGTCCTTTCTGGCCTTGCGTTGATTCAAAGTCTACAAGAATTTGCCCACCAGGCTCTAAGCTTTTGAGTTTGTCAAATAAAGTCTCATCTATAATAGCAGTTCCATGAAAAAAATAGTCTTTACCGTCTAACCCCTTCAAAAAACCAAAATAACGGTCTTTATTGTATTTGTAGATATAACCTTGAGGTCGTGAGGCTTGTTTAGGTTGAGAGTTTTCTTTTAACTTTTTTTCAATTTCCACAATTGCTTGCTCATAGAGTTCTGTGGGTTGTTCTTCAAAATAATTGAAGACTTCGGGGAGCAAAGATTTTATAGGTTGCCCTCGCATCTGTTGTACTAAATTTTCTGCTCTTTCTTCCTTACCAGTAGCTTTTAGCAAATATATACCTGTTTCAAAAAGAACGACAGCCTCGTTATCGGTTAAACTAGATAGCTTGGCATCAATAAACCTTTTCAAAGCAGTAAAATTGTGAAATTTGTTTACAAGGCCGATATAAACAAACCATGCATTTTGCTCTTGGACAATCGGTGTTTTTTGGAAAAACTGCTCAAGGGCATAGCAAGCTATAGTTTCTTCATTCGATTTTAATTCCAAAACTCCAAAATTAAACCAATCTTCGTTATTCCGCGTTTTAACAACAAGCTCACTATAAAGTTTTTTAGATTCTAGTACTTTATTAATTAAAATATAGAAGTAAGAAAGGCATCTCTTTAGAGTTACTGAAGAGGGATATTTATCAATCAATAGAGATAGTTCAGTAACAATTGGATTAATCCTGCCATAGCGAGCTTCCAATTCATTAATCTTTTTTGCATATTCATACTTATTTTTGATCCGATTCAATATTGGTTCAATGTCCTTTTTTAGATATTCCGCATCTTCTGAATTTAGAGAAAAATCAGGAATCTTCAACTCAATTGTTGCACTCTGAATTTCAGAATTATATCGAGTTTCAATCTCGGTAATTTTCTTAATTACTTCTGCATTGACAGTGACTTCTGTGCTAGTAGTTTTTTCTTGAGAGTTTTTGCCTACATTCTCGATAATTTCCCAAGCCCCAATCACATCGAAAAGGATTGTTGATGTACCGTTTTCGTATTTAAGTACAATATAATCTTCTCCTATTTCCACAATAACTCCAGAAATTGTTCCGCCTGTTTTTAACGAAAATTTAACTGAGCTTCCTATAAAAGCTTGTTTTTTAATTAGCCTTGCAATCATAATAGATCGCTCCTCTTACTGATAAATTTCATCTAAAACATCTCACCATCTTTTTTATCATTTTATTCTCTTTAACAAATATTTCCAAACAACCGAATTGAATCATGAAAATTCTATATGAAATTGAATCGTTGCCTCACATAAAAATCTATTCAAAAATTTAAATGGAGGTAAAATGAAATGAAGAATTTCGAAGAAATTCTAAAGAAACTGGAAGAAGGAGGTTTTATGAGTTTATCCTTAAAAGAGAGAAAGGCTGTAGTCAAGGAAGAGGCAGCGAGATACCAGAAGGTAACAAAGAAAGAAAAAGGTCATATGCTTGATGAATTTGTGAAACTCACCAGATATTCAAGGTGTTATGCATCGTATGTATTGAGAACATATGGAAAGAAAGTTGTTGTTGATTTAGAAAATGGAAAAAGGACTGTATTCATAGGAGATGACCTGTACAAT
>Ga0315282_10017355_pt1 | contig 10403 bp, 8 predicted proteins | sample YL17G07_20_MG_FD_203693 | JGI IMG/M metagenome (GOLD analysis project Ga0315282, IMG submission 203693) | Sediment microbial communities from Yellowstone Lake, YNP, Wyoming, USA - YL17G07_20 | ecosystem: Environmental > Aquatic > Freshwater > Lake > Sediment | place: USA: Wyoming | collected... | reverse complement strand
TGAACTTGCCGATGACATCTGAGGCCATCCGGTATTTGTTGAACAGGAGCTCTTCGCGGTATTTCGAAGCGACCTCGAGAACGGCCTTGGAGGCCGTGAGGCAATAGTCCACGGCGTCCCTGAGTCTCCACCAGCCGCCCTTCCAGGGGCTTGGGTAGAACGCCGACATCGTGAGGTCCTGGTATTCTTTCGGGAACTCGCGGACCGTGTAAAAATGCGGCGTCGCGTACCGAAAGAGGGCGGTCTCGGTCAGAATCGAAATGACGTTGTGCGAATCCACGACCTGAGTCACGTAGCCGGGATACCACGTGTCGAAGACGATGCGTGAGATCGCCCCTTCCTTTCCCTCCTCGTCGAAGGCGGCGCCCATGGCCGAGCCGATGATATTCTCCCAGCGGACAATGAGAGGATGGACGTTCGGGTTGGTGGGTTCGGAGTTCGGGGGCGTCCAGATCCGGGCCGGAAAGGGCGCGGTCTGGTGGTGGTTATAGAGGATGACGGGATACCATTCCTGGTTGACAAGCCGGGTGAGGTTCTGGGTCTCGATGAGGTTGGCGATGTAGGAATCGCGGTTGTTATCGTGTCCCGCGTACTTATGGAAAAGGTAGGGCATGGGCGAGACTTCGTAGGGCGTACCTACGTTGGGCCGGTACCAGTCCGCAAGGAGATTCATCCCGTCGGGATTGGCGAAGACGAGGACGAGAATGACGTCGTTGAGGATGCGGAGGGTCCTCGGGTCCTGGGCCGAGGCGAGGTCGTAAGCCAGCTGGATGTTGTGCTGGGCGGGCGCGCATTCGGACGCGTGGAGACCGCCGTCGATATAGACGACGGCCCGGCCTTCCTGGGCGGCTTTTCTCGCCTCCGAGGGCGAGAGTTTCGCCAGAGACAGGTTCCTCTCGGTCTGCTTGAACTTGTCGAGGGCCGCGATGTTCTGGGCGGAGCTGATGACGGCGTAGGTCATCGTCTGTCCCATGGACGTTTTCCCCATGTCGAACAGCTTGACCCGCTCCGAGTTCTGGGCCAGAGCCTTGAGATAATCGATCGCCTGATTGTACGTCGCGAGATGATAGTCGTCGCCGACCTTGAACCCGAGGATGTCTTCCGGTTTGGGCACGGATTGTCCGAACGCGATCCCGGACAAAAGACAAACAACAAGCGATAGGCCGACGGCCGCGTTTCTGCTGAACTTCATGCCGCCCTCCTTAAGATTTGACCCCGTTTTTAGAATGCATTTTCGATGTGTCGAATGATCCGCCGGCCGTCGGCGGATACAAAGACCGAAATGACGTCAAAGCGGCACGGGATGTCCCCGAGCCGGCTTTTGGCGACGTAGCCTTGGGCGATTTTTCGGATCTGGTCCTGTTTGGCGGCCGTGACGGATTCCTCGGGGAAGCCGAAATTCTCGCTTGTCCGGGTCTTGACTTCAATGAAAACGAGCGTTCGGCCCCTGTCGTAAGCGACGATGTCGATTTCGCCCCTGAACATCTTGAAACCGCGGACCACGATCGTGTACTTTTTCTTCTGCAGGAATCGGATGGCGGCGTCTTCGCCCTCTCTCCCCAGGGTCACTCGATTTTTTTGACGAGCTTCCATCGAACCCCGTCCTTCGTGTCTTCGAGCAGAACCCCCGCCTCGGCCAGCTCGCGGCGGATCTCGTCGGCCCGCCGGAAATCCCTATCTTTTCGGGCCAGCTCGCGGTCCCGGATTTTGCGCTCGAGCTCTTCGGGAAGCTCCTCCTCTTTTTTCGCGGGCAGGACCGCGAGAACCTCGTCCAGAGAATAGACGAACGAGGAGGCCGCTCTTGCGTCATCGGCCAGCATTCTTCCGTCCTTGACGAGGACGTTGATCTTTTTGATGAGCTCGAAGAGGGCGGTTAGTGCAAGGGAGATATTGAGATCGTCGCCCAGGCCGTCGGCGAATTTTGTCCTGGCTTCCGCCAGAAGCTCGGGGACGCCGGCGATCTTGCCCGGAGGGAAGGCTGAGGTTTCGATCTCGTAGAGAAAGTCCTTGATTCTTCGGAGAGCCGCGGCCGCCTGGTCGAGCGCCTCGAAGGTGAAATTCAGCACCCGGCGATAGTGCGTGGACAGGAGGAGGAAGCGCAAGGCCAGCGGGTCGACCCCCTTTTTGAGGAGGTCCTTCAGGGTGAAATAATTCCCCTTCGATTTGGACATTTTTTCGCCGTTGATGATGAGATGATGGCAGTGGAGCCAGGTTTTCGACAGCGGCTTTCCGCCGTACGCCTCCGACTGGGCGATCTCGTTCTCGTGATGGGGGAAAATGTTGTCGACGCCGCCGCAGTGGATGTCGAACGGCTGCCCCAGGTATTTCGAACTCATGGCCGAGCACTCGATGTGCCACCCGGGCCGGCCGGGCCCGACCTCGGTCTCCCAAACCGGCTCGCCCTCCTTGGGCGCCTTCCAGAGGGCAAAGTCCCTGGCGCTCTCCTTCTCGTATTCGTCGGCCTCGATTCTGTCCGTCACCCGAAGGTCCTCCGGCCTGATCCTGGAGAGCTTCCCGTATCCCGGAAACTTGGCGATGCTGAAATAGATCGACCCTTCCTGCCGGTAGGCGTATCCTTTTTCGAGCAGGCCGGCGATGATCCGGGCCATCTCGGGGATGTGGTCCGTCGCCCGAGGATAGTAGTCCGCGGGGGCGATATTCAGGACTCTGAGATCTTCGAAAAAGGCCTGCGTGTATTTTTCCGTGTACGCGCCGAGGGTGAGCCCCTGGGCATTCGCCCCGGCGATCGTCTTGTCGTCAACGTCCGTGATGTTCATCACGTGCGTGACCCCGTATCCCGCGAACCGAAGAAACCTCTTGAGAAGATCTTCGAAAACGTAAGCCCGGTAATTGCCGATGTGGGCAAAGTCATAGACGGTCGGGCCGCAGGTGTACATCGTGACCCGGCCGGGGATGAGGGACGCGAAGACATCTCGCTGCCCGCCCAGCGTGTTGTGGAATTCGATCATTTCCGCTTATTATACATTAAATTATGCCGAGGGCAAGGAACGGGTCAGGCAGGGAGTCAGGTCTGGACCTGACCCCGTCTTTGTGTCATAATTTTGTCTAAGCTTTCCTTCGAGTCAATCAGCGAAATAGTCTCGATGAAGAATATTATCGGAATCCGAAAAGAAGACATGAACCCCTGGGAGCGCCGGGTCCCGCTCATTCCGAGTCACATCCGGGAACTGATCAAGAATCACGGTCTCGAGTTCCGCATCCAGAGGTCGAAGAATCGTTGTTTCGCGGACGAGGATTTCAGGCTCGAAGGCGCCCGGCTCGGGAATAGCCTCAAGCCCTGTTCGGTCATTCTGGGAGTCAAGGAAATCCCGCCCTCCTCTTTTGAGCGGGGGAAGACGTATCTCTTTTTCTCTCACACGATCAAGGGCCAGGCCCGCAACATGCCCATGCTCGGGCGGATGGCCGATCTCCGGTGCACTCTCATCGATTACGAGAAGATCGTCGACGGCAAGGGGCGCCGGCTGGTCTTTTTCGGCCGGCAGGCCGGAGCGGCCGGGATGATCGACACGCTCTGGGCGCTGGGGAAGCGGCTGGACGTCGAGGGCCGGGACAATCCTTTCTCAGGACTCCGCCAAACGGGCAAGTACCAGAGTCTGGTCGAAGCCAAAGAGGATATTGCCGAAGTCGGATCCAGAATCCGGAGGTTCGGCTTGCCGCGGGCCCTGACACCGCTCGTTTGCGGCATTACGGGCTACGGCCATGTTTCCCAGGGCGCCCAGGAGATATTCGATCTCCTGCCTGCCGAAGACATCGAACCCGGGGGATTCGCCGCGCTCTTCAAGACGAAGAAATTCTCTCCCTACAGAGTCTATAAGACGATCTTCCGGGAGGAGAACCTGGTCAGGCCCCGGAGCGCGCGTCAGCGGTTCGACCTCGAAGAGTACTACGCTCATCCCGAGCGCTATGAGGCCGTCCTCGAGACCTATCTGCCCTGGCTGACCGTCCTTGTCAACGGAGTCTATTGGGCGCCTCAGTATCCGCATTTTGTGACCAAGAGGTTCATCCAGACGCTCTATTCCCGAAAATCGCCGCCCCGGCTCAAGGTCATCGGAGATATTTCCTGCGATGTCGAGGGCGGGGTGGAGTGTACCCTTGTCAGCACGACCCCCAAGGACCCAGCCTTCGTTTACGACCCCGTCCGAGACGCCGCCGTCCCCGGATTCAAGGGTCGCGGACCGGTCATTCTGGCCGTCTATAATTTTCCCGCGGAGATCCCACTGGAATCTTCCGTGTTTTTCAGCCAGGCCCTGAAGCCGTTTATCCCGGCTATCGCCAAAGCGGATTTCGATGGGGATTTTTCCGCGTGCCGTCTGCCCCGGGCGGTTAAAAAGGCGGTGATTTTATACAGGGGCGAATTTCCTTCCCGGTATAAATATATGCGGGATTTCCTCAAGCCGATGGGAGCGGGGGAGGGTGGCCATCGCTAGAGTCCTGGTTCTGGGCGCGGGTTTTATCGCCGGACCTCTGGTCCGCTATTTTTTCGAACAGCCGGAAATCGAAATCAAGATCGGTGACGCGAGTGTCTCGAAGGCCGAGGACCTGGTCCGCGGACATCCCCGGGGAAAGACCCTGGAGATCGACCTCCGAGACGAGGAGCGCCTCAAAAAAGAAGTCGTCCAATCCGACCTCGTCATCAGCCTCGTTCCCTACGTCTTTCATCCTCTTGTAGCCAGGGTTTGCATCGCCTCGCACAAGAATATGGTGACGACCTCCTACGTCAGCGACGCCATGAACAAGCTCGACCCCGCCGCCCGCGAAGCCGGGGTCACCATCCTCAACGAGGTCGGCCTGGATCCGGGGATCGATCACATGGAGGCCATGCGGATCATCCACAGGCTCAGAGAAGAAGGGGGCGAGGTTCTCGGATTCATCTCCTATTGCGGCGGTCTGCCCGCTCCCGAGGCCAACACCAATCCCTTCGGGTATAAATTCTCCTGGAGCCCGAGGGGAGTGCTCCTGGCCGGCACAAATTCCGCCAGGTACTTGAAGGACGGCGTCGAAATCTTCGTCCCCTCCCGCGACCTTTTCGATCACTATTTTCCCATCCTAATCAAAGGCCTGCCCGATTTCGAGGGCTATCCCAACCGGGATTCGATTCCTTACGTCGATCTTTATGGCATCCCCGAGACCAGGACGATGATCCGGGGAACGCTCCGGTATCCGGGCTGGTGCGAAACCCTGAAAAAAATCGTTGACCTGGGGCTCCTTGGACAGGAGGCCGTGGCATGGAGCGGCGGAACAATTTCAGGGTTCCTGCGAACTCTCTCGGCCGTTCCCGAATCGGAAGATATCGAGCGGGCCGTCGGCAAGCGGCTGAACCTCGCCCCGGGATCGCCGATTATGGAGCGTTTGAGATGGCTGGGTCTTTTCGGAGACGAGCCCGTCCCGCCGAAGAAGATCGCGCCTCTCGACGTCCTGGAAGTCTTGATGTCGAAAAAGCTCCGCTATGAAAAAGACGAGCGGGACCTGGTCGTCCTCCGGCATGAATTCACCGCCCGGGTCTCGGGACGGACGGAAAGAATCGTCTCGACGCTGACGGCTTTCGGAATCCCGGGCGGAGACAGCGCCATGGCCCGGACCGTAGGACTTCCCGCGGCGGTGGGAGGCCGTCTGATTCTCGAGAAAAAAATCACGAGAACCGGGATTTGCGCCCCGGTCTGTCCCGACATCTATGGCCCCATTCTCACCGAGCTCAAGAGCCACGGGATCGATTTTTCGGAGGAAAGGGAGAGAATCGGTGAAGCCTAAGGAGGTCGACATGAAAAGGAAAGCCGCGGTCGCCGGCTATTTTTATCCGTCGGACCCGGATGCGCTCAGACGCATGATCTCCACCATGGTCGACTCGAAAGCCAAAAAAGGGAAGGCCATCGCCGTCGTCTCTCCTCACGCCGGCTTCGTCTACTCGGGGCCCGTCGCCGGCGCCGTGTTTTCTTCGGTCATTTTGCCCGGGAATTTCGTGTTCCTCGGACCGAGCCACCGCCCGATCCGGTCCACGTTTGCTTTGATGAAGGACGGAGAGTGGGTGACGCCTCTCGGAACGGTTCCCCTGGCTTCGAGCCTGGGGGAGAAGATCCTGGGCGGTTCGAAAATTATCGAAATCGATCCTTCCGCCCACGCCGAGGAGCACTCGCTCGAAGTCCAGGTCCCCTTCGTTCAGTATTTCAGGCCTCAATTCGCGATGGTCCCCATAAGCGTCTCCCACCTGGCCACCTACGAGGACCTGGTGAACCTCGGCGAGGCGGTCGCCGCCGGGATTCGGGAGATCCATGAAGACGTCCTGATCGTGGCCAGCACGGACATGAGCCATTATGTCAGCCGGGAAGAAGCCAGGGAAATGGATTTCCTGGCCATCGAGAAGGTCCTGAGTCTCGATCCCCGGGGGCTTTATGAAGTCGTCCGGGATAGGGATATCAGTATGTGCGGGTTTCAGCCGACGACGGCGGCGCTCGTAGCGGCCAAAGCCCTCGGGGCCAAAAAAGCCGAGCTGATCAAGTATGCCACCTCCGGCGACCGGACCGGCGATTACCGGGAAGTCGTCGGCTACGCCGGCCTCCGGATCACCTGATAACCTCGCCCCTCGTTCCGTGTTTGACTTCGCTCGGGCTCCGGCTATAATAAAAAATTGGAATCATGATAAAAAGCCAGGGCTTACGGGAAAAAGACACGATCGTCCTGAACGCGATCGTCGAGTGCTATCTCAAGTCCGGGCGGCCCATCAGCTCGGGGTTCATCTCTCAGAAAAAGGTCCTTCCGGATTCATCGGCCACGATCCGGAACATCATGGCGAAACTCGAGCAGATGGGGTTTTTATCTCAGCCGCACAGCTCGTCCGGCCGCGTGCCCACGGACCTGGGATTGCGTTTCTATGTCAACAGCCTCCTCGAGGGTGCGCCGCTGTCGCTCGAACAGATCAGCCTCTTGTCCCAGGATCTCTCGATCAAGAAGGGCGACCTCAACCTGCTCCTGCACCAGGCCTCTCGCGTCCTCGCCGACCAGTCGGACAGCGTCGGCTTCGTGATCTCGCCCCGGATCTCCCGGATTCATTTTCATCACCTGCGGCTCATCAAGATCGCCGGAAACAAGGTCATGATCATCCTCGTGACGTCGTATAACCTGGTCCTGACCGAGATCGTCGCGACCGATGCGTTTTTTGACCAGGACGAGCTCGACCGCGTTTCCCAGTACGTCAATCAGAGCTTTCGGGGCAAGACGCTTCTCTGGGTGCGCGACTATCTGCTCGGCGAGCTGCCGAAGTACAAGTCCAGGTTCGAGCAGGCCTTCAACAAGCTGATCGCCCTTCTCAAGGATTCGATCATCCAGGAGGACAAGGAGGAGCCGATCATCCTCCAGGGCGCCTCTCGCCTGATCGACAATTTCGACGCGTTCGGCCTGGAAAAAGCCAAATTCCTCTTCCAGAATTTTGAGGAGAAGGCCAGCCTGGCGAGGCTTCTCTCCGACCTGATCTCTCTCGACCGGGTCAAGGTGTTCATCGGCTCGGAGTCGAATCTTCCCCTCATCTCGGACTGTTCCCTCATCCTCTCCCATTACGGCGACCGGAGCCAGGTGCTCGGCTCGCTCGGAATCATCGGCCCCAAGCGCATTCCCTACCGAAAGATCATTCCGCTCGTCGACAGCGTCGCCAAAAAACTGAGCGAAACCATCTGCTTGAATTCTCAATAAAAAAGGTCGAAACGATGAACAGCAAAAATGTGCGCGACGCGGGCGATGCGGAAGACCAGAAGCACGATGAGCCGAAGACGAGCCCCGCATCATCGCCGGCCGCCGAGCCCGGCCCGCCATCGACTCCGGCTCAAGGTCAGGCTCCCGGCGAGTCCCTAACCGAAGATGAGGTCCCGGGGCCGGCCAAGGAGATTGAGGAAGCCCCGTCGAAAAAGGCGCTCCGGGCCGAGGCCGAAGAAATCAAGTCGCTTCGCCACAAGCTCAAGAAGAAAGAGCACGAGCTCAAGGGCGCGAAAAAGACGAGCGAGGATCTCCACGACAAATACATCCGTCTGCTCGCCGAGATGGAGAACCAGAGGAAGCGGCTCGACCGGGAGAAGAGCGATTTCTTTCAATTCGCCCTGGCCGACGTCCTCCGGGAACTCATTTCGGTCCTGGATAATTTCGAGCGGGCGCTCCAGAGCAAGGATCACGGAGACGGCAAGAGCTTCCAGGAAGGGGTGGAGCTGATCTACCGCCAGTTCCTGGACATGGTCCGGCGCCTGGGCGTGAAGCCCGTAGAAACGGAAAACAAGAAATTCGATCCCGCCATTCACCAGGCGGTCGCGAGCGAGGAATCCGATGATGTGGCCGAACCCGTAATCGGGGAGGTCCTGCTCAAGGGCTACAAGCTGAACGAGCGCCTTCTTCGCCCCGCCGCGGTAAAGGTCCTCGTGCCGAAAAAGAGCTGACATGGGCCAGGTCATCGGCATCGACCTCGGGACGACCTACTCGTGCATCGCCCACTTCAGCGGGGGACGGGCCCGCGTCATCCCCAATATCGAAGGCTCTCCGACCACTCCGTCGGTCGTGAGCTTCACCTCGGCGGGCGAGACGCTCGTCGGCAACCTGGCCTTGAGACAGGCCCTCACGAATCCCGAGAGGACGCTGACCGCGGTCAAGCGCCTCATCGGCCGGAAGTTCGCCTCTGAAGAGGTCCAGAAAGCTGCGGGAAGGCTCCCCTATAGGCTCGCCGAAGCGCCTAATGGCGACGTCGTCATCCAGGTCGGTCCGCAGAAAATCACTCCCCAGGAGGCTTCGGCCATCATCCTGGGGTATCTTTTGAAATGCGCGGAGACTTATTTCGGCGAAGAGGTGGAAGAGGCCGTCATCACCGTCCCGGCCCATTTCGATGACCACCAGAGGCAGGCGACCAAGGACGCGGCCGCGATCGCGGGCTTCGAGGTGATGCGGGTGATCAACGAACCTACGGCGGCGAGCCTGGGCTTCGGGCTGAACCAGCAGAAGACCGGCCGGGCGGCCGTGTTCGATCTCGGCGGCGGGACCTTCGACATCTCCCTGCTCGAGATCAGCGGCGGCGTTTTTCACATCCTGGCCACGAACGGGGATTCCTACCTGGGCGGTGAGGATTTCGACCAGCGAATCATCGACTGGCTTCTCGAGGATTTCCGGAAAACTCACAACACCGACCTGGCCAAAGATAAATACGCTCTTCAGAGGATCAAGGACGCCGCCGAGCGGGCCAAGCGTGAGCTTTCCTTTACCGCTGAGACCGAGATCAACCTGCCCTTCATTTCTTCGTCGCCGGGCGGTTCGAAGCATCTGAGAAAGACCATGACCCGCGGCCTGCTCGAGCGCCTGACGGCGGACCTCGTCGAGAGGCCGCTGGCCCTTGTCCAAAAAACGCTCGAGGAGGCGCGGCTGAGGCCGGCCGATATCGATCACCTTATTCTCGTGGGGGGACAGTCGCGGATGCCGCTCATCCGCAAGCGCGTCGGCGACTATTTTCAGAGGCTTCCCGACGAGGGCATCAGTCCCGACGAATCGGTGGCGCTCGGAGCGGCCATCCAGTCGGGAATTCTGGGCGGGGAGTTGGACGACATCGTCCTTCTGCTGGACGTCACGTCTCTGCCCCTGGGCATCGAAACCGAGCTGGGCGGCTACGAGAAGGTCATCGATAAAAACACGACGATCCCGACCAAGAAAACGAAATCGTTTACCACGGTCGAAGACAATCAGCTCAAGGTGACGATCCACGTCCTCCAGGGCGAGGGCGCGAAAGCCGCCGAAAACACCTCCCTGGCGAAGTTCGACCTCGTGGGCATCGTGATGGCCCGGGCCGGCGTGCCCCAGATCGACGTCACTTTTGAAATCGACGCCGACGGGCTGGTCAGGGTCTCGGCCCGGGATGTCTCCTCGGGCAAGGAACAGCAGGTTGTCGTCCAGCCCTCTTCGGGTCTGAGCAAGCAGCAGATCAACGCCATCATCCAGAAGGAGAGAGACAGGAAGTCCAGGGAAGAGACGCATGGCCCCCAAAAACTATTATGAGATCCTCGGCGTCCCGAGGGACGCCTCGCTCGAACAGATCAAGAACGCCTATCGGCAGATGGCCCTCACGCATCACCCCGACCGGAATCCCGGAGACCAGGGCGCCGAAGAAAAGTTCAAACTGGCGGCCGAAGCTTACAGCGTCCTCGCCGATCCCCAGAAAAGGGCCGCCTACGACCGCTACGGCGCCGAGGGCCTGGGCGGCCAGACGTTCACGGGCTTCAATTCGACCATCTTTGAAGATTTCGAGGACATCCTTGGCAATTTCTTCGGGTTCAGCTTCGGCCTCGGGGATATTTTCGGGGCGAGGACCGGGGCGCGGCGGTCGCGGCCGAACCGGGGCCGCGATCTGTCCCTCGAGATGGAGGTCACCC
>Ga0315282_10017354_pt1 | contig 10404 bp, 6 predicted proteins | sample YL17G07_20_MG_FD_203693 | JGI IMG/M metagenome (GOLD analysis project Ga0315282, IMG submission 203693) | Sediment microbial communities from Yellowstone Lake, YNP, Wyoming, USA - YL17G07_20 | ecosystem: Environmental > Aquatic > Freshwater > Lake > Sediment | place: USA: Wyoming | collected... | reverse complement strand
GGTCGCCGATGGGCCCGAGCAGCGCTTCGAGGGCCTCCCCTTCCCCGATGCGGCCTACGCGACGACGACCTGGTTTGGCATCTCCAGCATGAGTGACGAGCACGCGGTCTTCACCATTGACAACCTGCTGCTCGGGCCCGCCGACTCCCCGGCGCTGGCCGATGCGATGAGCGCTCCGGCCATCCGCGGCCTCCCCTCGCGCCAGCCGCCGGCAGCCCTGGGCAACGCCGAGCGGCTCGCGCTGTACTGGAGGTTCGACGAGGCCGACGGCTATGAGCTGCTCGACAGCTCCGGCAACGGCCTGGACGGCGACCTCGGAGGCGTCCCGCGGGCGCGCGGCGCCTTCGGGCGGGCCCTCTACCTCGACGGCAGCGGCGCTTACGCAGAGCTGGAGGACAACCCGCTGCTGCACTTCGGCACCGACGACTTCACGGTCGAGTGCTGGCTTTGCCCGACCAAGCTCGACATAGACTCCCCCAACAAGCGCCGCCGTCTGCTGGACAAGGGGCTCTGGCCCGCGACCTGGTGGAACGTGGACGTCTGGAGCGACGGACGGGTGCAGATGGAGATGGCCGCGCCGGGAGACCAGAACGGCACCACCGTCTCCGATGGCGCGCTGCGCGAGAACGCCTGGAACCACCTGGCGATCGCGGTGGACCGCCAGGGCCTGGCGACGCGCTACTACATTGACGGCGCGCCCGCCGGCACGAAGCCTCTGCCGCCGATCTTCGTTGGCGACCTCGACCTGGCGGGCAAGTCGTTCACGACCGGCCCCTGGCAGCCGTTCATCGGGTTGCTGGACGAGCTGAAGGTCTACCGCCGCGCCCTGACGGAGGCCGAGGTGAAGGCCGACTTCGAGGCCTCGCACGCGCAGTACACGAGCACGGACTTCACCGTGGAGGAGCCGTAGGGCCCGGCTGCACACGCTCGGGCCACCCGGCCCCACGCTCGCGAAGCCGGTGGGGCAGGCGTCTCGCCTGCCCAGCACCAAGCCAGGTCCCACAGCACCCCCCTTCCGTACTGCCAGGGGAGCCAGAGCAATGATGGGTCTGCTGTCCCTCCCGCTAGTCATCTCCTCAGGCTGCACAGCTCGCGCCGCCGTAGGGGCGCCATTCATGGCGCCCGCCGTCTCGGCCGCGGCGAGCCGCGCCCCTACCCCGGGGAGCACCGCCGCCGAGCAGCCCCAGTGGATCGCCACCAGCGCCGCCTTGCCACCGGCCGGGCCCGTGACGTTCCGCGCCACGCTGGAAGCGTCCGTGGCACCTGACAAGGCCCTCCTGCGCGTGGCAGCCTATGACCGCTACCGGCTGCTCGTCAACGGCCGCGGTGTCAGCATCGGCGATACGCCCTGGGATGCGGAGACCTACGACGTCACCCGCCTCATCCGGGCCGGAAGCAACGTGGTCGAGGTGGCGGCCAGTGCGGATGCCGCCGCGCCGCGCAACTGCTGGCTCTGGCTCCGACGCGACCTCCCGACCCCGGGGCGCTATGGTCGCCTGAGCTTCCGCACGCGCCAGGCCCGAGCGAACGAATGGCTCTACATCGAGGTGGTGGACCTCGATGGCCACACCTCCGGCCTCTACTGCCTCGAGACGGGGCGCCGGGACCTCATGCTCGGAACGGACGGCGGCGAGGTGGAGCACACCATCGAGCTGACCGCCGAGCAGCGCCTGGACTACCGGCCGCAGGTGGGCGACCGACCGGCCTGCGACTTCACCCGCCTCGCCGCCATCGGGATCCGCGTGGACCAGAAGGACGCCCTCGCGAACCCGAGCGGCGGCGTCGAGCTCCTCGATGTGAAGCTGGAGGGCGAACGCTCGCTCGACCTCACGGCTCCCTCGGCGTGGCGCCTGGAGCCTGGCGTGGGCGAGTACCGCCGGAGCACCCTCGCCGCCGGTCCCAATGGCTCCCTCGCCCTGCGGTACGACTTCACGCCCGCGGCCGACCCCAAGGTGGCCGTGGACCTCGCCCTCTGGCGCGACGGGAAGGAGATCGCTCACCTCGCCAGCGGGCCCGCGTGGGAGGCCGGCGGCGCCCCGGTGCGTCTGGTGGCCTCGCCGGCCGACCTCATCTCCTGGATGCGTCTCGCTGTCACGGGTCCGAGGGAGCCCGCGGACGAGCCCCGCCGGGCCGGGCTGATGCTCGACTTCGGTGGCGCCGATCGCTGCGCCGAGGGCGAGTCGCTGCCGGCCAGCGTGCAGGTGTGGCCCCTGGAGCCCCTCGACAAGGCAGCCGTTGAGGTCCGAGTGGAGAGCTGGTCCGGCCAGGACGTACACCGCGAGTCGCTGCCCGTCGAGTGGACCGGCGCCGAGGGCCAGGCGCGCTTCCGCACGCCGCCGCTGCCCCGTGGGCTCTACCGGTTCACCGCCACACTACCCGGCATGACCGCGCCGGACCGTCACGCCGCCCTCGCCGTGCTGCCCCCCGGCGCCAGCCGCCTCAGCAGCCTCTTCGACGCCCTGACACCGCTTCCGAGCGGCACCGGCCTGCAGGGGATAGATCTGGTGTGGGGCGACAGCCCCGCCCTGCTGCTGGGCATCCGGGACCAGGGCGTGAACTTCCTCCAGTTCCACCTGGACCCGCAGCAGTTGGACAACGGCGAGTTCGAGGAGCTGCTCGCCTTCTGCCGCGCGACCGGCCTCCGCTTCGCCCTCAACAACGAGAACGCCAACTGGGTGGCCTCGTCGCTGGACCCTACCGGCCGCGACCGCTTCGTGGCCCCAGGCGGGTGTCATCGTTGGGACCTCGAGCCGGGTGCGCTCGACCGGGCCGCGGCGACCGGCCTGTTCGAGGGGGTGGTGTACGATGAGGGCGAGCACATGCAGCTCTCCCGCAACTTCTACGCGAACCTCCCTGATCGAGAGCACCGGCAGCCCTACCTCGTCGAGACCACCGGCATGACCCTCCCGGCGGCCCGCGCCGCCTTCACCAAGGCGGCGCGCGAGGTAGCGGCCTACAACCGCGCCCATGGCGCGCGGATGCTGGTCGAGAGCGTCTTCCCCGCGCTGTGGCATCCGTTGGCGGAGGCCGGCGTGACGCTGTGCCCCAAGCTGCTGAAGGAGGACATCCACCCCGTCGTGCTCGCCCTGGCCCTGGGGGCGGCGAAGCAGTACGACGCCGATCTCTGGTTCAGCCCCGACCTCTGGTACCTCGACCGCTTCCCGGGCCACAGCGCCGCCGAGTACGCCGCCGCCCTGGACCTGGCGCACCGCGCCGGGGTGGACAACGTCTACACGGAGGCCGCGGCCGCCCTGTGCCGCCTGCGCGGGGTCACCTATGAGCTGACCGACTACGGCGTGGCTCTGCGCGACCACATCCGCCGCCGCCGCGAGAGCGCCCCGCGCGGCTACACGTTCCGCGACTACGAGCCCGAGGTGGCCATCATCCGCTTCCCGGACAGCGACTGGGGTCAGGCGTCCTGCTACTACTGGAAGACCCTCTACGGCGCCGAGAACCTGCCCCCGACCCCCGAGACGGGTGAGTGGTTGCAGGTGTGGAGCCTCCTCACTGGCGGGGCCACCGACCCCCGGGCGGTCAACACGAACAGCGAGGTGTACCCGCGGGGCACCTGGCAGTTCGCCTACCCCTCGCCGCCGGTGGCGGTGTTCGACCACCGCGTCGGCAGCGGGCCGCTACGCGCTGTGCAGACCATCTTCCTCTGTGGGATCACCATCTCCGACCGCGCCCTCGCCGCCGTGCAGCAGAGGGTGCGCGACGGAGCCATCTGCTTCACCCCTGCCCGCCTGTGTCCGCCCGCGGTGCGCGAGCAGGCGCCGCAGCTCCCGGCGCGCGTACCGGACGGCACCGGAGCCTGGGTCGTCGTCCAGGGCTTCACGCCCGATGACCTCGGGCCCTACACCTCTCTGCTGCCCAAGGCCGGACGGACGATGCGTCTAGCGTTCAGGGGACAGCAGGTGCAGGTACCGGACGTCACCTCGCCGTAGGGCGTCATGGCGCGCAACCACTCGGTTCCGAGGACGAGGCTGAAGGAGCCCCGCATGACCATCCGCACCATGACCCGCGACGACCTGCCAGCGGCCTTCGCTCTGTGGAACCGGGTGATGACCCACGACCAAGTCAGTGAGCACGAGCTTGCCCGGTCGCTGTTCAGCGACCGGAACCACGACCCCGAGGGGGTCCTGGTGGCGGAAGAGGAGGGCGGAGCAGTACATGGCCTCGTGGCCGCGGTGATGCCCGCCGATGAGCCGGCTCGGCTCCCCGCCATCTGCGCCGACAGCGCCGAGCTGACCGCCAGTCTGCTTTGCGCTGCCGAGCAGCACCTTCGCCGGCGAGGGGCGAGCGAGGTGGTGATGGGCGAGTACGCCGGCGTGGAGCTGGCCCCAGGCATTGATGTGCGTTGCGAGCACCTCGCCGAGGGCTTCACGCGGGCTGGCTTCACGCGCACGCACACCCTCGATGACATGGAGATCGAGCTAGCCGGCTACGAGCCGACCCTCTACCAGCAGGCGTCCCGCCGGCGCGCCGAGGAGTACGGGGTACGGGTGGTAGACTGGAACGAAGCGCCTATCCCCGCGCTCCAGGCCTATGCGGCAGCGGCCACCGGCGACCTACCAGCAGGATGGTTCTGGAGCGACTGGGAGCGGGGCCCCGCGTTGGTGGTCGCGGTGCGCGGTGACGACGTCATCGGCCATGCGCACTACTGGCCCGCACCGGAGCACCGGTTCGGCCGGTACACGCGCGAGAACTGCGGAGCGTTCGGCCCCATCGGGGTGCTGACCGCGCACCGCGGCCACGGGATCGGGACGTGGCTGCTGGTCGAGAGCCAGTTGCGGGTGCAGGCGGCGGGCCGGGACTGGTTGTGGGCGGGATGGACGAACACACCCTTCTATATCCCCAACGGCTGGTCGGTGAGCCGGGTGTTCGGGGTGTGGCAGAAGCAGCTGACGCCCTCGTAGGAGGCGCCATCGGCGGCGACTCCCATCACCTCTCCCCCGCTTACGGGGGAGAGGCCGCTCCGACCGCGTAGGTTGGGCGTCTCGCCCGACTCCGCCACCTCTCCCCCATCCCGGGGGGAGAGGCCTGCCCTGAGCGCAGTCGAAGGGTCGCGCCGCAGGCGCGGGCGAGGGGGGCCGTCCCGGTGGCGCGGGTCGCCAGACCCGCGGTCTCATCGCCGCAGTACCCGCCTCACACCACTACATGGAGGCCACCATGCCCCTCTCGCACCGCGAGAACTGGCTGCGCAACGCGCGCTTCGAGGGCCCCGAACGGATGCCGTGCTATGTGGGCATCTCCGGCGCCTCGTGGGATCAGTGGCGCGACGAGATGGAGGAGGTGGTGGTCCGGCACCCCCTCTTCTTCCCCGGCTACGAGCGTGGGAAGCGCAACTGGGACGAGTGGGACCCGGGGCCCGCGCACCGCAAGGGCCAGCAGTTCACCGATGCCTGGGGCTGCGTGTGGGCCAGTGAGGTGGACGGACTCGAGGGGCAGGTCGTGGTGCATCCCCTCGCTGACTGGAGTGCCCTCGAGACCTACGACGTGCCCGACCCGCTGCAGACCGCCGACCGCGGGCCCGTGGACTGGGAGGCGGCGCGGCGCAGCGTCGAGGCGGCGCGCGAACGGGGCGACCTCACGCAGGGCGGCGTAGCGCACGGGTTCCTCCTCATGCGCCTCTGGTACCTGCGCGGCTTCGAGGGGCTGATGCTCGACTTCGCGACGGGCGCCCCCGAGCTGCGGCGACTGGTCCAGATGGTCACCGCCCACAACCGCACCATCGTGGACCAGTGGCTCTCTTTCGGCGTGGACGCGATGCAGTTCGCCGAGGACCTCGGCACCCAGACCGCCTCGATCATCAGCCCGGCCATGTTCCACGAGTGGCTAACGCCCGTCTACCGCGAGCTCATGCAGCCGTGCCGGGACCGCGGGGTCCTGGTGGGCCTGCACAGCGACGGGTACGTGATGGAGCTGATGGATGAGTTCATCGCCGCCGGCGTGGACATCATCAACCCCCAGGACCTCTGCAACGGCATTGACGCCCTCGCCCGCCACGTCAAGGGGCGCATGTGCATCAGCCTGGATGTAGACCGCCAGAGCATCGTGCCCTTCGGCACGCGCGCTGAGATCCGGGACCTCATCGAGGAAGAGGTCCGCAAGCTCGGCTCGCCCGCCGGCGGCCTGGAGATGGTCTGCGGCATCTATCCTCCCACGCCGCCCGAGAACGTGGACGCCGTGTGCAGCGCCCTCGAGGAGTTCCGCACGTACTGGTGGGACGGGCGCGGCCAGTAGCCTGGCCGCCGCGGACTGCCATCGGCCGCTTCAGTACGGCCCCAACCGGCCGAAAGAACCTCGGACACCCACGCCCAGCCGCCGGGCACGCCGGGCGGCTGCGAGGAGGGAAGCGCATGAGCCGCCACACCAGCCGTCACGCACCCTACACGATCGGCCTGGCGCTGGCAGTCCTTGCGGCCGCAGCCCTTGGGCCACCCGCCGGGGCCTACCCCACCTGCCTCAATGTCATGCCGACTGCGGACCTCATCGGGGCGCGGACCGTCAGCTTGCAGCTCGAGACCGACGGGCGCGGCACGCCGTTCTCGGTCGGCGCCGGGGTGCACCTGTTCACTGAGGTCGGGGTGACGGACTGGTGCGAGGTGGGGATGGACCTAACGGACCTGAACGGCGAGACGGAGTGCTGGTTCGACGCCAAACTGCAGTTGGCCGCGGAGACTGCCGCGCACCCGGCCGTCGCCGTGGGGGCCTATCTGATCGGCGACGACGGGCCGCCGCAGTACTACCTGGCGCTGGCGAAGCAGGCCGGCGACTTCCGCGTGCACACCGGGCTGACCGGGGACGACCCGTTGCGGGGCATGTTCGGGTTGGAGTGGGCGGCCGCGGAGCGGACGACGGTTCTGGCCGACTGGATCACCGGGCCGGAGACCTACCACACCCTGGGTGTCTGTCAGGACCTCGGCGGCGGCTGGGGAGCCCTGCTGTACTACGCCCGGAACAACACGACGACCACCGAGGACTTCGTGGGACTGAACGTCGGCTGGGGGGGGAGCTGGTAGCCGCAGCGCCGGTCGGCGCCACGGGTTACTGCCGGGCTGCCAGGGCGGCACCAGGGCGCGCCGTCCAGGACCGGGCGCCGGCCCGCGACGACGTCAGGTGGGAGGCCAGGGCCGCGACGTGGGCCCGCGAGCGCGCGCCCAGCCGTTCCATGAGAGCGCCAACGTAGTTCGCCACCGTGCCCTCGGCGAGCCCGATCCGGCCGGCGATCTCCTTGTTGCTGAGCCCCTGGGCCAGGAGCGGGAGCAGCGAACGCTGCCGGGGACTCAGCGCTGCCAGCTCCGGCTGCGGACAGCGAACGGCTGGCTCCGGGGCCTTGGGAACGAGCAGCTCAGACACCTCGCGCACCGTCTGCCCGGCACCGCCCGAGGCGATGCGGCACACCGTCTCGACCACGTGCCGGGTCGGCGCTGTCTTGGGCAGCACGGCCGAGGCCCCGGCCAGGAGGGCGCGCGCCACGTTCTCGGGGTCGGCGAAGCCCGTGTAGACCACCGTCGCCGCCTGCGGACAGCGCTCCCGCAACTGCCGCAGCACCGTCAAGCCATCCAGATCCGGCAGCCCCAGGTCGAGCACCACTACGTCTGGCCGGAGCACCTCGCAGTACACGAGTCCCTCACGCCCCAGGCCCGCCTGGCCCACCACCAGCACGCCTCGCGATTCTAGCGCCCGGCACAGAACCTCGTGGATGATCGGGTGGTCGTCAATGAGCACCGCCCTCGGCGGTGCCTCGCTGCCTGGGTCCATCGCGTAGCTACTCCCGGCGTGCGGTCCCAGGCTTGGCATGGGGGTGCCGGCCTACAGCCGGACCCGTGGGGATCCCAGGCCGCACGGCTACTGCACCCCATGCAAGATGCCTGCCCGGACAGCGTGGGCGACAGCGCCCGATCCCGGGCGGAACGCGGCACTGCGGGCTGACGGCCGAGACCGCCCGGGAAAGAGCCCCGGGCCCCGAGCAGTGCCACACTTCCACCCGGATCGCCATGACTGCCCAGCTATGTTGCCTACACCCATGGGGAATTGCACCTGCGCCCCAGCGCCTGCCAGGCCGAAGCGAGAAGTGCAGCTTGACTCTGAGCACCACGCGTGAGCCCTGACCGGCGCGACACCCGAGGCAGGCGGCCGACGACTCACCCGCGACCGGTGTGCTGGCAGCACACCTGCCACCGGGCGCGCGGCGGGCCCTCGCCCGCCGGCCAGTAGGCACCAATCCAGGAGGCACGACATGAAGACGTTGCTTAGCAGGAAGTTCGGCGTGCGGGTCGCGGCGATGGTGATCTTCGGATCGCTACTGGCGGTCGGCGTGACCGGCGGACTGGCGTTCCAGGGAGGGAAGAAGGCCTCCAAGGCGGCGATGCAGCGCGACCTGGACGACATCGCGCAGGCGATGCGACACCTCTGCGAGTCGGAGCAGATGCTCGCGCAGAAGCAGAAGCGCCCGCGGGACGTGAGCGCGATCCGCCAGGCGATGATGGAGACGAAGGTGGGCGCGACCGGCTACGTCTACGTGCTGAGCCCGGACGGCAAGTACATCGTCAGCGCCAGCGGCAAGCGCGACGGGGAGAACATCTGGGCCGCCAAGGATGCCGACGGCCACCTCTTCATCCAGGACATGTGCAAGAAGAAGGAAGGCTGGTTCCGCTACCCCTGGAAGAACGAGGGCGACACCAAGGCGCGCATGAAGATGGTGCGGCTGGTGCAGTATGAGCCCTGGCAGTGGCTCATCGGCGTGGGCGCCTACGAGGATGACTTCGATGTGGTCGGGGCGGCCCTGAAGAGCGCGGTCAGCACCGGAGCCGTGGCCGGCGCGCTGATCGCCTGTGTGATCGCCTCGATGCTCGCCCGCTCGGTGCTCAAGCCGATCAGGATCGTGAACGCCGGCCTGGAGGACCTCGTCAGCGGCGATGCCGACCTCACGCGCCGCCTGGACGAGTCCCGGCAAGACGAGATCGGCGACCTCGCGCGGCGGTTCAACACGTTCGTGGCGAAGCTCGAGGGCATCATCGTGGATGTCGCGGCGAGCGCCGAGCAGGCAGCGGCGCAGAGCGAGGAGATGAGCGCCGGAGCCGAGGAAGCGCTGGCCACCACCGAGCAGCTCGGCCAGATCATCGGCCAGATCGCCGATGGCGCGCAGCGGCAGACCCAGTCCGCCCAGAGCGCCGCCGAGTCCATGGAGCAGGTGGACGGCGCGGCCAAGCAAGTGGCGGGCGGCGCCGCCGAGCAGTCCCGGAAGATTGACGACCTCGTGCAGAGCACCAAGGCCCTCAACGCCAAGGCCGACGAGGTCGCGTCCTCCGCCCAGCAGCTCGCCGCGGCCGCCGGCCAGCAGGCGCGGTCGGCCGAGGACAGCTCGGCCGCCGTCACCGAGATGACCGGCCTCATCGAGCAGATGAACGCCGCGGCCCAGCAGGTGGCCAAGGCCGCCGAGGAGAGCTCGACGGTTGCCCGCGAGGGCGGACACACCATCCAGCAGACGGTGGCCGGCATGGGCCGCGTGGCCGAGGGCTCCTCGGTCGTGGCCCAGAAGGTCGGTCAGCTCGCCGAGACCTCGGCCCGCATTGGCAACATCGTCGAGATGATTGACTCCATCGCCGAGCAGACCAACCTGCTGGCGCTCAACGCGGCGATCGAGGCGGCCCGCGCCGGAGAGCACGGCAAGGGCTTCGCGGTGGTCGCCGAGGAGGTGCGAAAGCTCGCCGAGCGCAGCGCCACCAGCACCCAGGAGATCGGGTCGCTGATCACCGAGATCCGCAAGGCCATGGACGAAGCTCAGGCCGCGATGGAGCGCGGGAGCAAGGACGTGGCCGAAGGCACCCGCCTCGCCGATGAGGCCGGTGCGGCGCTGCAGCAGATCCTCGCTGCCGTCGAGGGCATCCGCCGCCAGGCCGATAGCATCGCCGGTGGCATGGGCCAAGTGGCGGCCGGCAGCGACAAAGTGTCGCAGGCCATCGAGAGCATCGCGGCCCTGAGCGAGGAGAGCAGTGCCTCGACCCAGGAGATCGCGGCCGCGGCGCAGGAGATGAAGGGCTCGACCGACGAGGCCCGGTCGTCGCTGGAGAGCGTCGCCGCCGTTACCGAGGAGCAGAGCGCGGCGAGCGAGCAGATGGCCGCGAGCGCCCAGCAGACCACCGACGCGGTCAGCGACATCGTCGCCATCAGCGAGCAGAGCGCCGCCGGCACCGAGGAGATGGCGGCCTCCGCCAAGGAGCAGGAGAAGGCGATCCGCGAGGTGGCCGACTCGGCGCAGGCCGTGGCTGAAGTGGCCCAAGCCCTCGCCCGGCTCGTCGGGCAGTTCCGGACGCGCGCGGCGCAGCAGCCCCACGCGGCCGCCGGGGGGCCGCAGCTAGCGACCGACTTCCGCGCGGCAGCCTAGCCGCAGACCAGGAG
>Ga0315282_10017353_pt1 | contig 10404 bp, 9 predicted proteins | sample YL17G07_20_MG_FD_203693 | JGI IMG/M metagenome (GOLD analysis project Ga0315282, IMG submission 203693) | Sediment microbial communities from Yellowstone Lake, YNP, Wyoming, USA - YL17G07_20 | ecosystem: Environmental > Aquatic > Freshwater > Lake > Sediment | place: USA: Wyoming | collected... | reverse complement strand
AGCCCCCTCATCCAGTGCGGGCAAGCTACCTCGAAGAATTGAAGCTTCTGTGGGATGAAGAGTGGGGAGCTCAAAGCGAGGTTGGAAAGCTAAGGGTTGCAATGGTCCACAAACATGGGGATGAGTTTCGTCCAGACATAATCGAGGATTTGGCATGGTATGGAGTCTCTGAGTTTCCGAAATATCAGAAAGCCGTCGAACAACATGATCATTTTGTTGATGTCCTGAAACAGGAAGGTGTCAAGGTTCATTATCTCAATCCTCCATCACCGGCTCACGGGCCATATTCACCTGCGAACCCGCGAATTTGGGCAACTCGTGATCCAGGAGTGGTGATCAAAGGTGGCGCCATAATCGGACGAATGGCCCTGCCTTGGCGGAAGAAAGATGAAGTATTCTGGAGTAGGCGTGTCGCAGACTTAGGTTGTCCAATCCTCAGAACCGTAACAGGTCACGGAACATTCGAAGGCGGCAACGTCGTCTGGCTCGACCCTGAGCACGTGTGCATAGGACAATCAATCCGCACAAACGCGGAAGGCATTGCACAAGTTTCCTCGATAATGCAGGAAGTTGCGGGAGTTAAAGAAATCAGAGTAGTGCCTATTCCTGGTTACCTTGAGAATATCCAATGGCCCGCGGGCGGATACGCTCACCTTGACGTCGTCTTCGGGATGGCAGACACAAATCTAGGAGTGATATATCCACCGGGGGTTCCGTTCGATTTCATAGAGTATCTGAAATACGAGAAGAAAATCCAACTATTCGAAGCACCACCCGAAGAAGTGCGGAATGAGGGCTGCAACATAGTCGCTTTGGAACCGCGAAAAATCATCATAAACGACAACAATAACAAAATCAGAAAAGGCTTGGAAGGGGAAGGAGTTGACGTTATACCTGTAGATTTCTCGGAAATATGCAAGTTCGGAGGGGCAGGCCACTGTGCTACAGGTCCCTTAGTCCGTGACTCGGGGCCGGAACTTCCCTAGTTCATGTGCGTCACAAAGAATCCTCTCCTGCTGAGCGCCTTGATGACCTTCGTCTAGGCGACGCGTTCCAGAATGCGGGAGAGTTCGTGGGTCCGGGGTGCGAATCACCGTGTGTCCTCAACTTGGTTCTCTGCGAGCATTGACATTTCATGGTCCATTCGTAGTAACGCGCGAATCAACGATTTCTTTGTCTCGTTCTGGCAATTCATACCACTGAACTTTTTCGCCAATGCATGCCCTGAGTTTCCAGCGAGCCGTTTTGGGCATGGTCTCAAGGCGCATCCGTAGGTCTTGAAGACGTTTATGCACAACTTCCTGGGACTCGCCGTCCAACCGGTACAGGGGAAGTGCCGTTAGAACATTCGCCAGATTGATCGTGAAGGTTTTGTAGATCCTCCAATCCTCAGCGCACAGGCGCGCAAGATATTGGCCATTGATGGTTTCGGAAGCATCTGAATCGTCTACTTCATGATTCTGAAGCGGGGATATGATGTCCGTATACTCTCGCTCGGTGATCTCAATCACTATGAAATTGCGGACATAGTGAAACGCTTTCCGTAATTCGTCTCAAGCGACAGGCTATCATCCACGAAATCCATAACGTCGATGATGATCCGAGTTGACTTCAAGCTCTTTCTTAGAACTGGATTGATGTAGATCTGCACCCCGTCCTTATCTGATAGGAAATCGACGGGCCAGCTCGGTCGATTCTCTCTAGCCATCACATTACTGTTAGCGCAACAACTCGCGTCATCAAGCAGGAGCAACAAACCTGGATGCTCTGCTCGCATTCTTAGCAGAAGCGCTGCAGCTTTCGTCGTGAACTCTACATCAGTCAGCATTGGTTACTGCGGGCCGTACACGGTATAATGCCATGATTTCCGCTTATCCCCAGTGAGATCAATGTACACATGCTTGATCTCTGTGTAGTCGTCGAACGTGTAGAGGCTCATGTCCTTACCGAATCCACTCTGCTTGTATCCCCCGTGAGGCATCTCGCTAACTAGCGGTAAGTGGTCGTTTATCCACACACACCCGAAACGAAGTTCTCCGGCCATCTTCATGGCTTTGAAGATATCTTTCGTCCAGACTGAGCTGGCCAATCCATAAAGGGTATCGTTGGACTTCTCAATCGCTTCTTCCATGGTTTTGAACGGTAGGGCGGTTAGAACAGGGCCGAATATCTCCTGCTGGACCACGCTCATATCCTGTTTCGCGTCAGCTAGCAGCGTGGGCTCATAGTAGAAGCCCTTGTCGTTGGGGCTCAACAATTTCGGTCGTTTGCCTCCTATCAGCAGCTTAGCACCTTCCTTCAGACCGGCCGCAACCATGTCCTCGACTTTGCGTCTCTGTGCCTCAGAAACCAGTGGTCCGAGATCTGTGTCCCGACTGCGAGTGTCGCCCAACTTGATTTTCTTGATCCTCTCGACGAGCATGTTCAGGAATTTCTGGTACACATTTTCCTGCACGTAAAATCGCGTGGCGGCAGTGCAATCTTGTCCACTGTTCACGAAGCCGCCGACTATTGCTCCTTCAGCTGCGGCTTCAAGGTCAGCATCATCGAAAACTACGAAGGGCGCTTTTCCTCCGAGCTCTAGTTGAATTCTCTTCACGGTGCCCGACGCGAGTTCCATGATTCGGCGTCCGGTCAGGGTGTCCCCTGTCAAGCCGACCAAATCTACCTGGGGATTCGTGACCAATGCCTCGCCCAGAGTCGCGCCGGGGCCGGTTACGATGTTGACTACGCCCTTTGGAAAACCTGCTTTCTCTGTTAGTTTTCCAAATTCCAGGGTTGTTAGTGGGGTGACGCTTGCGGGTTTGATGATGACGGTGTTGCCTGCCGCTAGGGCGGGAACAGCTTTCCAAGCTAACATCATGAATGGATAATTCCAAGGCGTTACGGTGACTACAACGCCGACAGGTTCACGGCGGATAATACTTGTCCCAGCAGCATTGTATTCTGAGCTGGCTCTTCCTTCGAGGCATCTTGCGGCGCCGGCGAAGAAGCGAATGTTGTCAATCGCGAATGGGAGGTCACTGTCGCGGCTCAGCTTGATAGGTTTGCCCTGGTGTAGAGTTTCCAGAGTTGCGAGACGATCAATGTTCGCCTCAATGAGATCCGCAAGTTTGAAGATAAGACCGGCGCGTTCCGCAGGCGCCATCCGAGGCCATCGTCCTTTATCGAAAGCTTCGCGCGCGGCATCGACTGCACTTCGCGCGTCTTCGGCGCCGCCTTTGGGAACTTTCGCGATTACTTCAGAGGTGGCAGGATTGAGGACGTCGTAGGTCTCCTTAGACTCCGCGTAAACCCACTCACCGTTGACAAACATCTGATAAGGTTGAATTGTAACTTCGACCAAAACTCGATCCCTCTCCTAAAAAGACACGATGTTCTAAAAGAGCTTGCGTTTTGCAGCACTCTCGATGTGAGGTGTGCCCAAGTGTGCTCTCAACTTATGTCAAGTCTAATATAGCAACTCGCAAGCACACTCGGGATTCATGAAGACCACAGAAGTCTTCGCAAGAAAATATTCTGGCGTGGACATCGGTTGAGAAGAATAGCCTGTGGAACTTCCTCTTCGCTTTTTGGTTTGGCATTTTCAGGTCAGGATTTGTGAGATGAATTGTTGTAGGGAACTAAGGGTTTGCCAAGCACATCCGTGAACGGGATCATGCTGCTCAAGCCGATCGTTAGGAGTCAACTTGGTTATGGAAGAGTTAAGTGCGGGCAGTCGGTCCTCTCGTGGTTTCGTGGCAGAGTTGTTAGAAAGTGAATGAAGAATTCGAGAATTTCAGCATCTACGGGTTTTCTATTAACTACCCCAAAGGGTGCAGAGTAGAGTTCAATCCCAAGAGTCGCCGGGAATCTGGAGATGTAGTCTTCCATTTCCCAGAAAAAAACAAGATATTCCTCTCATGGGCAGAACTCGAAAAAGCAACCAAGCGCTTTCAGACCATTCAAGCCCATGCCGAGAATAGTCTGGAAACTGTGAAAAAGACTGGCAATGTCAAGAACTTCGAGAAGATATCGTCAGATACAGTGAATGTCCGATCGCATAAAGCGGCCTACAACCATGTAAGGTTTGAAGAGATGACTGCGGGTTTCTTCACTGGGAAGCGAGCCGTCCCGCGAGACGCGTACTCAGTTCACGTACATTGCCCTGACTCATCCAGGTATTTCGTTATCTATGCACTCCTCCCTCACGAATCCGTCGAGAAACAAGAGAAGGCCATCATGGCAATGACGAAATCCCTAAAGTGCCATTGACGTTTAGAACTTCGCAGAACCGGTTTCTGTTTTTCCGGACTTTCCTGGACTCTCGGTTTGGAAGAACCACGTTTTCCTTTGGAGTGCTTCAAGCCAGGCAGCGAATATTCAGAAGAAATCCTGCGCGGAGCAATTGTTATACTCAAAGGACCAGATGGAAGCGCATCAATTCACTTCAGGCTAAATACGGTCCATTTTGGATACGAATAACACAAATACCGTATGCCGCTCTTCTCCGAAACCGGCAGTGAACTTCCCTTGGAAGGAATGCAGGATACCGCAAAACGCGAATCGGTAATGAAAGCGGAAGGTGAGCGCATAGTTACTGAGGGAAGAAAGCGTAACCTGCATCTGCGGCTCTTGGGCGCGATAGCTTTCCAGCTTCACTGCCCCAAATACAACTATCTAACCGCAAAACTCCACAGAGAGCTTTCTGATGTTGACTTCGCCGCCTATAACAAGGAAAGAGCTCAGATCGACAAGATGATGCGTGAGTTCGGATACGGCGATCAACCCATGATTACGGCGCTGTTCGGGCAGAACCGTATGATTTGGGATAACAAATCGAACGGGCTCCATGTGGACATTTTCTTCGACAAACTGGAGATGAATCATAACATTTCCTTCGATCGTCGACTGAAAATCGAAGAACTGACTATTCCCCTAGTTGACATGCTGCTCGAGAAAATGCAGATTGTCCACATCAATGAGAAGGACGTAATTGACACTATAATGCTGCTTCGCGAACATTCTGTCGGTGATGTCGCTCCAGAAACCATAGACGCGAAATATTTGGCGGATGTTCTTTGTAATGACTGGGGTTTCTACTACACTGTAGTCACTAATCTCAAAAAGATAGAAGAGAGGCTTACGGTCTATCCTGAACTGACTGAAGAAGATCGAGCGGATGTCTCACACAAGATTCAGAATCTCCTCAATATCATTGAAAGTAAACCTAAGTCCCTTGCTTGGAAACTCAGAGCCAAAGTCGGCGCGAAAAGCAAGTGGTACAAGGATGTCGAAGATGTCAACCGTTGACGGCTCGCTTGAAACCTGCTAAGCTAGCCTATAATCACCGGGAAAAACGCTCAGTTCACCCAAACCGTTCTCTTGCTTGTGAATTCTAGCAGGTCGTACCGCGATAGTTCGCATTCTATCCAGCTCTTCTTGACTCCTCTAAACTGCAGGCGCGGGTCTGATGCGACAATCTTATTGATGAATACGAATCCTGCGTCGATGTGGGGGACGAGCTTCTCGGCGCTCGCTGGGTCACCCCAAATTGATGCCCCCAGTCCGAAAGGCGTCTCATCCGCTAGATTGATTGCTTCTTCAGCGGCCTTGAACTTCTTTAGTATGGCAACAGGTCCAAAGACCTCTTCATCGCAGTTTGTCTCGATTCTTGCGATGGTTGGTGGAACAAAATTGCCTTCGAGGCCATCTCTGAGTTCTTCCACCTGTCCCAGGGTTTTCATTCTCTTGATCTGATCAGCCACGGTCTCCTTTTGGTCTCTGCTTGAGAGTGGTCCGAGGAACGTGCTCTTATCGAGCGGATCGCCGATCGCAATCTCCGAGAACTCAACGCCTTGGCTACCGTCACTCTCGTGGTGTCTTTGATGCCAGCGCTCGTGCGACTCCGCGTATCAAAGACCCAATCCTGACAGGCTCCACCTATCGTCAAGCCCAGCAAAATTACATTCGTCCAAAATGAGTTGCCCTACTAGACTCATCTGAGTTCAATTCGTCGCATTGCGCATCTGGAAAGGCAGACACCGAGAGCACACGTATCGAACCAATCTGCGATCGTCGCCAACTTTTGCTGCCCGTACTATACTCTATAGTCGCAAGTCTTGAGTACCTAAAACGTTTCTCGGATCTCGGCTATGAGCAATTGAGCGCAGGTTACCAAATCAAATCGGTCAAAGCACGAGAGATTATAGATTCCAGAGCAAATCCCACATTAGAAGTGGACGTCGTCTTGAATGACGGCGCCATGGGACGGGCCGATGTCCCTTCGGGTCGCTCGCGAGGTAGCTACGAGGCTTTTGAGCTGAGAGATGGAGGCTCAAGATACATGGGACGTGGAGTTCTTGGCGCAGTGAAGAATGTGAATGAGATAATCGGACCCAAGCTGATTGGGCTCGATGTCCGAGATCAGAGAAAGATCGATCTGACCATGATCGAACTCGACGGGACAGAAGACAAATCCCGACTAGGAGGCAACACGATTGTAGGAGTATCCCTCGCTGCAGCAAAAGCCGCAGCTTGCGCAGAGGGAACACCGCTCTACAAATACGTGGGCGGCTCCCAAGCGCACATACTGCCTGTCCCAATGATAATAATGATAAATGGCGGAAAACTCGGTGCAACTGATCTGGATTTTCAGGAGTTCAACGCAATGCCTGTTGGAGCGAAGGATTTCTCGGAAGCCATTCAGGTTAGCGTCGAGGTGTATTTGAAACTTGGAGAGTTGCTAGCGAAGCGCTCGAAATATTCTTTGAATGTAGGTGATGAAGGAGCCTACTCACCGCCAGGCATAAAGGACCCTCATGAGGCATTCGGTGCGCTGATGGATGCAATAGAAGCGCTTGGTTACGGGGACAAGTTCATTCTTGCCATGGACGCGGCTGCCACTCATCTGTATAATGAGAAGACGAACAGATACCGCCTAATGGGGAAGGAGTATTCGCGTGAGGATCTCTTGAACCTGTATGAGGATCTGACGAACTCTTTTCCGCTGAGATCGATTGAAGATCCGTTCAACGAGGAGGATGTGGAAGGCTTTGTTGATATTACCAAGAGCTTGTCGGGCGTGCAGATCGTCGGAGACGATTTCTTTGTCACTAACATCGATCGCTTGAAGAAAGGGATAGAAGCGCATGCAGCAAACGCTGTCCTTTGGAAGGTGAATCAGGCCGGAACACTCAGCGAGGCGATGGATGTTGCGCAACATGCCAGGAGGAATGAGTACAGCGTCGTTGTCTCCGAGAGGTCGGGGCAGACGGAGGATCCTTGGCTGGCAGAACTGGCCGTTGCGATTGGAGCTGGTCAACTTAAGAACGGAGCCCCATGCCGAGGAGAGAGAACTGCACAGTTCAATCAGTTGCTGAGGATAGAAGAGGAACTCGAAGCGGCGACGTATGCAGGAAGAAACTATCGTAGGCCAACTTGAGAGAGATAGCGGAGCGAAAAACCGCGTCGTTAGACTTCCTTACGGTCAAAGATATCTCACGATTCAGGCTCCGCGTGGGGCAAAGATACTTTCTCCTCAAGCAACGAAACCGGTTCGTGACCCCAAGAAGCATGCGCAAAGCAGACTTTCTAGATATTTCAAGGAGAACCGCCCCTTTTTCCTCGGCTTCAAGAACAAGAAAGTCTGTGTTGTCGTAAGCGACAATACCCGGTACTCATTCAACCGAGAGATCGTTCCCATCCTGTTGAAAGAGCTCCAGAACATAGGAATTGCACGAGAAGGCATCACGATACTGATCGCAAGCGGGCTTCACGCTCCAATGAGCGGAAATGACCTGACAGAGAATCTGGGACGAGAGGTTGTAGACGACTGCAGGATCGAGAATCACGACCCCGACGGAGAATTGGTGCCGCTAGGAACCACCAAAAGACACACACCCATTCTCCTCAGCAAGAGGTTTGTGGAATCGGATCTGAAAATCGCAACCGGGACTGTGGTGCCGCACTTTCACGCTGGGTTCGGGGGAGGGTACAAGAGCATTCTGCCTGGTATTTCCGGCAAAATCTCGATTCTGAAGAATCATAGTTTCGACATGGTATCGCATGATAAGGCCAGATACGGATTCATGGAAGGTAACCCGATCTACGAGGATATTGTAGAAGCTGGCCGCAAGAGCGGATTGCACCTCATCGTGAACGTCACCGTAAATGCCGAGAAAAAGATGACACACCTGTTTATCGGAGAACCAGAAGCCACACACCGAAGGGCCGCTCACGCAGTGACTGAAGATATGAAAGTACAGTATGACCGGCCTTTCGATGTCGTGGTCACGACGAACGGTGGATATCCGCTTGACAGAAACCTGTACCAATGCGTGAAAGGTTTAGCGGTGGGAGAGCCTATGACAAGATCAGGTGGAACGATCATTTTGGCGTGCGAGTGCAGGGACGGGGTCGGGCATGAACTTTTCCAGAAATACATGTCACTCGGCAAGCATCCCCAAGATGTTCTCAAGAGAATAAAGGCGGACGAACCCTTGGAAGATCAAGATAACATCCAGATTCTCGCGCGGATTCTGTCAAAGACCAAGGTCATAGTAGTAACTGACGGAGTACCACCCGAAACGATCAGGGCAATGAAGATGGAATATGCTAAGTCAGTAGAGAAGGCTATGGACTCATGCAGCGCACGAGTCAACAACCAATCAAGGATCGCGATTGTTCCTGCAGGGCCGTATGTCTTGCCAGTTGGAGCCAAGCACTAGATCATGATAGTTCGCAACTACACCGAGCTCACCACTAGTGGTAACGTCCAAGGAAGGACCGTAGTCCTTCAGATCATAGAAGGCGCTCTGGAACAAGTAAACTCATACAACCTTGTCACGGAACAGATCAAGCTGCATGAGGACAACCTTAGAATCGGTCACTTGAACTTTGATCTGAGAAGGCTCAAAGACATTTTTGCGGTAGGTGGAGGAAAGCAAGTTACCTTCGTCGCTTCCGCCCTTGAAGATACTCTAGGAGACAGAGTTCGAGAAGGAGTTGTTGTCGAGAAGAGAGGACGGGGACGCAAAACCAAGAAGATTGGGGTGGTGGAAGGAGGTCATCCAATACCCGACGACGGAAGCATAAGAGGAGCTGAGGAGATTGTTCGGATAGCCAAGAAAGCGCAGAAGGACGATCTTGTAATCGTCTGTGTTACTGGCGGGTGCACTTCCCTAACCATGCTCCCTCCTGAAGGCATAACCCTCAGAGACACGAAAAATGTCTTTGAACTGCTGCTGAATTCAGGCGCTCCTCTTGAGGATATGAACACCGTTCGCAAGCATCTCTCCCAGGTCGGGGGAGGAAAATTATCGATGCTGGCGCACCCTGCCCAAGTTGTGAGCCTAATAGCTGTTGATGAGATTGCGGGCGTCCCTTGGGGCCCCACAGTCTCAGACACGACTTCGTTCTCAGATGCAAGGCATGTCCTCATAAAGTTCAACCTCTGGGGCGATGTCCCACGCTCTGTGCGGAATTATCTCGAGAAGGCAGACTCTTCTCAAGAGACCCCAAAGCTGAGCGACTTTGAACGGATCAGTCTGAAAGTACACCATCTGATCTTTGCCGACAACAAGATGCTTTGTCGAGCCGCCGAAAGAAGAGCCGCCGAACTCGGAGTGGAGGCAACAACGATTTCTACCGGTCTCGAAGGGGAGGCCAGGGATGTCGGAGTGGTCTTAGCAAGCATTGCAAAAGAGATTGAGATGCACGGGAGACCGTTCAAGCCTCCGCATGTCTTGGTTGCCGGTGGTGAAACGACTGTGACCATCAAGGGAGAACATGGAGAAGGTGGTCGAAACCAGGAATTGGCATTGGCAACAGCTTTGAAGATAGGCGGCAGTAAAGGGATAACCATCGCATCTATCGGAAGCGACGGAACAGATGGGCCCACTGACATCGCAGGCGCCGTCGTTGACGGCTACAGTTCAGAGCGTGCTGCGAGGGCAGGCGTAGATCTCTTTGAGTGCCTGAAGATGCATGACTCTTCCAAGGCTCTCAAAAGGCGGGACGACGCGATCTACACCAACAACACCGGCACCAATTTGATGGATCTAGTAATTGTCTACGTCTCCTAGCGTCGGAGAAATTGGAAAGTTAGCCATAGAGCCCGATAGATTCAAGCATACTTCTCAATCGTGTAATTCGAAAGGAATTCTTATGAAGATGGCTGGCTAGCCGAGTGTTTTGGGTCTTAGTTTGGTACAAAGCGTAGTTGAAAAGTACCCTAAGGTCACAGTCGTTTTAATTTCGCAGCATACTCCAAAGGCAGGAACCAAGCCACCGACATACTGGCAAAGCACGGATACTTGATGGATAGAAATGCTCAGATGGTCATGGCCGTGTCTGGACGATTTGTGGTGACGGACCCAACATCAAAACTGCATGCAGACGTATTCTTCGACGAATTGAGCATGT
>Ga0315282_10017352_pt1 | contig 10404 bp, 10 predicted proteins | sample YL17G07_20_MG_FD_203693 | JGI IMG/M metagenome (GOLD analysis project Ga0315282, IMG submission 203693) | Sediment microbial communities from Yellowstone Lake, YNP, Wyoming, USA - YL17G07_20 | ecosystem: Environmental > Aquatic > Freshwater > Lake > Sediment | place: USA: Wyoming | collected... | reverse complement strand
GATGCTGGTAACTCAACACTGGAGTTTAGCGAGAAAATAAATTTTCTCGCAGAGGATTAGTTTTTCCTCTTGACAGGGGCCTTTTAATGGGTGACCCCATTTCCACCAATCGCAAGTTCTATTCTATTGTTATCCTCAATTATTTATGTTAAGAAATTCTGAGAGGACAAAACATGGACAAAGCGCAGATTGAAAAGGCTATTCGGGCATTAAAAAAAGAACTGATCAATCAATTCGGCCAAGATGTTGAATTGCGGATATTCGGCTCTGTGGCCAGGGGCGACTATCAGGAGCATTCGGATGTCGATATATTGGTTGTCCTGCCGGTTCCGGTGAACAACGCCGTTGAAGAGCAAGTTTTTGATATGGCCTACGACATCGAATTGGAATACGGCCTGATTATCGGAACCATCGTCTATTCAAAAGATTTCTGGTATTCGGACCGTGCGGCTGTTATGCCGCTTTACAAAAACATCCAGAGAGAAGGTCTTTTTGTATGAATGAGGAGCTGATCCGTTATCGGCGCGAAAAATCAAGAGAGACACTTGAAGATGCCCATATTCTTTTTCGGGCAGGGAGACTGTTCTCGGCGCTGAATCGCCTATATTATGCCCTGTTTTATGAAGTCATGGCTCTTCTTCTGACCAAAGATCTTTCCTCGGCAAGGCATACGGGCGTAAGGGCTCTGTTTAACGAGCATTTCGTCAAGACCGGCAAAGTGAAGGTGGAAGCGGGTGGATTCTTTTCGCGGATGTACGATTTTTGACAAAAAGGGGATTACGCCGATTTTGTCCAATTCGAGGAGGCAAAAATTAAAGAATGGCTTATATTGGCGGAACGTTTCATCAATGAACTGGATCAAGTGATTGAAAAAGAATTAAATCCTTCGCTTTGATGACCATTCCATGGCACCATCCATAAAATAAGTCAACTCCAGCACCGATTTAAGTGAGCAATAGGGACAAGGTTTACTAGGTTAAGTCATATCAAGCGGAACGTCGGTTCTGAAACGACTTATGGAATGAAAAATAGATTGAACGTTAAGCCCATTCTGCACGAACATCCCCGAAAACGCCAACACCTTTTTATTCCTGACCTGCCCGAGACATTACACTTGTCTTGAAAATTCTTTGACACAGATCAAGTAATTCTTTATACTCATTCAAGAAAAAAGTAAGTCATAGGCGATCAATTGAGGAGGAAGGAAAATGATAAAAACCAAACTTACCGCACTGCTGGGGATTAAACATCCGATCATTCAGGCCGGCATGGGTCCGTTCAGCAACAATAACCTCTGCGTGGCCACGAGCAATGCGGGAATACTCGGGCTGCTTTCCACCAGCGGACTATTCAGCAAGGCCGAGCAGCCCTGGATCTACAACGCGTTTGTGGAGAGCGGCGAAGCATCGCCGGACGATGATATGGCCGGGGTGTTGACATCGGTGCTGAAGCGAACGTATCGCTTGACCAAGGACAGGGGCGGGATATTCGGCATTAACGTGATGGTATCAGCGGAATTGGTTGATTTATCAGCCATCCTCATCGATACGGCCATTAAGGTCGTAGAAGAAAACCCCGGAATGAAAAAGCATTTCAAAGTGATCTTTACGTCTGCGGGCGACCCGGTTCCCTGGCGCGATAAGATCAAAAAAGCCGGATTTACCTGGCTGCATGTCGTACCATCGGTAAAGGGCGCCCTGAGATGCCAAAAAGCGGGGGTGGACTGCATCGTTGCCTCCGGGCATGAAGGCGGCTTTCATACTGCCTGGGAACCGGTTCATTCCATGACTTTATTACCTGCCGTAGTCGATGCCCTGGCCGGTTCGAATATTCCCGTGGTGGGTGCGGGTGGATTCTGCGACGGCAAAACTCTAGCGGCGGCGATCGCTCTGGGTGCGGCCGGAGCTCAAATGGGGACAAGATTTTTAGCGACCCAGGAAAGCGACTTTCATCCACTGTGGAAGGAACAGGTCGTAAAAACTCCGGATCGGGGAACCCTGGTGGCTCGCGGCATGGTGGGACCTGCCCGGTGGTTGAAGACCCCTTCAAGTTTAGAGCATCAAAAAAATACATTACTTAAGTCTCCGTCGATATATTTAGACACGCCGGATGAATATAGCACCGCCGCTACTCAGGAATTGATTGCGTATGAAAGGAAAGGCATCAAAGCCGTGGTTGCCGGTGATCGAGAAAATGCGCTAATGGCGGGGGGCGAATGTGCCCAGAGGGTGAATGACCTGCCCAAGGTTCAAGATCTGGTAGACAGGATCATGAAGGAAGCGATAGATATTTTAAAAAATGCGCCCAATTGCGTGATTGATTAATAGGGGCGGATACTACCAAGTTAAGGAAAAATGTTAAGTCCAGCTTGCATAGACCAAATTGAACCTCCGAACAGAAGGAAGAAGGGCTGGGGTCAGGAAATTGTAATAAAGTATTAGAGGGAAAAGTGGTTCCGTTGATTCCGATGATTTGGGACCGGCCGTTGATTCGCGAAATTGCGGCCAGATTTGCTTAGTGACATTTTGGCCGGAGCACATTTACCAGCCCCTGATTTCGCTTCCTAAAGCTCCCTATTCCAGTCTACTTTAGATACCGATCCAAGATCAGAACCTGAATTCCTTCAATTTCAGGGATTCGCTCATCGTTGGTCAAAAAGGCATGGGAGGCGGAAATGAGGGCTGTGGCGAGCTGGAGGGCATCTGGGGTTTTGAGGCCATAATGGGCTCGAAGGAAGGCAGCCTTTTCGTAAGGTGGATGGGACGGCATGCAGAAAGTGTTTAGCCATGGATTGGTGAGGAAACTTCATTGTAAAATAGAATGCACGTTCTGCACGAAAATCCCCAAAGAACCCTAACGTGTTGGCGATGAGCCTTGCCGTTTTTTGGCATCGGTCTCTATCTCGAGGTCAGCCGGTGTGGAACATACTTGGTTGCGCAAACTCGGGAGCATATTTGGTGATGTATTCGCCGAGCCGCGAGCGAACTGGCGTTGGGCATGAGGCAAGGAGAAGAGCGAGATCCTCGTGCGACTTCAGCGTGAGGAAGCGGCGCTGCGGACTGATATAGACCACGACTGGTCTGCGGAACGCTACCAACCGAGCCACATTAACCAACGTTCCTGCGCTAGTACCATCCCAGAGCATGAGACCGAAATCGGCCTCGCGCGCCATGGCGGCGTCTTTAGCGCTGAAGTACTCAAAATCGTGTGTGTGATGAGGGGCACGGATAAGCCTGATGGGCCACTGACCGAGATTGTTCCGACATTGGCCCCCTGTGCAGAACACTACGACGTTTGGATAGTGGCGTTCACGAAAGAACTCCTGGACAGCCCTGTCCGCGCCGTTCGCATCGCCGACCAAGACGGCAAGCTGCTTCTCGATAATCTGCTCAAGCCGCTTTCGAAGGTCAACGTTGAGCCGACTGATCCGGCGCGAACCACCAACGAACACCTTGTTCAAGCATGCCTCCTGGTCTGGGTGAACGCAAATGCGAAGACAGCAGATGCGCCCGAACGAAGCAATACGTCGGCGATGGCATTCATGGTTGCTCCCGATCGGTAGAGGTCGTCCACCAGCAAGACGCGATGCCCCTTTATGCGCGAGGGATTGATTTCAAAGGCTCCTTCGAGGAGCTTTCGTCGTTCCTCAGCATCATACACATTCTTCAATTCCGCGAACTGTTTTTGCTTTCGGATGGCGTCGTGCACCGTGGGTATCTTTAGCCGGTCCCCCAGGCCGTCGGCAAGGCGAGCGACTGGTTGCAGTTTCCGATACGTTCTCGTCGGTGGTATGGGAACAATGATCGACGGTTTCACGGCCCATTTTGTGATAAAGCTGCTGGCGGCTTCGACGAGTTCGGTCACTGCTTTTTCATCGGAGCGATACTTGAGCCGGAAGAGTAGCTCGCCAATTTCGGTCCGGTGCGTCTCGAACTGCGGGTGGCCGAATTCGTTATCGCCGATATAGGTGCTGCCCGTGGAATGCAGATCGAGGACGTATCCGTCAGCCCACGAGCCATAGATTTTCCGTGGATTGAAATTTGCCATGCGTCTGGGTCCGCCTACCGACTCTTTAGAGTCATATGTCACCAATACCACTTTAACCTAACCCAGTCAATACCTTATTACCCCTTGCCCACCTTCACTTTTGGGGAATTGTATAATAAGGCTGAGGAGAGGGGATGTAGGTTCTGAAACAACTTAGGCATATTTGAGCAACGCCCGGGATTGCTGCGAAGTGGCCAGCCGATTCACGGTGTGAGTCGTTACCCCTAAATAGCGTGCTATCTCTGCCTCGGGATACCGATATTCCTTACCCCTAACTGACAAAACACCCTCCACGCCTGGATCACCTATTTCTCTCACGTTTTCGCCGGCTACCTGGAAATCTCTCCCATAGATTGAAAGAACTGTTAAATGGTTATGAAGTCAAATTCAATCTTGGCCACGAGCGGTATGGGCATGTTGCACCCAGCGCATCGAGTCCTGGCTGTCTGAGCACCACGTAGCTTACACGAATGAAATAACATTGTCAATTTGCTTCAGAACCTACGTCCCCTTTCCCGTCCCCCTTCCCCTGGAATGGGATCGTCGCCTTTATTCTTGACAAGGAAGCAATCATTCATTAACAATGGTTAGGATTATACCTGGGACGGGATTTTGTCTGATGAAACTCGACCGCTTGTGTGGAATTTTTCTCTTTATGCTGGGGGCGGGCGTTTTTCTAAAATCTCTGAGTTATCCGCTCGGAGATTTCCGCAGGCCGGGGGGAGGACTCTTTCCTCTGATCGCTTCCATCCTCCTGATGGGTCTCTCGGCGGCCCTGACTCTGCAGGCTTTCCTGTCCCAGGAGGGGAAAAAGGCTTCCCCGGCCCCATTTTTTCCGGAGAAGGATGCGCCCAAAAGAATCATTTTTGGGTTTGTAGCCTTGCTGGCCTACCGATACCTGCTTCCGGTTATTGGGTTCGGTCCCTCCACCTTTGCGTTCATCTTCATTCTGAGTAAATTCTTGGGAAAATATGGGTGGAAGGCAAGTACCTTTTTCTCCTTGGGGGCTGCCGCCTCCTCCTATTATCTTTTCCAAGTGTGGCTGAAAATTCCCATGCCCATCCCGGCGCTTAGGTTTTAGCCCATGGATATATTCCAGAATATCTTGACTGGCTTCAGCATTGCCGTGACTCCGGTGAACCTCCTACTCTGCCTGGCCGGCTGTTTTGTAGGAACGCTGATCGGGGTCCTGCCGGGGATTGGACCGGCAGCGACCATTGCCTTGCTCCTTCCGGTTACCTTCACGATTCCTCCGGCCTCGGCCATCATTATGCTCTCGGGCATTTTTTACGGGGCGATGTATGGCGGTTCCACTACGGCCATTCTCGTCAACATCCCCGGGGAGGCTGCGTCCGCGATCACCTGTATCGACGGATACCAAATGGCCCGCAAGGGAAGAGCGGGCCCCGCTCTGGGCATCTCTGCCTTTGGTTCTTTCATCGCCGGAACGGTAGGGGTCATTTTATTGATGCTCATCGCTCCTCCCGTGGCCGATCTGGCTTTGAAGTTTGGCCCTCCGGAGATCTTTGCGGTCATGGTGCTGGGCTTGACGATTCTCAGTTACCTGAGTTCAGGGTCCCTGCTGAAAGCTTTTATCATTGCCATTATCGGTTTGTTCATCGGGATGATCGGGATCGATATTTCCGGGATTTACCGCTTTACCTTTGGCATCCCGGATTTTTATGACGGGATCGGTCTCGTGCCGGTGCTAATGGGATTATTCGGCGTGGCCGAGGTCCTGCTCAACCTCGAACGGATTATTACCCGCGACGTTTTTGATACCAAATTAGGGGGACTCCTGCCCAACCGGCAAGACTGGAAACGATCCCTCATGCCCATCGTCCGCGGAACCGGGATCGGATTTTCATTGGGAGTGATTCCCGGTCCCAGCAATACGATCTCTTCCTTCGTCTCTTATGCCGTGGAAAAGCGCCTTTCCAGACATCCGGAACAGTTCGGAAAAGGAGCGATCGAAGGGGTAGCCGGGCCGGAATCGGCCAATAACTCAGCTTGCGCCGGAAACTTCATCCCGGTTTTAACCCTGGGGATTCCCACCAGTGCCGTTATGGCGGTGATCGTCGGGGCCTTTATTATCCATGGAGTGACCCCGGGTCCCCTTTTGATCAAGAACAACCCGGATATCTTCTGGGGGACCATCGCCAGCATGTACATCGGCAACTTCATGCTCCTCGTGCTCAATCTGCCCCTGATCGGGATATGGGTCAAAGTCTTGAAAATCCCGTACGGGATCCTCTTCCCCCTGATTCTTCTCTTTTGTTTTGTGGGAGCTTATGCCAACAATAACAGTCTGGTGGAATTGAATGTCATGGTCTTCTTTGGGCTGGTGGGCTATATAATGAAAAAAACCGGGTTTGAGCCCGCTCCTCTGGTGATGGCTTATATCCTATGCCCATTCCTGGAGGAAGCCTTGCGCCAATCGCTTATTAAGTCTCATGGAGATTTTTCCATTTTCTTTTCAAGACCCATCTCCGCCACCATTCTGGGCCTGGCTTTTTTGTTTATCATCCTGAACGTGTTTACGGGGGTGAAGCAGCAGAGAAAGAAGCTGTTGGAGAAGATCAAGGAGGAAGATTAAAGAGTGATTTCATTCTTCACGGAAGGAGGCAAAATGAAGACCCAAAGAAGGATGTTTGTTCTCTTGATGGTTGCGGGGCTGGTTCTTTCCCTCGGGAGTGGATGGGCTGCGGGACAAGAAAAATTTCCCTCCCGATCGATCCAGTTCATCATTCCCTGGGCTGCGGGAGGCGGGGGAACCGTCAACGCCCAGGCCCTGCAGCCTCACTTCGAAAAGGCCATTCAGGGCAGCGTCCAGGTCATCAACAAGCCGGGAGGGGGAGGGACCATCGCGTGGAATTACCTGGCCAACGCGGCTCCGGACGGCTACACGGTGGGGGTCACCAACCAGAGCTTCATCCTGACCCAGTACACCACCCGGACCGGGGTGAGCTTCAAAAAGGTCGATCCCATCATCATGGTGATCGACATGCCAGCGGCCCTGGCGGTCAAAATCGATGCGCCCTGGAAGACCTTCAAGGAGTTCATTCATTATGCCAAGGCCAACCCGGAAAAGGTCCAGATGGGCAACTCGGGCCTGGGCGCCAACTACCACGTCTCCGCCCTGGGCATCGAGATGGTCTCCGGAGTGAAGTTCACCCACGTCCCCTTCAAGGGCGCCGGCCCGTCGATGACCGCTCTCCTGGGGGGACACGTGGACGCCGCGGTGGCCGAGCTCCCCACCCTCCTTCCTTACGTGGAGGGGAAGAAATTCCGGCTCCTGGTAGTGGGCTCCGACGAGAGAAATTTCGCCATTCCCGATGTCCCCTGCATGAGGGAAGAGGGGTACGAACAGATATTTGTCGGGGCCTGGTACATCTGGAGCGCTCCCAAGGGAGTTCCGAAAGAGCGGGTCCAGAAGCTGCATGACGCCTTCAAGGCAGCCATGGAAGCTAAGGAATACAAGGAACTCTACCGAAAACTCGGCGGGGTTGTTAAGTATATGGGTCCTCAGGAGTTGCCGGCTTTTCTGGAGCAGGAGGATCGGCGTCTGAAAAAAATCATCGATTTCAGCGGATTCAAGCCCATAGAATAGCTTTATAAGAATTTTATCCGGAAACTAAAGGGGTGCTGGGGTCAAATCTTTATTCTTGATTCTGCTGCAAAACCTATTTGGCGGAAAATGCATTACCAAAAAGGCCATCAAAACACCCTCGCTGAAAATAAAAATCGTTTATAGGCGATTTTAAAGCGATGGTTTCTGAACACTTTTTCACAATTTCTAAAAATGGGGGGTTTTGCAGCAGAATCTATTCTTTACATAATTGTTTTGGAGAGAGAAACCGAGGGTAAAAAAGTCAAGAATAAAGATTCGACCCCTTTCCCTTCACGTATACCTTTTCCAACCGCTCCTCGTAGACCTGAACAAAGTGACGCCCTTCGATATTCAGAGAACGCTCTTAGGTTAAATCCGGTACGGGCCAGCCATAACGTTTGCGGTACTCAATCCTCTTGGGGTTGGCAAAACGTTTTTTCGAGTGGCCAGGGTTAACGCAATAGTAGTCCAGGATGTTGTCGTCCGGCTCCGCGTGAAGCACCCCGGCCCGTATGGCACTCTCCATAATCTCTCGTCCAACAGAAGTCCGGATAAAGACCCCCGTCCAGCCCAGATTGTTCTTTTTTTCCAACTCATGATGACGGCCCCATACATCTCCGGCCGACAAATCCGCCAGGTCGGCGACATGGTCCAGGCAGACAAGGCAACGTTCCATCTGGTAACCGATGAATACGGTAGGCACCATCCCCCAATTCGTCATCAAATCCATCGTTTTTTCCTGGCCGTCTTTAGTCTTTACCCAGGTCCCCCCGCCGAAAAGAGCTCCGCCGCGATACTGAAAACCGGCGACATCCTCGAGGCGAACCTTCATGCGCTCGGTGATCATGTACTCAGCTGCGAGGGAATAATTTTGGGCCAGGCAGTACAGCCCGATTACAAGCTTGATCCGATCGGTAATTTTGGGGGCTAGCTTCCGTAAAGTCAGTTTGCGAACTCCCCAGACATGGCAGGGACAGCCGACGATCGCGATCTTTTCATAGTGCCTGGCTGCTTGCGCCAGAAGCGTGTTGGTCGAGCAAACTCCGTATTTGGAGCGCGCCGCCGAGAGGACCCCTTCCCGGTCGGTCACCAGGTAAGGTCTTACCTGCCAAGGTTTATTTTTGTCGTAACCTGCCACTATCGCGGCATCCAGGAACCCGCTCTCTAGTCCATGGATGAGTAATGTGCTGACGGTTCCCCCCGCGACACCCGTCCGATGGACGAGATGATCTACCGCATGCGTCACCATGTGACTTTGGTATACGCCAAACATCTGTTCGTTTGGCTCACGGCGGCGCGTCCGGCCAAAGATCATCTTTTCCATCTCCGAGAAGGGGAGATTCTTGCTGGGGCAGGCGCCGGAGCAGATCGAGCAGTTCGCCGGACAGTCCTTCGTGCCTCCTTTCTTATCCGCTCCGACCTCCCCCAAATTTATTGTTAAATAATCCGACGGACAGGCGCTCACGCAAGTTCCACAACTGCAGCAAAGGCCGCTATCGATGACTTCACGCTTCAGTTGGTCAAAGGACATCTTAGTTTCCTCCCTTATTCTCATTTTGAATCTTCTGGGACAGATTTCAATAGCCACCCAGAAAGCCCCGGCACAAGGGCGAGAAAGGAAAAATTATCTTTGCGTGACGCTTTTGCTGGTTTCTCTTTTGGTCTTCCAGGCTTCGATGCGAGTATCCTGGTATCCTGGGGTCAAATCTTTATCCTTGGCAAATTTCGACCGTTAAGACCATTGTTGAAAATAATGCCTTGTTTCTATTATCGCAATAATCAAAATCCTCCGTAGGGAAAGAGATAACACCATTGGAGGCTTCGTAACAGCACATTCTGGAACATCCGTTTCATATCAAATTCCAAAACGTTAGAGATATTTTTGGGAGGGGGATCAGGTTCCGGCTCTATATTTTGAGCAAAATCTACTCCTTCTAAATAGCCATGTCAATATGAATTTTAGAGGATTTCAGCAGGGCTGGGCAATTGTAATAAAGTATTAGAGGGGGAGGCAGTTCCGTTGATTCCGATGATTTGGGACTGGGCGTTGATTCACGAAATTACGGTCGGATTTGCTTAGTGACATTTTAGCCGCAGCACATTTACCAACCCCTGTGGAAAGGGGGACGTTCATGCCGAAATTGCTTTGCCCAAAACTTCGGCTGGGTTTCTTTACGGACAATCTGCATGAACCCTTATCGTGGGAATTTCGGGGGAAGTTATGGAGGTTTATGACCTTCCGAACTTGCCCCAAATGAGTTAGCCGCTTTCAGAGGTTAGAATTTCGCTGGCTGATAAAAGCCGGAGATCTTTGATCTGAGAAAAATGGGCAGTGTTTTTCGTGTAAAGTGGCCGGTCGTTGGCGACGCAGATACCGGCGATAAGAATATCGTGGGTGCCAACCAATTTTCCTCTCGCTTTCAATTGCGTATATATTCTCCCGGCCATGGCTGCCTCAATCGCATTCAAGGGCAAAACGATTAATTCCTGGCTTAAGGTTTCGATTTCCCGTAAGCGTTTTGCTCCCCCCACCCCGGCGTACAATTCAAAGACTGAAACGGCGGTCAGGGCGGCTTGCTCGCGGGAAATCAGCTCGGATAAAACATCGGCTGCCGGGGAAATGTCCCTGAAGAAGTCAATAATGACGTCGGTATCGACGGCAATCAGGTGATTTTCCAATTCTTCCGGATCTCCCGTAGTTTCTTCTGGAATGTTTTGGCCTCCTCTTTATTCCATGTTCCCCGCAT
>Ga0315282_10017351_pt1 | contig 10405 bp, 10 predicted proteins | sample YL17G07_20_MG_FD_203693 | JGI IMG/M metagenome (GOLD analysis project Ga0315282, IMG submission 203693) | Sediment microbial communities from Yellowstone Lake, YNP, Wyoming, USA - YL17G07_20 | ecosystem: Environmental > Aquatic > Freshwater > Lake > Sediment | place: USA: Wyoming | collected... | reverse complement strand
TTTCAATCCACGCCCCCGCGCGGGAGCGAACTGGCAAGCCTAGCTAGGGAGGAGGTAAAAGAAACATGTTTCAATCCACGCCCCCGCGCGGGAGCGAACTGTATCAAATTCATTTAACGAAAAAACAACTGGATACGACCCTCTTTCCGCGAACCTCCTGAATTTTTCTTTCTGCGCTAGACATAGATACCATTGCATTGTCTCTATGGTATATATAATCAATAATATACGCGTAGCGCGGACCTAACCTAGAAGTCCCCCTAGCTTCCGGTTCGCGCGGCATAAAATCTTTCGATTTCATAGCACCAACACTCCCTCGGGATCGTATGTTTCTTTCGTGCCGACGTGCTCGACGCGGCGCTTCCAATTGGCTCCAAGAAAATAGAATCGCAGGCTGTCTTTTTCCGGCGATATTTCGTCGATCAATTTCTGCCGCATCGACACCCATCTCGCCGGATCGACAAGACATTCGAATACCGAGAATTGGACTCGTTGACCGAAATTTTGGCAGATCTTCGCCACATGCCTCAATCGTCGCCGCCCTTCGGCATTCTGAGTATTAACATCATAACTGACCAATACCATCATTTCTCGCCCCTCCCCCTATTTCCATATGAACGGCGGATAGCCGTCAATATCTCCGCGAAGATGACGGGCCAAAAGCATCGCCTGGACGAATGGCAAAAGTCCGACATTGATTTTTTCTCCCAAATAGGGGTGCGTAATCTCCTCCTGCTTTCTTGTCTGATACGCCGACAGCACCAGTTTTCGGACATCGGGATCGAGGTTGATCGCGCCCGTTTCCGAAACATCGAAATCTTTCCCGTGGAGTTGATTCCTGTTGATCAGGGAGAGCGCCAAACGATCGGCCAGGAAAGGCCGCAATTCCTCCATCAGGTCCAGCGCCAATCCCGGTCGCCCCGGACGATCCCGATGAAGAAATCCGACCGCCGGATCCAGGCCCACGGTTTCCAAGGCGGATTCGACGTCGTGCACCAACAACGTATAGAAAAACGAAAGAAGAGAATTCACGCGATCGGTAGGGGGCCGGCGATTGCGCGTTTGGAAAACGAAATCGTCCTTTTGAGCCGTGATCAAATGGTCAAAGACGCCGAAATAGTAATTTCCCGCTTCGCCTTCTTTGCCCCGAATAACGTCAAGATTGATTCTCTCACCGGTGAGGTTCTCAAGAATACCGGCCATTTTTTCGACAGCCGTTTGAATCTCGGCCGCTCGCGGATTCTCCAGATGATCACGCAACGCCCGCTGGAGCACCGTTCGTCCGTTGGCGATTTTGCCGATGACCAAAGTCCGGGCGATTCCCGCGGAGCCAACCAAATCGTCGGCCCGCCGGTATTGCTCTCTTCGGAGATGCACATTTCCTGAAACCGGGCCGACGACTTTCGCGATGAAACGGCCGTATTCGGAGAGAAAGGAGACAGCGACCTGATTCTCCGCGCATAGGCCCATCAGCGGCGTACTGCAATAGGCGTTACCGAAAACGACAATTCCGCCGAGCGTGTGGATCGGGATTTTCGCCTTAGTTTCGTTCGCGACCTTGACCTCGACGGTTTCTCCCTCCTTGAAAAGCGCGGCACCATCGCTTGTAACAAATAATGTATTTAAAAGGTGTTTCATGTCATCCGCCCTTTATTCATCGGCCAATGCCCTGGATAGATATCTCCGGACGCTCCGGCCCGTTCCGGCCGACTCCGGCATGCAGAGATCGACGATCGAACAACTATCGCACCGCTTGGCGTACTCAGCCGGCGGAGTTTTCTCCGCCTTGAGAAACGCATGAAGCTCGAGGCTTAGCGCTTCCGTTTCCTCGCGCAGAGCCGAGCCGAAGTCGACCGGATGGCGGTGCCGGACTGCGCCGTAGAAAAGAAATCCACTTCGGATTGAAATCTCAAGCATTTCTTCCAAACACATAGCTTGAGCGCACAACTGGACCTGGTCCGAATGATCTGCCTTCGGCTTTCCTCGCTTGTATTCCACCGGGACCGCCCGCCATCGTCCCTTCAAGCCAGGGATCTCGCCGTAATACCCGTCATCATCATCGGCTGCAGCCGGCTCATGTGAGCGCCTGTAAAACTCCACGACATCGGCGACGCCGACGAGACCCAGCCAGAGAGATCGCAGCCGCAGGCCGCGCACGATCCGGCAGTCTCCGCGCATCTCAGTTTCCTGCGAGTGAGCCCGGTCGTGCATGATCCGACCTTCGGCGGTCAGCCGGTTCTCGTCCCAGAGTCGCTCAATATGGATCAGAGCGCATTGCCTCCGGCAAAAAACATAATGCTGGAGGGCCGAGATCAGCACGCAATCGTCTTCGTCATAACGCATTGAAGTGCCGTTAATTTCACGTTGAGTGGACACGCTACCGCCTTATTCTTTTCAGCCTATTCATAATCCGTTCCTGTCTGCGCGGCCTTTGCCAGCCGCCGGACGAAGACCCTGCTTATTCGTATCTTGGCCCTCTTACAAAAGCTCGATCAGCTCTACGCCCTGCGGCATGCCCGCTCGGTCGATCTTCAGCTCAAAATCCGAAAAGGAACGAGCCGGCTGTGATAAGTCTTTTCGCTCAACCTTCACACGTTCAAATAATTTATGTGAAGGCGCGCTCCCGAGATCCGTGGCGTGCTTGAATAGGATCAACTTTCGGACGGCCATGCTGCCGGCAGGACGCGCTGCGGATTGATCGAACTGGAATGCGTTTATGAGCGCTTTCCAGAGGAGTTCGAGGTCTTCATCGCTAAAACGGGTTTGCGCCGCGAGGAATGGATTGATAAACCCATGAGCAAGATAGAGGCCATAGGGGACGGTAAACTTGCGGCCCATCGTGCGCTCTTTCTCGAGATCCTTTTCATTGGTGACGGAGCTGCGCGTGATCGCGTGTTCAGAGGACACAATAGGCTCGACCGACCGGGCGAACGAAATTTGTACCGGACCCCGCACCTGACCGCAATTGACTTCGGTGCTCATCACGGCGCCAAACGTGCGAATATCATAAAAATTGGAGCACATAAAGCCTGTGATCATTTTGGCCTTGGCAAGGTCCTTCGGAAGCTTCTTTTTATCCTTCTCGCCCTCCAGGCCGGCCGCTTTCCAGCCTTCCTCGTGCTTGCGATTCAACACCGCGCCTTCAGTAAAATAGATTTGGTTGCCCGGGCCTCCTTTGATGGCTACATAATTACGGATCTTGCGCTTTAAGCAGACATCCGTAACCAGGCCATGGCCGGTTTCCGGGTCGATCCGCGGCAGGTTCCCTGCATCAGGATCGCCATTGGGATTAGCGTCCTTGACGTCGAACAGAAACAGAAAATCGTATCGGGTCATGATTCCTCCTTTATACTTCTCATTTAATCTTCAGATATTTTACAGGCATCATCGCTCTTGCGACGGTAGAAGGCCTGCATTTGATGGTAATATCCTAGGGCGAACATTCCTTGATCCGCTAGGTTAAGATGCGCGGGAAAGTCACCGAGCGGCTCAACAATCTCCTGCAGCAACTTCTCGCGGTTGATTTTCCGGCCCCCTTCAAGTTTGGCAAGGTGATGCTGATACGTTCTCAGTAGGCGGGGGAAGACGCTTCGCGGCGTTGCCGACGCCGAGCTATAGAATCGATCGCGAATCGTCGAGCCGACATTCCCCAGCGCATCGGCTTGGGTTTTTTCAAGAACGGCAAACAGGCGGCCGATCCGATACGCAGGATCCATTTTTCCGATATTCAGACTCATACTAACCTCCTTTTTTCGATTCCTGACCAACCAACCTTTGATGATGCACGCTCGGACATAGTTGATGTCACGGTCGGCATGGATGCGTCGGATGACGGCATCATAAAGGCCATCGGGATACTGAACTCCGGTGAGGATGGCGCGCAATAATGGGCCCGATAGTACCGGTGGAATATCATCCGAATCTCGGGCCGTCTGTCTTAACAACATCCAAATTGGCGGAAACTCCGGCTCAGGTCTCTTTGTCCCCTCGCCGAATCGTCGCTCAATGCCCATATCAAGGTAATGCTTGCGCAGATTGTCGAGCAACTCACGGATTGATCCGCGATAAAAGAACCTTACGGAAACCCTTGCCGCATTCGGTGAAAGTGCCAGCAAATAAAATCGTTCGCGATCCGCATCAAGATCGACATCACCGTATTTTTCGATCCCCTTCCTAAGCGCGAGGAGGAACACCTCCAGTTTTTGACGCAGCGGCTCATCCTGGACGGCATCCGGAGACCCCGGTTCATAGCCGTGTTGCACGAATCGAGCGAAAATATCCTCCACGAGCGACGGGCGATCCGTCCAAAAGACGACTGTCGCATCCCCGATTTTCAGACGATGCTTCGACCTCATGGGCCCGTCAAGCAACGCGTTTAGAGCTGCACTGTATTCGAACGCCGCTTCCTTTGAAACTGGAGAGTTAAAGCCTTGGGTTTTTCCGTATGATTCGTAAGCCGCATCGTTGAATCCCACGAGAGCCGCCTGGGCCTTACTGCCGGAGACGCCTTTGATCATCGGCTGGAGCCTGGCGATTGGTCCCCATCGACCTGTAATCAAACACTGTCCCTCCGAGGCTTCTTCCTCAGAATCATGCTTCTGTTGTTGCCACTGAATCCGCCACCATGCGTCGATTTTCGGATCTTGATGAACATACGCCGTCTCACCCGAAATTTGGAAAACCCCGAATCCATTGCTGATTTCCCTTAGAATCGGATACTCACTTGCCCGATCCGGCGACCAGGATTCCAGGAAACGGCATACTGCGGAGAAAGCAGGCGAATCAATTTCTTTTTCGAAGTTCAGGTGCCGCCTTTGAAATGCATCAAAAGCATCTCGTGTTCGTTTTGGCTTGTCATCCTTTAATTTAAAACCGAGCATGTATCCGGGATTGTCCCATAAGAAACACGGATTCAAGCCAGATCCGGGTTCCTTGGTGACACCCAAAACGCGGAGCTGCCGCGGCCGGCCGTCCTGTCTTGCGTCCTGGATATCGAACAATGTCCCATCAGGACGCAGGACCACTTTGAAAGTAATCTTCTGAAGGCTGTAGCCTGGAGGGGCGATTTCATAAGCACGATCATCCCTCAGCCGTTGGTATAATGCATGTAATGATTGAAGGATCATACCTTTCCCCCCTCATCAATAAACTGAGGAACGCGAATCACTCCGTTGCGCATCACGGCTTCGAAAAAGCGCGGGTTGGCGGTCAGGCGGTGTCCTTCGTTCGATTCGATGATGTTTCCTTGCTTCGGATCTTCTTTGAACTCTATGTCGTGGAGCATAAATCCAAGATTCCGCTCGCCTCGTAGGTCATCAGGGCATGCAGGGAATTCTTCAGCAAGCTCAAAGAAGGCCGGAAATTCTCGCGTACCGAGATAGGGTTCGTGGAAAAATTGTCCTTTCGCGGCGCGCCGTTTAAAGGCTTCGAGATGTTTTACTTCCGGATTCTGAAGAGGCCGGCCGTCTTCACTGACGTCGGGACGAAGAATGACGATATGCGCCTCGATCCCGTAGCAGACATCGCGTAAAATCATGGCTGCGCGCTGTTGGCGGTGTTCTTCCACGGCAATCCCGAGATCCACCGACTTTCCTTTCATGGCGGCACCGATGGCGCCCTTAGTCGGAATTTTTCCGCATATTTCGTTGCGGCGGATATGCGTGAAACGAATCGGCTTGAGCACATGAATGGCATCCACCACCCACCGCATCCCCGGCTTCCAGTGGATCGCCTCAAGGATGCCGCGCGCCGCGCTGGGAGTCATCACGTCATACGATACGCGCTCCACCTTCATCTCCGGGCGATTGAACGAAGCGTATTCACCCCAGACTTTCAGTTTGACTCCATAAGCCATCATCCCTCCTTTCTGAGCCTATGCAAACAAAGCATCCCCCGACGGGTCGTCGAGGTGAAGCCCAAAAACATCTGAATAATATTGTTGAAGACTGATCAGAATCGCCAGGCTCCCGTCGAGAACGGGCTCGATCGTCCGGTTACATTGACCCATCCATGTCCGCAAACGGATCTGTACCGTATAACGCTGCAAAAAGCGAGCGGTGTCTCGGTTCAGGGCAGGTAAGACATGGAGCCTCGCGCACAAATCCGCTCCCTTCTTTCCCCATGGAATGATGACCGGTTTGGTGTTCTCGGCAATGATCTGAAAATCTCCAGCAACGCGGGCGAAATCGAAAAGGAAAGGGAGCTGCTTGTCCTCCGCCAAATGGAATGATCTCAAAACGTTTTTTGCGTCCCACCGTCCGGTTTGATCCCAATAGTACAATTTAAAATAATGTTCAACGGTCTCAAGATCGAGCGGACTACCCCTGTCCAAATCGAGAACTTGCGCGGCGCAGTTGGCAGTATCCGCCAGGAAACGCTCTTGATCCTGGTGCTCGGATCGGAAGATGTACACCCTTCCTTTTTCAGGAATACGGCCGTTGCGATTGCATCGGCCGGCGGCTTGGGCGATCGAATCCAATCCGGCCATGGATCGAAACACGACCGGAAAATCTACGTCCACTCCCGCCTCGATCAATTGGGTGCTGACAACCCGGCAACGGAGCCCCTCTTTGAGTCTTTGACGAATGATGTCGAGCGTCTGAGTTCGATGGGCTGGACACATTAGAGCACTGAGATGAAAATCCCCATCGCCGTTACCCAACGCTTCCATAAGCGACCGAGCGTGCGCGCGCGTATTCACGACGCACAGCATCTGCTCCTCTTTTTGCAAGAGGGATATAAGGTCCTTGTCGCTCTGAAATCCCAGGTTTTTGACGTTGACCCGCTTTAAGCTTTGATAAAGTCTTCGAGGATTGGGAATGATCTCTCTCACATTTTCGATGCCAATCGAAAAATCGGGCCTTTTATGTACGGCTGGCTGGGTGGCGGTGCAAAGGACGACCGTGGCGCCGTAGTTCACCGTCAGCTCGCTCAACGCCTTCAAAGACGGTTGGAGATATTCCACTGGAATTGTCTGGGCCTCGTCAAGGATTATCACAGCCCGCGCCAAATTGTGCAATTTCCGGCAGGCTGAGGTCCGGTTGCTAAAAAGCGATTCATAGAACTGAACAGAAGTCGTTACGATCAGAGGCGCATCCCAATTTTCGCAGGCAATCCGGGAATACGCGGTTTCCTTTTCTGGGTCAAAATTGCTGTGGTGCTCTATGACAAGGCGGTCGATGGAAATCTCCTGGACTGGCCGCATGACTTTCCGGAACTCTCCAGCGTTCTGCTCGATGATGGTCGTAAATGGAAGGACATAAATAATCCTGCTCAAACCATGGGTTATTGCGTGGCGCAACGCGAAAGCCAGTGAGGACAACGTTTTCCCCCCGCCGGTTGGCACCGTCAGAGAAAAAAAACCGGGAGCTTGTTGAGAAGCAGTTAAACAGGCTTGGCGTACAAACGTGCGGTCCAAATTCACCGGGGCGTCGTCCATGGCGAATCTTCGAACATATTCGTCCAGAGCTTTCTCCATCCGGGTTAAAGTGTTGTCGGGCAGGGGAGCGCGCAGTGCCGCTTGCTCAGGATTCATAAACCGTTCAGTGTCAAGAAAGTCCGCATCCGCTAAACACGAATACACCATGCGGACAAAGAAAGAAACGGCAAATCCGTCTTTCCGGCCGAACGCATTGGATAAGAAGGACGGCATGCGAGGAATGCCGGCATGTAATATTTCCGAAGGGGCGGTCGTCCAAGAGAATATTCGTTTCTTCAGCCGGTCCTCCTGACACGCGGATTCGCTTCGGCCGTCCAGCAGTCCGCTGTGATGGCCTGCAATAATATAGGCTAGAAGGTGTCCCAGTAGGTTGAGTTCTCGGACCGCATGCTGCGCTCCGGCAGTGGAATGATCCACTCGTCCCGGAACGTTTTCGATATGGCCCTCAAGGCCGTTCTCACGACGAAGATATGCTTGGAACTCGGCGGAATACTTGCCGATATCATGCCAAAGGCCCGCCAGATATGCCCAATCTCCGCCGCCGAAGACGGAAGCGAAATCGCGCGCTAGGCGCGCAGTTTCGCTAAGGTGTTCGGAAAGTTCATGGAACTTCCATTCTCCGGAGTCCGACGGCAGAACATGGGCGATCGGCATCGATTCGAATCTGTTTTCTGGCGTTTCAGCCAACGTGCCCCCTCCGGCTCCGATTTCAACTCAGAGCGATTTTTCCGCTATTACGACAGCAACGAATCTACAACTTTCCAGTCCCGATCGTTGCCGACTTCGTCTATCCCAACAAGGGCGATTTAAGCGGTCAATTTCTTCGCTAATCCAGCCAATAAGCTCATGTACGAAGAAATCCATCCGTAAATTTCGTTCGCGTATTTCTCTTTATACGTATGAACGGCGAAATTCCGGTCGTCGAGCATCTTCAGCCAAGTATCGTCATGTTCAATTAAGCCCAACTGGACCGCCGTTTTCAGACAGCTCCGCGTCGAATGGCATTCCAGGCCTTCTTTCCTCGCACGAGCCTGGATGCATTTCGAGGCGAGATCGAAGCACAATTCAAACCTCTTGTTGGCGGAATCCCGGACGATTTCCGCTTTCAGTTTTCGCCCTGAATAATGCTCGAGCCGCATGACCTTCTGCCTATCTTGCTAATAAGTTTATATCATTCGCCGGCCAAAAGTCAACTTGGGAGGCCGCCTAAAGCTTAGGAGCCAAGCCGTTGCGCTCATTGGAAAAGCCGGCAAAAAACCTCTTCGCTTGCGGCCCCTTCAATACGAGAATAATACGATAATTTTATTACTTGACTTTTTAATTTATCGTATTAAAATATCATCATGATTATGCGAAAATTGCTAAAGCAATTGGACGAACACCTTCTCCGCAAGGAAATCAGCCTCATCATCGGTCCTCGTCAGGCGGGAAAAACGACGCTTATGCGCTTCATGAAGAAGCGGTTGGATGAACAAGGAACTCCCACGTTATTCCTCAACCTCGACATCGAGGCGGACCAACGACATTTCGTCTCACAGGAAGCCTTTCTTCAAAAGATCCGGCTCGAAATCGGCGACAGAAAAGGATACATTTTCATCGATGAAATTCAGAGAAAAGAAAATGCCGGGCTGTTCCTCAAAGGTCTCCAAGACATGGATCTTCCTCATAAATTCGTCGTCTCCGGTTCGGGCAGCCTTGAACTCAAGGAGAAAATCCACGAATCTCTGGTCGGCCGGAAAAGAATCTTCGAGCTGAACCCGCTCTCTTTCGGCGAGCTCGCCGATCATCGAACGCAAAGCCGCTATGAGGAACGCTTGTCCGAATATCTTCGACTCGAGCCTGAAAAAACGAATCTCCTTTTGAACGAATACCTCGCCTTCGGAGGCTATCCGCGAGTCGTCCTGGCCGCAACGAGCGCCGAGAAACAGATGGAAATGGCCGAAATCTACCAAAGCTACTTGGAGAAAGATATCGCCTATTTCCTCCAACTCAAAAAAACTGAATCGCTGTCCAAGCTCATCAAAGCCCTGGCCGCGCGGCCGGGTGGGCTGGTGAACATCAGCGAACTCTCTTCGGAACTGGGAATCGCAGCGCAAACCGTCAAGGATTATCTTTGGTATTTGGAAAAAACGTTTATCATCCGGAAGGCGACTCCGTTTTTCGGCAATATCCGCAAGGAAATCCGTAAAGCCCCGCTCTGTTATTTTTATGACCTGGGTCTCAGGAACTATGCCGCCGGCGCCTTCGGCCGTTCGGATACCCGCGAAGAGGGATTTCTCTTTCAAAACCTTGTTTTCAATGACATGAAAGACGTCCTGGCCTCGACCTCCGTGGGGATTCACTTCTGGCGAACGGCCGACCAAGCCGAGGTCGATTTCGTTTTGGACTGCGGTCGGGAGCGGATTCCAGTCGAGGTGAAAGACTCCGAGCTCAAAAAGCCCTCCGTTCCGCGTGGCCTGCGCGGTTTCATTCTCCGCTATAAACCGGCCCGGGCCTTCCTCGTCAATCGCTCTTTGAGAGATACGATCGAAATCGACGGGACGAAGCTCGTTTTCCTTCCGTTCTACGAATGGCCGGAGGAGCTGACCGCTTTAGTGCATTAGCGATGATTTCGAGACCGCTCGCGCGCAAGGTTAAGAATTGAACGAAACTAGCCCTGGCCATGATGTTTTTCACCAGGAAAGAGATAGAATATTCCATTCGAGATAATGATGCTCGATGAAGGAGTTGCCTGACATGAAAAAAACCGTTATCCTATGGGCCGCTTTAGTCCTTATGACAAGTTTTTGCACGAAAAAAGAAACGCCTCCTCCGGCCCCGGTCCAAGAGGAAAATCCCTTCTTCAGCGCCTGGACGGCGCCGTTCGAGACGCCCCCGTTCGAGAAGATCAAGGAAGCGCACTACCTGCCCGCTTTCCAGGCCGGCATGGACCAGCAGAAAAAAGAGATCGAGGCCATCACGAACGAT
>Ga0315282_10017350_pt1 | contig 10405 bp, 10 predicted proteins | sample YL17G07_20_MG_FD_203693 | JGI IMG/M metagenome (GOLD analysis project Ga0315282, IMG submission 203693) | Sediment microbial communities from Yellowstone Lake, YNP, Wyoming, USA - YL17G07_20 | ecosystem: Environmental > Aquatic > Freshwater > Lake > Sediment | place: USA: Wyoming | collected... | reverse complement strand
GATAATCTTCTTCTGAGCGATTATCCTTCTAGTTGTGGTGCACCGTTGGCCCGTGGTTCCAACGGCACCGAACAATATCGCTCTAACAGCTAGATCGAGGTTCGCATCCTCCGCCACTATGATTGCGTTGTTGCCGCCGAGTTCCAGAATAGTTCTTGCCAAGCGTTTTGCTGCTGCTTCGGCAACCCTTTTTCCCATCGCAGTTGAGCCTGTCGCCGATACAAGTGCAATTCTGCTATCATTGATCAGGCGTTCTCCAACCGTTGATCCCTTTCCAACGACAAGATTGAAGATTCCTGTTAGGCCGTTGGCTTTCATTACTCGATTCACAATGTGCTGAAGTGCTATTGCGCTCAGCGGTGTTTTCGAAGATGGTTTCCAAACCATAGTGTCGCCACAGACTGCTGCGATCATCGCATTCCAAGACCAGACAGCCATTGGGAAGTTGAAGGCAGTGATTATTCCGACCACACCTAGCGGATGCCATTGCTCGTACATTCGATGATAGGGTCGTTCTGATTGCATGGTGAGCCCGTAGAGCTGTCGTGATAGGCCGACAGCAAAATCAGCTATGTCGATAACCTCTTGTACCTCACCCGTTCCTTCTGCAAGGATTTTCCCCATCTCCAGTGTTATGAGTTTGCCTAGAGGTTCCTTCAGTCTGCGTATCTCCTCGGCAATTTCGCGAACAATCTGGCCTCTCTTCGGCGCAGGGATCATTCGCCATTCCTGGAAGCTCTGTTGTGCGACTTTGATTACATGCTCATAGTCCTGTTCTGATGCAAGTGCTATCCTGGCGATCATTGAACCATCGATTGGTGTGAGGACGTCGAGTATACCTTTGCCCGTGATGTCGTTCCAATCGTCAGGTCCCGCACATGCGCCGGGATTGATCTCCTTTATGCCCAGCTCTTTCAGGAACTGGTATTTCTCGTAGCTTGACGCAGGGCTCTCGGTCATGGGTTACAAGTTCCTCTGCAGGTACGGGGAACGAAACCCAGTTTTATTCTTGCCGACCTGAGCCAAGGTTCGCAATGAACCATCTGACGACGATGTGCATGGAATTATCTTGTGCTCTATCTTGCTGCCGTGTCATCATCAATTAGGGGGGCTGGCTCGCCTTCGGTACTACCTGAACCTCCGCAAGCCTCACAGACGAGCTTCCCTCCTCCGAAACATTCCTCGCACTTACTCTCGACAATCCCCCGACCGTTGCACAAGTCGCACTCAACTGATCCAGTACCAGAAGGGGCGGGTAGCTTGCCCGTGCCATTGCATTCATCGCATTTAGCCGGCAGTAGACCGGTACCATTACATTTGGCACAGTTGACTTCGCCGTCTCCGCCACAAGCGGCGCATTTCAAAGTGTGAGACACCTCCTTTATCGAATCGTTTTTTGTCAAAAGCGGTGAAGACTAGGTGATGCCTGAAACTAGCATCGAGAGTAGAAGAAAGACGATCCACTATTTAGCCTATATTCTCAAACCCGGATCTTCAAGGGAAAAAAGCGGGGGTCTGATTTTACTCAAGTAATCGATGCGGCAAACAGGAATTGGACAACCTTTCTCGAAGAAACGCACATGTTACCTAAAGCTCGAACAATTTTCACCACATATGGCGAGTATTCGGCAAATCCTATCTGCAAGAATGTGAGGGGGGTCCTCCTGTACCTGCGACTTGGACCCAAAGCTTTCTTCGTGCCGAATCCGTTTGCAGACAACCTGATCAATGATACAAGATTAGTAAGCTTCTATTCATGATAGCAAATGATAGGACGGAAGTGCTAAAATAGTGATTCGTTTTCCATTCATTGGTTCAAAATGACGCAGCTGGAACAAACCGCCGAAGGTCGAGTTACTGCAGCAGGGCTTCAGTATGGATTTATGAAGATTCTGAAACATATGACACATCTGTTTCCCAGAACTAACGAAACTATCAAGATTAGCGCTGTTTTTACTGATACAGGCGAGGAAACGCAGGTTACACTTCAAGGCAAATACGACCGCGTCTTCAGGCTTACCGGCTGGTACAGGCGCAACAATGCTCAGCCCGGGGACAAAATCGAGGTTTCAAAGAAGGATGACAGGTACTTCTTCACTCTGAAGAAGGCTCGCTCAATGACAGAAGTGAGTATTACGCCACCTGTTCTGGTCACAAAGCAACTCAAGAAGCCAGTTGGTGAACCAATCAATTTCAGGGGCTTGATTTACGCTCCTGTCAATGAAAATGGTGTAATTTTTCTTTTCGGGTTGGTTGCGAGAGATCTCGGCATAATGGTGGAAGGAGTGCAGGACGCTTTTCCAGACGCTTTCGGTAGGCGACTAGTCGGAGACCGTTACTATCCAGTAGAGATTGAATTCAAATTCAGGAGTTCAGGTTACCGGGACACATACTTCAAAGACAAATTGATGTGCGACATTCTCGTCTGCTGGCAGCATGATTGGATAGATCATCCACCTGAGATCGAAGTGATAGAACTCAAGTCGAAGATACATCAGCTAACCGTCTAGTCACATCTTGGGCATAAAGGCATGCTAGTCCGTTACTTTTGCCATCGATGACAGTCAGCATGTCTCTCGCGGATTACTTTCGCCCTCCACTAGTCCCTAACGTCACGCCATGCGTATTCAGTCGTTTACGCCGACAATCTAGGCAATGCAAAGCTCTGTTGCAGCAGGCAACCTCATGAACAGCATTGCCACTGCGCCAGCTTGCTTCAATATAAGTGAATCTCGAGTTCAACCAGTCTCCAGACAGGGCTGCAGTCGGATCGTTGTTACTCCTCTAGAGAAGCGTCTCAAAGCATACGAGCTATTTCGGGAATTATCTGAGCGTGGTAAGTCAACACATGAAATGGTGTACACCATCTCAAAACGATTCGGAGTTAGCCAAAGCGCGGTCTATGCTTGGACGAATGGCACGTCGCCTTTGGGAAGGAGGTCGGGAAGAATCACTCGCACGAAAGAACTATTCTACGTCATAGGGTCTTTGTTAGGTGATGGATGCATCTACTTTTGGAAAAATGGGTATCAGATTTCGCTCATCGGAGAGAGAGAATTCTGCTTGAAATATGCCGAAAGGGTTTCTGCTTGCACGAGCCACATGGGAGCCAAGACCTACCCTTACAGAGGTAGAAATGTCTGGTTCGTCACGTTTCACAACGCAGAACTTTACTTCCTGATCAAAGAAATTCGCGAACACCTAGAAGTTTTGACTGAATTGATCAGACGCGGAGATCGTTGGGCCAATGCGTTACAACTGATAGAAGGTTTCTTTGACGCCGAAGGATGTGTGAAGGTAATCAAGGAGAGGGTCAGAAAGACTCCTAAGATAAATCTTGATTTCTGTAACACGAATCTTGACTTACTTGAGCTCATCAGAAGAGAACTCAAATATACACTTGGGATCGAAGGGCGTATAACTTTTCAAGAAGATAAGAGGCCAAATCGGCACTTAGTTTTCCATTTACGGATATACAGCAAGGATGCCATTCGGAAGTTCCTGCTGTTCGTGCCCACAATAAAGCTGAAGCCCGATAAAGTGCAGTATGTGGAAAACTGGTTGAGAAAGCAAAAAAAGAAAGGTAGGGAGGAAAGAATTCACTTTTTGGCTTTGTCGAATCTTTCTGCCACGTCGTCCCAGTTTGTAACCTTCCACCACTCGTCCACGTACTTCGCCCTGTCGTTTTTGTACTGGAGATAGTACGAGTGTTCCCATACATCTAGGACTAGTAGGGGGATGGTTCCCTGCGCGGTGAGGTTCTGGTGCTTCTCTGCTTGTAGTGTGAGTAGCTGGTCGGATAGGGGATCAAACGCTAGAATTCCCCATCCGGAGCCTTCAACCGTCTTGGCCGCGTTGCTGAATTGCAGTTTGAAAGCGTCGAATGTTCCGAAGTCCTTGTTGATCTGGTCGGCGAGCTTTCCGCCTGGTTTGCCGCCGCCGTTGGGTTTCATGTTGGGCCAGAAGATGGCGTGTAGCGTGTGGCCTGAGGCGTTGAAAGCAAGGTCTCGTAGGATGGCTTTCACGTCTACTCCTTGAAGGCCGGCAGCTCTAGCTTTCTCGAGCTTCTCTAGGGCAGCGTTGGCTCCGTTGACGTATGCAGCGTGATGCTTGTCGTGGTGGAGTCGCATTATCTCTTCTGAGATCACTGGTTCCAGTGCGTTGTACTTGTAAGGCAGTTCTGGAAGAACGTATTTGTTTGACATGAGCCCCGCACGTTTGCTGCATGTTACATAAACCTTTCATCGAACCGCGAAGGCAGTCCGCGACCGACACTGCCTCTGGTTTCAGACTAGTTGTTTAACTTCTTCAGTTATCGCTTGGCCGAGATATGCGTAGACTCCCAGCTTCATTACCTTGAGGCCAAGAAGAGCGCATTTTATTCGAGTTGGTCCGGGATCTATGCCCAAGAGATTTAGGACATCGGCTTTGCGCATAGCCTTGACCTCATCGAGCGATTTGCCTTTCACCACTTCAGTTAGCATTGAAGCTGAGGCTTGGCTGATCGCGCATCCCTTGCCCTTGAAGCGCACGTCCTCGACTTTTCCGTCGTTGATTTTCAGCTGCATCTCGATTATGTCGCCGCAGAGGGGATTCGAGTCCTTTGCGCGAACGTCTGGATTCGGAAGATCTCCAAAGTTTCGCGGGTTTCGGTAGTAATCGAGGATTATGTCTTTGTAGATATCAGAACTCATGGGCTGAATAGCTTCCTCGCTTTCTCCAGGACGTTAATGAAGACGTCAACTTCCTCTTTCGTGTTATAAATGTAGAAGCTGGCTCTGGCGGTGGCTGGGATGTTCAAGAATTCCATCAAAGGTTGCGCGCAATGGTGGCCCGATCTGATGGCAACTCCCTCTTCATCCATGATCGACGCCAGGTCGTGTGCATGGATGTCACCTAGATTGAACGATACGACTCCAACTCTCTGCTTCACGTCTGGGGAGCCATACATGACGAGTCCGTCGACTTGGCTCATCTTGTTCAGGGCGTAACTAGTGATCTCTTTCTCGTATTCGTGAACGTTCTCCATGCCAATCTTTCGAAGGTAATCGACTGCTGTTCCCAGCCCAATGGCTCCGGCAATGTTTGGAGTTCCAGCCTCGTATTTGTACGGCAGTTCCTTCCAAGTCGCGCCCGTAGTATGGACTTCTCTGATCATCTCCCCTCCGCCTAGGAAAGGCGGCATATTCTCAAGGTGCCTGCTTTTCCCATATAGGACCCCTATGCCTGTTGGACCTAGCATCTTGTGCCCTGAGAAGGCCATGAAATCGCAATCCATCTCCTTCGCATTGACGCGCATGTGAGGCACAGATTGGGCGGCGTCGACGAGAACTAGAGCACCATGCTTGTGGGCAATTTTCGCGATCTCGCTGACAGGGTTAATTGTGCCGAGCACGTTTGAGGCATGAGCTACGCATACAAGTTTCGTTTTGTCATCGATCATTTCGCGTATTTCGTCTTGTACGAGGAAACCTTCTCTGTCAATCTTGATGAATTCGATCTTCGCATTCTTCTCTTGCGCAAGCAGTTGCCATGGAACAATATTGCTGTGATGTTCCATTATGGATAGGACTATCTTGTCACCGGCTGCAATGTTTGCTCGCCCCCAAGAGTAGGCGACCAGGTTTATTGCTTCAGTCGCATTGCGGACGAAGATTATTTCCTCTGTTCGGTTTGCGTTGATGAACTTCGCAACCTTTTCTCGGGCTTCTTCATGAGCGAGTGTCGCTTCCTCAGCGAGTTTGTGGATTCCGCGGTGAATGTTAGCATTGATTTCGCGGTAGTAATTGTCAAGTGTCTCAATCACAACGCTTGGCTTTTGTGACGTCGCTGCATTGTCGAAGTAGATGAGGGGTTTACCGTTGACTTGCCGCTTGAGTATCGGGAAATCCTGTCGGATTTTCGATACGTTTATGGTCGTTAGTTTCTCCGTCAAGCCCTAGACCTGCGGGACCGGTTTGATCGTGTACAAGATAACATATGTCATGATATTAAGTTCTTCAGCTGACTTCTGGCTCCGGTCACACCTGCACGTATACGCTCGTGCCCTCAACCTTCACCCTATAGGTCCTCAAGGGTTTGGTCGCCGGGGGATTCAGCACTGATCCATCGGTCACGTCGAATCGCGAAAGATGAAGCGGGCACGTCACTTCTGAATCAGTTAGGAACCCCGTGGAAAGGTCCGCAGTCTCATGGGTACAGATCCTATCAACTGCATAGAGTGTGCCTCCCACATTGACAATCATTAAACGCATCCCGCTCAGGTCAGCTGGGTACATGGTGCCGGGCGGGATCTCCGAGAGTTGGCAGACTTTCACGTACTCGCCCAAGTTCACTGCACGTTCCCAAGAAGCTATCCAATCGCGATTGATGGTAGTTTCGGGCTAAACTAGTTTCTGCTTTTGGTAGACCTGTGCGCGACCCAAAGCCACTTCGGCTAACCGTTCCGGATTACCTTCTGAGGCTGGCTGTAAATAGAAAGCCGACCGATGTTCTATGAGAGCAAATAGAAATGGGAAGCCTCATTCAGAAGGCAATTGTAATTTGCGAATCCCTTTAGATTGAGATAATATCATTAGTTATGAGCGGCAATCTGAGCCTAAAGATGTTCAGGTGAGTTGCGTATCGGGGGGGCCACTTGGAGCTGGATGTTGCTGAGAGAAAAGCGGTTGAACTGATTCGCAGTAGATTGGATGCGGGATCGATTACAGTTCTCAACGCGAAGCTGGAAAAAGAACCCAAAGATCAGATCACAGTCAACGGCCTCTTTCAGGATCAGAAAGGGAATCAACGAAGGTTCGAAGTGAGGTTCCAGATCAAGCAGGGCAAAGCGCAGATAGTTAACTGGTACGTTTCCTCATAGAATGCGTCGATCATATACGTTCCACAAATCCCTCAGGCATATCTGCTAGGAATCTTCGATTGAGTGCGTAGTAGGCGATCGCAATGAACACTCCTACGAAGGCGAGCAAAATGGCAACGACGCCGTACACGGTGTTGAGAGGAATTTCCAAGTAGACGTTCATGAACTGGGCTGCTCTGATTCCAGTTTGCCCTTCGAGAACCATGAACGGGTACCTTCCGCCGTCGTTCATAAATTCGCCAATCACGGCAGCGACCACTGCGACGGGACCGAGCATTAGCGCATAACGCGGAACTTCTCCATTACCACGTTTCACATCTGACCAGACTTTTACCGAAATCAAGGCCAAGCTGGCGATCATTATGATCTTCGCTGCGAAGACAGGCAGAATGTTGAGTGTTGAATCAATCGCTCCTACAAGGTTGTTGAAAAGGATAGGCGTCTCTGCACTTAGCGTTACAAGATACCACGGGCCCATGAAGGCTTGGAGGATGAGAAAAACCACTCCGTGCCACAGACCTATCCACGCGAATCTCACATTGATATTTCCTCTAATCGCGAAAAACGACGCAACTATGAAACCCCCTATTGACATGGCGCCAAACCATGTGTGCATTATCAGCGGCAGGTAAACAGGGTTGAAGAATACAGTTACTCGCGCCAAGTCTTTGAACCCTTGCATAGCCATGTCGATAGCGTTTGGGTAATTGATCTGGGCGAAAATGTATCTGAAACCTAGAGGAATTCCGAAGCCAGAAAGTGCCATTACAAAACCGAGGACGGAGTGAATGCTCGACCTGATCTTGCCCCAAGTATACCAGAACAGTGCAATCGAAGGGATTCTAACGAAAATAGAGGAGAGGGCGATGAGAATGGGATAGAAGATTATGTCGGTCGCGATCGCTGTCAGAGTGGGAAAGAAACCGGCCAAGATGACTGTTATGATAGTCCCCCAGACACCGCTGAATAGCTCAGCAACTATGAGGATCTTGAAGACTCTTCTGGACATTATCTCGAGCTCGGGCACCCGTCTGAGCCACGCGAGGAATCTCGCCATGGCCGAGATCCAACCTGCCCCGATCGTGATGTTCACTATGATAACGTGAACAATCACCGATATTCCTAGAATCGAGAAGCCCAGAAGCTCGAAATTGCTCAACGCCTACACACCCACGCTTTTTCGCAGGAGCTCGACAAAGCGTAGACGCCTCGTCGCAACAATGTACATGCCATATAAGCCAACAATTGCCACTGACGCAAAAGTCAAGACGAACAAAACAAGAACGATTGGATCAATCGGCACAGGTGTGATCAGTTCTTCTGGATACAGGAGGCCATAAACAGTCCAAGGCTTCCTTCCTACTTCCCGTACAAACCAGCCTAGAGACGCAGTAAGGACGGACGATGAAAGAACTATGAACGAGAGTAGCACAACTGCTCTTTTGCGGCCAAAGGGAGCGAGCAGGCGTTCGGTTAACTTGGATATGGGTCCTAATGAGAAATTCAGGGCAACAAGAGCCACCAATGATACAAGAGAGATCACGCCTAAGGTTATCTTCGCATAATAACCGCGATTCACTGTAGTGATTGCGGTTTCTGCTTTGGAAAGATCTGATAGGCAGAGATCTTGTAGGTCTAGAGAGGATGATGGTCCTGCATTGATGTTCGGGGCGACCGTAGACATAAGTTCTCCAAGTGTTTTCCCCTTATTGCTTTCACAGGCTTGCCTGAAATCCTCAAAACCGGGAATCGGATGCTGCGGATCCCCGTATGCCAAGAAAGCAACAAACGGGTTTTGTGTAGTGCTTTGGGCACCTTCCATCAGAGCGAACTTCGTCGGCTGGTCGGCCGCCACCGTCTTTCCCATAAAGTCGCCTAGGACAGTTGGCTGTAAGACCAACAGGACGAGCAGCACGGGCAGGAAGGCGCGCATTATCTTGACGTACTTGGCGTTCCCCGTTCTGAAGAACCTATACGCATATCCAGCCAGCCCGAACGAAATTCCTACTATCATAGCGGCGTTTACGGCGTGAAGCATGCTCGCCAAAGCATATGATGAATAGAACCCAACAAACGGATCCCTGAGGGTCAACCCTACGTTACTGGCGAACGTTGGATCCTGAAGGATTTGCGAGGAGGATCCCGAGGTCATTAGATTTCGGACAAGTTCGACTTTCAGTCTTGCAAGAGCTTGGATATCGATAACGCCTGGACCGTATTGGGGGAGGAACGGATAGAGATTCGTGGAAAGATTCGCTGTTCCCCATGGAACATTCAACCAACTGTTTACCGTGGTTATGACAGCTCCTGAGAAAATTGCCATGACGACATAGAGGGCCATGATGCCAATGCTAACTGGAGGTCTAACTCTTCCTAGTGTGACTATGAACATGATTAGCAAAAGAACCTCTCCGACAAACGCTATCAGCTCAAGAGTCAGGGGCACGAATCCGAAGGTTGCGATAACGAAAATAGAACCCGACCAGGCTTGAATAAGACCGAACTCCACGAGCGTTCCTGTGATTGCCCCGAGGGCAAAATTGACGCCTAGAACACCTGTAACTGTCTTAGCTGCCTCAAAGTAATCCTGATCTTCAGTTCTCCACGATTTGTACAATAGCGCAAGTATCATCCAAGGCAGGCCGAGCGAGAGGCTCAGAAAAAGTGCATGTATGTAGATCCCCAGCGCGCTGATCAGCAAGAGTGTTGAGACAAAGGTGCCCGCGGGCATATTGTTTCCTCACACTTGTCGTTCCAGGCAAGAACTAGCCGAGCACCTGCAGGTCGGTTGCTGATTAGCTTTCGGCAGTTAGAATCATTAGAGTCATTACCTAGCTGCCCAATGCGTAAGAAACGGAACGCGGGGAGTAGGATTGAATCGCGCAAGTCTGGCAGGTCCGGCGTTCGAGAACGCGAAGGACGAATTTGACGACTACGCAGTATACAAGAAGCTCTCGGAATCGACTTTCGAGAAGAACAGGGCATTCAAGAGAACCCTGGCCCGATTAGCCAAGATGGAGTACAGGCACTATCAGTTCTGGAGCAAGTATTGCCCCGAGAGGAAGGTGAGTGCAAGCAATCTCAAAGTGAATTTGATAGTCTTCTTGCGGTTCATCCTGGGAGTCACGTTCGCTGTGAGATATCTCGAAAGAAACGAGGCGAAGGTCATCAAGAAGTACAGAGGAATGGTTCGTCAAATTCCATCCAGGGGTATGCGTGCCTTCAGGGAAATGATAGCCGACGAGGAAGAGCACGAGAAAAGATTTGCAGAGCAGTTCGAGGAACCTCACATAAAATACATCTCGTTCATAGTGCTTGGGTTGGCTGATGCGCTTGTTGAAATAGCGGGAATACACGCTGGGTCGCTCGGGATCTACAACTCAACCGAGTTAGCCGGCCTTGCTGGCATTGTCGCAGGAGCCGCTGCGTCCATAGCTATGGCGTCAGCTGCATATGCTCAGGCGAAGGCGGGTTTCAAGGGTTCAGCGGCTGTGTCCGCCGTGTACACAGGAATCTCATACTTCGTCACGGCAGTAATACTCG
>Ga0315282_10017349_pt1 | contig 10405 bp, 3 predicted proteins | sample YL17G07_20_MG_FD_203693 | JGI IMG/M metagenome (GOLD analysis project Ga0315282, IMG submission 203693) | Sediment microbial communities from Yellowstone Lake, YNP, Wyoming, USA - YL17G07_20 | ecosystem: Environmental > Aquatic > Freshwater > Lake > Sediment | place: USA: Wyoming | collected... | reverse complement strand
AGGAAGTGGTACATGGCCTGGGCCGCCGTCAGCTTGCTGATGGGGGGCAGCACCCCGAAGGCGTCGCAGGTCAGCATGATGATGTTCTTGGGATGGCCGCCCATCCCGTCCCGCACGCAATTGTCGACGTGGGTGAGCGGGTAGGCGGCGCGAGTGTTCTCGGTGAGGGAATCGTCGTCGAGGTTGACCACCCGCTTCTCGGCGTCCACCACCACGTTCTCCAGCAGGGTGCCGAAGCGGCGCGTGCACTCGTAGATCTGCGGCTCAGCCTGGTGCGACAGCCGGATCACCTTGGCGTAACAGCCGCCCTCGAAGTTGAAGACTCCGCGGTCGCTCCAGCCGTGCTCATCGTCGCCGATCAGCCCCCGCTGCGGGTCGGCCGACAGCGTGGTCTTGCCCGTGCCGGACAGGCCAAAGAAGATGGCCACGTCGCCGCCGGCGCCCACGTTGGCGGAGCAGTGCATCGACAAAACACGGGCCTGCGGCAGCAGAAAGTTCATCACCGAAAAGATGGCCTTCTTGATCTCTCCCGCGTAGGCCGTGCCGCCGATGAGCACCATCTTTCTCTCGAAGTTGAGAATGATGAAGGCCTCGGAGTTGGTCTCGTCCAACTCCGGCGCGGCCTGAAACCGCGGAACGTTCAGGACGGTGAATTCCGGCACGTGTTCGGCGGCCTTGGTTTTTTCCAGGCGCGCGAACATGGTCCGCGCGAACAGGCTGTGCCAGGCGGTTTCGGTGATCACCCGGATGGGGAGGCGGTAGGCCGGGTCGGCGCCCGCGTAGCAGTCCTGAACATACAGCTCCTTCATCTGCAGGTAGGCCAGCAGCCGCCGGTAAAGACCCTCGAATGTGTCCCGGGCAAACGGCTGGTTGGCCTTTCCCCACCACGTCTTGCTCTCGCTGCTGGGCTCGCGCACGATGAACTTGTCGTTCGGCGAACGCCCGGTGTGATGGCCGGTGGAGACCACAATGGGGCCCAGGTGCGAGATCAGGCCCTCCTGACGCCGCACCACATGCTCGTACAGGGCCGGTGTCGGCAGGTTCCAATGCACGGCGCTCAAGTTGCTGATGCCGTGGTGTTCGAGGCCGTACTGACTGTGCCGCACATTATCTTGCATAACATTCCCTCCCTCTCGCGCGCCCCAAAACCGGCGCGCCGCCGATGGTTACCCCAGGATTGCACATTATACTTTACGCCGGAGGCCGGTGGAGTCACAAGTATTCCCGGCGGGCGGCGCCATGCCGGCATCCATCTCAAATGCTGTGATTGACTTGGCGGCCAACCGGGCCTAACATGCCATTCACGCGGGGCAGGCGCGCACGCCATAACGGGCAAGACCATCTCGCACTACCGCGTCCTCGAAAAGCTCGGGGGCGGGGGGATGGGTGTCGTCTACAAGGCCGAAGACACCAGGCTGGGCCGCCTGGTGGCACTGAAGTTCCTGCCCGAAGAGCTTTCCCGCGATAAACACGCGCTGGAACGCTTCCAGCGCGAAGCCCGCGCGGCCTCCGCCCTAAACCATCCCAACATCTGCACCGTTCACGATATCGATGAAGCCGAGGGCCGGCACTTCATCGCCATGGAGTTGCTGGAAGGCAAGACGCTCAAGCACCGCATCGCCGGGCGACCAATGCCCACGGATGAGGTGCTGGAATTGGGAATCCAGATCGCCGACGCGTTGGACGCCGCCCACAAGAAAGGAATCATCCATCGCGACATCAAGCCGGCGAATATCTTCGTCACCGAGCGTGGGCCGGCCAAGATACTCGATTTTGGCCTGGCCAAGCTGACACCGAGCGAGGCGGTGAAAGCGGCCGGGGTATCGGAAGGCGCGACCGTCGATGTGATCGAGGAGCAGTTGACCTGCCCGGGCGCGGCCATCGGCACCGTGGCCTACATGTCGCCGGAGCAGGTGCGCGGCGAGGAGATAGATACGCGCAGCGACCTGTTCTCGTTCGGTGCCGTGCTGTACGAAATGGTCGCTGGCCGCCAAGCCTTCTCGGGGGCAACCAGCGCGGTCACCTTCCACGCCATTCTGGAGCGTACGCCGTCCTCACCCGCGCGCGTGAATCCCGACGTTCCACCCAGGCTGGAAGAAATCGTCAGCAAGGCGCTGGAGAAGGACCGCAAGCTGCGGTACCAGTCGGCGGCCGAACTGGGCACGGACTTGAAGCGCCTGAAGCGGGATACGGAATCGGGACAGGCGGTACCAGCGGCACTGAGCAGGCGGCCGCAGTGGAGCCGGCGGGCGATGGTGCTGGCCGGCGGCCTGGTCGCGCTGCTGGCGGTGACGGTTGGACTGATTATGAGCCGGCTGGGCGACCAGCGGCGAGCCCCCACGAGCGCCCCGCTGATCGAATCGCTTGCGGTGCTGCCGATCGAAAACCTCTCCGGTGATCCAAAGCAGGAGTACTTCGCCGACGGGCTGACGGACGAGCTGATCAGCGACCTGGCCCGGATCAGCTCACTGCGCGTGATTTCGCGGACCTCGGCCATGCGGTATAAGGGCGTGAAGAAGGCTCTGCCGGAGATTGCGCAGGAGTTGCACGTGGACGGAGTCATCGAGGGCTCGGTCAAGCGTTCGGGTGCCCGCATCCGCGTGAATATCGAACTGATTCACGCTCCCACAGACCGCCAACTCTGGGCCAACAGCTATGAGCGGGATGCCAGCGAAACCGTACAGTTGGAGAGGCAGATCACATTGGTGGTTGCCCGCGAAATCGGCGCGCGACTCACGGCCGAGGACAAGTCACGGCTGGCCGCCTACAGTCCGAAGAATGCGCGCGCGTACGATGCTTACCTGCACGGCCGCTACCTCTGGAACAAAAGAGGGGCGGAGGCCATTACGGAGGCGGTGAGTTACTTCGAGCAGGCTTTGCGGGAAGATCCGAATTTCGCGCTCGCCTATTCCGGCTTGGCCGATTGCTACATGATAGGCTGGGGAGCAAAGTCGGACCTCGGGCTGGCGGAAAAGTACGCGCGAAAAGCTGTCGCGCTCCAACCGAACCTGGCCGAGGCGCACGTATCGCTCGCATTCGCGCGACAGTGCCAATTCCGATTCGCCGAAGTCGAACAGGAGCTGAAACGAGGGATCGAGCTGAATCCGAACTACGTGCCAGCATACCAGTTTTACACCGTCCACTTGCTGACCGTCGGCCGCCCGCAGGAGGCCCTGGCGCAGAACGACAGGGCGCTGCAACTGGACCCATTTTCGTTGCCCTTGAATAATATGCGCGGCATCGTTCTCCTGGGTCTGCGCCAGTACGATCGCGCGATCGAGCAGAGCGAAGCGACGGCTGAGATCAGCCCGCACGATGCCGGTCTTCACCATTCGCTCGCGCGAATCTACTGGATCGAGCGGAGAGTTCCGAATGCCTTGGCGGAAGAACGGAAGCTCGCCTCCGGGTCTTCGGTCTTGCTGAGCGGTCTGGACGAGGCGGAGGCGGCGTACGCCAAATCAGGTTTTCGCGCTGCATGTCTCAAGGCCGCCCAAGCTAAGGAGAGAGCACGGGTTCAACCTATCTGGATCGCTCTTCAGTACGCGTGCCTGGAAGACAAGCAGAAAGTGCTGGAATGGTTGGAGCGGTCGCTCCTTGACAAGGGTTATGGCCAGGTACTCTATCTGAAAACCGCTCCCGAACTCGACTTCCTGCGGTCGGACCCGCGCTTCCAGGATCTGCTGCGCCGCATCGGCCTGCCGCCGTGAGTGTGAATTGAACGTCTAAGACACCGAGCTTGGTGGCTTGGTGGTCAAAGAAACTGATGATTGGCAAAATCATTTCGCATTACCGCATCCTCGAAAAGCTGGGGGGGTGGCGGGATGGGCGTGGTTTACAAGGCCCAGGACACGAAGCTCGGCCGCTCTGGACGAGCGTGGAAGCACTCGTCGCGGACAATGTGGAGGGAGGTGTTTATGTTCTCACATCCCCGCTCGCGCTCCCTGACCTTCATCGTGGTTCTGTGCCTGGCCGGTCTCGCTGGGCGCGCCGAAGAACCGAACCTGACGCGGGAAGAAATGGCGCGCTTTTTGCAGACGGCCACGGTCATTAACAGTAGGCCGACCCCTAAAGGTGTCACTAATTCCCGGCGTCTGACTCTGAGCGACGGCAGGATCACCCACGACGGGGGCTTCAACTCGATCGATGAGACGAAATCATCGATGCCGTTTCCCGACCGCGTGGAACTCAACTTCAAAGACTGTTATCGCTACAATATCGCCGCCTACGAACTGGCCAGGCTGCTCGGCCTCGACCACATGATGCCGGTCACGGTATTCCGCCAGTGGGGCGGCAACGCCGGCTCGCTGACCTGGTGGCTGCCGGTCAAGATGGACGAGGGGCAGCGCAAGGCCAAGAAGCTGGAGCCCCCGGACACGGAAGAGTGGAGCAAGCAGATGAACCGTCTGCGCGTGTTTACGGAGCTGGTCTACGACATTGACCGGAACTTGGGCAACGTTCTGATCGGCGAGGACTGGAAGTTGTACATGATCGATTTCACCCGCGCTTTCCGGCTGCTGCCTGAGATCAGGGAACCAAAGAACCTGGTGCGCTGCGACAAGCAACTGCTCGAGAAGTTGCGCCAGTTGGACCCCAAGGAATTGGCTGCCAGGGCGAAGGCCGCCAAGGGGGAGTTGAACAAGTCTGAGATCAAGGGGCTCATGCAGCGGCGCGATAAGATCGTGGCTCGCTTCGAACAACTCGTCAAGGAAAAGGGCGAGAACGAAATCCTTTAGTGAAGCAGACTGCTGCACTTGGGCCGGAACTGCGCCGCTTATCTTCCCATTTTCTTGACTTGGTTCCGGCCGGGACCTAACATCTCTCCCACAGGCAGTTCCCCGTGATCGGCAAAACCATCTCGCATTATCGCGTCCTCGAAAAGCTGGGGGGCGGCGGGCGCGGCACGGATGGTAGTAGCCGCGTGCCTCGGCAGGTCGCGGCAAGCCCCGGCAAAGAACCCTGCCAGTACGCAGCCAGGCCCATCGCCATCCACCCGCTGTAGAATCATGCCATGCACCGCACCGCTGTGTTTCTCCTGCTCGCCGCCGCCCTGGGTGCGGCCGAGCGACCGTTCGTCATCCAGGTCGTCGACGCGCAGACGGGCCGCGGGGTGCCGCTGGTCGAACTTCGGACCATCAACCATCGGGCTTGGTACACCGACAGCAACGGCATCTCGGCCATTTCCGATCCCTGGCTGTCAGAGCATGACGTTTTCTTCGAGATCCGCAGCCATGGCTACGCGTTTGACGAGACACTTTTTGATGAACCGGCAAAGATCGTTTACGTTCGGCCAGGCGGGCGGGTGCAGCTACGCATCCGCCGCGAGAACATCGCCGAACGGCTCTACCGGATTACCGGCGCAGGCATTTACGTGGACAGCGTAACCGCCGGCATACCGGCGCCGATCAAGAACCCCCTTCTCAACGGCAAGGTCGCCGGTCAGGACACGGTCATCGCCATCCCGTACAACGGTGGGATCTACTGGTTCTGGGGCGACACGTTCGGTCTCGCTGATGCAAATTTCAATGTTTCGGGCGCTACCTCCGCGCTGCCCGGCGACGGCGGTCTCGATCCCGAGCTGGGCGTTGATCTTACGTATTTTGTCGACGAGTCAGGATTCAGCAAGCCGATGCTGCCGATCGGCCGGCCGGGCCCCGTCTGGCTGGAAGGCTTGATCCTGGTCCGCGACCCCTCGGGCCGCGAACGGCTGGTCGCCACCTACACTCGGCAGCGCAAGCTGGGGATGGCCGAGGAGCGGGGCGTCGCCGTGTTTGACGACGCGGCGCGGGTCTTCCGCGTCCTTGCGCAGCTCCCGTCGACGCGCAGCCACCGCTCGTCGCATCCCGTGCGGGTGACGGACGGCGGCCGCGCCTACTGGTACCTCTATCCGAACTACCGCGTGGCCGACGGCTGGAACGCCATCCAGGATGCTCGCGCCTACGAATCGTACAGGTGCGAGAAAACGGGAGATGCCGTGCGTTGCGGCTGGAGGCCGAACGCCCCATTCCTCGATGCTGGTGAGGAGCGCAAACTCGTCGAAAAAGGCTTGCTCCCGCCGGAAGCGGCGCTGTTCCCGTTCGTCGATGTTGACACGGGCCGTCCCGGCAGTTTTGGGATGGGATCGATCGCCTGGAACGCCTACCGTAAGAGGTGGATCATGATCGCGGGCTCCTGGGGGGATGTGTATTACTCGGAAGCCGACGCCCCGCAGGGGCCATGGCGATGCGCCAAGCGCATTGTCCGCCACGACAAGTACAACTTCTACAACGTGGTTCACCATCCATTCTTCGATAAGGATGGCGGCCGAATCATCTACTTCGAGGGAACCTACACTCAAACGTTCATCGACAACGCGCGGCCCACGCCGCTGTACGACTACAACCAAATCATGTACAAGCTCTCGCTGGACGATGCGCGCCTGCGGTTTCCCGCGTCCTGCGCGGCGCCTTTGCCGGCTGCCAAAGTTACTCAACCTTGACACGAGCCCCTTCGTGCCAATGGGGCGCTATTCCCCCTTGGTCTCTCGGCGTCGCGGGTGGTAAAAGGGCCGCACGGCGTGCGCTTGAGCCCAGACTAGCCGGGGATTGCGCGCCGTACCGCGGCTCGCAACCGGACCGGGCCGATCAGGCCGGACTCCAGCAGCGCGTCGTCTTTGCCAAACCATTTCCAGGTGGTGAAAGCGACCCGCTGGCTCTTTGGCTTGGGCTTGCCCTGTGCATACCAGTCCGGAATCTTGGTGATCCCACCGGTACCGGCCGCGCCGCCGAAGCCACCGCCAGTGCCCGGGCCGCCCGGGCCGCCACCGTACTCGTATTCGGGCGGCAGTTGCTCGTCGCCGATCAGCCGGTTCGGCCAGAGATTCGTCACCCGGATTTCCAGGTCGTTGTCTCCGGAGCGAACCGCATCCGTGATGTCCAGCCGGTACGGGAACTTCCACACGTTGCCGATGGCCCTGCCGTTCACTCGCACTTCGGCAATCACTTCCACCCGCCCCAAGTCCAGGAACAGCCGCTTGCCGTCGGCGGTGGCGTTAGCGGGAACGCTGAACCGTTTGGCGTAGGTCGCCGTGCCCGAGAAGTACTTCACCCCGGTTTCGGAGTGCCGATGCAGCGACAGCAACTCGGGCATGGTGATCTCCGCCGGCGCTCCCAGGTTCGGCGGGAAGCTGACCCGCCATGGCCCGGTGATCTCCACCGGCTTGCCGAGGCCCGAGATCTGCACCGGGGTACTCCGGCCCGCGCTGTCGCGCAGGTTGTAGATCCCGTCCTGCCAGTAGAGCAGTTCCGGCTTCGCGCTGCCTGCCGGCTGGAACGGTGGCGGATCTTCCGGTTTGGGCAGTCCCGCTGCCGCCAACTGCTGGATGCGAGCTTCACTCAGCGCCTCGTGGAGCAGTTGCGGTTCCGTCATCTGCCCCATGAAGTCCGTGGGGGCGTCATAAGACTCGCCGAGGCCGGGGTGCATGACTTTCCCCGATTTCTGCGCGTCGCCAGCCGGCTTGCCGTCCACATACAAGGACGGGGCGCCGTCTCTGTAAACCACCGCCACGTGCGTCCAGCCAGCGATGGGCCTTCGGACCGCCACGACAGGTGCCGGGTTGCCGGTCGTCCGCTCGTAGAGGGCGACGCCGTTGCGGCCCGCCACCAACCCGCAAGCCGCGTGGCCCGCGCCGTATACCGTCTCGCCCGCCGGCGGGAAAAAGACGAAGCTGGGGCCGCCCCTCACGCCTCCAAAGCCCACATCTCCGGCGGCGGCCCCAACCGTGGGTATGGTGGTGTCCATGTCCGGTTTTAACCAGACGCTTATGGTGAAGTTATTGGTCACGTTGCGATGGAGCCCGGGGGCTGGCTTGACGAAAGGTCGGGTTGTCACGATTGTCGCGCCATCCTTCGCGATGGCCTGGAGGCGCCGCTCCGGGGCCGGAGAACGGAACACGACGAAGATAGACCCGGCTGGCTCAAGCCGAATCGGAACCCGCGTTCGTCCGTCAGCCACTTCGTAGGCGGCCACCTGCGCCATCTCGCCAGTCACCGCGTCCCAGAACTCTGGCTGCTTTCCGCTCACGCGGAACGTGCAGACCAAATCCTCGCTTCGCCGGCGCCGATTGGCCACGAAGTAGACTTCGGCGCCGCCGACGCGCCGGTGAATCCAATTGATTGGCGCATCCGCGGAGCGCGATGCGTATTCGAAATCGGGTTTGACATTCAGCTTGTCCAGAATCGCGCGCGTGGGCTGGCCCCAGAACACGCGGCCCTTGCCCAACGCCCGCTCCGTAACCGTGGTTCCGTTCAGATCGCCCCACACCTCGGCGGCCAGACGGCGCACTTCCGCGTCGTCGTCAGAGAGACTCGGAGATTGTGCCGGCTTGGGGCCCACCAGCCACATTCCCTGGTTCACCAGGTCACGGAGTTTCCGCAGCAGTCCGACTGTCAGCCTGGTGTTGTCCCGAAGCACCAGCAGGCGGTAGCTCATCCCGTCCGGCAGAACGATCTGCCCGTTCTGGATCTTGATGCGCGTCTGGATGGCGCCCGCGTCAATGGTGTCCCAATCGTATCCCGGCGGGGGCGGAGGGTTCAGAGCAGCCAGCCCTGGCGCCACCACGGGAGAGTCCTCGCCCGTGAAATAGAGCAGGTCCCCTACGAACAAGCCCTGCCGCAGCATGTTCTGGGCCCGGGCCACGTACTGGAGCCAAACGCCGGACTTCTCAAACCAGGTGTTGGTGCGGTCGAAGTACCATCCCCACGGCCCCATGGTCATGCCCGGCGCGACGTCCGGATGGGGCTGATGGCAGTAGCGGTGGAATACGTAGTTGTTCAGCCCCTGGGTGTACATGTAGTCGCCGAGCGTCTTCATGCAGTACGGGTGTTCCTGCCATTTCGTCTGCCCGGTGAAGGATTCCGCGCCGACTACCTTCTTCCCGTACACGTGCGCGACCGAGGCCGTCAGCTTGATGCTGTGGTGATTGGCTTGACCCAGCCAGAACTCGCCCATGGGCATGTCGGCGTACTGGCCGCTCGGCATCTCGTCGAAATTGCCCGGATCGTAAGGCTCGATGAAGCATCGCATCCCGCGCTGGTGAAGGTCTTCGGCAAAGCGGGCGTAGTAGTTCTCCTGCATCAGTTCGGCTTGCGTCTTGCGGACGTCCCACAGGAAGCGCTCGGAGATTTCGGCGCTGCCGACCACCCGGCCCAGCATGGCCGGCATGTACTTGCGCAGGTCGTACCCGCGGCGCTTCTGGAACTCCTGCGGAAACCGCACGGTCCAGTTCTGCACGCCGGTCTCATAACTGTCGATGATCGAAGCCGCCAACCCCTTGGCGGCCAGCGGAGCGATCACATCGAACAACTTTCCGAAGAACTGATTGAAGTGGAAATCGTAGGCCTCCTTGCTGAACTTGTCGACTTCCAGCCCCCCGCCGCCATCCGGCGCGGGATGGTTCTCAACGCCGATGGTGGTGTGTCCGATGCGGAGAATGGTCCAGTTCCCGGCGGGCGCCTGCCAGTTGAGCCGGCCCTGCGCGTCCATGAACTGGGTGATGTCGAGAACCGAAGCGGGATCGATAACCGGTCCGCCGGGCGGCTCAACCGTTGTCGTTACCGGCTGCGGCGCGGGCCCGAACCCGCCCCTAACCATTGTGAAGCTGGCTTTGCTACTCCAGTTGACGATCCGCCCCGCCCCAGAAAGCCGGAGCTCGGAGATGCGGCGCGCCTGGGCGGAAACCACGCGGAAGTACTTCCCCCGGGTCACGGGGAAATTCGTCGCTGTAGCCAGTGGAATCCCGCCGCGGCGGCCGAGGCTGCCGCCCCCGCCGATGTCGGCAACCTTGCGGAACTGAAGGCCATCGTCCGAGGCTTCGAGCGTCATCGCACCAGCGCCGAAGCCGCCGAAACCACCCGGCCCAGCGCCGGGGCCCGCCCCACGGCCGGCGCCGGGCGCGGCAAGCGCGGCACTGTTGATCCAGACCGACCGTGCCTCGAAGGGCTCGGCAAATTCCAGTTGCAGGTACGCGGACTGGCCTTCCGCGGCCGGGCGGATCTCGATGCCTCCCGCCGGGTCCCCGGCGTTCAACAGCTTCGCGTCCACCGGGCCGCTGCTGGATGTAACCCTCGTCGGCTGTATCTGGTCGCCTGGCTGCGCCGGGAACGCCAGCACCATGGCATCGCGGTAGTAGTTGCGTGTCGCGTTCGGCTGCCGCAGCGTGATGTTTACCCTCTGGCCCCCAGCGACGGAGGTCTCCGTCCACGCCAGCACCTGCATGGAAAGCTCCGGCGTGATCCAGGGGCCGCCGCTCGAGGACCAGCCGGGGCAGTTATGCATGGCGAATTCCAGCCCCAGCCGATGGGCTTCTTTGGCCGCGTGCTGCAAGAGCCGGAGATGTTCCGGACTCCCATAATCGACCGGGCCCTTCACA
>Ga0315282_10017347_pt1 | contig 10406 bp, 11 predicted proteins | sample YL17G07_20_MG_FD_203693 | JGI IMG/M metagenome (GOLD analysis project Ga0315282, IMG submission 203693) | Sediment microbial communities from Yellowstone Lake, YNP, Wyoming, USA - YL17G07_20 | ecosystem: Environmental > Aquatic > Freshwater > Lake > Sediment | place: USA: Wyoming | collected... | reverse complement strand
CCTTAGGGAGAGGGTGATAGGGGAATTCCATCCGTATTTATACAACAAGGATTTCCTTTCGGCTGTTGAAAAGGCGGTAGGGCTTTTGAACGAGATAAAACCAATACAGCTTCCGGTTAACTTCTGGCTTTCCTTTGACGAGATTCTTTCCCTCAAGGCAGCGGATGACATGGACAAGGCGATTCTCCTCTGCTCACTCCTGAGGGCGCTTGAAAGCGATAACAGCACCGTCCTTGTGACTGAGTCAAAGCAGCCCTACGTGCTTTTTGAGTTCAATGGCAGGTTCCACCTTATAAATGTCCTATCAGGCTCTGCTACGGAGGGAACAAGGGAGGAGGTTCTTGGGACACTTGGGGAGGACAAGCCCCTTTATGCGTTCAATGACAAAAATTACGAAGATTACAGGGAGGGGGAGGCATGATAAAGATAGACAGGAACAAGTGCATAAGATGCGGAGCATGCGTTGGTGTTTGCCCGAAAAACGCACTGCGCCTCAGGGACGTAATAGTTGTTGACAATAGCTTATGCATAGAATGCGGCACGTGCGCAAAGGCATGCCCTGCAAACGCAATAACCTTGAAGAAAAAATAGGAAAACAATAGGAGCATGGCGAGAATAGGAAGATATGCAATTTCTGCTGTCATAACAAGGAGGTATAACATGTATGACGTGATTGTCGTAGGGGCTGGCCCGTGCGGGAGCACCGCCGCGAAGGAGGCGGCAAAAAAGGGCGCAAGAACACTCCTTATAGAGAGAAAGAAGGAGATAGGCTCCCCGGTAAGGTGCGGAGAGGGGATAGGAGAGCATAACATAGAGGAGCTTGGAATAAGGCTTGACAAGAGGGCGGTGTGCGCAAGGATAAATGGCGCGGTTCTCTACCCCCCAGACTGCGGAAACTCCATCACAGTAAGGTCGAAGGAATCAAAGGGGTACGTGCTTGACAGGAAGGTATTTGACAAGATGCTTGCTGCCGATGCGGCGAAGAAGGGAGCGGAGATAATCGTGAAAACCGATGTTACTGGCCTCATAAAAAACGGGAAGAGGATAGCCGGCGTCGTTATCGAGAGGGACGGGAAAATGGAGAGGATGGAGGGAAAGGTTGTGATAGGCGCGGACGGTGGGGAGTCAACAATCGCGAGGATGGCAGGCATAAACTCAACCGCAACGCTCTACGACACGGACTTTGGCATGGAATACGAGATGGCGAATGTTCCAGTGACGGATATGATAGAAATATACTTCTCAAATAAGTATGCGCCGAGGGGTTATTGCTGGGTGTTTCCGAAGGAGGACGGCATCGCGAACGTTGGTGTCGGGATAGGGGGGCATGTGAAAGGGCATGCGAAGGAATACCTCGATGCGTGGATAAGGGATAACAAAAGGTTCAGGAATGCGCAGCCGCTTGCGATAAAGGGAGGGATAATACCTGTCGGGGAGCCGCTAAGCGAAATGGTGGCTGATGGATTCATTGTTGCAGGGACAGCAGCCCACCAGGTTGATCCCATACACGGCGGCGGAATAGCGCTTGCGATAGAGGCGGGAGGGATTGCCGGCAGGGTCGCCGGGGAATGCGCGCTTTCAGGAGAAGTCGAGAAAAAGAGCCTTTATAGATATGAAAGGGAATGGAGAAAGACGAGGGAGGGGAAGATGCGGAAGAGGCTCCTCCTTAGGAAGGCCCTTGAGGAGCTGAGCGACGATGACCTAAACGCGCTTTCTAAGATGATAGGAAACAGGGAGATAGACCTACTGCTCAAAAATGATTTCCTTCCAGTAGTAGCAAAGATAGCATCAAAAAGGCCTGGGCTCATAAAGATGGCGAAGGCCCTTCTGAAATGATGAAATACAGTTAAAAATCTTCCCAATCAAAAGAGGATACCATCAAGGACTATTCTGGTATATAAACGAAGGGGTAGATATGGAACTCACAAAATTTGAACTGGCAAGGATTATCGGGGCAAGGGCTCTTCAGCTTGCAAACGGCGCTCCCCCTCTCATTGAGGTAAAGGAAGGGGCGACTGCAGTGTCTATCGCAATGGAAGAGCTTGAGCTTGGAGTCATCCCTCTTGTTGTTCTAAGGTGAACGGGGCCTTAACAAGCCTCATCTCGTCATCGCCCATCTTCTGCATAAGCAGTATTCTCTTCTCCTTGTCAATCCACCAGAGCATTGGTTCCGAGGCCGTGCCTTCATCTCCGCTTACAGTTACCTCAATCTTATAAGTGTCCCTCCCGAATTTCTTTTCCTCAGAAACAGCCTTAAACAGAAACCTTGAGGTGCTTTCAATGCCAAGTCCCCCAGCAGCCATTGTGACGTTTACCTCCCATTTCCATCCTTCCTTCAGTGCGAGCATCCAGGGAGAAAAAAGATAAATCGTGCTATTCTCGTATGTCAGGTTATTACCTCCGCCCTTTTCGTTGCCCCATCTGTCAACGCATACGGGTCCCGCCGTCGTATTCGAGTAGGACGATGGTGTTATTGTTGTGCATCCGTCCCCCTCCCCTATCTCATACCCTGCCTGAAAGACCGGGGTGTTGTTGAACCTGTACTCATAAAGATAGCTCTCCCCGGAGGTTATCTGCAAAGGCACAGTCTTCTCAAGCTTTCCCTCTTTTTCAACAATACTGAAGGATGGCTTCTCGCCAGCAAAATAGAAATACGCAAACCCAACAAGATAAAGAAGTATTATCCCGACAAATACTGCAATGAATGTTTTTCCCATTCCGATGCCTAACAGTTTTATCTTACCCTCCTCTTTCTTCTTCCCTCTCTCTTCCAATTTTTCCTTTTTTCTGCCCCTTCCTTTTGCCCTTCCCTTTCTCTTCATATCTTTCCCTCCGTATTATTCCCTTTCAATCCCTCTTTCCTCCTTATCCATCCTTATTTCTTCTTCACTTTCCTTCTCATTTTCTTTTTTCCAATTTTCTTCTCCTTTCTCGTCCTTTCCTCATCAAGCCTCTTCCATTCCTCCTTTTCCATCCTGCTTGTAAGTATCCACTTTTCCATCGTCGCGCTCCTCCAAACGAAATAGACTATGATAAGGAAAAGCAGCGAAGCGATTCCAAGGAGAAGTAAAATAGGGTCCCCCATGCCACCCTATCTGATTGGCAAGGTTTTTATTCCATTGTGGGGAACTATCCTCATGATAGTGCTGAAAATAGGCGGAAGCGCAATAACCGACAAAACAAAATACGCGGCCGCAAACAGGAAGGGAATAAACGCCGTCTCCTCGGCAATAGCGGGCGCGTGGAAAAAAGGAATAAGAGACATTGTAGTTGTCCACGGGGCCGGCTCATTCGGCCATCCGCAGGTTGAAAGGTACAAGATAAAAAAGGGGATAAGGGGGGAAAGGGAGATGCTCGGCTTTGCAAGCACACACTCATCTGTTTCCTACTTATCCAGTCTTGTTGTCAACGCGCTCATCAAAAACGGCGTCCCCGCAATATCGATACCGCCAGTTGCTCTAATATGTCAAAAAAAGGGGAGGATTGTTTCATTTGATGAGGAGCCGGTAAACGCGCTGCTTGAAAGCGGTTATCTTCCAGTCCTCTACGGCGATATGGTCCTAGACAGCGCGGTCAAGGGGTCTGTCTGTTCGGGGGACCAGATAGCAGCTTATCTTGGGAAGAAAGCGGAGAAGGTAATATTCGCGTCAAACGTTGACGGCATACTGGCAAAAGGAAAGATTGTTCCAGTGATAACAAAAAAGAACAGGAAAAAGGTGCTAAGGGAAATCGGCGGGGCAAAGGGGATAGATGTCACCGGAGGGATGAGAGGGAAGGTGAAGGAGCTCATGAAAATAAAAACGCCGTCCTACATAGTGAACGCGCTTAGGCCTGAAAGGGTAAGCGCCCTTCTTCTTGGGAAAAAAGCGTTGTGCACGAAGATAATGCTGTGATTCGCCTATCTTTTCAAAATCACTGTTCCCTTGTTTCCGTCAACCTTTACCGTCTGCCCGTTTTTAAGAAGGGAAAAAACATCCCTCTCGAGTTTATCAACCAAAGGAATCCCCGCTATTATCGCGCCGACAGCAACAACGGGGTCGCATTCCCTGTTTATTATGGCCGCAGGCGAAACTCCATTTTTCTTCATGCTGAGAAGAATGTAAGAGCCGACAGTCGATCCCTTCCCGGTTGGAAATACTAGGACAACGCCCTTAAGATATTTTCCCTCAAGCGGGTGACCTTTCTCAACAACGACTCCCCTCTCGGGATCCACCCCTCCATAGAATGATATGGGTTCGGTTGAAATGAGCACCTTTCCTCTTCCTATCCCCCTTGATATCATCCTTCCCTTTACTTCCATTTTCCACTCACCGCCGCGTCTATGCATTGCCCCATTGACCCAACCCTCATCTTGAACTTATGCCTTGCCCTGCAATAATAGCATGCCTTTGCGCTGTCTGTTGCCATGCACCTGAACCTCCCTTTTATCGGTGCAACAACAGGGCATGTATCGCACGCGAAAATGGCACCGGCATCTTCTATCCTTTTCGTGTAACCAAGCCTGTCCGATTTCTCCTTTACCCTTCTCGACAGCCCAAGCCAGAATTCCGTCTTTATCTTCTTTCCCTCAAGCAATCTTGCTATCTTCTTTACCTCGTCTATGGAAAGATGCGGGCATCCAAGATAAACAAAATCTGGATTGCACTTGTCGTTCATTCCATCGAGCGCCTCTTCGATTTCGCTTCTTCTGATTTTAATGCTCTTTTTCGGCGCTTTTACTTTCTCAGGTGTTATCCCCTCGATATGAAAAAGGGCAGTCCCGCCATAGGTCGCAATTGACGCGCACAGGCTCTTCAGCTCCTCCTTCGTTGCCTTTCTTACCCCTTCTATAAACGGTATCCTGTTCCCTATCCTCTTTCCCAAAACCATTCCAAGCGCGCCGAACTCCTCTGTTCCATCAAGCTTCGTCTTCAGGCTGACGGTTATCTCAGGCTTCCTATTCTCATCGAGGTGGAGCCCGTAATTCGGCGTCCTTCCTGTGAGTGCTGAGGCAAGCGCAGACGGCCCCCCTTCCCTGTTTGTCCTTGCCCCAAGCGCTGAGTTTGCATAGCAAATGGCAGATGATTCGCTCCACGCGGTGTGCTCCCCGAAGGAAGGCAGGTTACCGGCAAAGTATGGCGTGCAGGTCGGCGAGCTCGTTATCCCCATTTTCCTGAAAGCATAAATGATTGCGAGCTGCTTTCTTGCAAACCCCTCCATTATCCCCATTTTCTTCCAGTCTTTTAGATCCATTCCAGCCGGGTTTAGGGTTGTAAGGACCTTTACTCTCCCATCCTTTGAGAGCTGCTTCAAATAGTCCAAGCCGGCCTCCCCGATGTTGTCATAGGAAACGCCGGCAACCTGAACGGATTTGACCGGAATGAGCTTATCGGCATTGTATATTTTTCCAAGTGCGCAAAGTATCTCCATGCTCTGCTGGACGGCTTTGCCATGCTCGCCGCTCAGCATTTTTTCCTCTTCTTTTGTGAGCTTCATTTTATCGCTCTAGGTATTTTTTCAAATCGACCTTAAGCCCAATTGCCTTCTCAAACTTCTTGATCCTTTCTCCAAGCGGTTTCGTTGCGTCAATCCCCATCTTGCACGTCATCCTCGTTTCAAGGTCGGCGCTTGGGTCAAGGGACGAGCCTGGCTCCTTCCTCATGACTACGCCCTTGTCTGCCTGAAGCCTTGTTGCTATCGCCCATTCAACTGAGCGGGGATCATATATGTCTATGTCGTCATCAACAACAACCACGTGCTTAAGCGACCCGTGCCCCCTGAATGCGGCGTTTATCGCTTTCTTTCCGTCATCCTCCTTTCTCTTTTTTATGCCCACGACTGCATGAAGCCACGAGCACCCTCCCGGCGTTATGTGGACTCCCTTGCACTCGCACTCCCTGCTAACCTCCCTGAATATCGTGGGCTCGCGCGGCATCCCCATAAGAAGCTTGTGCTCCATCTCGCCCGGAAGGAGCGCGTGATAAACAGCATCCCTTTTATGCAGTATCCTGTCAACTTCCATAACTGGCTGCTTCCTCACTATGTCGTAGGTGCCAGTTATGTCAACAAACGGCCCCTCATCTGCCATCTCTCTAGTTATCCTCCCCTCAATGACGAACTCGCTTTCAGCTGGAACTTCTATGCCGCTGTCAAGCTTCACAGTTTCAATCCTCTTTAGGGCATTTGCAATTCCAAGCTCGTCAACGCCAAGCCCGACTGATGTCGCGCCGGCCAAAAGGACGTTTACCGGGCACCCTATGCAGACAGCAACGTCAAGCTCCCCCCTAGCCCTCTCAATGAACTTGTGGAGATGCCTCGGCAGTATCCTCATAGAGAACCTGTCCTTCCCAATCACCATCATCCTGTGGAATGAGCAGTTCCTTCCATACTGCTTATCGTGCGCGATAACAACTCCTGATGTTATGAAGGGTCCTCCATCCTTTGGGTAGTGGAAGAGCAGTGGAAGCTTTCTCAAATCCGCGTCCATCTCAATAAAGTCAGCGGATTTGGAAAGGGTTGGTTTTTTTGGGTTGTCTATCGCATCTTGAATCTTCCTAAGAAGCTGCCCCTCTTTTATTCCAAGGGAATCGGCAACCCCCTTCCTTGTAGAGAAGAGGTTCCCGGCAACCCTGAACCTGCTCCCCGTCACCTTTTCAAAAAGAACAGGCCTATCGCCGAGCGCCTTCATTATTCCTGCTATCTCAAGATAAGTTGAAACTGGTTTTTTTATCCTTGCAAGCTTCCCCTTTTTGTCTATCTCCCTTATGAACGAAGGAAGCCGAGCCATCAAATCAGCCCCTTACGAATCCGGCTCCAATCACAAAGAAAATGAGCAATACGCTCGGACAGCAGCAGCATGTCTTCTTTATACTTGCAACAATGCCGTTCAGCCCCTCAATGACGCCAGTGCTGTTCGTCCCCCCTTCCGCTGCGCCGGTCGTGATGTTCTCCTCCCCGTTGCTCGGTTGCTGCGTGCTTCCCTTCAAAACGCACTGGTTGTTAACGCAATTATACGCGGAACTGCATGAGGGGTTGCCATAAGTGCATCCTTCTTTCAGGACGCATTCGTTGTTTGTGCAGGTCTCATTTGAACTGCAGGAAGGATTGTTATAAGTGCAGCCGGTTTTAGCCACGCATGTATTGTTCACGCAGGTCTCATTTGAACTGCACGAAGGATTATTGTAGGTGCAGCCGGTTTTAGCCACGCATGTATTGTTCACGCAGGTCTCGTCCGAGTCGCAGGCAGGGCTGCCGTAGGCGCATCCGGTTTTAGCCACGCACATTCCGCCTGACGTTGCGTAGCTTGAGGGGCATGGGCAGTGCTCAACGTACCACTCAAGCCTGAGGTTCCCTGCCGTTCCGGTGCAGTACTTTCCTGGACTGGCCGTGGAGCATTGTCCGTATGGCGTCCCATCAGAACAATTGCCCATTGTAATTCCATTAACGAGCGCAGCAAAAACAAAAATCCCAAATATTATGGTCGCGAATCTCATGCTTCTCTAAATACGCGAAGTTATTTATATCTTTTGCCCTCTCAGCGCCGTAAACTACGAACTTGGACTTGTGCTGTTCGCCTTTTTCCATCCCTTCTTCGTTTCGCAGTTTGGGTCAAGGCACATTGTAAACGGCCTCTTCCCCTTTCTTATAACCTTCACTATCTGGGTTTTGCATTTCTCGCACGTCTTGCCCATCGGGGTTATCAATGCGTTCTGCGGGAGCGGGTAGGCGTTCCTGCACTCCGGGTAGCCGGAGCAGCCAACGAACACCCCGCGCTGCGTCCTTATCATTCTCAGCTCCCCGCCGCAGGAAGGGCATTTGCCAAGCGCGTTCTTCTTCTCTTCGGTTTCCTTAAGCGCAACAACGAGGTCTTTTCCCATCTCCCCCTCCTTTTCCTTCATCTCCCCAATTATCTTCTTAAGGGCTTCCTTCCCCTCCTCAATTACCTTCTCCTTTTCCACTTTCCCATCTCTGATTTGTTCCATCTCCCTTTCAAATTTCCTCGTAAGCTCCTCTTCCAATATCTCCGGGCAGCCCTTCTCAAGTGCTGAGCACACTGAGAGCCCAAACGGCGTTACCCTTATGCTCCTGTCAGCTACGTATCCCCTCCTGTAGAGGGTGTCTATCACTTCGCTCCTTGTAGCCTTTGTTCCGAGGGCCTTCTTTTCAAGCGTCTCAATGAGGGATGCCTGCGTGTACCTGCTTGGCGGCTTTGTCTCCTTCTTGCCAATGCTTATCTTCTCCGCGAGCACTTTCTCCCCCTTCGTGAATTCTGGAAGGGCAACCTCTTCCAGTTTCAGATACGGCGAGTAAAACCTGAACCAGCCCTGCTCAAGCGTCCTTATGCCGCTTGCGGTATATCTCTCAGTTCCAAAAAGCACATCCACCCTGTTCCTTTCTCTCTTCGCCCATTCAGCGAAGCAGGACAAAAAGCGCTTGACAATGAGGTCATAAACCTTCTCCCCCGCCTCGTCCACATTCCCAGCCCCGCCTGTCGGGAAAATCGCGGGATGGGCAGGGTCCTCCTTCCTCCCCTCGTGCGGTTTATACCTGTTCTTTTTGATAAGCTCATCTGCAAGGAGGTTATACCTCGCATTCTTCGACAGCTCCTTTATTATGCGCTGGAGCCCAAGCTTCAAAGGAAGCTTCTGGGATGCAGTCCTTGGGTAGGATATCATCCCTTTTTCGTACAAATCCTGCGCAATTGAAAGCGTCTGCGCAGGCGAGAACCCAAAATGCTTATACGCCTCTATCTGAAGCGAAGTGAGGTCAAACGGGGGGAATGGCGGCTGGTCGAACCCCTCTTTTTCAACAACATCAGCAATCCCCTCCCCCTTGCTTCTCCTTTTTGCTTCCTTTGCCTCCTCCTCGTCGAAAAACTGCTTTTTGGCATGAACGAAATTTACCCCCTTGCACAGCGCAGCGAGCACCCAGTATGGCCGTGGTACAAATTTCCCTATTGCGCGCTCCCTGTCAGTGAGAATAAAAAGCGTCGGCCCCTGCACCCTGCCTATGCTCATTACCCTCATCGTGCCAGCCTTCCTAAGCGCGGCCATGAGCGCCCTTGAGAGGTTTATGCCCCACATCCAGTCAAGCATGTGCCTTGCCTCCCCGGCATAGGCATTCCTGTAGTCAAGGTCCTCCATTTTTTCATAAGCTTCCTTCAAATCGCCAGACGTGAGGGCAGAGAAATGCATCCTCCTCCCCTTGTCAGAACCGCAGGCAAAGCGTATAACATTCATCCCTATTATGCTGCCCTCTATGTCGTAGTCGCATGCGTTTACGTACTCGTCCGCCTGCTTTCCAAGATAAACGAGCGCGCTTATGTATTTCTGCGTATAGTCGGCTTTCTTCGACACTTCGTATGCGGGGGCCCACTCAATATCAAAAACAGGATAGCCCTTTCCCTTTCCCTTCTGCTTCAGTGCATACACGTGCCCGACTGCAGGGGCAACGGCCACCTCCTTTCCGTCTTTCCTGAAAAGATAGTACCTCACGCCATAAATGGCCTTCTCCTGAAATGCGCCATCCGACAAAGCCATTGCTATCCTCCCAGCGACCTTCGGCTTTTCGCATATTATGAGCTGCATAGGTTGGCTTTTTATTCCCCAAATATTTAAATACCCCCCATGGAGCTTAGCTACCTCTCGAAGAAAGACGGAATAGGCGGAATTATAGAGACGCCCGAGGGTTTTATTGTCGAAGAGATATCGTCGGATGGCACTGTTTTTCCAATTAACAAAAAGATAAGAAAAAATGGAAAAGACGGCCAATTCACCCATTTCATACTCCAAAAGAGAAACTGGACGACGATGGACGCGGTAAAGGAGCTGGCGAGGAGGCTGCACGCAAGCCAAAAACGGTTCTCGTGCGCCGGCGCGAAGGACAGGAAAGCAGTTACGACGCAGCTTGTGAGCGCATTCTCAGTCCCCCCATCCGAAGTTATGTCTCTCAACGTAAAGGACATAAGGATAAACGGCGCGTGGAGGAGCGATGGACAGGTGAAGATGGGCGATCTTGCAGGAAACAGGTTCAGGATAAAAATAAATGGGGCTGGGAAAGGGGCAAAAAAAATTGCGGAAAGCATATACTCTGACATGGACGGGCGCTTCGTCAACTATTTCGGCCCCCAAAGGTTCGGGCTCAGGGAAAACACGCACATAATCGGAAAACTCATGCTTCAGGGAAGGTTTAAGGACGCGGTTATGAACTTCCTTACATTCCAGGGAGATAAGGACAAGGAGTCCGCCCTTGCAAGGAAAAACCTGCTTGAAACCGGCGATTTCTCAATCGCCCTCCTCCAGTTTCCAAATCACCTCCACTTTGAGAGGAGCATGCTCGCGTGGCTGAGCAGGCATCCATACGACTACGTGAACGCGCTTCGCAAGCTCCCAAGGGGCCTTTCGCTCATGTTCATACACGCCTACCAG
>Ga0315282_10017346_pt1 | contig 10406 bp, 10 predicted proteins | sample YL17G07_20_MG_FD_203693 | JGI IMG/M metagenome (GOLD analysis project Ga0315282, IMG submission 203693) | Sediment microbial communities from Yellowstone Lake, YNP, Wyoming, USA - YL17G07_20 | ecosystem: Environmental > Aquatic > Freshwater > Lake > Sediment | place: USA: Wyoming | collected... | reverse complement strand
CGCATTCAGCGCCCACGCCGACTACCGGGAAATGGCCGAGTGGTACGAACCCATCGGAGCAGGCCTCACGACGACCTACCTCGTGCACGGGAACGAGGATGCCTGCCTCGCCATGGCGGAGCATCTCAAGGGCCATACGCGCGGCGAACTCGTCGTGCCGACGGAGGGTCAGTCCGTCGTGCTGAGCTAGGCGTTGCCGGGGGCACATGTGGCCGCGCCCATGACGTAGAAACGTGGTCCGACCCCCGGAAGCCTCTGTACCCACGGTTGACCGCCGGAAGCCCACCATATCACGGAAAGGAAGCGGACGGATGAGACGAACGCTCGGACGAAGTGGAATCGAAGTGAGCGCCCTCGGCATGGGCTGCTGGGGCATCAGCGGGGTGTACAGGCGGAGAGACACCGGCGGCGTGTCCGGCTGGGGGCCGGTGGACGACGACGAATCTATCCGCGCAATCCATCGCGCCATCGACCTCGGAGTGACGTTCTTCGACACAGCCGACGTGTACGGCGCAGGGCACAGCGAGCGGGTGCTCGGCAGGGCGCTCCGGGACAGGCGCGACAGGGTCGTGATCGCGACCAAGTTCGGCCGGATTTTCGACGAAGGGAAGCGCGAGATCGTCGGCGACGACTCCCGTCCGGAGCACGTCCAGGAGGCATGTGAGGCGAGCCTGAAGAGGCTCGGCGTGCAGTACATCGATCTCTACCAGTTCCACATCGGCAACGAGGAACCCGGAAGGGCGGAGGCGGTCCGGGAAGCCCTTGAGAAGGTCGTCGAGGCGGGTAAGATACGCTTCTACGGGTGGAGCACGGACGATCCGGGACGCGCCCGGGTCTTCGCCGGAGGGAAGCACTGCACGGCGATCCAGCAGCACTTCAACGTCTTCGGCGGGAACAAGGAGACGCTCCGCGTCTGCGAAGAGAACAACCTCGCGAGCATCAACCGGGGTCCCCTTGCTCAGGGAATCCTCACGGGCAAGTTCACGTCCGAATCGAAGCTGCCCGACGACGACCTGCGGCGTGGCTGGGACTTCGAGCGGGGGCCGCAGGCCGATCTCCTGAGGAAACTCGAGGCGATCCGCGAGCTGCTCACCTCCGGCGGACGGACGCCGACGCAGGGCGCGATCTGCTGGCTGTGGGCGCGGAGCGAGAAGACGATCCCGATCCCCGGCTTCAAGACCGTGAGACAGGTCGAGGAGAACGCGGGTGCAATGAGCTTCGGGCCGCTCACCACAGAGCAGGTGGACGAGATCGACGCCCTCCTCAAGTGATGATCGCACGGCAGGATAGCCGGTGCCGTGTGGTCCCTGTGCAGCAGCTCTCCATCTTGAGAGCCGCTCGGGACTCCGGCTATCCCGTTCGGACAGACCCGCAGGGCGGGCGCACCGGCTCGTTGGACTTGCCCCAACTCCGATCTATCTTCGCGCGTTGACCCGGTAACCACCCAACCACATACACCCGCAAGGAGAACCCCATGTCCACCCCCGACGCCGCCGAGGAGCGGATCGCCCTCGCGTACTACTACATCTGGTTCACGAAGGGCTGGTTCGATGGCTCCCACACACCCCACCTGAAGGCGGCAATGTCCGACATCCATCCGGTCATCGGCCCGTACGACTCGCACGACGAGGACCTCATCGCCGAGCACATGAAGCAGTGCAGGAAGGCGAAGCTCGACGCCCTTGCGGTGAGCTGGTTCTTCGAGAGGCGAAACTACGGCCCGGGTGGGAGGTACACGGGCGCGTCGAGCGACAACATCCTCGAATCAGTGATGCGGATCGGGAGCGAGCAGGGATTGCGCCTGTGCATCGACATGGAAGCGGGTAGCCTCGACGCCGACCGGCTCTACAGGGCACTGAAACAGTACATCGGCACGTATCGAGACGATCCGCGCGTGCTCCACGCGCGAGGGAAACCGGTGGTCCTTTGCTGGTCCACGTGGCAGCTCGGACGAGAAGTCTGGACTGAGATGACAGGCAAGCTCCGCGGCGAAGGCCTGGAAGCGTTCTATGTCGCCTCGAACCAGATGGACCCGGCGTACTTCACCTTCCTCGACGCGCTCGAATGCTACACCCCCCTTTCCACCACGGAGACGGTGATGCAGACCTACGGCCGTGTCCGCAAGGCGGTGGACGAGCACAACTCCACCCCGTCAGGGAAGGCGAAGCCGGGGTGCTGGCACGCGACGATCATGCCGGGTTTCGACGACCGGCTCATCCCCGGCAGGCTCGAACGGGACGACTACGCGCACTTCCGCCTGAGACATGAGGGACACTACTACTGGGAGACGTTCGCCGCCGCCGTAGCGTCTCGGCCTGAATGGCTCCACGTCACGAGCTTCAACGAACTGGCGGAGCACTCTCACATCGAGGAGACAGAGGAGTACGGCGACCTCTACCTCCGCTTGACGGCGAAGATGGTCGGGGATTTCAAGGCGAACATGGCGTACTGACGGGCTTGGGAGGTGGCCGCCCGACCCGGACGGTTCTCCGGCGGAGATGGGAGCGCGCATCGTCCCGTAGGTGCAAAGCCCCGCGCCATGGCGCGGTAGTGGGCCGTACGCGTCGCGACGACAGGGGCGGGCCTCCCGTCTCGGAAATCGCTCCTTCCTGTGCAATATTGCTCTCGTTCGGGACCTCGCGCCGGGCTTACAGGCACGCACTCCTGCGACACGGTGGTACGAACTTGGGGGATCATATGGGGGAGCGGCAGCGCAGCCGTTACCTGCTGCTCGACTCGCGGATAATCGGACGCTCTGAGCACGTCCGCCTTTCTGTCGGCGGCGCGGTGAAAGAGCCGAACAACCCGCTTTTCGTCGAGGACAGGCCGTGGGAGGTCCGGTTCGACAACCTCTACGCGAACGTGCTGTACGACGACGAGGAACGCATCTACAAGTGCTGGTACAACCCGTTCATCGTCTGTAGCGCCACGACGAACACCCCACCGGAACAGCGTCCGACAACTCGATACCGTCCCGACGACAAGCGGGAGATGGGCGTCTGCTACGCAACCTCCCGCGACGGCATCGGGTGGGAGAAGCCCGATCTCGCCCTGATCGACTTCGACGGATCGAAGCACAACAACCTCGTCCTGCGCGACGTGCACGGCGTCGGCGTGTACCGTGACCGGCATGACGCCGACCCGGCGCGGCGCTACAAGGCATTCATGACCGGCGGCGCGGCGACGTCGCGTGACGGCTTCTACTGGGAGCGTTATCCCTGCCCCGAAATCCGTGCGGTAGGCGATACGCACAATAACGCCTTCTTCGACGAACGAACGGGGAGGTACGTCGGCTTCACCCGCAACTGGGACCGCGGCCAGCGCCTCGTCGCCCGGACGGAGAGCGCGGACTTCCGCACGTGGACGCAGGCGGAGGAAGTCATGCGTGCCCTGCCGGAGGAACCGCATCGACAGACCTACGCGCTCATTGTCTTCCCCTGCGCAGGCCTCTACCTGGGCCTTGTCATGATCCTGGACACCGAGAGGGACACGGTGGATGCCGAGGTTGCCTGGAGCGCCGACAGCATCGCATGGAAGCGGCTGTGCCCCGGCTCACCGCTCATCCCACGCGGCGGGGAGGGAAGCTACGACCGGGGTTGCATCTATGCGGCTGCATATCCGATCATGCGAGAGCGGGAGGTAGTGCTCTACTACGCCGGGAGTGACGATACGCACGGTGCGTGGCGAAGGGGGTGTCTCGCCCGCGCCCGGCTGCGGCTCGATGGATTCGCGGGAATGGTCCCGACAAGCCCCGGCGCTGTCGGCCAGATCGTCACGGTTCCCGTCAAGTGCACCGGGAAGAGCCTGCGGATCAACGCCGACCTCGCCCCCGGAGGTAACGTGCACGTGGGGGTCATCGGTGCTCCTGAGCTGGGGCTGGGCGACTGCAAGCCGACGATACTGAGCGCGACGGATGCCTGTGTGACCTGGCGTACGGGTGGCGACTTGGCAAGGCACGTCGGCTAAGGAGATACGCCTCCAGTTCGAGCTGAAGTCGGCGAAGCTCTATTCGTTCGCCTTCAGCGCGTGACACCGTCATTGGGGATGGAGGACGGATGAACCGGCTGCCTGCCTCGTCCGAGGGGTCCAGCAACCGAGTGACCTGTCTATGGTGTCCGCCCGAGCGGGCAACGGCGAACGGCGTCGCCAGTTGAGGCGGGGGAAGGGATGTCGCAGCCGAGAGCGAGCAAGGTGGCGAGGCTCGTCGTTTTCCTCGTCGGGACACCGACGCCGACGGTGCGACGACGAGTCTGCCGAAAGTGCGTGAGGCGGTGCTCGCCACGATGCGGGAGAGCAATTGGCCGGTCACCCTCAGCGTCGGGGCGGTGGCCTTCCGGACTCCACCAGAAGACACCTCGGAACTCATCAGACGTGCCGACAGGCTCCTGTATGAGGCGAAACGGGCGGGGAAGAACGGTTTCCTGCACGAGACCATTGACGGAACAGTGTGAGCGCCGGCGCTACGCTTTCACCTCCTCGCTCTCCACGCTCTGGACGCCGCGCCCGTCGACCTCGAAGAGGAGGAACCGTTTCCTGGTGTACGTGGACCCGATGTTGACTGCCTCCATGTGGCCGACCTGGACGCGTCGCTCGTGGTGGCTGTGCCCGCAGATGGTGAGCCGGACCTTGGGTTCTTCCAGAAGCAGCCTGCCGAGGCGGGGCGTGCCCATGAACGCGTTGTGGAACTCCCAGCCCCGGTGCGCGCGTCGCACGACGAGCTGTTCGAACGCGAGGTGATGCGTCAGGACGACGATGCACGAGGCCTGCTCCCGCACCACGGAGAGGTGATCCTTCAGACGATCGACTACGGTGCGGGTGAAGCTCAGATCGTCGTGTCTCCACTGGACGAACCGCCCGTCATTCCACATGCCGATGCCGGGTAGGTACTTCGCGGCGTACGCCTCGCGGGGTACGTCGAGCGCTACGTCGGCAAATCCGTAGTCGTACCACCCAATCGAACCGGCGAAGCCCACTGCGTCCACCACGACAGGCGATCGGTCGAGTGTATGGAAACCAGCGAGGGCCGCCGACTTCGGGAAGATCTCCTCGTAGATCGTCAGCGAGTCTGCCCCTTCACCGGCGAGGGAAGTCCAGATGTCGTGGTTCCCCGGAACGACAAGCTTCCGAGCCGAGGAGTCCGAGAAGAGCGAGAGGCACTCAATCACTTCCCCCGGGTGCGCTATGGCCACATCGCCCGCGACGAGGATCACGTCGGGACTTCGGTCCACTATGCGCCGTGCAAGCTCCCGCACGGCGGCATCCCACGCTGGACGCATCCCGTAGTGGAGGTCGGCAGTGGCGGCGATCCGCACAGGCAACTCCTCGCCCGGATGGGAAAGGCGACACGGACGCCTCGGCGGCAATCCCGACGGTGCTGGCGTGGGATGGACGCGACCTCACGTCCCTGACGCAACCGTGGGATAGCGCCCCGCCGCGGCTTCAATGCGCACGGCGAACGCATCGAGCCGTCCTGCCAGCCCGTCGATCTCGAGCGCCGGGGGGCGACCCCTGAGGCCGTCCGCCCTCTTGCGGTACCGCGCCGCCTCGGCGCGAGCAAGCTGGGCGATGGTGCGCAGCTCACCGGGAACCGCGCCGGTGAAGTCGCTGACGGCCTGTTCTGCCGCAACCGATTGCGGCCCGGGTGGCAGCCACACCGCCGCCGCCCGCGACTGCTCCAGCGCCCGGTCCACCTGATCGAGCACCATCGTGCCGAGCGTGTCGAGGAGTAGGATCTGCGCCGCGCGCAGTCCCGTCGCGCGTTCGCTGTAGCGGACCAGTTCCGGGGGCAGTTCCCCGGATGCCAGCTCCGTCACCCGGCGGCTGTAGTCAAGGACGGCCCCTCGATACGCTTCGATCTGCGCCTCGACATCCGCGATCTGCTGGCTGTACTGCAGATACTGGTCAACGGCCTCCGACTCCTCTTCGCGACCGAACAGGCGCGGGTCACGACCGCCCCAGTCGGGTATTGTCGGCATCCGCAACTCCGGCGAGGGCGGAAGCCGCGTGAGCGCAGTTCGCGCCTGTTCGGGCAGGCTGTCGGCCACGATGCTGACTCTCGCGACCATGGTATCCAGCGCGGCAAACGCTCCGTGCATCCGGGCCAGGCCCTCCCGTGCGAGACGACGCGATACATCGCTGTCGAGCCACTCTTCCGAGCGCTGCCACCTCAACCGTTCGTTGACCCACTCCTCCGGTCTGACCGCCCGGGCGCTGTCCAGCGCCCTGCAGTGCGACGTGTAGAACCCGTCTGGCCCGAAGAGGAACGGGCGATACGCCCCATTGACGAGCCTGGCCTGGATGTAGTAGTCGAAGAACGGGTCCGCCACACCGGCATCTCGCGCCGCAAGCTCCCCAGCCCGCTGCCAGAGCAGCGGCGCGGCCCGTTCCTGCCACCTCGCCGATTGCCGTTCGGCGTAGACCGCATGAAGCGCTTCCTCGCGGGCCACAAGGTTGCGTCGCGTCGTTCCTAGTTCCGCAAGACGCTCCCGGGCCGCCCCCATCCAGTCGCTCACGTCCTCATCACCCGCGCCATGGCTCAGTCCCAGTGAATCGGCCAAGGCGATCATCCGGCGGTATTCCTGTTCCGCCTGTCGGCTCATCTGCACGGCGGCGTCAAGATGCCTGATGCCCCGCGCAACCGACGCCACCCCTTCTTCCCGTTCGGCGAGAGTATCGAGCCGCCCGGTATCCCACTCTTCGAGAAGGTGCGCGCGAAGGTAGAGCGCCTCGAGTGCCGCCCGCGCATACCCGAGGGTCGTCACGCGGTTGTACTCCTGTCTCGCTTGAGCCAGCAGCTCCCACCGCCGCGCACTGTCAGAGGCGTAGCTCTCCCAGCGCACAGGGGTCTCCCGGAACTCAACGTGAGTGAGCCCGGCCAGGCCGAGGCCTGCCTGTGCCGCGTACGGAACAGCAAGCGTCTGATGGTTGGCAGTCAGCTTCTCGTAGGTGAGGAGCGCCCGCGCGTACGCTTCGCGCGCGACCCGGACACCACCGGAGCTGCCCGTCAGTTCTCCGAAATAGTAGAGTCGTTGCACCTTCGTGAACCCGTCGGACATCTCGTCGAGCCTGCGGAGTTCCACGTCAGGGTTGAAATCGGACATGTCGGGCTGTGCGCGAGAGGCGGGGGAAACAAGGAGCGTCGCACTCACGAACAGCGCTGCGAGGTGGCACACGCTCCTCGAGGTAACGCGTGAGAATACCGCGCCCCTAATGGCGAGTGGCCGACACACGATCACACCTCCTAGCTCGCTCGGCGGCGAAGCTCGTTAATCTTCATCTGGACGCGGGCGGCGTCGGGCGCGTCCGGCTTCATGCTGAGATAGGTCCTCAGAGAGTCCGCCGCCAGACGGTAGAGCGTTCGCCAGTCGCTGTTGAGATCGATGCCATAGATGCCGCGAACCGGTTCGCCGCGGCCTTCGTAGGACTGGAGGCGCGAGGCGACCCCTTCGTAGGCAAGCGCCAGGTTATAGTAGAACACCGGCTCGGTCCCGTCCGCGCCGATGGCCTCCTGATACCGTTCTATGGAGGCGCTGAACTCACTCTTGTAGTAGTGGACGAGGCCCATGTTGTTGAGGACCCGCGCCCAATCCGGGCGCAGCCGGAGCGCCGTCTCGTACTCGGCAAGCGCCTGATCGAGCCTCTCCTGTCGCTGGTAGGCGAAACCGAGGTTGTAGTGCGCGTACGCATTCGACGAGTCGATCCGGAGCGACTCGCGGCACTCCCGGGCCGCATGTTCGTAGTCTCCGCTCTGCGCGTACGTGTAACAGAGGTTGTTGCGCAACTCGGGCACGTCCGGGTTGTACGAGATGGCCGCCTCGAGCTGTTCCGCCCGCTCCCGTTCGTCGCTCGAAACAAGCGCAAGTCCGTTTCGGGCCAGCATATTCCGTGGGTTGAGCCGCAGCGCGCGACGGAAGCTCGCTTCGGCTGGGGCCTTCTTGTCCAACTTGTACTGCGCCATGCCGACGGAGGCGTGCGCCTCGTCGGAATAGGGGTTGATCTCGAGCGCAAGACGGAACTGGTCGATGGCATCGGCGTACCGCTCCGCGTTGTACAGCTCGGTGCCGAGGTTCATGTAGGTGCGCGCATAGTCGACGTCGGAAGCCTGTGCCTCACTCTGAATAACCCGAGGAGTCTCCTCGATGCGCGGCGACGGTGCCGGGGCGCACCCGCTCCACCCCAGGCTCAGGACCGCAACGAGCGCCCCCAATGGCCTCGCCGACCACGGCAGTCGATTCCTCGCCATGTCGCTTCCTCTTGCCTCACCTGCCACGCACCGCGTCGGTGGCATCGCTGTGCGGCGGATGGGTTCTCGCATCACGAGCATCACCATCTCACAAAAATACGGCTTCCGCGCGCCGTGAACAGGTCTCCCCTGATCCGCAACCCCAATCTCCCGAAATCCAGACCTGTGATCCTGCGAGTGTGTACGGAAAGTGCATTCCAAGCGCCAGATCCTTCGCTGGCGCTCAGGATGACAGCTCCTCTGAACGTCATGCTGAGCGGCGAACTCACCGGGGCATCTAGCTCACCTGCGAATGGGCTTCCGTACACACTCTGAGACACCCGCCGACGGCGAAACGTTCCATCATCGGTCCCTCCAGGAGAGCGGTGGGTTGCACATAATGGCAGTGTCGCCCGGAGAGCTGCTGCTCGCTCGAGCGGTTGCCTCGGGCACCGACGTACCGGCATATTCAACTCGCACCCGGCCACGGATACGGTTGAGAGAAGACGGGAGAACTGCATCGTGCACCGGAAAGCGCTCCTCGGAGTGTGCATCGCGATGCTGCTCAACGCGAAGGTGAAGGGGCTGTCGGTGTACCGGACCGTCTACTACCTTCCGGCGATCCTGCCGGTGATCGTCGTGTTCTTCAGCGCGCAGAAGTACTTCATCAAAGGGGTGACGCTGACGGGGCTGAAGGGAAAGCGTGGCAAAGCCGGGTCTCACATTCAGCGCAAACGCGCCCCGGTCGTCTTGCTCCCCGGCCCTTGCTCGTCGTTATTTCATTCGCGGGATACCGGTGACAGAGTCAAGAGGGGTGGGAGATGAACAAGGAAAACCTGCGTTCGATGGTATGGCAAGTGCTCAAGAACGACAGTTGGCGCAACCAGTTCGCCGAGCTGCACGGTGCGATCAAGGCGCTCGCCTCGGAGCGACAGCTCACGTTCGAGAAGCAGGAGATTGAATACGCCGTGAACGAGCTCATCTGGGAGCTACTCGCGGAACGGGTCCTGGCACCGACGGGCGACGACAAGCACTTCGATTTCCGCTTTCTCCAGGTGACGGAGTGCGGAAGGAAGTCCATCGACGGGGAACTGTGGGCACCGCCGAGCGACGACCCGGGGAAGTACGTCGAACGTCTCGCGGAGCAAGTGGGCGCGCCGCTTGACAGCATCGTGCGAATCTACGCCCGGGAGGCAATCCTCGCGTTCCTCTCCGGAAACTACTTCTCTTCGATGGTCATGCTCGGCATCGCCTCGGAGCGGTGCATCGAACTGCTGATCAAGGCGTACACGACCACTGGCGACGGAACAGGCCGCAAGCCTACGTTCACGAGCAAGATCAAGAGGATCCCACGCGGATCGCGTGAGCGGTCCGAAGCGCTCCGCGCCGAACTCGTCAAGCTGCCGTTGCCCAGTGAACTCGGTGAGCCGCTCGAGCTACAGCTTTCCGCGCTGTTCACCCTCATACGGTACAGCCGCGACGCGGAGGGTGAACCAACGGGGCGGGCCTTCGACCGTGACACGGCCCACGCCGGCCTCCTTGTGTTCCCCCAGCAGTGCAAGTGGGTCTACCAGCTCATGGGGTACTTCGAGACGCACGAGGTGTGAACGGCGGTCCCGGAGCACGCGTCCGAGCGGCGGAACGGGCGCCTGGTACGCCACGGCGATACCATCGCCCAGGATACCACGCGACGGGACGCGTGTCTGGATGGGTGCAGTTTTGGCGATTTTTGGGGGATGGGGCTTGACGGCCATTTGCGCGAGTGTTATAGTGTTATCTTGAGGTACGAGAGGACGAGGTAATTGTCCTGCCTGCGGGTCGTACGCGCTCTCCCGGCCGCGTGGAGGACGGCCCGGCAACGTCGGACCCGTGCCGCATTCCAGACCGTCGCGTGCAGGTGGACAGGTGATCGCGCAGGCGCAGATGAGCCCGGTGCGTTCTATGATGCGGTCGTCTTTTTTGGGAATGGGACTTGACGGCTATTTGCGCGAGTATTATGTTCGAGTGCGAGAGGACGAGGTGATTGTCCTGACACACCTGCCGGGGGCGAGAAATCGGAAACTGTGCAGTTGACAGTTCAGCTTGCCGCGTGTATATTCGCACTACGCTGCTTCGGAAGTCGGTCGGAAGGAGGAATTCAGGAGACGTGCATGGTACGAGACGCAAACGACCTGCCGCAGCCGTG
>Ga0315282_10017345_pt1 | contig 10406 bp, 9 predicted proteins | sample YL17G07_20_MG_FD_203693 | JGI IMG/M metagenome (GOLD analysis project Ga0315282, IMG submission 203693) | Sediment microbial communities from Yellowstone Lake, YNP, Wyoming, USA - YL17G07_20 | ecosystem: Environmental > Aquatic > Freshwater > Lake > Sediment | place: USA: Wyoming | collected... | reverse complement strand
TTCTTGCTTTTCCAAGGAACGCTCCACGTGGACACCGACATAAATGTTCATAATGGAATAATTAAACCTAAATCCTGTCTGGAGAAAAAAGCTTCTATAACCTCATTAAGTCAAGAATTAGGTGGAAAAATACGAGTAGACAGTGTTAAGGAAGCTGTGCTGCGCGGTATGGAAGAGAGGTTAGGTATCAAGTTTGAAAAACAAGGTTTAACAAAGGATGAACAAAAGCTGGTCGAAAAGTTGTATAGGGTTAAATACGGTTTCAGCGGATGGAACTTATATGGACATGAGCCCTTTTTAGTTGAAATGGGAAAGACAGCAATTGAAGTTTTTGTAGCTTATCCTCCAACTTCAGAGTGCCGCAAGCTTATTCAAATAGTCAATGAAGCCACTTCCGATCTGCAGGATGAAGTCAAGGTCATAGTTTGGATGAGGGAGAGGGGCATATATCAACATGGACCTTATCCGCAGATGTCTTCAGCTCTAATAGGCGCTCAAAAGGGTAGTGTAATTCCGGCTATAATAATAAACGGCGAATTAAAGTTCAGAAACATCCCTTCAAGAGAAAATCTGAGAAAAACCCTTTTGAATGCACTAAAGCTTGAAAGAAAAAGCCAATATCAAAGAGGCTGACCAAAGCGCATGGCACCACAGCATTGGAGATTACTCGATTACAGCTCTGCCGATCCGGCAATGAATTTAGCAATTGAAGAGGCTATTCTAAGATGTCGACTGGAACATTCCAGTCCAGAAACTCTCCGATTGTGGCAGAATCCCCCAACCGTTGTTATCGGATGCTTCCAAAACCCCGAGGTGGAAGTTGAAACTGCGGCGTGCAAAAAGTTAGGAGTGAATGTCCTAAGAAGAGTTTCTGGCGGTGGAGCCGTTTATCACGACTTCGGCAATCTAAACTATTCGATTATCATCAAAAAGTCGTCGTTGAACCCTCAAACAGGAGATGTTGAAAAGTCTTATGACGTTTTCTGTAGCGGAATTATCGAAGGGCTAAAAACTCTTGGAGTTAAAGCCTACAGCCAAAAGGGAAACATAATGATTGACGAAAAGAAAATCTCAGGAAGTGCTCAGCACCGACTTTATGATGCTATACTCCATCATGGCACGCTTATGGTTAACGTCAACTGGGGTGTGCTTGGCTGCACTCTAGGAATCCCTGCGCCGGAAAAGCTCTTGCTAAACCTTTGTGATGTTTTTCCAGATGTTTCATTGCATAAAGTTAAAGAAATTGTCATTAAGGGTTTTGAAAGGACATTTGCTGTGAAGTTCAAGAAAGGAATGCTGACTTCCATGGAAAAGCAAGCTGCAAAAGCTCTTTATGAAATAAAATATAGCAAGAGGTATTGGAACATAAGAAAGAAGTCTGTTCCATTACGAACTCGCTACTTCTTAAAACATTCGGCCGACCTTTGATTACCAAAACTCTCGAAAGCCCATAATACTGGCAACTTACAGCGGCAGAAAGATAAGCTTCCATCAAACCGCTTCCCACTTCGCCGTCAACCAAAGGATGCTGTTTACGCAGGTCCACATTACGCGGTTTGTTTTCAATTTGCCTTGTCTGGTGTCATGTGGTGTTTATGTCTACTATTGTTGTCAATATTCTTATGACCTCCTTTTGTCACGTAATCCTTTGGCGTAGAGTGCGTAAACGCTGCATTGAATGCGACCAGCAAGATGTTCACCGCAGGTTTATCCGACACACCATCCAAAACGCTTAATTGTAGACGGATAAACATTCTCTTTCAGCAACAAGTCTCTTAGGCACACAGGATCAGTCTCCAAATAGTCGCCAGTGCAGGCATAAGCTCTCGCCCTGCATCCTCCACATGTTTCTCTGTATTCGCACGCTCCACAATTGCCTTTCAAGTTTCTTTCTCTAAGTTCATTCAAAACTCTTGAGTTGTACCAAATATCGCTGAGGCTTTGCTCTCGGACATTTCCAACTTTTATTGGCAAGAAAGTGCAAGGGTACACATCTCCATTAGGGCGCAAGCTAAAGTACAAGACGCCCGCATGACAACCTATGGGGGAGTGAATCCAGAATTGTTTCAAGAGCAAATCCTTGGGTTTTGTACCTTTCAGCCTGTGCATTTCCGAAACAAGTTCAGGGTAAAGAGGCTGGCCTCCGGACATCGTGAAAACCATCTCCTTATCTTCCTGCATTTGCTGAAGATACCGTATCAGGGTTACTCGCTGCTCTTGACTCATGGCTAAGTCCATAACTTCTGCCCCTCTTCCAACAGGAACTAGGTCGTAGACAGCGACTTGATCCACCCCCAAATTGGATATAAACTCTATTCGGTGAGGAATCTCGTCAAAATCGTTTTTCAAAGCCATGGTTGTAATCACAACTTTCAGGTCAATATCGAGACATGCCCTGACTGCTTTCACGACTTTTTCAAAGGTGCCTGGCACATTTCTTAGTCTATCGTGGCACTCGGCTACGGCTGAGTCGAGCGGTATGCCAACAGCTAGCATACCTGCCTCCTTGAGCTCCCATGCTACTTTGTGGTTAAGGAACACGCCGTTTGTGAGCATAGCAGGTAACACGCCTAGGTCAACGCAATATTCCGTTAGTGCTAACACGTGTTCTTTTCTGAGAAGTGGTTCTCCACCACTGAAGAGCAAGACCTCGGTTCCGAGTTCTACCATTTCACTTATTGCCTGCTTTGCCTCGTTCAACGTGAGTTCATTGGTCATGGCTTCTTGGGCCGATACATGGCAATGTAAACATCGTAGGTTGCATGCTTTGGTGACAGCGTAAGATACAATTTGGGGAGTATTCGGTTTTCCCTTTAATCCTGCACTCAAGAGTTTCTGACGAAGCAGCAATTCGATGAGTTTAAACCCGATACCCAACAGCCAAGACTCCGTTGTGTATTTTTAACTAAAAAATGCTGCTTCGTTTTCCTTGTGCAAGTCTATTGAACCACGCCCTTAGGATTTTGACCGGATCATCCAAACTTGAATTGCCCGCCTTAGCAACCATGCTACAGCGAAAACCACAGCCACAACTATTACCGCGACTAGTATGTTAGGTCCGATGTCGATTTGCGCTGAAAGAGTCTGTGCTTCTGGAAGAAGATTGCTTATTTGAACTTCGTCTATTATGACCTGCGAGTCATGCCCAAAATAAACCTCGGTTCCATTTATTATGGAACCTGTGGGATTTAGGACACCATAAATAGCTTTAACATCTTTTTCGTACTCATTCACGTACAGGTGCATACCTGTGGCTGGGTCGCGGGTGAAGGCAACGTGGATCCATTCGTTTAGGGGAACTACAGTTTCCGTTGTAACTATTTCGTTGAAGCCTCCTGTGTCAGTGAATACGTAGCCGCTGAGAGCGCCTCTTGGCACTGCGTAGCCATTTTCTGGTATGCCTGCTTTCACGGCAATACCGTAGACTCTGGTAACGTTCTCCCAGCTGGCGTCGTAGCGTGTGCATTTGGTCACGATGTTGCCGTAAGTTACGTTTTTGAAGCCATGCAGGTTTATCCAAGCTTCAATCTTAATCTCTTTTGGAATGTCTAAGCTGGTGGAAATGGGTATGTATATCGGTTGGGGAGAAGGGGGAAAACCTACCAAGAACCGAATTGGCACGTATACACCGTTGTTGCCATCGAAGCTCAAAGCTTTGTCAAATTTGCCCTCGACAAGCGCAGGAGCATCAGGTGCGTGTACCAAGATTCCTGGGTTTTGGCCAGTGGCGTCAGGAGTAATTTCCCTATGGCCATCGGGCAATACTTCGTTTAGATGCCACAAACCTGCAGTGGAAGGATTGACTGAGCCCTGTGCGTTCACGGATGTAACAAAAACCGTACCTATCATGCCCGCTAGAAGGAGACTAAGGATTAATCCATTTGCTTTGTTACTTTTCAGTTCCTTCATTCTGCTTCATCTTCCTCAATACGGGTGCTATAAATCAACTTTTAAATATTGCTATATACTGCTAATTTTTGAGATGCCTGTCATTACAGCCACTCCGCTAAATTATTTTGAAAAAAATTCGCACCGAAGTCAAAGCTAAAGCAATAGTGAACAGTTTAAAGCTCAACTTCATATATTCATCACCGTTCAAACATGATTAAACACGAAATATTTAGCTCTCCCTGAAGAACAGTGTGTTCTTTCACAAGAACACCCAGACAAGCTTAGCAATCGTGCGCTTAAAATTTAGGCATTTTAACCGGCGGTTTTGTTTTGGAACCAGCTTAAGTTGCCGAAATCAAACGATGGCTAACAAGAAAAGCAATTTAGTGAGGATTAACAGAATCTCATTTTTTATATTCTCACGAGCCTATTTTATGCCATCTTTGAGAATTGAACTAAACGTTTTACTCACTGCGCCGCCTAGTTTCTCCGCCTTAATCATCAGAATACAGCAGATTTCGCCTTCTTTCTCGAGGGTAACGAGGACTATCTTATCGTTTGGCTTGAAATCTGCCTTTTCCCGCAGATCCTTCGGAAGGACCATCTGACCTTTTGAATCTAAGGTAATTACTGCAGCAACCCTTAAGCCCTCACCATAACTGTTCAACTGGTTCGCCGTCTGAAATGACGGCCTTTTGCCCACTTAAATATTCTGTTTCTTCTGTATTGGCATGTCTTACGTTCGGGTTGTATACTCTTAAAGCCGATTTTTGATGTTTGGTTAACTCCAGTTTTTACAACATATTTTAATATGTGATTACATTAAGGGTGCCTAGGAACGGTATTTCAAATGGTCTTGAAAGATAAAGAGATAAAACAAATCGTAAAGAAGGCTTATGCCCAAGTAGCCTCGAAAAATAATTCTGGCTGTTGTTGCAGCTGTGGTTGTGGTACTCCAGACGATCAGGACACAATTCAAATATCAAAAAGCATTGGCTACTCTGATGAGGAAATAGATGCAATTCCTGAAGCTAATCTTGGCTTGGGTTGCGGCAACCCCACCGCACTGGGAAACATAAAAGAAGGCGACTTAGTGCTTGACCTAGGCAGTGGTGCAGGATTTGACTGCTTTTTAGCCGCAAAGAAAGTAGGTTCCTCGGGTCGAGTCATTGGAGTTGACATGACAGAAGAGATGGTTAACAAAGCTAAATCGCTAGCCGCAAAGTATGAGTACAACAATGTTGAGTTCAGGCTGGGCGACATCGAGAATCTGCCCGTTGAAAACGAGTCAGTTGACGTAGTAATCAGCAACTGCGTGATAAATCTCGCTCCAGATAAATTCCGAGTCTTCAACGAGGCGTATCGGGTTTTAAGAAGCGGCGGCAAAATGTATGTGTCCGACATTGTTCTTCTAAAAGAACTAAGTGGCAAACAAAAAAATGACAGCGAACTGCTTTCTGGTTGTGTGGCAGGCGCACTACTGAAAGAAGATTACGTGCGGAAAATAGAAAGTGCGGGCTTCGAGGTCAAGATTCTCGCGGAAGACAAAGAGATAAGCGAAAGGCAATACCAAGGAATCACACTTGAAAGCCTTAAGATTGCGGCAACAAAAATTTAAAAAAGTAAATTATTATTGGTGCTACTCATTCCTTTTTCGGTTAGCTCCATGCCGCAAGAATGCTCTAGCTACTAGCGGAACTATTAGCCCAGCCAGAACTCGCGGTAGAAAAGCCGTAACAGACCCTCCTAGTGTTGCGGGTCCCAGAATAGACGAAAAATTACTAGTGAAAACCACAATGAAAGATCCCACAATTCCAGCAGTAACTCCAGCGATGAGCATTCTCTTGTAACTATCTGAACGCTTGTTTAACGCTCCAGCAACATATCCTATCAACATGGCACTGACCAAGTTTCCTAACAAGCTTATGTCGCTGCTTCCTTGAGAAGCGTAGACTTGATCTGCAAAATACAGCGCGTAAAGACTGCCCATGAGGAATCCTGATGCTCCACCTGCCCACTGGTTCCACACTAACCCAATTAGCATGGGCACTCCGACAACGACAATGGCTTCCAACAAAATGTATTTGAGCCCTATGGCGGCAGCAGAAGATGACATTGAGATGCCAATTATTAGAAAAGCCACAATTGTTGGAACAACCACTCCGAATAATACATTATATAAATTTCCTTTTTTCAATCCAAGGACCATAACTAATTCATCTTTTGCTGTGGCTTATGGTCTATGATTATATTAAAGTTTGGGTCATCAGCCTCTTTTCTTAAACACTTAGAGCCCCATCCATCCCCTCGAGAGGTTACTAGAGAGGCACAGCACACGCAGAGACAAATTTAAATTGCGCATGCTTCTATTTGTGCTGTTTGAGCCAGCCGAAAATGTCTGATGTTAAGGTTACCGAAAAAGGACAGAAAATCTTTGCCGTTTGGCACGGGGTCCCGCGAGAAGAGATTAAATGGCAGCCTACGGTTGAGAAGGAGCTTTGCATAGGGTGCGGGTTGTGCGTTCTTGGTTGCGCAGCCAATGTTTACGCGTTCGGTTTCAATGAAAACAAACCAGTAGTCGTCGCACCTTTGAATTGCAAAGTAGGCTGTGTAACTTGCGCCAACACTTGTCCAGTGCATGCAATAGGCTTTCCTTCGCTTTCATACCTGCACAAGATTATAAAGAAAAGGAAGGCCCTTGCCATCAGCAGAGACGAAATCAAGAAAAGTGCCGACAGAGTAAGATACATCTACAAGGACATAGAGTGAATTTTAGAAAGCAGAATGCCTTTGTGTAAAACACTAAACTCCGAAAAGTCGGTAGTTTCTTGCAAAATTTCATTGAAGTCATTATCAGCAAAATTTTCCATTTACAACCTTAGACTAAGGTGGATAGGTTTTTCCAATGTTTTTCTTTGACTTCACTACAATCAGCGCAGAGGGCCATCCGAGTCTTGAGTAGGTATCCATAGCCTTCTGTAGGACGCGCTCTTCTATCATTAGCTTTCCCTGAGCTGGATCGTTGACGTGAAATCTCTTGTCTTCATATGCCGTTACGACAACCCAGTGTGGCAAATGTGTTAGATCTCGTACTCCTATAGCCGCAGCAGTGTAGTAAAAATCTACTAGCGCAATTATAGGGCTATGATCAGTCAATGTTTTTTTAATATCAGAGATCGTAGGCTTTTTATCAAGAATAGCTGATGCGACGCGACTTTTTAGGATCTCGTTGTAGGCTTGGAAGAAATCGAGGAAAAGCTTTCTCTCTATAGGTTCAACCAGGCAACATTCATGTAACGTGATGTTTTCACTGATACTCTCCTGCTTCATCACCAGCTTTGTTTCAAAACCTTTTTTGATAAAGAATTCTGCAATCCGATAAGGCGACGAGAATTTGAACGGCAAGGCAACTATCTCCGTCCAGATCAAGAACTCGTTTCGCTTGGATAGCTGCACGTTACTATCGAGGTATCTCCAGACCATGAGCGTTGCGCATGCGCCGCACGTAAAATCCGTAGTCTGCATAAAGAGCGGTACTCTGTCTTTCATTTGTCCTTCTCCAGCAAGCGACTGGCGCCCAATTGGGGAAGTGGCTTAAGGCATGCGCTTAAGTTGTTCATGTCTTTTGGAAACGGTTGAATGTAGTTTCTGTCGCAGAGATTCTCCAGTTAGGTTTTGTTTTTGCAGGTTTTTTATTTCTTTAGCCAATTCTTTGTCCTCAAGTGTTTGAGTAAACCATTTTTCAAAGTCTTCTCGGTTTAGGTGAAATTCAATGGATTTTATGTCTACTTCCTTGATTTTTCTCACAAAATCGCCCAAGGAGATTGCATATTCACCAGTGTAATCTCCTAACGAAGGGAAGAAGTAAAAGGCTTCATTTTTTGTGAGTTCTCTGAGGATTCGAGAAACATTAAGAGACTCAACCTTTTTGGCTGACGCAATTTTCCCTTCACTTGGTTTTTTCAAGGCATTACCCTCAAAAAGATTCTTCGTAGCAACATATTTAAATCTTTCAATATCAATAACTAGTTATGGCGTAAAACTAAAAGAAAGGATCGCTTTCATCCCTGCACAGGTCACTCTGGTTGCCTTCATTCATAATGTTCACAGTGGAATAAAACGTATCCAAAGATTTAAATTTATTGTTATGTCATTTGAGAAATGAAGGAGCGAATTCTCCAATGGCACACAGAGAAACTAACGAAGGCATACAAGAGCTTAACGTGACACATGAGGGATTAACCTCGCAAGAAGCTCAGGAAAGACTGAAAAAATACGGTTACAACGAGCTAATTGCTAAGAAGCGCAGATCAGCACTTAGCATGTTTCTTGGCGAATTTAAGGACATCTTCATTCTTCTCTTGATTGCAGCCACCATTTTCTCCGCCATCATCGGATACTACGATGTGCTCACTGGAGAAGCTGAAGGAGTTATGGAAGCCATGGCTGACGCGATAATCATAGGCGCAATCGTCATCTTAGTAGCCATAACAGGCTTCGTCCAAGAATACCGAGCTGAAAAGGCAATAGAAGCCATGAAAAAACTCACCGCGCCTAGAGCACGTGTCATTCGAGATGGAAAAGAAATTATTATACCAGCCAAAGAAATTGTGCCTGGAGACATTCTTGCTTTAGAATCAGGCGATCAGGTTCCAGCAGACGCGAGAATTATAGAAGCGATAGAACTTAAAACAAATGAAGCGATGTTAACTGGAGAATCGGCGCCTGTAAACAAAGATGTGGCGCCTGTGAAGAACGAGGCGCCGATTTCTGAACGTCGCAACACGTTGTTTACGGCGACACATGTTGTTTATGGACGAGGAAAAGCCGTTGTAACCACTACGGGTATGAATACGGAATTCGGCAAGATAGCCGAGATGGTTCAGACAACGCAGGAAGAAGAAACGCCTTTACAGAAGAAGCTGGACAAGTTCGCAGGCAAAATAGCTAAAGTTGTAGTGGGCGTTTGTGTTCTCATTTTTGCCCTTGAGGCATTTGATGTTGTTGTTCAGGGGTATCTCAACGTTGAAGGCTTTATTCAGGCTTTCATGTCTTCAATATCTCTCGCCATATCAGCGGTTCCAGAGGGATTGCCCGCCATAGTGACAGTGGCGTTAGCCCTTGGAGCGAGAGAATTCGCAAGACGAAACGCTCTTGTACGCAGGCTTTCCTCTGCTGAAGGCTTGGGCGCAGTCACGGTGATATGCTCAGACAAGACTGGAACTATAACGAAGGGCGAAATGACGGTACGCCAGATGTACGCTGACGGGAAGCTTTTGGAGGTTACAGGCGTAGGTTACGAGCCGAAAGGAGAGTTCAAACTGGGCGAAGATGCTGCGAAACCTGAAGGAGACGCAGAACTTCTCCTCAGGATAGGCACTTTGTGCAATAACGCGCAGCTGCGAAAGAAAGTTGCAGATAATTCTTGGGAAATCTTTGGCGACCCAACAGAAGGCGCTTTGATTGTAGCCGCTGAAAAGGCTACACTTGGAAAAGAAGAGTTGGAAGAGGTTTATCCGCGTGTCCGTGAGATACCGTTTACTTCAGAAAGAAAGCGCATGACCACAGTGCATAAAACTCCGCAGAATGAAGTGGTTGCTTATGTAAAGGGCGCTCCGGAAACAATTCTGGAAAGAAGCACGCATATACTTGAAAACGGGAAAGAAGCAAAGCTGACACAAGCAAAAATCGCCAAAGTTTTGCAGGCGAACGAACAGTTGGCGAGTAATGCTCTGCGTGTTCTCGCGATGGCGTATAAGCGGTTGCCCTCAACTGTGGAGAAATATGAAGATGAGGAAATTGAAAAAGACTTGGTCTTTGTAGGTTTGCAGGGGATGATTGATCCGCCGCGGGAAGAAGCCATCAAAGCTAACAAGACCTGCCAGAAAGCTGGAATACGGACTGTGATGATAACGGGTGACCACAGGCTAACCGCGTTGGCAGTAGCTAAAGAAGTTGGGATTTTCAGAGAGGGCGACTTGGTGTTAACTGGAATTGAACTGGACAAACTCGGTGACACGGAGTTTGAGCAGGAAGTCGAAAAAGTCAGCGTGTACGCAAGAGTGTCGCCTGAACACAAACTGAAAATTGTTAATGCTTGGAAGAAGAAAGGACACATTGTAGCCATGACAGGCGATGGCGTCAACGATGCACCAGCAGTAAAGGCGGCTGATGTAGGCGTTTCAATGGGCATAACAGGAACAGATGTCACTAAAGAAGCGTCAGACGTGATTCTCAATGATGACAACTTTGCCACAATAGTGAAAGCCGTGGAACAGGGAAGAGTCATTTATGATAACGTTCGCAAGTATGCACGTTTCTTGATATCCTGCAACTTTGACGAACTATTGGTCATAGGTACATTCGCTATCCTTGGAGGACTTTTTAGTCCTGAACTCTTTCCGTTGCCACTGTTGCCAGCCATGATCCTGTGGATCAATCTGGTCACAGATGGAGCCCCAGCGGTTGCGCTTGCAACAGACCCACCTGACGTGGACGTTATGGATAGACCGCCT
>Ga0315282_10017344_pt1 | contig 10406 bp, 9 predicted proteins | sample YL17G07_20_MG_FD_203693 | JGI IMG/M metagenome (GOLD analysis project Ga0315282, IMG submission 203693) | Sediment microbial communities from Yellowstone Lake, YNP, Wyoming, USA - YL17G07_20 | ecosystem: Environmental > Aquatic > Freshwater > Lake > Sediment | place: USA: Wyoming | collected... | reverse complement strand
GTGAATCTCTTCGATAGTGAGGCGATTCTGCGTCAGCGTGCCCAAGATCAGTCGACAGCTTTCTGCACCAAGATCGCAAGCGACGTAGTGATGTTGACTCAAGAAGTTGAGTCACTTCGACGCTACTCTCAGCGAATCTTCAAATAACTTCTTCCTTGGCATCATTTTACTCGGTTCCACTGTTCTAAGCCGCTTGAGTCTTCTAATCCCACCTGACTGGAACTTGTCTTATATGTCAAGGCTCAATGGACTTGGAGATCGCCATGCCAAAGAAAGAGCTAGTGTCCTGTAACTAACAGACGTAGGATTATGATTTGAACCACTTACGCGTGCCCATGCCTGAAATCTGGTATGAAGAGAGATCTTCGCGCCCAGCTGAACATGAATCATAACTATAGGGATTTGTGATACGGGACACTAGCTCTCAAGCAAGAAATCGTAAGGGCAATGTCACTCCTCTATCAGAAGGGCCTGATCACTCCGATGGGAGGAAACGCGAGTGGGAGGCTACACGATTCTAATCACTTCTGGATTACGCCAAGCGGGCTGCTCAAGTGCGACCTCAGGGTCCGAGACCTTGTGAAGGTGGCACTAAGGGGAAAGATATCCTCAGGCGAGCTGAAGCCCTCAACCGAGACGCCACTTCACTCGAGAATTTATCAAAGCAGAGAAGATGTCTACGCCGTTATTCACGCCCACAGCCCGGTAACCCTTGGGGCTACACTTGCAGGCATTGAAATCAAGCCGGTCACTCCAGAATCGGTCCTGTTCGTTGGCGAAGTTCCGATTGTCGAATTCGAGACCCCTGGAAGTGAAGATCTGGCCGACAGAGTCGTGAAGACGCTCAAGTCTCACCAAGTCGCCGTGATGCAGAATCACGGTGTCGTCACCGTGGGAAGAAACATGGTAGAAGCGCTGAATCGACTTGAGATCGTTGAGCTGACAGCCCGTATCATGACGGTCGCCCACATTTGGGGTGGGACTCCGACTCTCTCAGCAAGTCAACTAGAGAAACTGAAACATCTAACAATTCCGTGAATGCCTATATGCCCTAAACTCACTCGTCAGACAGGCGTGTGACACATGGCCAAAGCGGGTACCTTGCCTGGAAAAGACAAAATGGTCGAAATGTACAGAAAGATGCTTGAGATCAGGCATTTCGAAGAGAAAGTATACTATTTGTTCGTTCAAGGGATCCTGCCCGGAACGGTTCACTTGTACACAGGTCAAGAAGCTGTTGCCGTCGGGGTATGCTCGAATCTTCGGAAAGACGACTTCATAACGAGCACACACCGGCCACACGGACACTTCATCGCAAAGGGCGGAACACTGAAAAAGTTGATGGCTGAACTGTATGGTAAGAAGACAGGTTGTTCGAAGGGCAAAGGAGGATCCATGCACCTATGCGACTTTGAAGTCGGGATGCCACCTTCAATCGCAATCGTGGCGGCGTCAGTCCCCGTGGCCTCAGGCATGGGCCTTGCTTTCAAGATGAAACGGACAGATCAGGTGGTCGCGTGCTTCTTCGGAGATGGCGCTACTAACGAAGGAGCTTGGCATGAGGGTCTCAACGTAGCGGCGATTTGGAAACTTCCTGTGATATTCGTTTGCGAAAACAACGTATATGCCGCGTCAACTCGAACATCAACGATGATGTCCGTCAAGAATGTTGCTGATAGAGCGAGCGCGTACGGTATTCCGGGGATCATAGTCGACGGAAACGATGTTCTTGCTGTGTACAATGCCTTGCACGAAGCTGTCGCGAGAGCCAGAAACGGACTTGGCCCGGCCTTAATCGAATGCCTCACCTACAGACACAGCGGACATTCGAGAGGTGACCCGGCTCCTTACAGACCCAAACAGGAGGTCGAAGACTGGCTCAAGAAGGATCCTATTGTCAGATTCAGGAAGAAGCTGCTCGAACTGAATATTCTGACGGAGGATGAGGCTGAACAAGTCGAGAAAAGGGTCCTCAGCGAAGTAGATGAGGCCGTGAGTTTTGCTGAGAAGAGTCCCTCGCCGAATCCTGAGGAAGCGTTACAGGACGTATTTGCTTGAGGAGACCACTGTCGTGAAGAAACTGACGATAGCTGAGGCGCTCCGAGAGGCCTTGAGGGAGGAGATGCTGAGAGACCCACACGTGTTCCTAATTGGCGAGGATATTGGAATCAAGGACGGATGGGGTGGGCCCTTCGGTGTGACCAAAGGCCTTGCCGAAGAATTTGGACCCGAAAGGGTTCGGGACACACCTGTGTCAGAGACCGCCATAGTAGGAATGGCAGTTGGAGCAGCCCTAATAGGAATGAGGCCGGTGGCCGAAGTCCAGTATGGTGACTTCATTTTCTGTGCCATGGATCAAGTCGTCAATGAAGCGGCTAAGATGAGATACATGAGTGGAGGGCAGGTGAAGGTGCCGATTATTGTGCGAGTTCCGACCGGCGCAACCAAACGCGGAGCACAACACAGCCAAAGTCCGGACGCGTTTTTTACTCATGTTCCAGGATTGAAGGTCGCTGCGCCGTGCACTCCGTATGATGCGAAGGGCTTACTCAAGACCGCAATAAGGGATGACAACCCAGTCATATTCCTTGAACACAAACTTCTCTATGGCATTAGTCGTCCAGGTTACAAGCCCGAGCCGGGAGCTCCGCCGCAAGTCTCAGGTGACATTCCTGAAGAAGAATACCTGATACCGTTTGGCGAGGCTGATGTGAAGCGAGAAGGAAGAGACGTTACCGTAGTCGCCAAGCTACTAATGGTTCATAGAGCTCTGTCTGTCGCGGCGAAGCTTGCCCAAGAGGGAGTAAGCGTGGAAGTAATTGACCCACGCACGCTCGTCCCGTTCGACAAAGAAAAAGTCATAGAATCCGTCAAGAAGACTGGGAGACTCGTCATAGTGGAAGAAGACAACAAGACAGGCGGGTGGGGAGCAGAAGTTGCAGCCCTTGTCGCTGAGGAGGCCCTTGACTACTTGGACACGCCCATCAGAAGAGTCTCGGCGTTTGACACTCCTATCCCATTCGCCCCGCATATGGAAGATTTCGTAATACCAAGTGAAGACCGAATAGCAGAGGTCGTGAGGCACACGGTCTCGGCTAGCTAGCGACCTGGCATTCTCGATTTGATAGGCGGAAGAAGTCAAGTTCTGATCTTCCTGATGGGATGTATATGGCAGTCAAGGTTGTGATGCCTCAATTCGACGAGACAATGCAAAGTGGAAAGATAGTCGCGTGGATGAAGAAGGAGGGCGAGAAGGTAAACAAAGGCGAGCCAATAGCCCAGGTCGAAACTCAGAAACTCACCGTGGAGATTGAAGCTCCTGACAACGGAATACTGGCCAAGATCCTCGCGAAGGAAGGCGATGATATTCCAATTTTACAAACGATCGCAATAATCGCTCTGCCGGGAGAGTCAATCGAGCTTGGCTCACCTTCCAGAGAAATCGAGTTGACTCAAGCAGAGAGGAAAATCGAGAAGCCAGAAGAAGCGCGGACGGACATGCCTGAAGAGCCCGAAATGGCCAATGCAAGAGTGCCAATTTCCCCTCTCGCTAGAAGACTCGCTCGCGAGCACGGGATCGATCTGGCTAAGATCAAGGGCTCAGGTCCGGGCGGAAGGATAAGTAGAGAAGACGTGATGCGAGAGATTGAAGAAAGCAAGACGACGGCAGCTCCAGGGCTGCACTATTCGAAAGTAATGCCGATTTCTAAAATCAGAAAGACAATAGCCGAACGGATGTCGTACAGCGCAAGAAACGCTCCCCAAGTCACTGTAACCGTCGAAGCAGACTTATCCGAAATCGTAAGGCTCAGAGAGAGGATTCTCTCCGAAATTGAAGCAGAAACAGGGATTCGCTTGTCCTATACGGACCTCTTGGTCAAGGCCGCAGCTGTCGCACTACGACAAGAACCTATGCTCAACTCAAGGCTCGACGGCGATGTAATCAGATTGATTGAGGAGATCAACATCGGAGTCGCAGTTGAAGTCCCGGAGGGATTGATCGTCCCAGTAGTACGCGACGCAGACAAGAAGACTTTAGCTCAAATTGCAAGATCTACAAAACAACTTATCGACGGAGCCAGAGATGGCAAGCTCTCATCAAGTGAGCTGACAGGAGGCACCTTCACGATTACAAATCTTGGCCCATTTGGCGTTGACGTGTTCACACCACTCATCAATCCTCCTGAGACAGCCATACTTGGAGTTGGCAAGATTGCTGACAAGCCAATGGCATCTGACGGCAAAGTCGAGATCAGACCGATGATGTATCTTAGCCTGTCATTTGATCACAGGGTGATCGACGGAGCTCTCGCGGCACGATTCCTCCAAAGAATAAAGCAAATTCTAGAGCATCCGTCGTCTGTACTCGTTTAGATCGGAGGCTTGGCAGGTCCGGCTCAAGTTCCACAAATATGCCAGTGCCATTGTCCAGAATGTCGCGAATCCGCTAACTTTGCAGATTCATCATGTCTCAGGCTGGAGATTCAATACCCTAGACAGCCATAACCCAGATCGTCATTCGATGCCATGCATTACCTTTAGCATGTAGTCTCTGCCCATCTTGATTTCCTTCTCAGCATCCTCGTAGGACCAGACATCCATGCTTAGATATCCTTTGTACCCGACTTGCTTCAACTGTTTGAGGAATCCTGTGAAGTCACGTATGGTTGCTGGAGGCAGGTCTCTGTCCCAGTCGCCGTAGGTATCATCGACATGGACGTGAAAGAGCTTCTCACCCAACATGTCAACGATTGTTGGCAGGTTTTCTTTGGCGACAATCGAATGGCCTGTGTCGAGGAGCGCACCCACGTATTCGGAGTTGACCGCTTCGATCAATCGAAGTGTGCTGTCAGTGTTTCCGAGTATACATTCCGGCTTGTGCTCTACAGCCAGTTTGATCTTGTTCCCTTCGGCAATTCTGGTGCAACGGAAAACGTCTCAACCAGTAGATCCCAGGTCTTCCGATATGGTATTTTCAGAGGAATCGTCTGAGCCTGGCCATAGCCCAACGAGTTCACAGTTCCATTCTTCTGCCGCTTCTATTGCCTTGCCAACGCGTCTAACCATCTCGTCCCGAACGGCACCGTCGGGATTCGTATAAACTGGGCCGTTCCAGATGTACACGTTATCGTTGCAGCCGATGCCTGATACCTCTATCCCGAGGCTATCGACCTCTTCCTTGATCTTCTTGCGTCGCGTTGCATCGAAAGTATCTATATCCCATACAATCACTTCGACACCGTCGAAACCCATATCAGCAATTTCGTGTCGCGTCTTCGAGCGTCATCTTGACGCCTCGAGCTTGTATCGGTCCGAATCCTGCGCGAGCCGCTTCAAACGCCCATGAGATGATGCCGAGTTTCCACAACGAGAACCCTCTCACGAATGCGAGGAATTGTGTCGCTATTATTATAAGATGATTCGTGTCTGCGCGGATTGAGCAGCTGACTCACAATAGTTCGGGCGATCCTAGAGGTGCAGATCGCCGACCAAAGTTGGGGCAACGTCCTTGATGATGGGTTTCATCCCTACGAGCGTTTCTTCTGCAGCTTTCAATGCCCGCTTGATATCAGTGTCCGTCATGGGTGCCGAGCAGAATGATGAGTGACCTTTGCCGAGGTTGATTCCCTTGTTTAGCATGGAAAGCTCGAAGCATCGGTATAGGAGCTTGTTCGCTCCTCTGGCAGCATTTATGTTGACAATCGGTTCATCGGTGAAGTGCAAGTGAAATATCGAAGCCACGCCTGTGACTTGCGCCTTGATCTTCTGATCCGAGCAGGTTCTCTGAAGGCCTTCTCTGAGGTCTGTGCCGATCTTCTCTAGATGCTCATAGGTGGTCGAGTGAATCTCGTTAAGTGTAGCTAGGCCTGCAGCCATGCTGATCTTGAAATCGTTATATGTTCCAGGGTGGGGAGCCAGCGGCTTGGCAACGTCTAGAGAACTCGACTTCTGTACACTCCAGATTCTCATTGTTTCTTCAGATGAAGCGAAAGCGGCGAGGGGGAATCCTCCTCCCATGACCTTACCGAGGATTGACATGTCGGCTGTGACGCCAAACCTTTCTTGAGCTCCTCCAGGGGCTATCCTGAAGCCATCAATTATCTCGTCGAAGATCAGTGGTATGTCATTCTCTTCAGTTATCTCCCGTATAGCCTTGTAGAACTCCGGTTTGCCGGGTTCATGACCCATATTGCCGATCGTAGGCTCGACGATCACAGTCGCCAGCTCGTCCCTGTGCGTCTTAACCAGCTTCTCAACGCCCTCAGCATCGTTGAAAGGTATCAGAATGATCTTGCTGAGAAGGTCTTTGGGGATACCTTCTGAGAAGAAAAGCGAGTCTGATGCTCCATGAAAGGAGCCGTCGAACATTGCGATCTTGTCCTTGCCTGTCAGAGCTCGGTAGGTTCGAATCGCTTTCATGCAAGCTTCGGCGCCAGTTGGACAGAAGAGGAGTCTCTCCGCGGTCGGGAATACTTCTTTGATCTTTTCAGCAAGTCTGATCTCAATCTCGCTTGGCGCTCCGAGCCAAAAGTTCTCTAATTGTTCTTGGACAGCCTTCAGAACCTTTGGGTGACTATGGCCCAAGATCAATGGCCCATAGTTGTTGATGTAATCAGTGTATTCATTTCCGTCTACGTCCCATATCCTGCAACCTTGACCTCGCCTCATGAAGGTCGGATAGGGGTTATGCTGGAACGGCCCTCTTGTGTATCCACCCGGAAAAACGCTACAAGAGCGATCGTACAACTTCTTGGAAGTTGGAGTGCGCTTCAGATACTCTTCAACCACAGACACGTGCTTTGGCCTCTTGATTACTCGTTTAACGAAGTCTTTCGAGAGCACCCCCGCTCCTAATAAGCATGCGATGTCAGAGGCTACGGAAGAATTCATCTATCGTAAAGATGCGATAGTCCAATCGGCTGAGCCTAACAAAGAATGCCGACCGGAGAACGATGGAATCCATATCACCGGGCGTACGCTTCTTCTTCGTGCAAGTTATCGAAGCCGGCTCCGAGGCCGATTTTTTCGCTCAAAATCGATCGTGTCATCGAACAGTCTCCTTTGGAGATAGGAAGGCTTTTAGCCATTCATTTGAGGTCCGGCCGCGAGATCTAACATGACCAAGGCGCAGTTTGGAGTCTGTCTTCCGGTCTACGCGGGCGCCAGTGCTTTCGATTACAATGTGGACTTCGGGGTCATAAAATCAACGATCTCAGACTGCGAAGAGCTAGGTTTCAACTCACTTTGGGTTCCCGACCACTTAACCCTTGGGCGTGATGGGTACAATCTAGAATGCTGGACAGTGCTCTCCGCCGCAAGTCAACTCTGCGAATCAATGCGCCTAGGGACTTTGGTCTTATGCGCTGCGCATAGATCGCCAGCTCTGTTGGCGAAGATGGCTGCCACCTTGGATGTTCTTTCGAACGGCCGAATGGAACTTGGACTTGGCGCGGGGTGGCGAGCTTCTGAACAGATCAGCTATGGGCTGCCTTGGGAGCCATCAGCCAAAGCTCGAGTTCAGCGACTCATCGAAACTGTGGAAATTGTGAAAGGGATGTGGTCGAATGAGAGTTTTACGTATTCGGGAAGATACTACAACGTCAAGGATGCAGTCTGCGCGCCGAAGCCACTACAGAAGCCGTACCCAAGGATTTGGCTCGCAGGCAAGGGCGAGAAACTAGTGCTGAAGACAGTCGCGAAGTATGCAGACGGGTGGAATGTGGATGAGATTTCGCCGGAAGAGTTTGCGAGAAAACTCGCAGTTCTTCATGCACACTGTCGATCGCTTGGGACGGATTATGATCGCATCGTGAAATCGCTTGAGAACTTCGTATTGATCAGCGATAAGGCAGAAGATCTGGAAAGGGTGGTTAGTTGGTCGAACTGGGCCGCAGACGCCCAGGCAGAATACGGGGAAAGCAAGCCTGTGGTCGGTCATTTAGAGGACATGGAGACAAAGTACATCTTGGGTACTGTCAGAGAGGTGACGGATAGAGTGGCAGACTACGTCAAGACTGGGGTTCAGCATTTCATGATGTATTTTCTTGACTATCCCTCCACGAAAAGCATCCGCTCTTTCGCCCGAGAAGTGATACCGTCTCTTTGATGACTTTGCTAAACCAATCTTAATTATTCAGTCATAGACAATCCCACGTCGCGGACAAAGTGAAGCCTTAGAATGAGAAAGGTTCACGTTCTGCCTTGCGGCCATGAGCAAGGTGACAAGAGTTTCCTAACACTTATGAAAGATGTCGGGACATCACTTGAGATACCTTATCACGCGTATCTGATCGAAGATTCCGACTGCAATATTATGGTGGATACGGGAGCGTCCATCCGCTGGAAGGAGCTTCACCCTAAGGCCGTGCAAGAGTCCTTCCCCATTTACATGGAAGAATGTGAACATCTGGACAGCATACTTGAGTCCATGGGCTTCTCACCCAAGGATGTGGATATCGTCATCAACACGCACATGCACTATGACCATTGTGGAAACAATGCGATGTTTCCCCAAGCGAGGTTTCTAGTAAGCGAAAACGAACTCGCTCACGCATTCGCTCCGGGTTGGTGGGAAGCGCCATCATACGTCCGTCCCGTATTCGACATCCCTGAGCTGAGATATGAGATTATGAGAGGAACTCTCGAAGTGGAACCGGGCATTAGAATCATTCCAACACCGGGTCACACAGAGGGTCATCAATCAGTCGTAGTTCAACTCAAGGAGACTGGAACACTAGTAATAGCAGGGGACGCGGCTTACGTACGTGAGAATCTCGATGATCCCATTCTTCCAGGCCTCTATGTGAACGCGAGGAAGTATGCCCAGTCTATGGCTAGACTAAAGTGTCTCACCATCATGCGCAAAGGTACAATGCTTCTATCCCATTCTCGCGAATACCTGTCGCCACATGGTTGGAAGCAACTGAAAGGCAGCGTACAAACGTTCGAGTGAGGACTCTGCATTTGTTATTGTTTTTCTAAGAGTTTCTTCTGAGCTTCCTTGGCTTCCTGATATATGGCAGTCTCGACATCCTTTGAGAGGGGTTTAGGCCAGTGTTCCGTCAGAATCTTCCTGACCTTCTCTTTTGCTCTCTCTCTAATGTCTTTGCCACCCGCCCTCTCCCAGCCTTCCCAAGTATTCCTATCAGTAAGATCAGGAATCCACAACTCTGTTCTCATATGCCTTCGCGTATGCTCTTGCGATAGGAAATGAGCACCGAGCGGCCCAACATTCCTGATAACATCCAAGGCCAATGTCTCGTCCGTAACTTCGATTCCTCGGAGAATTCGATATACCATCTGGAGGATCTCGTTATCGATGGCGACCTGCTCGTAGCTGCAGAGTCTCTCCGTTTCGAGCGCTCCAGTAGAGTCCACGTAAAGGTTAGTTCCTCCAAGAGCGCTCATAAGGAAGTTGGACGCTCTTTCGTATCCAGCTTGTTGATCAGGTATCTTCGAGTCGAGCCCCACTCCAGTCATACAGGGCAGCCCGTAATGATGTGCAATCTGCGCTGAGGCTACAGCTATCAGCCCAGCTTCTGGCGCAGCCCCGGAGAAATTGCCTGTCCTCATGTCCATTCCTCCAGAGGGAGCTCCGTAGATGCAAGGCGCTCCTGGATTGACCAACTGTGCAATGACCAGAGAACACAGGATGTTTGCATTCTGTTCTACAAGCAATCCTGCCAAGGTAACGGGCGCCGTACCGCCGGGTGAAGGCATCTCATCTAGAATGTTAGGAACATTCCACTTGGCCGCTTCCATGATGACTTCCACCGAATCGCGGTTTTGCTTGAGAGGACTGACGATACAGGAGCATGTTGTGAAGTAATGCTTCTTTGTCAGATCTTCCTCCCCTGTAACGATTCTTGCTAGCTTAAGCAAGTCTAGCACGCCCTGCTTACCTTCTGAGTCTGCGAAGACGTGTTTCCACGTATTCCTCGTCGTAAGCGCGTAACGAATCAGCGACGAACCTACTATCGGAACATCGGAAGGAATGACCGTGCAATGCATCATGTGTGGGTTCTCGAGCTTGTCCTGCAGGCGCGTGAGATCTTCCAGATCTTTTGAGTTTGCCAATCTGTGTCTGCCTTCCAAGTCTAGAACATGAACCAGGGAGCCTCCACCGAACGTGTAGACATTCGTGCCTTCAAGCTCCAAGTCGTATTCTGAGGTCTTTCCGCTAAGGAGTATTCGATTTGGCGCTTTCTTCAGCGATTCTTTCACGAGTGATGGTGGCACCTTCACAACTTGCGTCTTTGTATCTACTTCAACTCCTGACTTGGCCAAGAGTTGTAACGCGTTTTCTTCCTGTACCCTCACGCCAACTGTTTCCAGGATCTCAAGCGATGCGTTGGATATTCGTTCTATCTGGTCTTGCGTTAGGACTTTGAGTTGTCCACCTTTGA
>Ga0315282_10017343_pt1 | contig 10406 bp, 10 predicted proteins | sample YL17G07_20_MG_FD_203693 | JGI IMG/M metagenome (GOLD analysis project Ga0315282, IMG submission 203693) | Sediment microbial communities from Yellowstone Lake, YNP, Wyoming, USA - YL17G07_20 | ecosystem: Environmental > Aquatic > Freshwater > Lake > Sediment | place: USA: Wyoming | collected... | reverse complement strand
GGCTGCAGGCCGAGGCTCTCGGGATACCGATCAAGTACAAGGAGAGCCAAGGGCTCAAGGAGAAGGAGCTCGAGGACATCGAGATCCTGATGAAGGGGGAGGACGTGGACGGGTTCGTCTGCGGCGCCATCGCCTCCGACTACCAGAGGTCAAGGCTCGACGAGATCTGTCACCGGCTGGGGAAGCCGCTCTTCGCTCCCCTATGGCGGAAGGACCAGGTTTTGCTTCTCGAGGACATGGTCCGCGCGGGGCTCAAGTTCATGGTCGCCGGTGTGTACGCCGAAGGGTTCGACGAGGGATGGCTGGGGAAGATAATCACCTCGGACTCTATCCGGGAACTGGAGAAATTGCGGGACGAGTATAGGATAAGCCCTTCCGGCGAGGGAGGCGAGATCGAGACATTCGTGCTCGACGCGCCGAACTTCTCGAAGTCCATAGTGATCGAGGAAGCGGAGACTCATTGGGAGAGGCACTCGGGCAACTACACCATCCACAAGGCCTCGCTTGAGGACAAGAAGTGATGATGGAGTTTGAAGCACGCGGTCAAGATCCCGCGTGCTCGTTCAAAGGTTTCACTCGCACTCGTTGCAGTTCCGAGGCACTTTCTGCTCGGCCTTGCGCTCCTTCTCGTACCCTTTCCTGCGCTGCTCCCTCATCGTGCCCTCGGGTATGAGGCACATCTTCCTGCCTGAGAGCACGCCGGCAACGCCCTCCTTCGATTCGAGGTACTCGTAGTCCTCACACATCTTGCAGGACGGCGGGCACTTGCTCACGCGGTCGCCAGGCACTTCGGGGAACGAGAATATGCCTCCCTCGTAGTTCCTGAGCACGACCCTCTTGTCGCTCATCGAGATCAGGTAGTTCGGGCCGACCGGTATCTTGCCCCCGCCCGTGGGTGCGTCTATGATGAACTCCGGGACTGCGAACCCGGACGTGTGACCCCTCAGGTTCTCCATTATCTCGATGCCCTTCGCGATAGACGTCCTGAAGTGCTCGAGGCCCTTTGCGATGTCGCACTGGTAGATGTAGTACGGCCTGCACCTGATCCATGTCAGGTCCTGGACCAGCTTCTTCATGATGGTGGGGCAGTCGTTGACTCCCCTCAGCAGCACGGACTGGTTGCCCACGGGTATCCCACCATCGACTAGCATCTCGACCGCGCGCTTCGATACCGGCGTGATCTCGTTCGGGTGGTTGAAGTGCGTGTTGAGCCAGATCGGATGGTATTTCCTCAGCATCTTGATCAGTTGAGGAGTTATCCTGTACGGGAGAACACATGGGGTCCTGGTGCCCAGCCTGACGATCTGCACGTGCTTGATCTTCCTTATCTCCCTGATGACCTTCTCGAGGAATTCGTCGGAGACGAGGAGACAGTCGCCTCCTGAAAGGAGGACATCTCTGACCTGAGGCGTGTCGCGGATGTAGTCTATGCCCTCCTTGATCTCCTCCCAGCTCCTCTGGTGGTCCGTCTGGCCGACTATCCTTCTCCGGCAGCAGTGCCTGCAGTACATGCTGCACTGGTCCGTCAGGAGCAGGAGCACCCTGTCCGGGTACCTGTGCGTTAGGCCGGGATGAGGCGAGTCCACCGTCTCCCCGACCGAGTCCTCCATTTCGTCCTTCGTCACATGGAGCTCGTTCAGGGTGGGTACCGCCTGCTTTCGGACCGGGTCCTCGGGGTCGTCCGGGTCCATCAGCGATGCGTAGTAGGGGGTTATGGCCATCCGCAGGTACTTCATCGAGTGGGTGATATCGTTCTTCTCCTTCTGCGTGAGGTTGATCACTTGGGCGAGCGTGTCCACGTCGGTTATTCTGTTCTTCACCTGCCATTTCCAATCAGTCCACTGTCGTGGGCTGACGTCCTTCCAAAGCGGGATGTCCTTGTATCTTCTCATAACCAGGGCCTCCGAAAGGCCTCTACCTAAAAGCGGTATATGCTACCTCTATATAGGATGTGCGGACACAATAACCAGCCAATCCTACCGGAGTCGTAGTGGCTTGCCGAATTGCGGCGAGAGGGTTTGACTGCGCGAGCCCCGATGATGCGGGGCTCAGAGGAGTTTTCCACCCGATACCAGGTAAGCGATCGCGAACCCGGCGAGTGCTGACGCTATCCCGATGAGCAACATCTGCATCCCGCTCCTGCCCGGTCTTCCGACGGTCATCTTGGCCTTCCACCAGCCTATCGAGAACAGGGTGGCAGCGCTCACGATCAAGGAGCCTGCGATGCCCAGCAGAATGTCGTTTCTGAACACGATGAAGGGAACCAGGGGTATGATGGATCCGACGATGGCCGCTACGCCCACGAGCACCGCGCTCCTGCTCGCCTGCTTTGGGTCGACCGGACTGAGGTTGAGCTCATGGGTCATCATGATATCGAGCCACGCTTTTGGGTCGAGCGTGATCTGCGTGAGGATCGACTCCAGTTCCGGTCCCTGGACGCCCCATCGCCTGAGTATCGCCCTGACCTCATCCTTCTCGCTCTCCGGCTGCTCGTTCATCTCCCGCTTCTCTCGCTCTAGCTCGGCGAGGTAGAACTCCCGCCTAGCAGTGGTGGAGGTGTATGCGACCGCCCCCATCGAGATGGATTCAGCGAAGGTCGCGGCGAGCCCGCCTGCGAGGATGATCTTGAACTCCTGCGATGCGATCGCCACACCGAGGATCACGCCGAGGACATTGACGATGCCGTCCTGGCTCCCCAGTATGAAATCGGAGAGTAGGCCTGGCTGCTTGTGCTGCTCCCCGGTGACATCCGCGATCTCGCTCTTCCAGAACTTGAGACGAAGTGCCATTGGCTTCGGATGCGTGAATCTCTTGACGCATTTATACTTGTGCGCCCGGCCACTATCTTCCGGAAAGCCTTTTGCGAGACAAGGCATCTGGGCCCGTGAACCAGATGAATCAGGCGCTAGAAAGACAACTCAAGAGGCAATCGATGTGGCTGAGAGATTCACTGCTCTGGCTCTTGAAGGAGAAGATAGTCGGTGCAGATCGTCGCCGCGACTACGCTCTCAGAGCCTTGGATGTGGGGTGCGGACCAGGCTTCACGATGGAGCTGTTCAGCCCTCTCGTGCAGGTCAAGGGGGTCGATTCGGACAAGGACATGGTCAGCGCGTGCCGGACCCGCGCACTGAATGTGGCTATCGGGACAGCTGAGGAACTCCCCTTCGAGGACGGATCATTCGACCTTGTCTACTGCTCATTCTTGATGCTCTGGGTCAAGGACCCACTGACCGTGATCAAAGAGATGAAACGAGTGTCGAATCGATGGGTAGTCTGTTTCGCCGAGCCTGACTATGGAGGTCGCCTCGATTACCCGGCGCAGCTCTCGAATTTGGCGAAATTGGTGGCCGATGACCTCAGGGACAACGGCGGAGACCCGTTCATCGGCAGAAGACTGCGATCATTGTATTCTCAAGCTGGCATGACCGCCGAGTTGGGCGTACACATGGGAATATGGGACATGGACAAGCTCCGGGAAGAGTCAGAGGAGGAGCTGAAATGGCTCGGAGCGGGTGAATCGGGGACGCATCTCACTGAGAAGTTGGAAGCCTTGAGAATTGTCCGGAACGAGGCGCATAGGGCCGGCTCGCTCTTCCAGTTCAATCCGGTCTTCTACGCGATCGGGCGGAAGAACCCATGAATCACATCGACGAGTGGCGGTCGAGGCACACGTAGTCTCCGTGTTCCTTCGACAATGGACAACCACCGCCGCAGACGTTCGCGATCTTGCAGTCGACGCATTTGCCCTCGAGGTACTTCCTCTCCCTGATGTTCCTGCAGAGCTCGTGATCCCATATCTTGTCCCAGGGATCCGTCAGGATGTTGCCCAAGGCTTGGTAGTAGCTCTGGCAGGGTAGGACCGTCCCGTCAGGCTCGATGGCCATGTTGATTGAGCACGCCGTGCACTGCTTGATCCCGAGCCCGAAGTTGATCGGGTTGAACTCGCAATACGGTGTCGGGGAGTACCATATCATGTTCACGCCGTTCTCCCTCTCGATCTCCTTCAGTCTGAGCAGCACGGTCTTGAGCTCCTCGAAACCGACACCAACGGTATCCTCACCCTTCCCGGACCGTATGATGCTGTTGAATGCGATGTTCTTGACGCCCAATCCGACAAGGAACCTCATCGTCTCCTCGACGTCGTCGATGTTGGTTCTCATGATCGTCGTGTTCGTGCTGACATAGAGGTCCTCACCGAGCGCGACCTTCAGCCCCTCGATCGTCTCCTTCCACGCCCCTTTGCATCCCGCGAGCTCGTCGTGGTGCGACTCCCGGTGCGACAGGACCGTTATCTGTACGTGGTCGAGGCCGATCCTCACGAGCTCCTTCAGATGACCCGGCCGCCTAAGGTTCCTGCCGTTCGTGATCAACCCGGTGACCTGTCCCAGCTCCTCGGACTTCCGGACCAATTCGTCCATGTGTTCATACAGCGTCGGCTCTCCCCCGGTGAAGACCACATGTGGCACACCGATCGACCAGAGCTTGTCTAGGACAGACTTCCATTGTTCGACTGACAGCTCCTTCTTCTCCTTCTGCTCGTTGTAGCAGTGGCCACAGTCGTTCTGGCACCTGTAGGTAAGGGCGAGGTCCATCCTGTACGGGGCGTGCATGGCGTCCGAGCCGATGGTCATGCTCTCGCTGCCAATCGTCTGGATCGTGCCGATGTTCCCCTTCAGGTACTCCCTCAGCTGGGCACGGACCGCGTCGAGATGCTTGAGCGCGGTGGTCTTGTCCAATCCTCTGTACCTACGCATCATGTGTCGGACCGCATGCTTGTCAGAGAGTCCCTCGAGAACGCTTTTCGCATAGTCCAAGGCCGTGCCGTTCAGGAACACCAGTTTTGAAGCATCTATGATCAGCACGCCCTTGCCCTCTCTATCAACCCTGAGATGGAACCGGTGATGTGCGAGGTCGCCCTTGCCGTCGAACTTGTACGTGCCCTCTTTGGGACCGAAATCGGGCTGACTTCGGAAGATATCTTTGATGGTGTCCCAGAACGTCATCACCTTCCGCCTCCAGCACAAGCGCACGCACACGCGCAGGCGCACGCACACCCGCCGCCGAACCCCCCTCCTCCTAGTCCTCTGCTGCTCAGAGCGGCTTCCTTCAGGACCGCCTTCCAGTCCGACGTGGGTTTCGGGTGCAGAGCCTGCGTGATCTCCTGGCTCAGTGACTTTGCGCTAGAAACCATGTTCTTGCTCGCCGCTCTCACCTGCGAGGCATAGCCCTTGGCCATTCCCTGCGGGTTGATACGTCCGCCGGTCCCGGGCGAACCCGTGGAGTATGTGTGGCCCAGTATGATAGGAGGGATGAGGATGTGATCCATGCGGTGGTCGTATTGAGGGTCGAGCATCATCCAGTCATGCTGCTGCTCCAGCCCCTTGGCAAAATCTTCCGGGGTCCCAGCCGATTTGACCTGCTCCCAGGCATTGTGGCAAATCGCCTCGTAGTACTCCTTCGTCTTTTCGTAGTCGAAACCCTCCAACTTCACTCCAGTCGCGGCGATGAGGTCTGTCATCGTCTCCTTCAACGCGACTCGGTCGATGGTCCCATCGTCCAGGATTGAATTCGTGTAACCTCTTTCGTAAGCGTATTCTACATTGGAATCGAGCTTGGCAAGCTTCATCGGGAACTCCTCCGAGTCTATCCTGACCTTGCCCTTTTTCACCAGCCCGAATAGTATCATGGTCGCGACCATCTCGAGCGGTCGCTCGACGACGATCGCGGCTTCGACCGCCGTGAGATCCCGACGAGGGCCTGCACCAGGAACCGCCAGGATGGGATCGAAGTAGTCCCTTGCGAGCTTCATCCGTTTGCGCCTTGCGGCAAACCAGACCCCCACGATGATCAATGCGACGATTATCACTGGCAGGCATATGCACGCAAAGCCTGCGAGTGCACTGAAGAAATCTCCGAAAGCAGTCCAAATGTCGTTCTTGTAGTACTTCCCCGCGAACTCCGTCGGGATGGCCGCGCCGAAGTCATACGCGCCGTTGGACTGCGCGGTCAGGTCCACGGATGTGTTTGTCCAGGTCGCCACGACTCTGGCCTTTGAGGTGTCGTAGACAATGCTGGTCCACGGCCTGTCCTTGAGCCAGAAGACCTGGGACTCGTTGGTGAATCCTTCGGGGAAGATGATGCGGCTCTGCAAGAGACCCGTCGGGCCAGTCTGGTATGCTGGATTGAACCAAGTGGGCCGGAACTTGATCCCTGCGGTTCCTTTCACGAGCTCGTTCTCGTAGACCATGTGCTGGTTGACCACGCTGAACCTGAGCGTGAACTGCTTGCTGGACTGTATGAGGTACTGAGTGGCGGAATCAAACTCCACTGCGAGGCCGATGCTGACATATGGCGATTTGTGGATGAGCGCGGGTTCGTGGACCTCGCCGCCCACCATGACCGAAGCGGTTGCCGAATCGAGCAAGTAGTGGCTGTTCGGGAGGCCGATGTCCACTCCGTCCATCGTACCGTAGTTCGTGAAGTTGAAGAGATAACTGATGAAAACGCTGCCGTCCTTGTTCATTGTGACGTCGACATACTCCGCATCCGTCGAGAAGCTGTAGTCCGCAGCTCCGACCTTCCGGATCGCGTGTGGACCTGTCGTGACCAATGCTACGAGCACCAAGAGAAGTGCTGTTCCAACGGCCGCAGACCAACGAAGTCGGACTCTAGGCACAGAGATCACCACTTGGGGGCTTCTTCCATGGCGTATGTCGCGCCGCAGTAGGAACATGTGACCATTATCCCGCCTTGGACGACCTTCAGATCCTTGTCCACGAGAGGGGCTCCGCAAGACCTGCACTTCATCTCCTTTTCCTCGAACTTGCCCGAGCCATCCATCTTCACGTTGAAGGTCTGGTTCACGAGGGTCGGCTTGGTGGCGGAAATCTTCTCCACTCTGTAGATGAATGCGAACATCACGACCGCGATGACCACCAGCACCACGCCGGTCAGCATGTCCGCGCCTTCCCCGGCCATGATGAAAATCGCTCCCAGAAGGACGACGACAATGGCTACGAACGCAAGTAGTGCTTCGACGAGTTTGTTCATATATGGAGCCAGACGGGATTGCCCTTTGCTGAGATATAATCCTGTCGTCAGGAGTCCTACAACGATCAGAAGGACACCGTCAGGGAGTAGCCCGAGCGCGACGGGAGGCGCGCCCGCTTGGTCAGGACTACCTCGATTGGGGGACGAAGTCGAGACCGACTCTACTCGCCGCGGCGCTTCTTCTTCGACCCCGAGATCTCGAACATCTCTTCGAGCGGCATCTCCATTCCCTGCGGGAGCTTCTTGACTTTCCTCAGCCGCATTTTCTTCTCTTCTGTCTCCAAGGACAGGACCTCATCTTACCGTGATGCCGTTGGGTGAAAAGGGCTTCTCACCCTTTTGTTCTTCTCTCTGCGGGTCTCCGAAATCCTCTGCAATTCTCTGACTGCCGAGGGCGTTGCTCTATCTCGCCAGCCTCGGGTAGAGCTTCACCTGAGGGCTATGGCCACTTCAGTTGTCCGCTCCGCAGGCAGAAAGAATGACTAGGCGCTGAGTCATACACCTGACGCCAAGGTGGTCTGCTCCTTGAAGGTCAAGTTCCTTGTGACCCCGGTCGGGCTTATGATGGGCAACATAGAGTCCGCGAGGAGGCTCAAGAACGCGCTCATGCACGAGGGCCTTGATGTGACAGACGATCCGAAGGCTGAGGACTTCGACATCCTGCACGTGCACACCCCCGTGCCGCCCAGGAACTTCAGGGTCGTCAGGAAGACCAAGAGACAGGGGAAGCCGGTCGTGATGCACGCGCACACCACAGCCGAGGATTCCGAGGGCACCTGGACGGGAAGCCGAGCGCTGTCCGGCATCACCGGAAGATACCTCACACGATTCTACAACCTCGGGGACCTGGTACTCGCACCTAGCGCGTGGACCAAGGACCGGCTGCGGGCACGGGGCGTGACTGCTCCAATCAGCGTATTGAGCAACGGGGTGGACCTCGAGAGGTTCCAGTTCGACCGGGCTCGACGGCAGAGGTTCAGATCGAAGTACGACATTCCCGACGGTTCCAAGGTGGTCTACGCCATCGGCGTTGTCTGCCTCAAGAAGGGGATCGAGGTATTCCCCGATGTGGCCAGGCAGCTCCCAGGGCTGAGATTCGTTTGGGTCGGCAGGCGTTCCATGTTGTACCACCCGCTCAGGGTACGCCGCGCGATGAGAAGATGCCCTAGCAACGTGCTGTTCATCGATGATCTGGAAGACATCGTCGACGCGCACTCCGGATGCGATTTCTTCTTCACGCCGTCCTTCGCAGAGAACCAGGGAATGGCCGTGATGGAGGCCATGGCCGTCGGGAGACCGGTTGTGGCGCGGAACCTGCCATCGTACGAGGGGCTGCTGAAGAACGAGCAGAGCGCTTTGGTCTGCACTAGCACGGATGAATTCGTGTCCGGACTCGACCGCTTGAGCAAGGACCATGAGCTGGCGGAAACGCTAATCAAGGGTGCCCGAACAACTGTTGCGGGCCACGACATCGGAAAGGTCGCGAAGGAGCTCGCTTCCATCTACGAATCACTTCTTCAAACCACGGGCAGACGCAATGAGGTGAAAACTTGAGCATTCTCGATCAACTGGTCGCAGCCTTCTCCTCGTATGGTCCAACCGGAATGCTGGCAGGGCTCTTGCTCGTGGTGTTCGTGGACGCGATTGTGATTCCCCTCGGTCCTGAGCTCCTGGCGATTGCGATATTCTCCACCAACATGGACCTGGGGTGGGGGATCCTCATTGTTGCAGTTGTTGCCATCGCCCAGGTCGGTGGTACGACACTGCTCTACCTCGTGGGGAAGCACCCCACCTTGCTGCCGAACTACATCAAGAAGGTGATGATCAGGTACAAATCGGCCTTGTTGATAAAGGACGAGAAGATCATCTTCGTGAACTGCTTCGTGCCTGTGCTGCCTTTCCTTGGGGCGTTCGTGGCGGTCTCTAAATGGAGGTACACGAAATCGATGTCCTTTGTGGTGCTCGGAGGGGCGATCAAGTACTCGCTGTTCTTGGGCATGAGCAAGTCGTTCCATTACCTCTTCGCTTCGGGGATCGCGCAGACAGTGTCCCTCCTCACGGTGCTTTGCCTCCTTGTGGCTAGCGGACTCTACGCGTTCAAGAGACGGAAGGCGTTCGGGACCGGCGTGGTCGGGATCAAGTAGTCCACGAATGCAGAGCGCACGGAGCCGTGAAGGCTCAGGTCCGAAAAGGGGAGAACATTTCTGCAGCCTCTCGCGCCGGGTCAACGACTGGTGAGGAGCACAGATATTAAGCCTTTTGATACATTAAGCCCGAAATGTCACCCATGAGATACCAGCCGTTGAGGAAGTACCTCTCCACTGCGAGATATGCCTGCTCGAATTTCGTCACGAAGGAGCAGATCTATCCGTTCTATTGCTCGTTCAAGGTGGTTCAGCGCTGCGACTCTAAGTGCGATTTCTGCAATGTCTGGAAGTCTCCGATGCCGGACATGCCGACCGATAAGGTGCTCAGAATAATCGACAACATCGCCGATTCGAGCATACTCCTACTCAGCCTCGAGGGAGGCGAACCGCTTCTGCGGGAGGACATCGGAGATATCCTGAAGTACATACGCACGAAGTCCTTGTACGTGTTGTTCACAAGCAGTGGGAAGCTGTTCGACAAAAGGCCGATGAAGGAGTATTCGAAGTACATCGATTTCCTGCACGTGAGCATCGACGAGGGGCACAAGAACCTGGAGCTCTACGACAGGTTGCCTGAGTTCGTGGGATGGGGACCGATCGTCTGCGTCCAGATCGTGGTCATGCGCGACCACCTGAAGGGCCTTGAGGGGAAGATCCGCACTTGTCATGACGCGGGAGCGAAAGCGGTCGTGATGCCGGCCTGCCATCTCCCTAACACGGAGGACATGCTCCCCGATCTGAACGAGTTCAGGGACGAGGTCTGGAGGTTGAAGAAGAAATACCCGCGCACGATCATCACGACTGACAAGTACCTCCGCACTCTCGATGTCCCCCACAGCTGCAACACCGCATCCATCATCATAGACGCGGACGGGCTCCTGCACTATCCGTGCAGGACGCTCATGGAAAAGAGCATCGACGTCTCGAAGGATCCGCTCCTCGAGTTCGTCGCGTCCTCAAGAGCGAGGGAATCGCGTCAAAGGATGGACCAGTGCGACATTCAGTGCCATTGGTACCAGTATTTCGCGACTGATTCCTTCGTATCCCTGAGAGACGGATTCTCGGCACTGCAGCCCTATGTGTCCGACATTCTGAGACTCAATTGAGACGCGCCGTCCCCGTGATTATCCCGACGGCGTTCTCCACCGCGCGATCAACGGAATGCTGGAGCTTCGGAGGGGTGCAGGCCAAGGCTGCATCTAGTTGCGA
>Ga0315282_10017342_pt1 | contig 10406 bp, 12 predicted proteins | sample YL17G07_20_MG_FD_203693 | JGI IMG/M metagenome (GOLD analysis project Ga0315282, IMG submission 203693) | Sediment microbial communities from Yellowstone Lake, YNP, Wyoming, USA - YL17G07_20 | ecosystem: Environmental > Aquatic > Freshwater > Lake > Sediment | place: USA: Wyoming | collected... | reverse complement strand
GGTCTGGTGAAACTTCACCGTAAATTGAAGATATGTTAATTATGCTGCCACCCTTGCCGCCTTCAATCATATATTGGGCTACAATTTGTGAGCATAGCTCCATACCTTTTACATTTACTTCCATAACTTTATCGAAAAGAGTTTCATCGTCTTTTGTTTCCAGAAGGCCCCCGCCTTTTGCACTTGGCGGAAAATCAATTGCTGCGCAATTGACAAGTATTCTTGGATACCCAAAATCCTGTACAACATCTTTTACTGCGGCTTCAATTGATTCTCTTTTAGCTATGTCAACTTTGTAAGCCTTAATTTTTTCATCAATAGTTCCGCCTTCTTTAAGTTCAAATATCGCGACTTTTGCACCTGCCTGCCTGAGAGTTTGGACAAATTCAGTGCCAAGTATGCCAAAACCGCCAGTAACTATCGCAACGCGGTCATCAAGCCTGAATTTTTCAAATATATCGTCTGCCATATTATTTTGTCTTATACGAATTGTAAATCAAATCGCAAATTTCTCTGACTGCGCCCTCCCCGCCTTTAGTTTTTGTCACATATTTTGCAATTTTCAGCACTTCAGGCACGCTGGTGCCACTTGGTGCAGCAGGAAAGCCTACATAATTCATGCATTCAAGGTCTGGTAAATCATTTCCAATATAACACGCATATTGGGGGGAAACGCGCTTATTCGCTAAAATTCTCTTAAGTTCACTTAATTTGTCTCTGCAGTCACTAATGCATTCTATTTTAAGTTTCTGGCATCTTTTTAGCACTACTGGATTAATTTCTGCAGAAATTACAACACTTTCAATTCCCATACTTTTTAATCTTGCAAGGCCTATGCCGTCTGCCCTTGAACATCTTATCATTTCCCTGCCGTCATCACCCACATAGACCTGGTTATCTGTAAAAACTCCGTCAAAATCAGCTATTATTATTTTTATTTCTCGTAATTCCGCTTGAGTGTATGATTTTTTACTTGTCATAAATTTCGCCCCAGTGCAAACCATTAAATTTTCTTTCGAAGTTCTTGCTGAGGGCAGATAATTCTATAGGCACATCATCTGCAATATCTCTTTCGGCTTTGCGGCCAAGAACTTCATAGACTTGATAAGGTGGCAGGCCGCCTCCTGGACTTTTGAAAGCAACATATTCTGGCTCTATAATCGTGCCTGCAGGTATCGGTTTCTTTGCAACAATGCTTTTGCCCATCTTCGTAATTGGACTAAGTTCGGATGGCTGCGGCTTTTTTTCATAACTGCCCATTGCTTCATGTGTCCTATTCAAATCCCTGCATAACTTGCGAAGGCCAGCAGGCTCAAGAGAGTAGCTATGGTCTGTGCCCCGCATTGCCCTGTTTAAAGTAAAATGCATCTCGACTGCTCTCGCGCCTAAAACATACGCTGCAACAGGCAGCGAAATCCCGCTGACATGATTTGAAAGGCCCAAAACTGCATCTGGATAACGCTCTTTGAATGTTTTCAAAACATTGAGATGTGTTTCCTTGTAATTTGTTTGCGGATATGCTGCTGTGCACTGCATCAGACACAAAGGCACGTCGTTATCTTTTATGACATTATATGCGCGGTCGATATCTTCAAGCGTTGCCCCGCCTGTTGAAAGAAATATTGGTTTTCCTTTTGAAGCAATATGCTCGATCAAAGGTATATCTGTAATCAATGCTGATGCTACTTTGTGGCATTTAACATCTATTTTTTCAAGAAAATCAACGCTTCTAAAATCAAATGGTGTGGCAAAAAATACCAGCCCAAGATTATCTGCGTGTGCTTTAAGTTCCTTGTATTCTTTTTCGCCGAATTCCAAGGCTTCTCTATGCAACCCGTATGTAGCTCCATAGCTATTTTCGTTTTCATACGGCTTGTTGTACAGTGCTTTGGTGAATAATTCCTTGTTTGATCTTTTCTGAAGTTTTACGGCTTGTGCGCCGCACTCTGCAGCTGTAGAAATCATATCTTTGGCGGTTTCCAATTTGCCTTGGTGATTATGACCTAATTCTGCAATCACAAAACAAGGCGAGTCATTTGAAATTACATAGCTATCTAGTGTTATTTTAGGTTCCATTGTGTTGCATTTTCTCACAAAAGAGTTTAAAGCCTTGCGTCTGTAATTGCCCCGCTAAAATGGATACAATTGCAAAAAACAACAAGATTTTTTATATCTTGGATGACCCTGATTTGCCGACCTTTTATCCAGACAGGTATTTTGTAGAAAAGTTCGCTGAAGGCTTTGCATTAAACGGATTTAAGATAGAAATTGCAAAATCTGTAGATGATATAAAGGAAAATAGTATAGTTATGCTATATAAGCACGGTTTTGACGATTACAATCTCGTTACGAAAGCGTTATCTGGTGAAGGCCTCTTGAATAAAATTAAAAAGCACGGTTTAATGGCTTACATACATAAGATTATTGCTGACCCGCGCCTTTTGAGAATGTTTCTTTCCAGCGATTCAAAAACTCATGAAAAAGCTGCTGCTGCCCTAGAAAGATTAAGCAAAATTAAAAATTTAATCGTCATAGGCTTCCGCTATTATCATCCTGACTGCAGGAAGTGGCTTGATGATTTCGGCATTAAGTACATAATAAGCGGAGTTCATTATTACAGCGGCGACACGACACAAACTGGCAAAGACTGGATGAAACTTTACCAAACAGACAAAAAAGCGATGCCAATTAAATTTGCGGCGCCGGTTGATCCAAAAAAAGTCGGCGAAAATTGCTGCAATGAAAACATAAAAGTGTCATATGTTGGAAATGGGTCTTATGGAATTGAGTATACTGATATTTTCAGCAAGGAACCTGGCTGTAAAATCATTCTTACACCGCCATATATTTCTGAAGAAGAGAAGGTAAACATTTACAAAAATTCAATGATAAGCCTTGGCCTTCAGAAAAACCTGGCAAAATCAACCATAGTTACTGAACGCATATTTGAATCGCTGGCTTATGGTGCGCTTTGCTTTACAAATAATAAGCTTGCGGTCAAGGCAACAAATGGAATTGCAGTATATGTGGAAAATCCTGCACATGCCTTGGGAATGATGAATTATTATGTGAATAATCCCCGGGAGCGATTAAAATTAAGAGAAAAAGGTTTTAATTTTATTAAAAATGGACATACTTACAAGCACGAGGCGGATAAATTCATAAAATTAGCGCAAAAGCTTTATAGAGTTAGGTTCGATTAAAATGTCTATGCGTTATCTTATAACAGGTGTAACCGGATTTGCCGGCTCTCATCTTGCGGAATATCTACTTAGCCTAAATGAAGAAGTTTACGGCACAGTAAGGTGGAGAAGCCAGATGAATAATATAAATAAATTTAAGCACAAAATAAAACTCGTGGAAGCAGACATCAGAGATCCTGTATCTGTCCAAAATGCTATAAATACTTCTGAACCTGATTTTATTTGCCACCTGGCTGCACAGTCATTTGTCCCTACGAGCTGGCACGCGCCAGCTGAAACTCTTACGACTAATATCATAGGTAATCTTAACATTTTGGAAGCAATGAGAAAAGCAAAAAAAGATGCCGTATTAATGGTTGCCGGCAGCAGCGAAGAGTATGGCATCGTGCATCCTAATGAAGTGCCAATAAAAGAAACGAATGAATTAAGAGCGGCTTCGCCCTACGGCGTTTCAAAAATTGCGCAAGATAAACTCACAATACAATATCATCATAGTTATGGCCTCAAGACTATTGTAACGCGCGCATTTAATCACGAAGGCCCCCGGCGTGGCGATGTATTTGTAATATCTAATTGGGCAAAGCAAATTACTGAAATGGAAAATGAAAAAAGAAAGCCAGTGCTTTACGTTGGTAATTTGGATTCCAGCAGAGATTTTACAGACGTAAGAGATGTAGTGCGCGCCTATCATTTGGCTCTGACAAAATGCAAATATGGCGAAGTGTATAATGTCTGCTCAGGAACTTTATATCCTCTGCAATCTGTTCTGGATAAATTATTGAAATTAAGCACGATCAAAAATATCAAGGTGGAGCAAGATCCATCGAGGCTCAGGCCTAGCGATGTCCAGCGCCTTGTTGGGGATTGCAGCAAATTTAGGACACAAACTGGCTGGAAACCAGAAATACCTTTTGATCAAACATTAAGAGATACTTTAGATTATTGGCGCGAAGGTCACTCAATAAAATAAGAAAATTAAAACAATTAATTTAAATTTTGGCGGACAACTGCCCGCTTTTTGATAATAAACCTTGGACTTTTAATGCCGATTGGCACGATTTTTACAGAATATCTTTCTTTTAACGTGTTGACTACTTTGGCAACACCATCCTGATCGTAATCGTCAAAGACCACAATTGTCTTGCTATGCAATAATTTTTCAGCGTTTTCCCAATCAGACTTTACTGTATCATAACTATGGCCTCCATCAATATATATGAAATCCATTTTTGGAAGCTTTGGCACTGCTTTTGGAAAAGTTTCAGTGGTATCGCCCTTGAAAAGCTTGTATTTTACATTCAAGCTGTCTAATAATTGTTTTACCGCCTCCATGTGCCCTATTTCTTTTGTGGCATTTGGTTCTCTTACCGGCGGGCCATCAAAAGTATCAAAACCATAATAAATTATATCTTTCACGCCGCAGTCTTTCGCGGCCTGTATCATCAGTTTTGCTCCCCCACCATTAAAAACACCTATTTCCAGCAGTTTTGACGGATGGGCACTTTGAACTGCGGTACAAAAAGTCCTTACTTTTCGTTTGTTTGCAAAGTTGTTGTAAATATTGGCTTTTGGCCCCCCAAATCTTCTCGGTATGAATTGCTTGATTAGATTTGGCAGTGTCATGGCTTTATATTAGATTTGAAAAATTCGAACTCTCCAGTTAGCTTGCAGCGTTCAAAAATTTCATTCAGGTGATTTTCAATTTCCTTGGTATCCTTGCCTTGTTTTTTCAAATCACTCAGCATTTTTGCGCATTGGAATGCCAAAGGGACAAGGTGCGGGCTTCTTTCTGGTGTCAACATGCGCTCTGACTCAGTTCTCCAAATTTTGTATTTCGTATCAATATAACCGACTATTGCAATTCCTATTGTCACGATAACAAAGCTGATGGCTATGAACATTTTTTTGTCATGAAAAAGATTTTGGACTGGCTGGTACTCCCAGAGTGTTGTATTCAAAAAAATCAAAACAACCATCAGAAAACTGAGTATGCTGAGGTAACCTGAGGCTCTGGCAACGTAAAGTTTGGCCTCTACGAACCACTCACGCCATTTTTTAAGTTTCATATCCGTATGTTTAGGAAGAAAGAACTCTTAAAAGTCTTTCTAGCTGTTTGGAAATCTATGGCATATCATAGCGAGAAGTCTTTGGCCAGGAGAATTAGGCTGGCAATTAGAGAGAAAGGCCTTGTTCCTGTGATCCGGCTTGGCGCTAGAAGAATATTTGTATTTCCAATTTTGCAGTTTTACTACAACAAGCTAAAGGCGCCTAAGAAATTTGTATTTTTGGGTAAAGAATATAAGTATTTTTACCATGCACGCGGATGTGCTTGGGAAAGCGAGCGGACGATTGAAGTGCCTATCATCTGGAACATTGTAAAGGACCATAAGGGAAAACAGATATTGGAGGTTGGCAATGTTCTTTCCAATTATTTCAAAGTAGATTATGATATTTTAGACAAGTATGAAATAGCAAAAAGTGTCATCAATGAAGATGTTGTCAGCTTCAACCCAAATAAAAAATATGATTTGATAGTCAGTATTTCAACTATTGAGCATGTTGGCTGGGATGAGACGCCGCGCGAATCAGATAAAATATTGCGCGCAATAAAGAACTTGCAGCGGCTTCTTGCGCCAGGAGGCAAAATAGTTGTAACTTTGCCGCTGGGCTTTAATTCTGATTTGGATAATCTGCTAAAGGCTGGCAAAATAAAGTTTACAAATGCGCATTATCTAAAGCGCATATCTGCAAATAATGATTGGAAAGAGGCAAGCTGGGAAGATGTTAAAGATGCTAAATATGGCGCACCCTTTCTAAATGCCAATGCTATGCTAATAGGCGTAATTGAAAATAATAGTCCCATTAAACAATCTTAAAAGACTTTCTTTCCAAATAGATATATGAAAATTTTAGTCACTGGCGGTTCTGGTTTTATCGGCAGGCACTTGCTTGAAAGTTTAAGCAAGAAAAATGGAGTTGATAATTATGACCTTTTGCGGGGCGATGATATTAAAGATAGCCAAAAGCTTTGTGAATATTCTAAAAAGAAAGATGCAATTGTGCATTTGGCCGCAATGATTAGGGTTGCTGAATGTGAGCTAAAACCAAAGGAAACTCTGGAAGTTAATCTAATTGGAACAGCAAACGTGCTTGAAGCCGCCAGGAAAAATGATGTTAGAGATATAATTTTTACAAGCTCTGCTGCTGTTTATGGCGAACCAGCACAGCAGCCAATTAAAGAGGAGGAATCATTAACTCCTGCGAGCATTTATGCTTTTTCAAAATTTGCGGCAGAAGACTTATGTAATTTGTATGCGAGAAGGTATAGTTTAAACGTAACTTGTTTCAGAGTATTCAATGTTTATGGTCCAAGGCAGGATTCAAGCTCGCCTTATGCTGCGGCTATTCCTATTTTTATCGAGAAAGCTATGAAAGGCCAAAATATTGCTATTTACGGTGGGGGAAATCAAACTCGTGATTTCATTTATGTTAAAGATGTTGTTAGAGCAATAGAGAATGCGCTAGACAAAAAGATAAATAAAACAATAAATCTTGCTTCCGGGACAGAAACACCTGTTTTAGATTTAGCAGAGACTATTACAAATTTGATAAATTCTAAATCGGGAATTGTTTTTGAAGAGCCGCGGGCTGGCGACATTCAAAGATCTGTTGCAGACATAACTAAGTTGAAAGAAGCTGGCTTAGCTCCAAAATATAACTTGAAAAAAGGCCTTGAAGAAACCATTTCTTGGTTTAGATCAAACAATAATCACTTCTAATGAATGGTTTACGATGGTTTTATATAAGTTTTGTTAAAATGCTTGCTATGCTTAACGTTGGCGTTATTGGTGTTGGCAACATGGGCAAGCATCATGCCAGAGTTTATTCAGAATTAGGTGCAAATCTTGTTGCAGTTAGCGACATTAATGAGATTGCAGGCAAAGAATTAGCTTCAAGATTTAAGTGCAAATTCTATAAAGATTACAAGGAAATGCTTCAAAAAGAAAAATTAAATGTGGTTTCTATTGCAGTGCCGAATTTCTTGCACAAAGAAATTGCTCTGGCATGTATTAATGCAGGCGCTAACGTGCTGGTTGAAAAACCAATAGCAAACACAATAGAAGATGCTAAGGAAATTATTTCTGCTGCTAAAAAAGCCAATATCAAACTTGCTGTGGGGCATATTGAACGCTTTAATCCTGCAGTCCTCAAGCTGAAAGAAATACTGCAGGAAGGCAAATTGGGCAAAATAGTATCTATAATTGTAAAGAGAGTCGGCTTGTTTCCATCCCAACTTAAAGACGCTAATGTTGTTACAGATCTGGCAATTCATGATATAGATGTGTTGATCTTCTTGCTGGGTAAAAATCCAAAGAACGTAGTATTTTCAAGAGCAGGCTTGGCATTAAACAACAAGAGGGAGGATTTTGCAGACATTGTACTGGACTTTGAACCAGAACTTGCATTTGTGCAAGTTAACTGGATAACTCCTGTTAAAATTAGGACTTTATGCGTGACAGGTACAAATGGATACGCAGAATTAGATTACGCAACACAAGAGTTGACACTATTTGAAAGCAATTTTGAAAAAACCTTTGACAGTTTTGGCGAATTTATGATAAAATTCAGCGCCGCTGATGCAAAATCAGTAAATATAATCAAAGGAGAGCCTTTGAAATTAGAAATTAAAAATTTCCTGGAAAGTATAGAGTATAATAAAGAATATTTTGTAACGGGGGAGGATGGCCTGCGTGCACTTGAAATAACTCTGCAAGCCCTGGCCAAAGCTAAACATGCTTAATTTCTTTGCACATCCAAGCTCTTTTGTAGACGAGAAAGCACAAATTGGAGATAATACCAAAATCTGGCATAATGCGCAAATAAGAAATTTGGCAATTATCGGAAAAAACTGCATTTTAGGCAAAAATGTTTACGTTGACAAGGACGTTGTGATCGGAAATAATGTCAAGGTGCAAAATAATGCTTCAATTTATCACGGCGTTAAAATCGAAGACGGTGTTTTTATCGGGCCGCATGCATGCCTGATAAACGACAAATTTCCCAGAGCCATAACACCTTCTGGCGATTTGAAAACAGACCAGGACTGGGAAACTGGCAAGACTTTGATAAAAGAAGGTGCTAGCATAGGAGCTAATGCAACTATTTTTCCAAATGTTACAATAGGAAAATATGCATTAATTGGCGCTTGCTCTGCAGTTGTTAAAGATATACCTGACTATGCGCTGGCTTATGGCAATCCTGCAAGAGTTATGGGATTTGTGTGTAAGTGTGGATTCAAAATAAAGAAGGGAGAAACTTGCAACAAGTGCAAGTTTGTGTTAAAATGATATCAATAGCGAAACCCATTATCGGCGAAGATGAAAAAAGGGCAGTTTGCTCTGTTTTGGATTCTGGAATGATTGCCCAGGGACCAAAAGTAAAGGAGTTTGAAGAATTTTTTGCAAAATTTATTGGCACGAAATATGCAATTGCTACATCTGCTGGCACGACTGCTTTATGCACTGCTTTGCACAGCTTAGGCATAAAATCTAGCGACGAAGTCATTACGACATCTTTTACATTCATAGCAACTGCAAATTCTATTTTGGATTGCGGTGCAAAACCAGTTTTTGCAGATATAGATCCAAAAACTTTCAACATTGACCCTGCAAAAATAACTCAAAAAATAACTTCCAAAACCAAAGCCTTGCTAATAGTCCATCTTTTTGGACAGCCCTGCGACATGCAGCCTATCCTTGACATTTGCAAAAAACATAATTTAAAATTAGTAGAAGATTGCTGCCAGGCGCACGGCGCTGAATACAAAGGCCAAAAAGTTGGCACATTTGGAGATTGTGGCATCTTTAGTTTTTATCCGACAAAAAATATGACGACTTGCGAAGGTGGCATAATCACAACAAATGATGAAAAACTCATGGAAGCCTGCAAACTGTACCGAGATCATGGCTCCAAAGTCAAATATTCCCATGAAACTATCGGCTTTAATTTCAGAATGACTGATGTTTATGCAGCTATTGGCTTGGTACAATTAAAAAAATTAAATGGCTTCAACAAAAAAAGAATTGAAAATGCAGCTAAAATGACTAATAATCTGAAAAATATTAAAGGTATAGTAACGCCACATGTTGCGCAAGATGTTTTGCACGTATTTAATCAATACACCCTTAAAATAAAACCTGAATTAGGCATAGCCAGAAATGCCGTAATGGAAAAATTAAAGCTGGCAGGCATAGGCTCAAGCATTTATTATCCAATACCGATACACAAGCAGCCACTTTACCAAAAATTAGGATACGCTGATGTTTTGCCGGAAACAGAAAAGGTTGCGCAGGAAGTTCTTAGCGTGCCAATACACCCCAGCTTGTCAGAGCAGGACATAGATGCGATAGCATCTGCTCTAGCAAATCTCAATAAAAATTAAGATTTTAGACTATGTCTTCTTCAGCAACGACTACAAAGTCTGCACTTGAAATCATTGAGCTGAATGGAACCATTGGCTCGCCATCTTTTGTCTTTTCCAGGTCCATGCTCATTGTGTGTGCAGTTGGCTGTTTTATTACCAAGTAGATTAATTCGCCAGTCCTGACTTCAAAAATCAAGTCGCCTATTATTCCAAGTCTTTTTCCAGATTTTGAAACAATTGTTTTGCCAATCAGGGACCTTGAATATCGTTTTTCAGCAATAGCATCTGCCATTTTCACTCCAGAGTTGTGCACTCTCTAATAAATAGTTTTCTGTCAAGCTTTATAAGTTTTTGTTCAGGGAAACACACACTGCTTCTATTGTTTAAGGTGTTTGTAAAGTCCTGCTGTCTGCTTCTGCACTGAAGAAATTGTGTTGTTTGCATTGATATAATGGTTTGCGCTTGCTATCAAATCACCGACTCCGAGCCTTAATTCTTCCCTATCCCGAATTCTAAACTCTAATTTTGTTATTTCGCCGAATCTTGCCCTGCCCTGCAGCCGTTTCAGCCTGATTGCAGGAGCTGTTAAGATTGCAATCACGTGGAAATTATCCTTGTATTTCATCTGAAAATACCTTGCTTCCTCAACTGTCCTCAAACTATCTAAAATTATGATCTTAGCTTTTGATTTTTTAATTTGCTCTTCTGCCCATTTTACCAAAGGAATATCGCCGTATTCAATCCACATATACAAGGCGGCCATTGTTCCTGTTTCTTCG
>Ga0315282_10017341_pt1 | contig 10407 bp, 9 predicted proteins | sample YL17G07_20_MG_FD_203693 | JGI IMG/M metagenome (GOLD analysis project Ga0315282, IMG submission 203693) | Sediment microbial communities from Yellowstone Lake, YNP, Wyoming, USA - YL17G07_20 | ecosystem: Environmental > Aquatic > Freshwater > Lake > Sediment | place: USA: Wyoming | collected... | reverse complement strand
AGATGCTTGCTTCATGGCAGCATCGCCGTATTTCTCTCCCACCCAGTCCAGCATGAGTCTTGAAGACATGATGGTCGCCAATGGGTTTCCAGTTCCTTTGGGCAGATCTGGAGCTGAGCCATGAACGGGCTCGAAGAGTCCGAATCTATCGCCCAGATTCATTGAAGGTGAGACGCCCAAGCTTCCGACGATGCCGGCCGCCTCGTCGCTCAAAATATCTCCGAACATGTTTGTTGTGACGATTACGTCGAATCGTCGAGGATTCCTGACGAGTTGATATGCAGCGTTGTCGACATACATTTGCTCAGTCTCAATCTCAGGATAATTCTTCGCAACTTCTAGACAGGCCTCGCTGAAGAGCTCACAGGAAGACAGCACATTGGCCTTGTGCACGATAGTCACTCTTTTTCGTCTTCTCGCAGCCATGTCATAAGCGATCTTGGCGATGCGTGTTGAAGCTCTCCTTGTGACTACTCGAACTCCGAACGCATACTCAGACGTCTTGTCCTCGATCCCTTTGTAGAGGCCCTCAGTGTTCTCTCTGACGACGACAAGATCCACATCTCTATGAATTGAAGGTATGTTCGGTAGGGTGACAGCAGGGCGAATGTTCGCGTACAGATCGAGCCGTTGCCTAAGAGGGATTATCACTTGCTTTGCACTCTCTCCCACAGGGCCTTTCAGACAGGCGTTCGACGAAGCGATTTTCGCGTATGCTTCGTCAGACATGGCAATGCCATGCTTCATCTTCGCAGTATCGCCGGCCTCCACATCTACAAACTCAAGATCCAACGAGAATCTGCTTGCCAGTCTTTCCAGTACTTTGAGAGCGGCCTGAACCACATCGGAGCCAATTCCATCTCCTGGAATAACGCTTATCACATACCTCAATCAGGATCAGCTACCATTCTCTTCGTTCCTTCAAGTAGCTGACCAATCCTCCTGATTCCAATATGCTCATCATGAAGTCAGGAAGCGGCCGTAGCCCACTTGACCTTGCCTTTGTCAAGTTCCTTACTGTCCATGATTTCAGGTCTACCTCCAATTGATCTCCTTCGCCGAAGCCATCTGACGTTCCTTCAACTTCAAAGGTCGGGATGCCTTGATTTATCGCGTTTCTGAAGAAGATTCGCGCATAGGACTCGGCGAGAATAGCCTTTATCCCAGAAGCCTTCAAGACCAAGACCGCATGCTCTCTGGAGCTGCCGCAGCCAAAATTCTTGCCAGCGACAAGGATGCAGCATGTCGCAGCTTTCTCCCTGAACCGTGGATCCAAATCCTCCATCGCGTGTTCTGCTAGGACCGAAGCGTCTGTGATATTCAAGTATCTAGCCGGAATGATTAGGTCGGTGTTGATGTTGTCTCCGTAACGCAACGCCTTGCCAGAAATGGCCTTCAAGGCCAAACTCCTCTGGGGTCAGCAATCTTCCCGGCAAGAGCTGATGCTGCAACCGTTGCCGGGGACGCCAGAAAGACCCGGGATGTCTTGTCTCCCATTCTGCCGACGAAGTTCCTGTTGCTTGATGAGATGCAGACCTCATCGGCAGCGAGGACTCCCTGGGACATCCCTAGGCAGGGCCCGCATGTCGGATTAGAGATGACGGCACCAGCTTCAAGTAGAGTCTCCAGAATTCCTTCTCTCAGTGCTTCTCGGTAGATCTCCGTGGACGCCGGAATCACTATGAACCTAACTCCGGAACGGATTCTTCGACACTTCACAATCTTGGCTGCGATCCTCAAGTCTTCCATGCGTCCGTTCGTGCAAGAGCCTATGAATGCCTGATCTATCTCTGTCCCTTGCACTTCGTCTACTGTTTTCACGTTGTCGACTTGGAAGGGCGCTGCAACCATCGGTTCCACTTCTGAAGCGTCAAATTGCAGCTCCTCAGCATATTCTGCATCAGGATCGCTCTTGATCAGAGGAACCGAGTGACCTGTCTTTGCTTTCAGATAATTGATCGTCGTCTGATCTGGTTCCACAATACCTGTCTTGGCTCCCATTTCAATGGACATGTTCGCTGTGGTCATCCTGCCATCAATGCTGATCTTTGAAATTCCTTCGCCACAGAACTCAACAGCCTTGTAGGTGGCACCATCAGCTCTAACTTCGCCTATGATTTTCAAGATTAGATCTTTGGCCATTACTGGCTCCTTCAAGTGACCTGTGACCTCGATCCTCATCGTCTCTGGAACTCGGAACCAAAGCTTTCCTGTTCCCATAACTGCGCCTGCTTCTGTAGATCCGACACCTACACTGAGTGCGCCGACAGATCCGGAGGTGCAAGTGTGACTGTCTGCTCCCACTACAAGCTTTCCCGGTCCGACGAATCCTTTTTCTACAAGTAGTTGGTGTGCAATTCCTCCTCTCGCAACGTCATAGAAGTTCCTGATGCCATATGCTCGTGCGAACATTCTCATCTTCTTCATCAAGGTGGCTGATTTGATGTCAACGGCAGGTATGGCGTGATCGTTGACAGCCACAATCTTGTCTCGATCCCACACTCTATCAAAACCCATTTCTTCAAAAGCTTCCACTGCGAGCGGTCCCGTTATCTCGTTGATCATCAAGAGGTCAACGTTGGCGATGACGATCTCGCCAGGTTGGACAGATGCTTTGTTTGATGCTCTCGCCAGGACTTGCTCGCTTATCGTCATCATGGTTCTGAGCTGCCTCTTTTTGAGAGCAGAAGTAATCGATTCGCTGCGCTCACTATTGCCGTTACACCTGCCATGACTATGTCCTCATGGACGGCGCGGGAGGACACGAGCCTTCCCTCTTCGTTCTCGAGTTTCACCGTTACATCGGCCAAGGCATCGGTTCCTCCTGACATAGCATCAAGGCGGAACTCGACCAGTCGGAACTTCATGATGTCTCCAATACTTCTTTGAATGGCCTTGCTCACAGCGTCTATTGGCCCTACGCCTGTCTCCTTACTTTCATACTTCTTACCGTTGATGAGGAGCGTTAGCGTTGCTGTGGGAGTTGCGTTGCTGCCTGTGACAACCACGAGGTCTTCTAGCTTGATCTTCTTCTCTTCTAGGGCCAATGCACCAGCAACATCTTCGGCTATGCTGTAGAGATCCTTGTCCGTCACCTTCTTTCCCCGATCGCCAAGAAGCTTGGTCCTTTCGAGAACTTCCTTCAGCTCCTCTTTTGTTAGGCTGAAGCCCATCTCTTGGAGCATGACATCTAGGCCATGTGATCCTGCATGTTTCCCAGCAACTAGTCTTCTTGTGCGCCCCACGATTTCAGGTTGAATGGGTTCATAGGTGTCCGGTGAACACATGACTCCATGGGCGTGGATTCCACTTTCGTGAGCGAATGCGTTATCTCCCACTACGGCCTTGTTCGGCGGCACAATTACACCAGTCAGCTTCGAGACAAGTTGCGAAGTTCTCCATACCTCCTGAAGATGAATGTTTGTTGGAACATCGTAGAGGGAATGGAGACTCAGAGCGAGTTCTTCCAAGCTGGCGTTTCCAGCCCTTTCGCCTATCCCATTAACGGTCACGTGGACTTGCTCAGCCCCGGCCTCTACCGCAGCTAAGGAATTGGCCACTGCAAGACCCATGTCATTGTGGCAGTGAACAGAGACTGGCACGCTGATGGTGCTCTTCACTTCTCTGATGAGATTGAACATCCCTCGCGGTATCGCTACACCAACAGTGTCAGGAATGTTCAGTGTGTCTGCTCCTTCACCCACAGCGACCTCAAGGACCTGAAGAAGAAAGGGCAGGTCGCTTCTCGTGGCGTCCTCAGCAGAGAACTCAACTTTGACACCATGGGATTTGGCGTACCCGACCGATTCCGCGGCCTGAGTTAGGACTTGGTCTCTGGTCACTTTGAGTTTCTTCGTCATGTGGATGTCTGAAGTCGCTATGAACACATGGACACGGTCCACATTGCAGACTAGTGCTGCATCAATGTCTTCTCTTCTTGTCCTGGCCAGTCCACAAATCTCCGCTCTGAGCCCAGAGCCCGCGATCTTCTTGACGCCTTCTCGTTCGCCCGCTGAAGCTATAGGAAATCCTGCCTCTATGATGTCTACTCCTAGAGCGTCAAGCTGCGTCGCTATCCTCACTTTGTCCTCAGGGGTGAGAGCGACTCCAGGTGTCTGCTCTCCATCTCTCAGCGTTGTATCAAATACCCGTACTTGAGCGGGCAGAAAGCACTCACTCGAGAACGCGATTCCTCCAAGCCATCTTCTTATCTCTCCAATATTGCCTGCCTAGCTCTATGGATCCTCATCTCTGGGGGCGCGTTTCATGCCAGAAGCTCATCTCGAACTTCTCCCAGCTAGGATCCCGCTTAGTTTTTTTCTTCTTTTTCACCATCTTTGCTCAACACGTTCGCTTTTCCATTGGACTTCTATCATTTCTGACAGAATCTCAGTGATCATCAGACTGCTCATTCCTTACTTCTCCAGACCAGCCATCTTCCGGATCTTCTTACCAACGATCTCTATCTGGTGGCCCTCCAACTCTCTCATGAGCGGCTCCAGGGCTGCAGAGCTTTTCTCGAATTTCCCAATCCACTCGGCTGCGAATTTCCCGCTTTGAACATCCTTCACAACCTTCTTCATGTTGGATTTGACATTTTGATCGATGACGCTTGACCCCACAGTCAATCCACCGTACTTCGCTGTGTCTGAAACCGCCCTCAGCATCCCGACGAGCCCTCTCTCATAGACCAGATCCATGATCAGCTTCGCTTCGTTGCAGGCTTCAAAATACGCAAGTTCCGGTTGATATCCGGCCTCGACCAGTGTCTCGAATCCCTTCTTGATGAGTTCTATGAGACCGCCAACAAGAACGGTTTGTTCCCCTATCAGATCGCTTTCCGTTTCATCCTTGAATGTAGTCTCAAGAACGCCTGCCCTAGCGCATCCCAAAGCCTTGCATATTCCGAGCGCTATCTCCTTCGCCATACCAGAGTGGTTTTGCTGTACTGCGATGAGGGCGGGAACGCCGAATCCTGCGAGGAAGGTTTCTCTGACTCTTTGTCCCGGGCTCTTTGGAGCGACCATGATCACGTCTAAATTCGCTGGCGGAACTATCTGTTTGAAGTGAATGTTGAATCCGTGTGAGAAGCCCAGTATCTTTCCTTCGCTCAGGTGATCCCTTATCTCTGAATTGTAGACCGAGGGCTGAGCTGGGTCTGGAATCAGCATGTGCACCATGTCGCCTTTCTCTGTGGCTTCCGAGATTGTCTGGACCTTGAAGCCATCGGCTTCAGCCGTCTTCCATGAGTTTCCTCCTCTTCTCAAGCCAACGATGACTTGAAGGCCTGAATCTCTCATGTTCAGTGCTTGAGCTCGGCCTTGACTTCCGTAGCCAATCACGGCCACAGTCTTGTCTTTCACGTTCTCTAGATTCGCATCGGCATCGTGGTATACTCTAACCATTTTGGTATCCTCTCTTTTCCGAGTTTATTGTCCTCGGCCCTCTCTCGAGAGCCGTCACTCCAGTCCTCGATGTCTCCTTGAGGCCTACGCCTTTTGCTAACTCGATGAAGGCATCGATCTTGTCCGGAGTGCCTGTGACTTCGACGATGATCGATTCTGGGGAGGCGTCAACTACTTGACCCCTGAAGATGTTCGCCCAATCGATGACATCAGATCGGGTTTTGGAGTCGGCAGCCACAATCTTCACCAGCGCCAACTCTCTCAGGACGGTTTTTTTCTGATCCAAGACAGTGACAGAAACAACATCAATGAGCTTCTCCAACTGCTTGACGAGTTGCCTGGCCGCCCATTCATTCCCGAGGAGGGTTATCGTCATGCGTGCCAGTTCCTTCTCCTCAGTTGGGCCGACTGAGATACTTTCGATATTGAAGCTGCGTCTTCTGAACATGTTCGAGATCTTGTGGAGTACGCCAGGTTTGTTAGCCACCACTGTCCCGACTATGAACGCCTGCTCTGTCACATCTTACACCTCCAGAACCTGCTCCAAGCCGTTTCCAGGTGGAACGATGGGTAGCACATTCTCTTCGGGAGAGATTGGAACGTCGATTACGGTTGTGACGCCATTCTTCAATGCGTTTTCAAGGGCAGAGGTGAACTCCTCAAGCGATTGTGCCCGCAGGCCCTCAGCACCGTAAGCTTGAGCCAGCTTCACGAAGTCAGGAACATTGCCAAGCTCAACGGCTGAGTACCGTCCATTGAAGAACTGTCTTTGCCACTGTGCCACCATTCCCAGCATACGATTGTTCAGGATAACGACGATAACCGGTATCTGTTCTGAGACAGATGTCGCAAGGGAGTTCTCCGTCATGATGAAGCTGCCGTCACCTGCTATGTCGACAACTGGAACATCAGGTCGGGCGATTTTGGCGCCAATAGCGGCTGGAAAGCCGAACCCCATTGTGCCGAGTCCTCCGGAAGTGATGAAGGTTCTTGGGCCAAGTGCGGAGAAGTGGAGCGCTGCCCACATCTGGTTCTGACCCACCTCAGTTGTGACGATCGCGTTCGCTGGGAGGATCTTTCTCATCTTCTTCAAAATGGCAGGAGGCGCCAACCCGTCCTCGTGGTTGTTGTTTTTCTCTCGAACGACTTCCTTGAGTTGCTCGACTCTCGTGTGCCATTCGCTTCTTTTTTCCTTGCGAAATCTGTGAACCAGCCTAGATCGAATTGCACACATCACTTTGGAAGCGTCGCCTACGATCGAGACATCCACTTCTTTGTTCTTCTCTATCTCTGCGGAGTCTATGTCGGCGTGGACGATCTTGGCCTTCGGGCAGAACTTATCGACTTTGCATATTGTTCTGTCAGAGAATCGCACTCCAATCGCGAAGAGCACATCTGCCTCAAGGATCAGTCTGTTTGCTTCGGTCTTCCCGTGCATTCCCACCATTCCAAGGGAAAGGGGATGATCTTCCGGGAAGCATCCCTTTCCCATGAGGGTGCTCCCGACCGGAGCGCACAGGAGCTCTGCCAGCATACGCAGCTCCTCGCAGGCATTGGAGATCCGCACTCCTCCGCCGGCCAGAATGAAAGGTCTCTCAGCATCTGAGAGAAGCTCAACAGCTTTCTCTACTTCAGTTGAGTCTGGGTCACCGGTCAGCCTATATCCTCTGATTCGAACAGGCTCAGAGAACTCAACCTCGGCCGTTTCGATTTGAACATCCTTGGGAATATCGATGAGGACAGGCCCTGGCCTTCCAGTGGTTGCTATGTGGAAAGCGGTCTTCACGGTTCCGGGAATCTCTGCTGCCCGTCTGACTTGAAAGTTGTACTTCGTGATCGGTGTCGTGATTCCGACGATGTCTGCCTCTTGAAAGGCGTCTGTGCCTATCTGCGGTCGCGGGACCTGTCCAGTTACTGCAACTACGGGTGAGGAGTCCATGTAGGCAGTGGCTATTCCAGTGACAAGATTTGTGGCTCCAGGGCCAGATGTGGCCATGCAAACTCCGGGACGGCCGCTTGCTCTTGCATACCCGTCGGCCATGTGAACAGCGGATTGTTCATGTCGCACAAGTATGTGTCTAATGCCGGAATCTAGGAGAGCGTCGTACACGGGCATGATCTGTCCGCCCGGCAGGCCGAAGATTGTTGAAACCTTCTGGTGGGTCAACGCCTTCATCAAGCATCTTGCGCCAGATATGGTCATCAACAAAATCTCCTGTGTAGTCGATGCCCCGCGTGCAAACAGTTTCTTGATCGCACGCAGGGCCTACTGGATAATAAGAACAATAATGAGCGAAAGGACTACCAAGCTGCCTGCCAAGAAGGAAGGAAGAGCGATCTTGGCCTTGGTTGTCAAGTGTCCTTTCAATCTCCGAATGTGTGTCCCCCAATAGCGCCGCAATCAATTAATAAAACTATCGAAAGATCGCGGAAGCTTTCATCATCCTTCCCTACTTGGACAGCAGACAATACGAAGCATTTGTTACGAAAGTCAATATTCCGGGAGCAAAGGCAATAAGCCTCAGCGACCATCTGCAGTGTGTGGCCAGCTTGGCAGCTAAATCAGAACTAATTCAAACACTTCTACGGCTAGGCGAGAGCAGTCAGGACTTCAAGATCACACCTTCCAGTGATTGCGACCTGCTAGTGGAACATAAGATCATTGATGCGAAGTACTTCGGCGTGGTGAGCGAGGAGAAACTGAAGAAGACCTATCGTGCGAAGATGTGGCTTGACGAAGGATCGAAAGAAGTCAAGTATCAAGAGATCTTGGAGGATCAGAGTAGAAGCGTTGGGGTCCTACCTGCTCCCAAGCTCGAATTCTCAAAGAGCTTCTTCAAAGGGAAAAGCCTCTTCCAAAAGGAGAAGAGCATAGCTTTCGGGTTCAAGAGGCCTCTCGACCCCACATCACTCGGAAAGGTCTACGACTATTCATTTGATGTGGAAAAGGTTCGAAGACCAATCAGACAGGCTGTGGAGGGCGCGGGATGGAAATTCACTCAGATCATCTTGAGCTAGTCGCTGGATGCCGGATCAGATGTGGCCGCTTAGTGGCCCCCGGGGGCTTTGCAGCTTAGCAGATCCGGTAAGCAATCTACTTTGGCATTAGCCAGTACTCGTTGCCGTCTGGGTCCTTGAACATTGCATATCTCACCTTCTCGTTCCATTCGGCTTTTCCAAGCGGTCTAGTGAATTCTACGCCTTTTTCTTTCAGCTCCTTGTAGGTTGCCTCCACATCATCAGCGAGAAAGAGTATTCCCTGATTTCCTGGCTCAAGTTCACCTGTTTGGCACAGATGCAGTCCTACCTTCGAGTCTTTGGGTGCAACAACAACCCAGTGATCTTCATCTTCCTTGACCTCGAAGCCAAGCTTGTCTCGGAACCATTCTTTGGACTTCTTGCTGTTGGAGACAAGCACAGCCACTGTGGCGATTTCGGTTATCATTTCAATCCCTAAGCGAGATTCCTACGCTAAGGATATATTGCTATTTGTCTCTGCTTGGGGGTCGAAGTAGACTGATGATGTCGAAGAGGCTGCTGCTTCCTGTGCTTTGGATCGCTTGGCTCTGGAACTTCTCCTATCGAATGATGTTCACAGCGATCATGCCCGCACTTCAGCTGGAAATGCAACTCTCCAACGAGGCAGTCGGCTTGCTTGTTGGAGCCTTGTCGCTGGGATACGGTGCCATGTCGTATCCTTCCTCGCTTGCGTCAGGCAAACTAGATGAAAGATGGATCATGTGTGGAGGAGTAGCGCTGACCACAATAGCCTTCCTGGCTCTCTCCGTTTCGCGGTCATTTATCACTCTTCTAATACTGAGTTTCGTTGCAGGCGCAGGATTAAGCACCTACCTCCCACAGGGACTATCAATCCTCTCAAGAGGATATTCAACTAATCAAATCGGATCCGTCATGGGCATCCACGAAACAGCTGCCCCCGTCGGCCAAACACTGGGGCCCCTATTCGTATGGTCCTCCATAGCTGTTCTAGGCTGGTCAGGTTGCCTGCAGGCTTGGAGCCTATACTCGTTGGCAGTATGCATCCTCATCCTACTCATTGTTCCCAAGAGCAAAGGTGTCGCCACAGCGTCCTCCAAACTAGCCACTACAGGACATTTCTCTTCTTCACTGTTCTTCGTAATGGTGACTGTCCAGTCAGCGGTATGGGCATGCAACCTCGGCCTACTATCAATGGTTCCAATATACCTGACGAAGACTTTCCTTCTGGATGTCTCATATGTTGCCTTCATACTTGGCGTTTCCCGAATGGCTGGTCCTGTGGGGCAGCTTTCTGGAGGTTTCTTCTCAGACAGACTCGGAAGGACACGTGTTCTTCTCTTTGTGACCATGATGGTCTTTATTGCCACGATGTGGATCACGTTGATCCCGTTCAACAGCATCTACGTGGCCGGACTGTTCTTTCAGGGGGTGGTCAATTCCGCTTTCTTCCCGATATTCTTTGCCGCCATATCCGACATGACCGATTACTCTAACAGGGCCAAGATGATCGGGCTAACGAATTCAGTAGCCGGAATCTTCGGAGGAACAGTAGCGCCCTATGTGATCGGATACCTGTCGGATCACTTCACCTTCCAGATCGCATTCCTCTTTCCAATAGCGACCGGTATTGTGGCGTCCTTCGGTGCCACATACATCTGGAAGGCTACGAAGCCCGGAAAACGCTGATCTTCCTCTCTACAGTGACGATCGTGGTTTTATTCGTCGCCTAGAAGGCAAGCTAAGCCACGTCCGAAATGACCAAAAAAAGGGAACAGGCAGCGCGACTCAAGCCCCAAGGATCGTTGTGGCGATCCTAGGACTTCCAGAGTCCGTGAAGGTTACAGTACTCTCTTACTTCGATTTTCTCTGATGTTGGCTTCCAGAACTCTGCTTCCGGCTTGTCGCCTGGCTTCAGGTACTTCCTATGCACTCGGCCGTCCGCGATCAGCTCAACCCACTCTATGTAATGCTTCTCTTCCATGGGGTGTGGAACGGCGCCGAC
>Ga0315282_10017340_pt1 | contig 10407 bp, 8 predicted proteins | sample YL17G07_20_MG_FD_203693 | JGI IMG/M metagenome (GOLD analysis project Ga0315282, IMG submission 203693) | Sediment microbial communities from Yellowstone Lake, YNP, Wyoming, USA - YL17G07_20 | ecosystem: Environmental > Aquatic > Freshwater > Lake > Sediment | place: USA: Wyoming | collected... | reverse complement strand
ACTGGAACCACCGCGAGTTACAGCAAAATGGGTCACAAAGGTCATTTTCTTCCTGACATCAGCCGCGCAGCGGCGCAGCGACTCGCAATGACATCAATGGGATCTGCCCAGCGACTTTGCGTTGGCCCTGCATCAAAAGCCGGAACTATCCGCCGGGGCGGTAGTCCCGCCAGCCGGCGGGCGCCGGGACGAATTTGCCGCGCAGCGAGATGTCGCCGGGGATGATGCCGGTCAGAAGCCGTCGGTCCATGTGGTAGTGCTTGAGAAAGCCATCCTGGCCGATGACCCCGACGACCCCGCGAATGGCCTCCGCGATGGTGCCATGGACCTCCAGGAAGTCCTGCGGTGAGGTGTACTCCTTGCGTCCGCCGTAGGAGCCGCGTCTGACATTCTCTGCCCCCCAGCCGCCGCCACCGACGGTGATAGCCGCTTCGACGATCATCGGATTCGGCAGGTATCTTTCATAGTAGTCGTTGCTGTTCTCGCCTGCCCCGGGATGGTCGGGCTTGCCGATGGGGGCGTACTTGTACTGACTGAGATTGACCTTCCCGTCGACGGCACTCAGCCCCGGATCGACGACTTTGATGACTCCTTGAGCCAGCAACCCCAAGGCATTGGGGTTATTCGCGGTCGGCATGCCGTCGGTGTCATGGTCCCCATCCATGTTGAGGGAGTCGGCGATCCAGATATTGCCCGTGGCCACGACGGTGACCTTGCCCTTGATGACCTGGTTATCGTTGTGACTGGTGGAATTGCCTCCAATGATCACATTACCGTCGACGAGAATCTGTCCCCCCGGCTCGGATTGGGCCTCACCGAATGATTGGCGGACGTAAGTGTCGGTAAGAGCGACAGTGCATCGGTCGCCGTTCGTGTCGGCGTTCTTGGAGACCACATGGTACGTATAGATATAGTAGCGGTCGAACAGTGTTCCGCCCGAGCCCGCATGGATCTTGAAGTCGTACGTCCTCGAATCGTCGGACTGGCGGAAGCCCCGAACGGTGCAGTTGTTCGTGATCCGGACCTTGCCGACGCCGCCCTCGACGAAGAATTCAAGCTGCACGGCGGGCTGGGCATTGCTCACCGAGGTACTGCCCGTCGGAGTGAAGCGATAGGCGGTTTTCGTGCTGTTGCGAAAGCGGTTGACCTTGGTTTGCACGGAACTTTCGTCGGTGACGCGGCTGGCCGGCTGATCGAAGTAGATGCCCCCGTCGAAGAGGTTCATGACGTCCGCGTACTTGTCGGCGCCGCTGGCGGTCAGTCGCGCTTCGCCGAGCGCCACGGGTTGCTGAAAGTCGGGAGTGCCGGAGATGTAAATGTCCCTCCCGTCGGGGTGGTCGTTGAGCTTGTTGATGTGAACCGGCATGTCGATCGTTTCGCCCGTGGTGAAGTAGACTTCCGTCGTGCTCCCGGAGCCGCTGGGACACCGGCACGTGCCCATGTCCCATCCGCTGACGGCTTGGAGGACCAGCACATCCACGTAACGTTCGAACGGACCGCCATAGCCGTGGGCCACGACGCGGAAGACCGGCCGGGCCCCGGCGAAGCTGAAGAGACTGATCTGGTAGGTGCAGGAACTGTCCGGAAACGTCAGGGTGCCCGTCGTGCCGGAGGCGCCCTGCTGCAGGGCATTGAGCATGTCCTGCTGTTGGGTCATCCAAAACACGGCTTTCTCGTAGCCGGCCTCCGCGGCCAGCATGGCGGCGAGGTTGCCCTTGATCGTCGCCGCCTGGTGTCTGGCCCCGTAGCCAATGGTGAGCAGTCCGAAGCCGAGCGTGGTCAGAATCGTCAGAGCGATGACGACCAGCCCCAGGCTGGTGCCGATTTCCCCTCTCGGATTTCGGATTTCTGATTTCATCTGGGCCATACATTACGCAGCAACGCGGTGGTCATCACCTTGGTGGTCTTACTGGTGCTGGGGTCCGTCAGAATCACGTTCAGTCGGACCGAGCCCTGGCCCGCGTTCGCCACGGTGGTGTGACTGAACGGACCGACGGAGCCACCGACGTCGACATTGTCCGCGAGCACTATCGTGGTCACGCCGGTCGTGTTTCTGACGCCACCGCCAGCGGGGACGGCGCCGGGCGGGTAGGGACCATAGTCCACCTTCATCTGGCGGCCGTCGAGGTAGAACAGAGCATAGGCGGTCGCCAGCTTGGCCGCATCCATAAGGCCGTGACTGTCCGAGGAGTCCAGCGGGACGTCCCAGTACCGAAATTCCACGGCACAGCCCGACACGAGCGCGTCGGGCTGTCCCGGCTCGGGCAGCGCCGGGGTGAAAATGCCCTGGTTGATTCGGTACAGAACATAGCTGGCCCGATTGGATCGGCGGCCGATACTGCTGAAGGCAGAGATCATCATCTCTGCGTTCTCGTGGGTGCACCCATGGACGGACTGGTAGGTTCGCATCCAGGCTCGGCTGCTCCCATCGAGCAGCAATCCCACGGTGAAGACCAGGATGAGCGCTGCCACACTGCTCACGATCAACTCTACCAGGACGACCCCGTGGAGTCTGCTGTTGGGAGTCTGGACTTGCGACATAGGGCTCCGATCTAACCATCCGAGCCATCCAACCGGACGTACGTCACCAGGGTGGTCGGCGCCAGACCGGCAAGGCGGCTCTCGGGCGTGGACATGCCGCCGCCTGGATCGATCTGGGCGAATCGAACGACCACCGCGAGCTGCCGCAGGGTCGTCTTGGCTTCCGTATCCTGCTCTACGTCCACGTACTTCAGCATAGCCAGCAGCGGGAGATTGCCCCAGGTGATGCCATATACGGCACTGTTGAGCGTCGTGCCCAGTCCGGAGGGTGTCGTGAACCCTGCGGGTGCTGCACAGCCCCCCGAAATCCCCAGGCCGATGGAGGACGGATCGTATTGCGTCGAGCCTCCGGTGCTCTTCCAATCCTCCAGGAGCAGATGGGCGGCACGGGCGGCCGCGATCTGGCCGCTGGCGACGCGGCCCATGGCGGTCGCATGGTATTGATACTGTAGAACGCCTAAGGTGGCTACGGTCAGAACGGCCGCAGCCACCATTTGCTCAATCAGTGTGAACCCTGGCGCACGCCGATGGGTCTGCATGCTTGGCATCTCAGCGACGGAGCTCTTCATTAGCTGCCGGAACCTTCGGCGAACGTGGCTACATAGCTATTGCCCGAGTTGCACGTCAAGGTCATGGCGGCCGGCGTCGCGGGCTTTCCACCCCGCTTGGAACTCGCGGCGGTGCAGGTGATGACGAAGGAGACCTGCCCACTGGTGGCGGAGGCCGAGGAGATGGCGTAGGCATCGTGCGTGAAGTAGGTGCCATCCAAATCGTTATTGGTCAATCCGACTTCGGAAAGCGACGGCGCGCTGGCGAAACTGCCTTTCTCGGCGGAATAGGACCGCAGGGCGGAGGCGATCGTGCCCATGGCCGCCTTGGCTTCCGACCACTTGGATGCATCGATTCGGCCGCTCATCAGCGGTACCGCGACGGCGGCCAGAATGCCGACGATCAAAACAACCACCATCAACTCGACCATTGTGAAGCCTTTATTGCCTCTCATGCTATAACCTCCGAAGAAGGACACCTTGATAAATCATCCTGTTCATTTGTTCGAAAGGGGACGCAACCTCCTACCAGGCACACCTGCACGGTCTTTGGCATTCCTATACAAAGTATACTCTTTTTCATATCGGCTGGCGGCGCTGGTGACTTTATGCTTCGTGGGGTCATAGGGCCGCTGGCCGTCCCCCACCTCCTCCCCGGAATCCTCGAGTCCGTTAATGTGCGACGTCCGACATTGTGAAGATGGGCAGATACAGGGCGATGACAACTCCGAGCACGACAAGGCCGGTGCCAGGCCCATCGAAAAGTGCGCCGCCCCAAATCCTATGAATCCTACAGGTCCTATCGGTCCCACAGGTCTTATGGGCCGATGGGACCTATGTGCGAACGCTGCCATCGGGCCGCCAGGGATTCGGGTTGCGGCCGCCGCCACCTGTTGTTCGACCCATGTGAATCCTGTGGCACGCCGAGGTGATTGCTTGATCGGCGACTCGACGAGGCGTTCCGCCATTAGCTGCCGGAACCTTCGGCGAACGTGGCTACATAGCTGTTACCCGAGTTGCACGTCAAGGTCATGGCGGCCGGCGTCGCGGGCTTTCCACCCCGCTTCGAACTCGCGGCGGTGCAGGTGATGACGAAGGAGACCTGCCCGCTGGTGGCGGAGGCCGAAGAGACGGCGTAAGCATCATGGGTGAAGTAGGTGCCATCCAAATCGTTATCTGTCAGTCCGATCTCGGAAAGCGACGGCGCGCTGGCGAAACTGCCTTTCTCGGCGGCGTAGGACCGCAGGGCGGAGGCGATCGTGCCCATGGCCGCCTTGGCTTCCGACCACTTGGATGCATCGATTCGGCCGCTCATCAGCGGTACCGCAACGGCGGCCAGAATGCCGACGATCAAAACAACCACCATCAACTCGACCATTGTGAAGCCTTTATTGCTTCTCATGCTGTACCTCCGAAGAAAGACACCTTGATAGATCATCCTGTTCATTTGTTCGAAAGGGGACCCAGCCTCCTACCAGGCACACCTGCTTGGTCTTTGGCACTCCCATACAGAGTATGGTCATTTCCGTATCGGCTGGCGGCGCTGGTGACTTTATACTTCCTGGGGTCATGTGGCCGCTGGCCGTCCCCCCACCTCCTCCCCGGAATCCTCGAGTCCGTTAATGTGCTACGTCCGACATCGTGAAGATGGGCAGATACAGGGCGATGACAACGACGAGCACAATCGCGCCGATCGTCGTGATCATGATCGGTTCCATCAGGCTGGTCAAGGTATCGATGGTCGAGGCAATCTTTCTTTCGTAGTGTTCGCTCGTCTTGCGTAAGATCGCCGGTAGATCGCCGCTCTCCTCGCCCACCTGGGTCATCTTGATGACCATGTTGGGAAAAAAGCCCGCGGTGGCCATGCCCAGGGCGACATTGGACCCGCCCGTGACGTACTGCTTGACCCGCGCGATGGCCGAGATGATGACATCGTTGGTCGTCATGCCCCGCAGGATCTCCAGGGCGTCGAGGACGGGCACGCCCGCCGCGAGAAGCGTGGCCATCGTGCGGCAAAACGTGGCGACGAACGACTCCCGGAACAGTCTCCCGAACAGGGGCGCGCGCAGCGCGAGCCTGCTCAAGATCCGATGGCCGCCTCTGGTCCGGGACGAGAGCACCCCGGCGCCGACCGCCAGTAAAGCGGCGACGAGGAAGTACGGCAGGTTCGAACACAGGACGTCGTAAAACCCCATGAACCCGCGGGTGAACGCGGGCAGTTTCCCCCCCAGTTGGTCGAAGATCATCCGAAACCGCGGCACGATCATGGTCATGATGCCGATCACAATCGCGGTGATCAGCGTGACGACGAAGATCGGATAGGCGATGGCGCCGCGGATCTTCTTGACGATGCGGTCCCGATTGTCGAAATGCTCGGCCAGGGTCCGCAAGGCCTGGCCCAAATCGCCGCTGGTTTCTCCCGCGACAATGATCGCCACGGCGAGCCGGTTGAATATTTTGGGACAACCGCCCAGACCGTCCGACAACAGCCTCCCCTCGCTGACTTTCGTGCGGGCTTGTTGCAGGGCCTGTCGGAGCTGCAGGTTTTCCGTGTCCTCCGCGATGATGTCGAGCGCGGCGGTGATGCTCATGCCGCCCTCGAGCATCGTGCTCAACTGCCAGCACGCGGCGCCCAGATCGGCGGATTTGACGTGGCGGCGGGCGACCTTGTGGTCTTTGACGCCTTTGGCGAGAGTCTCCTGAAGGCCAATCGGAGTGAGTTGCCGGTGCCGCAGAATCTCCAAGGCCTCATTGGACGAGTTGGCTGCCAGCATGCCGTCGCGCCGGGAACCCCCCGTGTCACGGGCCACAAACGTATAGCTTTTCATAGGTCACCCGGCATTGTCTGAAAGCACCAATCGTAAATTCTTCCTATTCTTCCACCATGGACGCGACGCGGACGACCTCGTCGGCGGTGGTCAGACCCTGGAAGACGGCCCGTACGCCGCTTTCCAGCAGATCGCCGTAGCCCCGGTGGCGTGCGGCGTTGCGAATCTCCGCCTCGCTTTGGCCGGAGATGATCCGCTCGGCGATGTCCTCGTCCACCGCCAGGAACTCAAAGATCGGCAGTCGGCCGTGATAACCGGTCTTGCCGCAGGCGGGACAGCCCTTGCCCTTGTAGAAGACCACGCCGGCCGCTTGCTCCCGGTTCACGCGCAATCGTCGCAGGGTCTCGTCCGTCAACGCCACGGGCTCTTTGCAGGTGTCGCAGATCTTCCGCACGAGGCGCTGGGCCACGATGAGGTTCAAGGTGGACGACAACAGGTATCGTTCGATGCCCATGTACGCGAGCCGGCTGATCGTGCTGGGGGCGTCGTTCGTGTGGAACGTGCTGAGCACGAGGTGCCCCGTCAGAGACGCCTTGATGGCGATCTCAACGGTCTCCTTGTCGCGAATCTCGCCGATCAGGATGATATCCGGGTCCTGGCGCAGGATGGCCCGCAGGCAACGGGCGAAATCCAACCCGATCTCGGGTTTCACCTGGATTTGATTGATGCCCGCGAGACGATATTCGACCGGGTCCTCGACCGTCGTAATGTTGACGGCGGGGTTCTTCAGGTAGTTCAAGGCGGCATACAGGGTCGTGCTCTTGCCGCTGCCGGTCGGGCCGGTGACGATGATGATGCCGTGGGGCCGCGCGAGCATGGATTTCAGTTGCAGCAGGGCGGTGGGCTCAATGCCGAGCCGGTTCAGATCGTGGGTCACCGCCGCGGCGTCGAGGATGCGCAGCACGACCTTCTCCCCGTAGATCGTGGGGAGGGTGGAGACCCGCACGTCGATTTCCCGGCCGGAGGCCTTGATTCGGAGACGGCCGTCCTGCGGCAGCCGGCGCTCCGCGATGTTCATCTGGGCGAGGATTTTGATCCGCGCGACGACCGCGGCGTGCATCTTCTTGGGCGGGGGCACGACCTCGCGCAGCAGCCCGTCCACGCGCACCCGCGCCGCCGTGGTGTCGGCCTGGGGTTCGATGTGCACGTCGCTGGCCCGGCTCTTGATCGCCTGCCGCAACAGCAGATCGACAAACCGAATGACGGGAGCCTGATTGGCCGCTTCTTCGCCACTGGCGTCGGCCTCCGCGCGTTCCTCAATCGTGACGCTCTCCTCCGGCTCCCCGGTGGCATCGTTTTCCACGGCCACCAGGTCCCGGAGCTGCCGCTCCTCGATATCCGAGCCATGGTAGACCATCTCGATGGCGCGCCGAATGTCGCCGGCCGAGCCAATCACGGGCCGGATGGGGCGCTGCATCTTCAGCATCACGGTGTCGATCGCGACCACGTCGAGCGGATCGGCCATCGCCGTGACGAGCTTGCCGTTCTCTTCCCGCAGCGCGATCAGACAAAAGCGCTTGGCGATGGTCTCCGGCAGCGCCCGGGCGATCTTGGCATCGATCGCGGCCGTGTCGTTGAGCGCGACGTACTCGATCGCGAGGTGCTCGGCCAGAACGGCGCCGAGCGTCAGGTCGTCGAGCAGGTGCAGGCGCAGGAGCACCTCGCCCAGTCGGCCGCCTTTTTCTCGTTGTTCTTTCAGGGCCTGGGACAGTTGGTCCTGGGTTATCAGACCTTTACGCACCAGCAGATTCCCGAGCTGGCGACTGGTATCGACGTTCAGTGCGGTAGGGCTTCTCATCGTCTTTGTCATGGCTACGCCAGGATGCTACTGGGGCCCAGACGCGATCTTTCGCGTTGGGGGGCCCCTACGGTGTTTCAGACTCTTGCGGGCGTTCGCTGGGTCCCGCGCCGGCAGAACTATGAGCCGCCGCCAGGGTCACTTCGTCGCCGGGGAAGTCCAGACCGCATGAGACCTCACTGCCCGTCTGGTCCCCGACCCTGCTGTCGATCTCGCTTTCGGTCTCGTTGGCGCTCTGGGCGGGCCCCTGGACCTTGGCGGGCGTAGCCGGCGCGGTGGGGGTGTGTACGCCGCCGAAGAGCTCCGACAGATTCTTTTGCATGCCGCGGCGCGCGGCAGTGCGACTGACGGACTCGACCGGCGGGGCGTTGCCCAGGACTTCGGCGGCTACGGCCCGATACTCCAGGGCGCCCCGGCTCCGCGGGGCGTACTGCAGAATCGATTCGCCCGCACTCGGGGCTTCGCACAGCCGGACATTGTTGTGGATCACGGTCTGGAAGACCATGGAACCGAAAATCTCCCGTATTTGCGCTTGGATCTGCTTGCTGAGCGTGGTTCGGTCTTCCACGAGCGTCAAGAGGATACCCAGATTCCCCGCGGCACTGCGGTGAAAACGCTGTCGGATCAGGCGGATCGTCTCCAGGACGCGCCGCAGCCCTTCCATGGAGTAATAATGGGCCTGGACCGGCACGATCACGTCGCTGCTGGCCACCAGCGCGCTGATGGTCAGGATCCCGAACGACGGCGCGCAGTCGATCACGCACACATCGAACTGGTCCCGGACCGACTGGAGCAGATGGCTCAGGATCATCTCGCGGCCGGGCACGCGGGCCAATTCCACATCGGCGCTGGCCAGAATCACGCTGGACGGGGCCAGCGTCAAGCGGTCCATCGCGGTCGGCAGCAGAACGTCCGCCAACCGGACGTGGGGATCGGTCACGGCCTCATACACCGTCTGCTTCAGATCGTCCGGCTCGCGGCCAAAACCGAGGGTGGCATGGGCCTGAGGATCGAGATCGATCAACAGCACCTCTTTTTGCTGCTCCGCGAGAGCGGCGGCCAGATTCACCGCGGTGGTGGTCTTGCCGCAACCCCCTTTTTGGTTGACAACTGCGATTGTCTTCATAATATGACGACCCTCTCTTTCGGCCAACATATCGGTTGGACCGCGCGTCGCCTTTAGCAGGGAGAGGTCAAAAAGTGCTCCGGCGGTGCGCGCGGAGGGGGGACGCCGGGGCGTCGCGGCGCCGGGCCAGGGCGCATAAAAAGGGCCGCGCCCCAGCGCGGCCCTGTACCAGCGTGTCGATCGTGGTGTCTTTAGAGTACGCGGCGGCGGCGGAGCCAACCCACCAGGCTCGCGCCGAGGCTGGCCAGCAGCAGGGCGCCGGGCGCGGGAACGGTGACCGTGGTGGCGAGCATGTCTTGCGCCCGATATTGGAGGTCGCCGGCATGACCCGCGGCGTAGAGGTTCAGCACGCGGACGTTCCCCAGACCGGTCCAGGTGCCCGAGGCCACGGCGTTTTGCGCCGCCGTGTAGAAGGTACTCTGCAGCGAACCGGCGTTCCAGGTCTGGGCGGCTTCATCTTCGAGGTACCAGATCACATCCTGGAGGGCGGCCGCCGAATTGGCTCGGCCCGTGCCCGGCGTGTAGTTGTATCCGGTCAGAGTCCCGCCCGCGAAATTCGAGTACAAGTAGGCCGTCCTGGCATCCACGGGATCGCCCCCGCCCGGGCCGGGCACGCCATTGTTCAAACCGCCCAGCATTGCTTCGGTGTTGACCACGGCATTATAGGTCGAGCCGATCGTGACAAACTCCGTCCGCTCCAGGCAGAAGCTCTCCCAGGTCCCGCTGGGCCCCGTGAGAGTCCGCAACTCCGCATTGGGCGTCAGCGTGAACTCGCCGCCGCTGCCGGAGTAACACCCGGACGTGCGGGTCACGGTGACAGAAGGCGTCGCCAGGGCCGAACCCGTCAGCAATACACAACACAACAAGGCACTGCGACCAATTTTGGACATGTGATCACCCCCCAACGGAACCGTTGGCGATTTACGGTTTATGATCCAGGATTTGATCCTCCGGACGCCGGGAGAATCGGGGATCATCCATCATCAATCGTAAATCATAAATCCGTGTGATGTTCTGGCTGCCCCCAGCAGCGCTACAACACAGGTGAGTATACCCGATCCCCGGGCCATTGTCAAGACCGAACGCTTTCAACTCGCATAGTAAGACCCTGTATATCCGATTATCGAGGGGCGGGCGCTGCGGGAGGGGTTTTTATCGGAGGCGGTGATCTCGAGAAGCCGGTGCCGCCAGTTTTTTTTCGCGGGGGATTTGCGGCGGACGGGAAGGGATACGATGTTTTACGTGGATGGGAAAGTTCTTCTGAACTCCTTCTCCTACTCCTACACCAGGGGAAACAGGCGGTCCAACCTACCAAGGTTAAGGGGGATGCCGGTTTCCCTCTTTTGGTTCCGAACGGGAGTTTTGCAAATTGGAGATTGGGCCTATATTCTTCCAGGAAATCTTATTCTTCGATTTCCTGGAAGAATCAGCGCAAGTCCTTACCTGTAGCTGGTTACGGTTGGGGAAGGAAAAATCGAGAAACAAGATTTTTCCTTCCCCAAGTAGGCCCAATCTCCAATTGGCAAAACTCCCGTCAGAACCCTTCCGCCACGAAGCACAGACCGG
>Ga0315282_10017339_pt1 | contig 10407 bp, 10 predicted proteins | sample YL17G07_20_MG_FD_203693 | JGI IMG/M metagenome (GOLD analysis project Ga0315282, IMG submission 203693) | Sediment microbial communities from Yellowstone Lake, YNP, Wyoming, USA - YL17G07_20 | ecosystem: Environmental > Aquatic > Freshwater > Lake > Sediment | place: USA: Wyoming | collected... | reverse complement strand
AAAGCGACGACTCTCCCGTACCTCCTCCTGAACTCATCCCTCACTTCCCTGGTGATGTCCTTCCTGATATCGTAGACTAGGACGGTCCCTCCAGGCTTCAGGACCCTACACATCTCGAGGAGGCTCCCCGCCGGGTCCGGGAAGTGGTGGAGGGCGAGGGTAGAAAGCACCAGGTCGAAGGAGCCGAGGCCCACTGGAAGGTTCCCCGCGTCCCCTAAGACGAATCTGACCCTCTCAGAGAGTCCCGTTTTGCCTAATCGCCTCTCCGCTATCTTGACCATAGTCTCGGAGACGTCGAGGCCGACGACCCTTAATCCTTCGGGCCTGCTAGCAAGTTCCACCTCTAGTAACCCCGGCCCGGAACCCACATCGAGTACCTCGCCCCCGGGTGCAAGGGATGCAGCATCTTCTGCCGCCTGAGCGTAGAGGTCCCTCACCGCCCTGACCCGCGATGCGAAAAAAACGTACGCCCTCGCGGTTAAACCCGACATTCCACCCGAACCTTCGGCCAAGGCGGACACCGATCACCCACCGGTAGCCTCCCCCGATAAATCAGACGGGCCAGTAGAACAAGCGTCACCTCTGGGAGCAATAATGCTGTTGGCCAACCCTGACACCCTTAAATTGCCCCTCCCCACGAGAAATACGGGCCCCATGGGAGAACTCGAGGCGAACCTCGCTGTAGCCGCCGCCTGCTACGCATACGTCGGGGTCATGATATTCATTGCCCCTCGGGTCGGGCTCCCGAAGGCTGAAGGCAGGAAACTCCTCCACGCAGCCATTGGCGCCCTGCCTCTCGCTATGCCCCTCTTCACCTCCCGGTTCTACCCCTTCCTCGTCGCCGCACCTTTCGTCCTGGTCACATATCTCGCCTCGCCATACTCCCCTCTGAGGATGACCGGCCTCTCTAGGCTTGCCGACCTCACCGAGGAGGGGCATCCGAACGGGCTCATCCTCTACTCAGCCGCTTACACCGCTCTTGCTCTACTCTACGGGGACCAACCGTACATTGTCGCTGCAGGGATCTTCCCCATGGCCTTCGGGGATAGCCTCGCAGCCTTAGTGGGGAGGAGATACGGTAAGCACAGGTACGGGGGGCCTAAGGGTAAGAGTGTCGAAGGAAGCCTCGCCATGTTCCTCGCAACTCTTACGGTTCTTGACTTAGGCCTCGTCTACTTCTCAGTGGTTTACGGTGTCTCATTCCACATGGTCCTGCCTGTAACCATCGCGGCTCTAACAATGGTCGCCGAGGCGGTATCGCCAAGGGGTCTTGACAATATCGCCGTCCCATTAACCGGCGCTGCCGCATTCATCCTGCTCGCGGGGGTTATCTAACCGGTGTTTATAGTCATCGATGGCCTTGACGGCTCCGGTAAGAGCACACAGGCGGCCCTCCTCGCCGAGGAGGTTAGGAGCAGGGGTCACACGCTCGTACTAAGGACCCACCCCTCAGGCGATAGCTTCTTTGGGACCCGTGCTAGGGCATACCTCTTCCTCGGCGGGAAAAAGGCCCATATCGCCGCTAGCCTCTTCTATCTTTTCGATGTCCTCCACAGCATTACCCTCTACTGGTGGATGAGGGTTGACTATGTCGTCTTCGTCCGGTACCTGATGGGAACCGCCTATCTGCCATCCCCTCTCCACAAGCTCGGCTACCTTCTACTATCCCGGCTCGTTCCGAAGGGGAGGCTGATGATCTACCTTAGGGTGCCCCCTAAGGAGGCGTACAGGAGGGTCATAGCCGGGAGAGGGAGGATGGAAAGGTTCGAGTCTATAGAGGAGCTTCGAAAGACCGCTTCCAAGGCGAACGACCTCGTCTCTTACGGGAGATGGGCGGTCGTAGACGGATCGAGGTCTCCCGAGGAGGTCCACCTGGAGATCATGAGGCTAGTCGGGTTACGCTAGTATCCAAGGACGTTCGTGAATAAGGCAATGTTCCTCCTAGCATCTGCAACATCATACATACCGACGTTCCAGACGTCGATGAAGTCCCTGAAGCCGAGAACGTACCTAAGACACGCCTCAGCGTCGTCCCTGTACCTTCCCGCTGCTAGAGTCTTTATGACATAGACTCCCTTCCCTTCATCATGAAGGTCCCTCAGAGCGTCGAGACGCTCCTGCTGGGATCCATCGTCAAGGTATGTGCCGGCTTTATTAAGAGGGGCGCAGACGACGTCGATCTCCGGCTCCTCAAGGACCTGGCGAAGTGTCTCTGTGCTATGGGTGGAGAGGGCGATCCGCTTGATGACGCCCGAGTCCCTAGCCTTCACGTAAGCCTTCAGGGTGCCCTTCCGCCCCCTCAGGTTCTGGCTCATGTACGGCCTATCATTCGCGTCCGTTCTTTCGACAGGCTTCGGCGGCACTATATGGAGGAACATGATGTCAATATACTCGGTTTCGAGGTCCTTGCACGCGAAGTCGACGGCCTTCACCCCCTCCTCGTACGTCGCCGCATTCGACTTGTCGGCGACGACTACATTGCTTCGCTTCACCCTCCGAAGCGCCTCCCTCACATGGAGGTGGGTTCCGTAGTCGTCGGAGGTGTCCCACATGTACACGCCTAGCCTCGACGCCTCGGCAAGGATCTCCCCACCCTCATTGGGGCTCTTGTCCCCCTGGAACTGATCATTGTCAGGCCCCTTCTTAATAGCGAGCGGCTCGGTGCCAAAGCAGAGCCTGCTCACCCGTATGCCTGCGAGACTGATGGTCTGCATTGTCGTCGCACTCTTCGCAGACACACAGATAAAGCCTGCCTCGTAGTGCGGGTTTCTTATTCTCCCTCTGATCAACTCAACCTGAACGCGTATGGAGTTCTACGAGGTCATCAACACAAGGAGGAGTGTCCGCTCATACAGATCCGACCCGATCCCCGACGACGTCATGGGTAGAATCCTGGACGCCGCGAGGGTCGCACCCTCAGGTAGCAACAGGCAGCCGTGGAGGTACGTCCTAGTCAAGAACCCGGACGTCAAAAAGAAGGTTGCGAACCTCTGCGGAGGCCAAACATGGATCGCGTCGGCGCCAGTCGTGGTCGTAGCCTGCGGCCTCGACATCCATTACGACAGGGGAGGCTACATGGGTCCGATGAGCTTCCTCCTGGACTCAGCGATCGGCCTCACCCACCTGATGCTCGCAGCGAGGGCTGAAGGAGTCGGGTGCTGCTGGATTGGGTTATTCGACAACGACGCGCTAATGGACCTGCTCGACATACCACCTGACTGGAACGTGGCTGCGGTGATGCCCTTAGGGTGGCCGAAGGAGCCAGCTTGGGGTCCACCTGTGAAGAGAAAGACTATTGAGGAGATCTCCTCAGTAGACCAGTGGTTCTGATGGGCCGGCTGAGGCTTGCAGTTTTCGACATGGCGGGTACGACCGTCGACGACGTGATAGACGGTGTACCGCTGGTGCTGAGGAGCTACGAAGAGGCGTTCAAGGCGCATGGAGTCGCCGTCACCATGGAGACCCTCAACGATATGAGGGGCCGAGACAAGAGGGAGGTCATCGGGATGTTCGGAGGGGACAAGGCAGATGCGATCTTCAAGGACTTCACGGGCATCCTAAGCGCGAACGTCTCGAAACTCAAGGAGATCGATGGGACCTCAACAGTGTTCGCTTGGCTGAAGAAGCATAGTGTGGGTGTGGCGGTCGAGAGTGGTTTTCCTGCCGTGGTGACCCACGACATCGTCAAGCACCTCAGTTGGCTAGACGGAGGCGTCGACTACTGGACTTGCAGCGAGATCGTAGCGGAGGAAAGGCCGAGCCCGGCGATGATCAGAAGAGCGATGCGCCACCTCCACATCAGGGACCCATCAGAGGTCGTGAAAGTCGACGATACGGCGATCGGTATCGAGGAAGGGCACAACGCGAAGTGTCATACCGTCGCGGTGCTGACAGGAACACAGAGTAGGGCTAAGATCGAGTCCGCGAATCCCGAAGTGGTCATCCCCAGCGTCAGGGAGCTGCCCGATTACCTGATCAAGTCAGGTCTCGTGTCAGTCTAGAAACCTTTTTTACGGGTCGGCAGCGTCACTCTGTTCGCGCGGCCTCTGTGGTGTAACGGTAGCATACGGGACTGTGGATCCCTTGACCTGGGTTCGACTCCCAGCAGAGGCCCCACCCCGTCGTATTCTTTAAATTAGGGTCGTCGGGTTACTGTGGTGGGCGGAGGTCGCCCAGCTAGGCCAAAGGCGTAGGACTGAGGCTCCTATCCCGAAGGGGTTCGTGGGTTCGAATCCCACCCTCCGCACCACACTTTCCACACGCGTGGGTTCCAGCTAGTGAGTGGTAGTTTTACTCCTTCGTGTGACGTGGGGTGGAGCTGCGGGATCTAGGGTTCGCGTTTTCCGCTCTTCGCGCCCGGCGGTCGTCGCCTAGAAGGGAAAGCTGTACTGCCTGAGGCCGCACTCGTCTCTCATCTGAAGCAGTTCAGCCTGGAGGCTGGGGACGATGGGGACTCCAGTGCGAGTCCGCTCAAGGGAGTAGAGGTACGCCTTTTCGCCAGCGGTGTAGATACGGTCGTGGCCCGGAGCCTTGCGGGAGGCGCGGAGGGCGCGAAGTATGTCTCCAGTGGTTCTCCTGAAAGCGTCGAGCTCGGTGAAGGCGGAGATGTCAACGGCGATGAAGAAGTGGCCGAGGTTGACGCCGGTTAGTGCCTTGAGGAAGGGGCCCCCCTGGAGGGCTGCGCAGAGGACCTCGACGACGGTGGCGTAGCCGTACCCCTTGTAGCCGCCCGTCTCCTCGAAGCCACCTAGGGGGAGGAGGGCCGCACCACCCCTGTCAAGGGCAGAGAGGATCGTGGCCGGGTCGGTCATCGACTCCCCGTCGGGGCCAATGACCAGTCCCTCGTGTAGGGGTGTCCCTGTACGAGCGTGGACCTCGACCTTCCCTCTCTGGATTATCGTGGTCGCGCCGTCGTAGACGAAGGGGAACGGCTCGTCGCTCGGCATCCCGAAGGTGAGAGGGTTCGTGCCGAGCATATTCTCGGTGCCGAAGGTCGGGGCCATCGCAGGGCGGGCATTCGTGCCAGTAACCCCTATCATCATGGCGTCGACAGCTATCCTGGCATAGTAACCCGCGATCCCATAGTGGGTCGAGTTGGTCACAGCAACCATTCCCATCCCGTATCTCCTCGCCTTTTCGACAGCAAGGGACATCGCCCTCGCGCCGATTACCTGTCCCATCCCCCGGTGCCCATCCACGAGAGCGGTGGTGGGACCCTCCCGTTTCACCTCGAAGTTCGTGATAGGGTTCTGCTTCCCGGCCTTGATGCGGTCGTAGTAGATTGGCTTTAGCCTGCTGACTCCGTGGCTCTCTATCCCGAACGTGTCTGAGGCGAGGAGGACATCCGCGCAGACATTGGCATCGTCGCTTGGGACGCCCACGCTCCTGAAGACGTCGGCCGAGAAACCTCGGAGTGTCTCAATCGGAACCCAGGCAACATCTCCCTTCATGTCTAACGGTACCGAGTTTTCCTGATAGGTATAGGCTTAAAAGCTAATTTGTCATTTTGCGTCAACTCCGGGACTTATGCTATAAGATTGGCGTCTAAGTGACCGTGGAGCGCTCGTCTCGGAACTTCTGATACTCCTTGTTGTCGATGACGGCTTTGAGGTGTTGGGCGACCTCCCAGACATCGTGGTAGCTGATGTAGAGAGGTATTGGGGCAAGACGAATGATGTTCGGAGGGCGGAAGTCCGGAATGACGCCCCTCGTGATGAGGGCCTGGTTGATCCTCCAGCCCTCCTTATGTGCAACGCCGACGTGGCCTCCCCTCCGCTCGGGCTGGCGTGGGGTTGCGATCGAGTAGTTGTAAGGCGCTTTCCCGAGCATCTCATCAATGAGAAACATGAGGTAACCCGTGATCTTCAGCGACTTCTCCCTGACGTGCTCGATACCAGCCTCGTTGGTGACCCTTATCGCCCCCTCCAGCGGGGCGGCGCTCAAAATATTGATCGTCCCGATCTGCCAGGCTGCCGCGGTCCTGTCCGGGTCGAATTTCGTTTCCATGTTGAACATGGTCGACCTACTGTTCCCCCACCACCCCGCGAGACCTGGTCGGACTCCGAATAGGCGTCTGTTGACGTAGAGTCCGCCTGTGGAGCCAGGGCCGGCGTTCATGTACTTATAGTTGCACCAGAAGGCGAAGTCCACGTCCCATCTGTCCAGGAAGTGGGGGACGACTCCGATGCTGTGGCAGAGGTCGAAACCCACCCATATCCGCTTATTGTGAGCGGCTCTGGTTAGGCGGGCCATGTCGAGGAGTTGACCACTACGGTAGTAGACGCTGGGAAGGACAGCTAGAGCGACCTCGCTCGTCATCTGGTCCACTATGTCGTCCTCCTCGATGAGGCCGTTCTTCGACTTCACCAGGATCAGGTCTCTCTCGGGGTCACCTCCTCTGAGGATTATCTGGGCAGCGAGGGCGTAAAGGTCGCTGGGGAAGTTCATCTCGTCGGCTAAGATCTTAGTCCTCTTCCCTTTCGGCTCGTAGAAGGTCGCAACAAGGTTATGGAGGTTGACGGTGGTGCTGTTAGTTGCGACTACCTCACCGGGCTCCGCACCTATGATCGGCGCTTCCATGTCCCCAAGTGTAGCCCCGTAATCGATCCAAGGGATCTTCCCCTTCCCCCAGCCAGCGACGCCCAGAGTCTTCCACTCGTTGGTGACCCTGTTAAGAGTCTCCTCGGCGTCCCTCGACATGAGCCCCAGGCTGTTACCGTCCATGTAGATGCTGCCCGTAATGTGGTAGAACCTACTGCGGAACCCCGCGAGGGGATCCTCCGCGTCCATCCTCTTGGCGAAAGCCTCGCCAAGCTCGTAGCTGAACGCCTCGCTCCTCATGGGTGAGAGTCACCCATTGCGCGTTTAAGCCGAGCGCCTCCCATTCTCCTTAACCAATAGCAGCCACGTTGGAATGTATGGAGACTCCTACCCTCACTACGCCGCATCTCATCCTCCGCCCCGCCTCCCCCGCAGACATCCCCTTCATACTCAAGCTATTCGGTAGGCCCGAAACCAATCAGTATAGCGAGTACGAGAATATTGCCACATTCGAGCAGGCACGCAAAATGTACGAACTCTACCTCACCCCTAGCGCCCCCACCCAGTTTCGACTTGTCGCCGAGCTAGCCGAGAAAAGGGAACCTGTCGGCACTATCGGTCTTTATCACTACTCAGAGGCGAACCGCCGCGCCGAGATGGGCTATGACCTCCTTAGGGAATATTGGGGACGCGGCCTAATGGCCGAGGCCGTGTCTGAGGTACTAAGATACGTCTTCGAGGACCTAAAGCTGAACCGGATCGAGGCGACGACGGACACGGAGAACGCTGCCTCAATCCGTGTGCTTGAGCGGGCCGGCTTCATAAGGGAGGGGCTCTTTAGGGAGAGGTTCTTCTATAAAGGTGGGTTCCACGACGAGTTCTTTTTCAGTCTCCTCGCTGAAGACCGGGCGCGCCGAGCAGGCCCTAGGCCGTAGCCTCCAGTTTTCGATCTTTCAGAAGTAGAGTTAACGGTAGGCCGAGCCCGTAGATCACAGCGGCGGCGATGAAGGGTACAAGTGAACTCGGGTACGCGTAGAGGAGCCCCGCCACGATAGGCCCGACCGTGAAGCCGAGCCTGGAGCCGGTCATATTCAATGCGAATCCCACCCCGCGCAGGTCCCTTGGCAGAAGGTCCGTCAAGATTGCTAGAATCGGTGGCCAGGTCAAGCTCCAGAGGGCGAAGGCGACGCAGTAGACGGCGAGGAGGGCGACCCAGCTGTCGAAGAGCACCCAGGACCAGATCGCGAGGGGGGCTAGCGCCCCACACGCCATCAGCACCAACTTTCTCCCGTGTTTGTCAGCTATCCAGCCTCCCCCAAGCTGAGTGAAGACCAGGAGCACGTTCGATCCCGTGAAGAAAACCCCTATGAGCTCGTAACTGAGCCCAAACCTGTCGTTGAGGTATATGGGGAGGATCATATTCACACCCGCCATGCTCGTCGTGACGCAGGACTGTAGAGCGAAGAGGATGGCTAGGGTCGGGAGGTACTTATGGTCTGTTATCGAGGTCCGCCTCCCTTTGGACTGTGAGACGCTGGGCATGCTTCTTCCGTCGGCCACGCTTCTAGCCGGGAGGATCCCTGCGAGGCTCACTATCGCCCCAATGTAGAAAACGATCCCCCATCCCATTGTCTCCGCCAGGTAGCCGCCTAGGAGAGGCCCCACTATGCCGCCCACGGGCCACGCCAGGTTCATCAGCCCGAAGAGAGAGGCTCTGTTCTCGGGAGTCGCGTTCTCTGCTATCATGGCTAGACGTGCTGGTACGAAGAGGCAGAGGGAGGCGTTGAGCGCGACGTTCAGAGGAATCACCATGGTCCAGTTACTCGTGAATGCCATCAGGAGGACTGATAGCCCCGAGAGGGCCGAGCTGATCATGAGGAACGCCCTGTTCCCGAACCTCCCCAGCAAAGCCCCACTGGGCAACATCAAGAGGGTCGAGGCGAGGTTCCCGAGGGAGATAACGAGGGCGTTCTCTATGTCCGTCGCCCCGATCTCTTTTAGAAAAAGGGGGAACAAGGGCTGCACAAGCTGGCTCGTCATCCCTATCGCAACATTGACCGCGAAGAGGATAGCCAGTTCCCTGCTGAGGGCCTTCAAAGTCAAACAGTCTTCGCGACCGAGCTGATAAAACGGTATGTCGTGGACGGATGTTATCCGGAAAAGAAAGCATGGCAACGGATATGCTGCATAGGTTTATAGCAGGGACCAGGTGCATATCCCACGGTGAAACGGAACGGTAAGGGATAGTTTTCCCATATTCTAGCACCGATTCATCACGTTTCTCCCAGACCATAGAAGTCGAGGGCCACCTCATCGACTCCATGATCCTCTCCCGGATACTGGACGAGGTCATGGACCAGGGAGGCGACTTTGAGTTCCTAGACTTCGAGGTCGGTAGGAGGAAGGATGACTATAGTCACGCAGTCCTTAAGGTAACAGCTCGGAACGAAGAGCACCTAGCCTCAATCCTAGGTGAGCTCTATCGCCTAGGCGCGACAACCCCCGAAGAACCGGAAGCCGAGTATAGCCCCGCACCGATGGACAGAGTCCTCCCCTCGGATTTCTACTCGACCACAAACCACCCCACCTCCATTAACCTAGGTGGGACATGGGTCGAGGTCGAGGACCTAATGATGGACAAACAGATCGTGATCGACCCTGCTGCACGTAGGGCCCGCTGCTGGCCCATCGGGCTGATCAAGAAGGGGGACCTCATAGTCACCGGGGAGTGGGGTCTCAGGATAAAGCCCCCGGAGCGCCCACGTGAGGGGGTCGGCGTCTTCGAGTTCATGGGGAGCGAGGTCTCTAGTGAGCGACCGTCCCTCAGTCTGGTCCGCAAGATCGCGGGAGAGATCGTGGAGACCATAAGGGAGGGCGGAAGGATCGCAGTCGTCGCCGGACCCGCCGTCATCCACACAGGCGCCGCCCCGAGCCTTGCGGCAATTATTCGTGGTGGCTACGTCCACGTCCTCCTCGCGGGGAACGCCCTCGCTGTCCACGACGTAGAGTACGCTCTCTACGGGACTAGCCTCGGCGTCGAGCTCGACAACGGGGCGAGTCGGAGGGAGCACAGGAACCACATCGCAGCGATAAACGAGGTGAACAGGGCCGGCTCGATCAGGGCACTGATCGAGGAGGGGAGATTACGAAGCGGGATATTCTACGAGCTAGAGAAACGCGGCGTCCCCTACGCCCTCGCCGGATCTATTCGGGACGACGGCCCTCTCCCCGAGGTGATAAGGGACACCGCCGAGGCTCAAGGGAGGTACAAGGAGCTTGTCCGTGGATCCAACTTTGTCCTCATGCTCGCCTCGACCCTCCATAGCATCGCTGTAGGGAACATGATCAGCTCCAGGGTCAAGGTCGTCTGCGTAGACATCAACCCAGCCGTCGTGACGAAGCTCAGCGACAGGGGTACAAGCCATGCCGCGGGTGTCGTCTCAGACGTGGGCGCTTTCCTCCCTCTTCTTGCAGGCGAGCTATTAAAAAGTCAACCGAAGAGGTAGACCGTGACCTCTGCCCCCTCCTCGAGGAAGCTGGTCCCGATCGGGATTATGATGTAACCGTCCGCGCTCGCCATGCTCGTGATGTCCCCGCTCTGCTTGAAGACCGGGACAGCCTTCTCATTATCGATCCTCACCGTGTAAAACTGCTCCCTCTCACTGTCACCCTTGATTCCCTTGCTAAGCCTGGCCTTGACCGACCTCGGCTCCGCAGGTGGGAGCCCAGCCATCTTCCGTAAGGCGGGGGCGAGGAAGACGTAGGCGTTGCTCAAGCAGCTAGCTGGGTTCCCTGGCATCCCGAAGAAGGGGGTCCCCATCACATCCCCAAATAGAGTCGGCTTCCCAGGCTTCACCTGGAGGCCGT
>Ga0315282_10017338_pt1 | contig 10407 bp, 10 predicted proteins | sample YL17G07_20_MG_FD_203693 | JGI IMG/M metagenome (GOLD analysis project Ga0315282, IMG submission 203693) | Sediment microbial communities from Yellowstone Lake, YNP, Wyoming, USA - YL17G07_20 | ecosystem: Environmental > Aquatic > Freshwater > Lake > Sediment | place: USA: Wyoming | collected... | reverse complement strand
GCGGATTGTCCGTCTCCACATACACGAGACGAGACCTCGCCAAGAGCGGGCCGATTGCGGATTGAAAGGAACCTAGCTCAGGTCTGTAATCCGAAATCAAAAATCGTCAATCCGAAATTGTGAATCACCAATTCATGAAGTCAGATGTGAAACACAACTCCATCATTTCGAAATCCACAATCCGAAATCCGAAATCGAAACATGTGGCTTGAACTCCTGAGAGAATTCGTTTACGACCTGAAAGCTCACAAACTGCGAGCGTTTCTCACCCTCCTCGCGATCACCTGGGGGACTATCTCGGTCGTTCTTCTCCTCTCTTTTGGGGAAGGACTGGGGACGCAGCTCACATACGGCTTGCTCAACGCTGGCGATCGGATTATGATGATTTGGGGCAGAGAGACAGGTTTGGTTTTCGAAGGTTTGCCGAAGGGCAGGCCCATTCGTTTTGTCGAGGAGGATCTTGAGTTGTTGAAGGAATCCATCCCGGCGATAGACCTCGCGAGCCCCCAATATCGGAAGAACGTGATTTTGACGTACGGGAAGTTCATGATCACGACTGAATGCGAAGCCGTCAATCCAGGATTCGAGGATATGAGGCGGATGTACCCGGCTGCGGGCGGTCGATTCCTCGACGACGCTGATGTTGTGCTTCAGCGGAGGGTTATCTTCCTCGGGGCAGTCATCACGAAGGAAATCTTTGGTGATGAGGATCCGATCGGGAAGACGTTGATGGTTGATGGCACGCCCTTCACCATGGTGGGGGTCATGCAGAAGAAGATTCAAACCGCGATGAACAACGGGCCCGATACACGCCGCGCAATCGTCCCCTACACGACTTTCAGAACGATCTATGGGAACAAATATGTGAACTCCCTCGTCGTGCGGCCAAGCGACCCGAGTAAGCAGGCGTTTGTAAAGACTGAGCTCTACCGAGTCCTTGGGAGGAAGTATCGCTTTGATCCTGCGGATGAGCGCGCCCTCGCGATCTGGGATTTTATTGAAGACATGAAAATGAACGATAAGATCAGCTTCGGAGTTGAGATCTTCCTGACTTCGATTGGATTTCTGACGCTGCTCATTGCTGGTGTCGGCGTTGCGAACATCATGTATGTCGTCGTGAAAGAGCGTACGAGAGAAATCGGTATTAAGATGGCCGTCGGTGCGCGTCGACGCTATATCCTCGCCCAGTTTATCTTTGAGGCGCTGTTCATTGCCTTCATCGGCGGACTGATTGGAGTTCTTTTCTCCTGGGGTGTAGTCTCCATCGTCCGCATGTTTCCCGCCGATGAGGGTGCCATGCAATTTCTGGGTCGACCGATTCTCTCCACCGGCGTGATGCTGTTCACGAGTGGTATTCTCGCCCTTGTCGGTCTTCTCGCCGGACTCTTTCCCGCACGCAAAGCCGCAAGCGTTGACCCCGTTGAGTCCTTGAGGTACGAGTAGTTGAGTTGCATCCGTATGTGCAGTACCGAAAAACAACCGCAGTCCGGAAGTCGAAACCATCACGAGCATCAATGCTCTCAGCGTTGAGGACTGGAAGGCACTGAAAGAGTTCTCGCAGCACAAGGTCATCTCGCCGTTCGAACACATCCGGCTTGAAGCAAAACCGAAGCAGGTGGCGGATCCAATCGGCCACACTTCAATGCGTATCGTCGATCTCTTCTGTCCGATCGGCAAAGGACAGCGAGCCCTCATCGTCTCTCCTCCAAAAGCCGGCAAGACGATGCTCATGCAGCATCTTGCTCATGCGATCAGGCTCAACAACCCGGATATTGATCTCCTGGTGCTGTTGATTGATGAGAGACCGGAGGAGGTCACCGACATGCGCCGGACCATCAAAGGAGAAGTCTTTGCCAGTTCGAGCGACAGCGAACGCGGTGAGCATGTCCGTCTCGCTCAACATGTGCTCGAGTATGCAAAACGCAAAGTGGAAGCCGGGAGGGATGCGGTCATCCTGCTCGATTCACTCACGCGTCTCGGGCGAGCATTCAACCTTCATCAGAAGAGCAGCGGACGAACGATGTCGGGCGGCGTCGATGCTCGGGCGCTGGAGATTCCCAAACGCATCTTTGGTGCAGCTCGTAAGTACGAGGATGGGGGTTCCCTCACAATCATCGCTACTGCGCTCGTCGAGACAGGCTCACGCATGGACGAGCTGATCTTTCAGGAATTCAAAGGCACAGGCAACATGGAGCTTGTGCTTGACCGCAACTTAGCCAACGAGAGAATTTTCCCATCACTCAACATCTCTCTTTCCGGAACGCGGCGAGAAGAACTGCTCTTTGGTCCAGCGGTGACACAGCATCAGGCATTGCGCCGCTCTGTCGCCCGGATGTCGCCACGAGATGCCATGCTCACGGTATTGAAACTCATCGGACAATATCCAACCAATGAACTATTGCTTGCAAAATTCTAAAGGGTAGACACGATGAAAAACCATATCATCTCCTCATTCTTGATCGGTCTTCTCGCTGGACTCTTTCCTGCACGCAAAGCCGCAAGCGTTGACCCCGTAGAGTCGTTGAGGTGCGAGTAGTTGAGTTGCACACACTTGTGCAGTACTGCTCATCACCTGCCAGTGCATGTCCGTCCCAAAAACTGAAGTCTCCTTTCTCACGACTGAGAACCCAGTCGACAAAATCGTACCATATTCGCCTGCTGAAGCTGAGCTTCCCTGTTATCGACAGAATTCCGTTGACAGACGCAGAAAAAAATGTTATCATCGGGATGTAGGCCATTGGCCGGGAAGCAGTCCTTGGAGGGGACTAGGCCAATAGCCTCGTAAAGGAGATAAACCCACGGACGAAAACCTCTGATTGAGTAGAAATCAACAGAGGTTTTTTTATGCCGATCCGCATAAGACACGCTGATAAGAAAGGCGCGTCAACGCAACAGGCTGATGTTTCAGCGTTTAGGTCCGAGACGATCCCGTGTTTGGGGGCGTCTCATACGGCACTCTAAGCATTGCTTGGGGTGTTATGCGGATCAATCTGAACAATGTTAGGCACTTGCTCTGACTCCAGAGGCGAAAGGGAGAGAATCGCCATGAAGAGAATTGAGGCGAGCGTTGAGATCGATGCGCCAGTTCCAGATGTATTTGCATTTGCATCGGATTGGCGGCGGTGGGAGGACTGGTGGGAAGGTGTTTCCAAATTCAGGCCCACAACGGAGGTCACCCGAGGGAACGGCACGCGGTATGCCTACAAGGCCTGGATAGCAGGCATGAGCCTTAATCTTGAGACGGAGATTCATGAATTCGCGGAAAACGTTGGCTGGAAAGGGGTCGCTACCAGGGGCCCGCCACACAGGACCCAGTGGGTGTTCGAGGCGAAGGGCGACAAGACGCGACTCACCTACATTCTGGAGTACGATTTGCCTTGGCCGCTTTTGGGGCCAATTCTCGACTCGCTTCTGATGCGGCCGGGGTGGCAGCGAATGCTTGAGCATTCACTTCACAATCTGAAGATTCACTTTGAGAACCAGCAGAGCTCGGGAGTGAGCACAACGAAGTGACTGTGCCTAACTCTGCATGCACCTGATGCATGGCGTTAGGCGGACAAGGTAGGAGTGACTACATGAGCAACAAGTTGTATCTGATCATCTCGGGCAGCATCTTCCTGCTCGTCGGGATCTTTCATCTCCTGAGGCTGGTGTGCCACTGGCCCATCGTTGTTGGGACTTGGATCATCCCGCATGCGCTGTCCTACGTTGGTTTTCCTGCTGCAACCGGGTATTCCGTCTGGGCCTACTGGCTCTGGCGGAGGTGAAGAATGCGGGATCCTTGAACCGATCTCTGAGGACGAAGAGATGTTCCTCTTTCTTGTCCCCTTAGTGCTTGGCTTCGCTTTCAACTTGATGAGTGCCTTTACGACTGCCTTTTCTCGCCGGTGGGGCGAACGGCGTGGTTCTATCGTTACCGTAATCCTCAGGGATGTCCTCGGCATACCGGTATGGGCGATCGGTTTTGTCCTTGCCATCCGCACACCGTCATTGACACTGATCGTATCAACCATATTCACGGAAGTTCTGGGATGGTTAGTAATCGGTGCAGGAGGCGCGATTATTGTTGTTGCACTGGTCACGATACGATTGCACGCCGCAATGCCGTCCACTGGGGATCCCTTAGTGCACAACGGCATATACGCCTATGTACGCCATCCGATCCATGCTGGAACATTTCTCGAATTCACAGGGCTATTTCTCATCAGGCCAACCCTGGCTGTTGCGTCAGCCTGTGCTTTAGGCGTCGTATGGGTTCTTCTTCAGACAAGGTTCGAGGAACTTGATCTGCTTCAACGGATGCCAAGTTACCCTGAATATATGAACCGGGTTCCGCGTTTCTCACCTCGTCTTCAGAAGAGGAGGTCAACATCATAGAAATGAAACTTTGCTCATGGGGCAGGCTAACAGCTCAGTCTCCGAACGCCCAAAGGAATCTTTCGGAGACTCCTCAGGACAAGCTCATGCCGCGTGCTTCTCAGCGACAGCCTGGGTTGGCTTTCTCGTCCGATGCAGAGCGAGACAGCGAAGTTGTGTCACTGACATTCCCCCAGATCCGCCGCTATTAGTTTTCTTGCTTGACTTCACTGGGGATTTTTGATATGATTGAGTGTCGTTGTGCCGGGGCAAGAGACGATGTTGTACTCGCAGGCATCTTGTCCGGCACCTCAAGCATTGCTTGGGGTGTTACGGGCATCAACAAAAATAATGTGAGGTGCATCAAAGGAGAAGGCAATGACGAAGCAGCAGTTCTTCAACACGATATCTAATGGTGGCGATACCGTTCTGAGGAGAATCCTCGATCTACTGAAGAAGGCCCGAGCGGACTACTGCGTAATCGGGGGTCTCGCAGTCAACGCATATGTAGAGCCGGTTGTCAGCCTAGACCTGGATATAGTCGTCATCACCGACGCACTAGAAACTTTCCTCACTATGGCTCAAAGAACCTTCGAGATTGAGCGCTATCCGCATAGCATTAATCTGAAGGCAAAGCAATCCGATTTGCGCATCCAAGTGCAAATCGATCAACGCTACCAAGACTTCATCTCGCGTGCCTTGCGAAAGAAAGTGCTCGGTCAGCAGATGAAGGTTGCGGCACTTGAAGATGTTTTCCAAGGCAAACTGTGGGCTTACTCAGACAAGCAGAGACGCATGAGCAAAAGGCAAAAAGACTTGGCGGACATCTATCGACTTGTCGAGGCCTATCCCCATCTGAAAAGCAAGCTTCCTAAATCCCTGCAAAAGTAGATGCACCTAACCTCTTCAAGAAGGAGAAAGTCCCCGACAGCGTTGAACTTAAATGGCTGGCGGGGATCAGCCTCCAGCTGAGAATCCACTTCTGCCTCGTCCACAAGAATGAAAACGCCCGGCACAAGGCCGAGCGCTTTTCGCCCGTCCGACGCAGAGCGGGACGCTGGAGTTGTGTTACTGACATTCTCCCAGATTTGCCGATCGTAGTTTTTCATTTGACTTCGTTCGGGCATTTTGGTATAATTCCATGTCGTAGGATGGGAAAAGATCACTCCCATGTTGTAATGAAGCGGCGTCTTATACGGCACTCTAAGCATTGCTTGGGGTGTTATGCGGATCAATACAAACAATGTTAGGTAGCGACATCGTCTATGCTCCTACTCGTCAATGCAGTCGTAGCGGGTTCCGAAGCCCCAATCGCATGGATCAGCCTTCAACAGGACTGGTCAATCTCGGTTGGCCTTCGTGACCGAGCGTTCATATCACCCCGATTCGACGCGAGACAGGACATCTTCAATATCGACAACAGAGTCACCGTCCAGTACCTCGTGCCAGATAGCCCTGATCAGCTCCGCCAAGTAACCAACCCTCATCTCACTTTTCACCCGCCGATCTACTTTCACCTGCACGCCAATAGCGACCAAGAGCTCTTTTCGGGCATCGCTGACGTGTCCCTCATCCTCGCTGACGAGAGCCGAGTTCCTTGGATACGCTTCACTTCTCGCGTTCTCTCCCAATTGCCATCATCAGGCCCTCCCAGGGATACCTCGGACACGAGCATCCTGCGAGTCCCAATGCGGTCGTCACACGCATCCGTGGGCCTCGGCGTAGATTACGTTCAACCAGGCGTCGAGGATGCGAGCGGCGGCCTTCTGGATCACTTCGTGGACTGGGGTAGATTCCGCCTACACATATTCTGTGAAGAGCGTCCAGCGCAGTTGGCCACCCTGGCTTGGTATCATCAGTGTTAGCAAGCTCGGCTCGTCGCTACCTAACCCGCGCTTGCTGCTGACGGCGCCCCACCATCCCGGGGGTCCGGCAGGTATCTTAGGGGTCGGCGCCAGCGTGCTGGCGCCCCAGCAGAAGCACCAGTCGTTAGCGAATACTCTTGGCAAACTACCTTCCAGGGCGGCTGCAGTAGGATTTTTTGCGGAGATACCGAGGGCGAGCCCGAGGATCTATCTCAACCTTCCAACTAATCCAATCTTCTTCGGAAGATCCTTCTTCGTGATCGTCTGCTTACTCATCATCGAAAGGGCGTAGCCCTCCATCTGTTCTCTGGTGTTCTGATCAATCTCCGTTGCGGTGAGCACGATAGCGTAGAAGGGCCTCAAGGAAATAGTAATCGGCGAAGATCGCAGGCACGTCCACATTACTGTTGATTGGGAGATAGTGAACCGAGTGGTCCAGCAGGCAATTGGTGTCGCGGCCATCGGTGAAGTATGGCGGACTGCAAAGCGATGCCAGCATCGCCTCCGCTTCCTTCTGATAGTGTTTCTTGAGAGAATCGTTCTCCACATAATCGACCATTTCAAAGAGACCAGATGTCGCAATGCAGGTCGCTGAAACATCCCGATACTTAATCTCCGATTGAAAATCCCAGGGAGCGACATGGTCTTCCGCCAGATGTTTCAGGAAATAGTCTGACAGCCGGACGGCCATATCCAGGAACCTCTTGTCCTTTGTGTAGCGATACGCCACAACCATCCCGTACAGACCCCAGGCATGTCCACGCGACCAAGTCGTCTCATCGCCTGCACCCTGGATGGTTCCTTTATTGATAACCTTGCCGGTGTTCTTGTCGTAGCGTACGATGTGATATGTACTCCCGTCCGGACGCATAAAGTCACGACACGTAGTGAGTGCATGGGTGCGCGCGTAGTCGGCGAAGTACGGTGGCCCTCCGTTTTGAGAAGCCCAGAACAAGAGCTCAAGATTCATCATGATGTCGATTATGACCGGGAACGAGTTCTCAATTGTCACCTTATCCCAATTCGATTCCAGGCAGCCGACTTTTGGATTGAACCGTTTTGCCAGCGTGTTTGCCGCGGTCAACATGATTTCTCGATACTTGCTGTAGGCCGGGCCTTTGCCCAATCGAATTCCGTTGCCGAAACTACACATGAACTTGAATCCCAGGTCGTGCGTTTGAGTGTTGAGCTTCTCATGCTCGAGGGGGGCTGTCCACTGCCTCGCCCAGCGTTCAAATCGCGCATCGTTGCTGATTTCATATGCATACCAGAGACAGCCCGGGTAAAACCCGCTCGTCCATTCATCGGATTTATTGAGCTTCCACTTCAACTGCGGCGTGCCGTATGTCGGATACAGGGTAGTGTCGCGGACCTCATCGATACTCTTTTCCAGATGAACGAGAGAAACCTTCAGAGCGTTGCTCACAAGGCTATCCAGGTGTCCGCCGGAGAAGACGTGCTGCGATAGAGTGAAGGTCATGAAGATTACCGCCGCACCTGTGATGGCAAATGAGTTGCTTCGGTGTCTTCCTTCGACAGGAGAATTTGAATCCGGTGTTAGGTGCATGCAATTTTCCTCGTCGGTGAGGGATGTGCTTGAAAATACCAATATTGATTGCGAGAAACAAATGAAGGCAGCGGTATCTTGATAAGGACTGAGATTTTCATTATTGTTGTTTACACGCCAGCACTGCCAGGCGGTGCCCCACGGCATAAGTCCGGACCATTTTGACACGGCAGCCTGATTCCAGCGAATCATCGACACATTTCACAAGAGCAGAAAGCCAGAACTATGAAACAGATTCATCTATATATCGTTTACCTCTTATTCGTGATCATCACCCTCCGCTGTCAAGCTCAGCAGCCCCGGCCAATCATCTCGCCCGAAATGCACTCCGACAACCGCATCACCTTCCGGCTCCGCTCCCCGAATGCACAGAAAGTCATGCTCGCCCGCGAAGGCGCACAGCCAATAGCAATGCAGAAAGAAGAGGGGGGTGTCTGGAGCGTCACCACGGACCCAATGGAGCCTGACATTTATGGCTACTCCTTCGTTGCGGATGGCGTCGACCTGTTCGATCCTTCGAACCCTGTCATCAAGTCTAATCTCATCTACACGCAAAGTCTGCTGCACGTGCCGGGGCCTGACTCCCTGCCGTGGGAACTGAACGACGTACCGCACGGCATTGTCCACCACCACTACTACACATCCAAGGTGGTGGGCGACAAGCGGGACTTCTTCGTGTACACGCCGCCCGGCTACGATCCCAAGGCGGAGAGGACATACCCCACCCTGTATCTCTTGCACGGCTTCAGCGATGACGCCAGCGCGTGGACCGCTGTTGGTCGCGCCGAGCTCATTCTCGGTAATCTGATCGCACAGGGAAAAGCAAGACCCATGCTTGTCGTCATGCCTCTCGGCTACGGTGCTCCCGAGATCGTCGCACGCACTGGATCGGGACTGCAAGACCACGCCCTCCGGGACCGCAACTACGAAAAGTTCCGTGAGGCCCTGCTCACGGAAGTCATTCCGGAAGTCGAAAAGTCATATCTGGTCGCTCGGGATCGTGGGTCACGAGCCATTGCCGGGCTCTCTATGGGCGGCACCGAATCTCTCTTGACCAGCCTTAACGCTCTGGATCACTTTGCTTGGGTTGGCGCATTCAGTTCCGGCGGACTTGACGAGAATTTCGACGCAATGTTCCCCACGCTTTCCTCCAAGGCCAATTCTCAGCTGCGTCTGCTGTGGATTTCCTGCGGCACGGACGACCATCTGATCGACGTGAACCGCAAGCTACATAGCTGGCTGGATTCCAAGGGTATCCAACACACCCGTGTCGAAACCGCTGGCTCGCATACCTGGATGGTCTGGCGCCGCAACCTTGCAAGCCTTGTCCAGCTTTTGTTCCAAGAACCAAGACGCTAAGTACGCTCAATGAGTTGGTTCGGTGTCTTTGTTCGAAAGGAGGATCTGAATTCGGCGTCTACCGCACGGAGTCTCTCCCATTGATGAGAAGGGTGCTTGAGAATACCAATGCCGGTTGTGAGATGCAACCGATTGAAGGGCAACTCTTGGTCGATGGATGCGTACACCATTGGGAGTGCTCTATGCTGTCGTTCGAGCCCAACCAAAACCAACAGAAAGAGAAACGGAGAAAACCATGAAACCCACCTCAAAACAAAAAATCAATTGCCTGCTTGCAATCCTGTTCTTCTGCATTTCTATTCTTGCGACCGATATTGTTCTGTCTCAAGTGAACAAATTGGACGAGAAGAATTTGGAAGAAACGATGCGCAATCCGTGGAAACCCGACAGATCGGTGTTCCTCCAGGACTGGTTGATACTTGGCTCAATTCCCATTAGCGGTGTGGGGGACATCGACAAGGATTTTCTTGCTGAGTATGGCGGCGAAGCAAACGTTCGACCGGCGGAGGGACAAGCAGTAAAGATAGGCGGCAGCGAAATGAAATGGATGCCGGTGAAAGCTAAAGACATCGTTGATTTGCGGAAGCTTTTCCAGGGAGGAAGAACAGAGGACGCCGTTGCCTACGCTTATACAACAATCAACGAGAAGAACGCAGGTAAGGTATTTCTCTCTTTGGGTTCCGACGATGGAGTCAAAGTCTGGCTGAACGGGAGACAGGTTCATCGTGTTCTCTCGCAGCGCGCTCTCACCTTGGACGAAGATGGACTCACAGCAGATGTGAAAGCTGGTGAGAATCACCTCTTGCTCAAAATTCAACAGAGCAAGGGTGACTGGGGTTTCGCGGTGCGAATGTTGGAGAATCCGAATGAACTGAATATCATTACGGGCGACATAAACTTCTCATTGGTTCCTGGTCCCCCGAAGAAAAACACACTGACAGTTTGTTCTCAAGGAAACCTGGACCAGACATTGTTGAAGCAACCAGTTCACATGGAAGTCTATACAACTGGAGGAAAAACAGTAGCGACGAAGACGTTCAACTGTGGTGACTCAGTTGTTCTCAGCAACAAGGACTGGCCGAATGGGGTTTATGAATTCAGATTTAAGTACCACGACATCCACGGTGCGCCGGATCTCAAGTATACCTCGTGGTATAAAGGCGATATTCTGGCTGCTGCTCGTGAGATTGTCAACACTGCCCCAGGAAAGGACGTCAGAACCCCGGTAGCTGCCACGCACCGAATGCTCGCGGACATGAT
>Ga0315282_10017337_pt1 | contig 10408 bp, 11 predicted proteins | sample YL17G07_20_MG_FD_203693 | JGI IMG/M metagenome (GOLD analysis project Ga0315282, IMG submission 203693) | Sediment microbial communities from Yellowstone Lake, YNP, Wyoming, USA - YL17G07_20 | ecosystem: Environmental > Aquatic > Freshwater > Lake > Sediment | place: USA: Wyoming | collected... | reverse complement strand
ATTTACTTATTCCTTCGAGGACGTTTACCAGTCCCTTTCTGAAGTGAGGTATCCTCAGGGAGGATCTTGTGTCTTCTAAATTTATTTTGAATAATGTGGAGCCGCCCCTCAAAATGGTGCTTAGAAGCCCTGATAGCAAGCGACGTTTAGGTGATTGGGGAACTTGCTGTCCGAAGGAGAAATCGTTGAGGGCGGCTTCGAGGTACGTTAATCCACATTTTTTACAGGTGCCATTAGCTACGTGAATGAAATATGTTACAATCGGGTTTTCAAGTATATTGAGGAAAACCTTCACTTGCGACTGAGTGTTCATATCTCATGGCCTTCTCGACGCGCTCGCGCCCCTTTTTACTACTAATAATGGCTTTTGGCAACTTTTTTGAACCTGAGCCCACCGATCATTACTTAAGCCAAATATACCGAATCTTTCATCACTTTGATCTAAGATAATGAGATCGGGATCATGTGCCCTATACGTAGTCAATATTCCGAAGGTGGGGGTCCCTCCAGATATTACAGGTTCAATCACTATTTTGGGGTATTTTACTTGGATCTTTTTTTGTTTATCTAAACATTTACTGGTAAAGTAGGCTTGTCGATTTCTTCGACATAACTTGGATCGCCCATGCCAAATTCCAGAGGCGAATAATCTGAAGAGAATTTTGATACCTTGTTTTTTCTTCCCCTCGGTGTATGCGCAGACTTTTGGTATTCTATGCATCACCTAACCCCCATCGATAATCGTTAATTAACTTATTTTTAAAGAATTTGATTATTTAATAATCATATATATGTGAGCCCGCGCATGGTTTGACCTGAGCGCCGCGCCGATAAAGTCTTCATACATCATCGCGCGCAGAGACTTGATGTTGGGGATAGAGCAGAAATTCAAGATATTCGGACAGGTGCATAAGGAGGCTGAGGTTAAGAGGGAGAAGCAGAGAGAGGAGGTCCTCAAGGAACGAAATATAGCCGAGGAAAAAATCACTGCCTTGAAAATGAGGTCCAAGGTGGTTATAGCGGGTGGTTTCGGTGAAAAAAGATTCGTCGCGAGGCTAGAGGAACTAGTCCGTGATGGTCCCTTTGATATCATTGACCTGAAACTTGAGGTCCCGACGATTAAGGGTCTGCTTGAGGAGACCCCTGCCTACATGAGCTTTGAGGTCACCTCGACGGAGCAGCAGAGCATTAACGCTTTTATTAATCTGTTGAAGGCCCTAGTGCGTGAAAATGAGTTGGTGTGGGTAAGCGATTCATAAATCTTTGAGATCGACGTGCACGAGAACTCTTCAATCTAGTAAGCGGCGGGGGGTCTCAATTAGGGTACACCGCCGACGCCTCTCCAGCCAATTATTTCTTCTATATCACTGAGCTTCTCGGCGACTCGTTTCCCAGGGGCGGTGAGGCTTATGTCTCTATTGTAAGGTACCGCCCGTTCATTCATACTATGAATCAGGTTTGACTCCTCAAGGGCGTCAATTGCGTGGACAACGCTACCATGAGTTTCACCCATCTCGTCAGCGATCTCCTCAACATTCATTGTTCGATTCTCCCTAAGCAAGATCAGCAAGGCTTTCAGAGCGAATACGTGAGTTAGAGACTCCATCAAAATAAATTCTATCAGGGGTGTAATAAACGTCACTGGATTTGGTACCGGTTCTCTACAATGAGATGAAGATGTATCACTCGCACCGTCATGAATTAAAAAAAAAGTTTTAACTAAAACCACTCTCACCTGCTCTTCAGTAAACGACTTCGATCTTTATTACAGATTCAATTTAATAAACCGCTACACCGTTGGTTTAATCATGTCTGAAAAGTGCAAGGGACTGCGAGACGACACAGTCAGCATACTCATCGGGGGCGAAGCCGGTCAGGGGATCAGCCGAAGCGGCGGTCTCCTCGGCCGCGCGTTGATGAGAGCGGGGTTCCACGTATTCGGCACAAACGAATATCCCTCACTGATCCGCGGAGGACACAACTACTACCTTCTACGCGCCTCGGCGAGGCCCGTCTACGCTCAGAGCGAGAACTTGGACATTTTAATCGCATTAAATAAGGAGACCGTGTTGCTTCATGAAGCGGAGCTCAACCCAGGTGGAGCCATCCTAGTCGACGAATCTAATGTTTTCGGGGAGGGTGAGCTTGGTAGAAACGATGTCAACCTCTACAAGGTTCCCATGGCCTCGATTGTAAAGGAACTTGGCGGTCCTGACATCATGAGGAACACGGTCGCTATCGGGGCTTCGGTAGGTTTGCTCAAGCTTGACCCGAGTATGCTTAGAGATGCGGTTGTTGCCACGTTTTCGAAGCCTGAAGTCGTAGATATGAACGTAAGGGCAGTAAACCGTGGCTATGGATACGTGAAGGATAAACAGCAAAGTTTCAACTGCGAGATCAACGGCTTGGTGGAGAATAGGCGGATTTTTTTAACGGGGAATGACGCGGTTGCTCTCGGGGCAGTCTCGGCAGGGGTCAAATTCTACGCCGCATATCCAATGACGCCAACGAGCCCCATCCTGGACTGGATGATAAACCACAGCTATGAGGCCGGGCTAGTCGCGGTGCAAGCGGAGAGTGAGCTGGCGGCGATCAACATGGTCGTCGGTGCAAGCTACGCGGGGGTCCGAGCCATGACAGGGACAAGCGGAGGCGGTTTCAGCTTAATGACGGAGGGCCTCGGATTCGCGGCGATGTCTGAGTGCCCCATCGTTGTTAACGTTGGGCAGCGGCCCGGGCCCAGCACCGGCCTCGCGACGCATAGCGGTCAAGGGGATCTGCTCTTCGCGATCCATGCGAGTCAGGGAGAGTTCCCGAGGGTCGTCTCAGCCCCAGGTGACTTGGAGGAGTGCTTCGAATTGACGAAGCAGGCCTTTAACCTCGCGGAGAAGTTCCAGATACCGGCAATTATTCTGACCGATAAGTTCCTCGCGGAGAGTGAACGGGATGTGGAGCCATTCGATGAGGGTATTGTTCCAATAGATAGGGGGAAGACGGTGGTTGACGGGGAGTGGAGTGGCGAATATAGGCGTTATAGCCTGACTGAGGACGGAGTATCACCGAGGTTGCTCCCGGGTACGAAGGGTGCGATAGTCAATGCTACGTCTAACGAGCACATGGATACTAGCTATTCATCCTCCGATCCAAAAGTGGTGGTTGACATGGTGAATAAGAGATTCAGGAAGACTGCATTCATCGTTGAGGAGGTGAATAAGCTTAGCCCCGTGAGGGTCTACGGCGCACCGGACGCCGAGGTTGCGCTCGTCAGCTGGGGCGGGAACAAGGGGCCGCTCCTTGAGGCGCTTAGGCTGCTTCAAATGGATGGTGTCAAGGCTAGGCTGGTTCAAGTAGTCTACCTGGAGCCATTTCCTTCGAAGAGGGTTGATGAGGAGCTCGGCAAAACAAGTATGAATGTCCTCTTTGAGAACAACGTCACCGCGCAGCTCGGCCAGCTGATAAAGATGCACACGGGCTACGCATTTGCCAACGTCGGGCTAAGGTATGATGGTAGACCTTTCAACCCGTCTGAGATCACTCGTAAAGTCCTGGAGGTGCTGAGAAAATGAGCACCGCTGACTTTGATACGGGTGAGAAGAATACCTGGTGCCCGGGATGTGGTAACTTCGGGATTCTCAACGCCGTTAAACAGGCGATTCTGCAACTCGGGCTGCCCCGGGAACGAGTTGTTGAGGTCTCCGGGATAGGCTGCCACGGGAAGATGACTGACTACGTTAAGGTGAATGGGATCCACGTCATTCACGGCAGGGTGTTACCAGTCGCGACGGGAATCAAACTATCTAACCATAATTTAACCGTGATCGGACACGCGGGGGATGGCGACGCCTTCGGCATAGGCTTGGGCCACTTCGCCCACGCGGCACGAAGAAACGTGCCAATCAGCTACATCACTCACGACAACATGGTCTATGGCCTGACTACGGGGCAGACTAGCCCAACGAGTCTTCAGGGCTTCGTGACGAAGACCTCGCCGCGAGGGGTATTCGAGGAGCCTATTAACCCAATTGCCCAAGCGCTAGCATCTCACACGAGCTTCGTAGCCCGTTGCTACGCCGGGGACCTCAGGCACCTCGTAGAGATCCTCAAACAGGCCTTCACGTGGCGAGGCTTCTCCCTTATTGACATCCTCCAACCATGTGTCACCTTCAACAAATTGAATACCTACGAGTATTATCGCGAGAGGGTGTACAAGCTTGAGGAATCTGGGCACGATCCAGGTGACTACACTGCTGCTTACAGTAAGGCGTGGGAGTGGGGTGAGAGGATACCTATCGGCGTCATCTACAAGAAGGAGAGGCCAACGTATCTCGAAGCATTCCCCCAATTGAAGCTGGGGCCGTTAGCGTTGCAGCCCCTGCGGCCCTCTATCAGGGAACTTTTTAAGGAGTACAGGTGAAGAACTGGGAATAAGCGAGTAAATAGCTTCCTGAACGCGCGTATAATGATCTGCGCGCGCATTATTCCTTCAGATGCTTCTCGAGGCTGTTTAGTTGCCTGTCCGCGTCTTCTGGTTTACCTTCAGAGATTAGTTTGCGTGCTTCTCCTACATGTTGGGTAGCACACCCGTGAAGGTCTTTTGCATACTTACACCCGTGACAACCATGTTCTGCGCTCATTTTCATTTCATCCGATAAACACTTATATCTTGCTAATTTTATAAAGTTTTTGATAACATTACCAAGGGATTAGTATGTGTTGTGATGACTCCGGCTGCGGGAAACTCGGCGAAGTTATGAAGTTCCAGAAATACTTCAGGGCGCTGCATTGCTCGACGCGATGGAACATAATCAGAATCATAGGAGAAGGTGAGAAAGGGACTGGGGAGATACTGGATGAACTTGGCAAGATGGGTGAGACTCTGGCGAGGTCAAGCATCTACTATCACTTATCAGAACTCGAGAAAACCGGGATAATTATGCAGACGGGATACAAGGAGGAGGGAGGAGGCGCTCCTGAAAAGATCTGGAAACTAAAGACTAGAGAGATCAAAATAGACCTCCTCGACGTAGGGAAGGATTCTGGAACCGTGTAACGAGGATAATCGCACACTATAATTAACATTTGGTGGATGTTTTGAGTGAACTCATTCGAACCGTAAAATATCTTAAGCCTTACAAGGTGGGGGCGGCCCTCGCGGTCGTCTTCCTGGCACTAGTTGTGGCCGCTGATCTTGCTATTCCTAGATTAGTTCAGACAATCATCGACGAGGGCGTGGCCAAGCAGAATATGACGGTGATTACCCAGACGAGCCTGCTGATGGTCGGCGTAAGCCTGCTCTCAGCCCTCTTCATGACCGCGAACACGATATTCGCTATAAGGTCGTCGAGGAGCTTCGAAGCAGACCTCCGAGAAGCAACTTACGAAAAGATCCAGTCATTCAGCTTCGGAAACCTAGATGAATTCACAACCGGTCAGCTGCTAACCCGTTTGACAAGCGACCTCAACCAGGTCCGGACAGTGGTCACACTTAGCCTGCGCATGTTTACGAGGATGCCGTTGACATTTCTGGGTAGCATCGTGATTATGCTCGTTACTAACCTGAGGCTCTCCTTAATCATGGCGGTGCTGCTGCCAGTAACCTTGGTGGTTAGCTATTTCTTCATCAGGCTGCTCCAGCCCCTGTTCACAAAAGTTCAGGAGAGGCTGGATCGTCTCAACCAGGTTATGCAGGAGAACCTGCTTGGCATACGGGTTGTGAAGGCCTTCGTCCGCAGGGACTACGAGAACAAGAGATTCGAGAAGGCGAACGATGAACTTTACGGGAACTCTCTCAGGGTAGCTCAACTGCTGAGCCTCTTCAACCCGTTGACGGTTGCCCTCCTCAACCTTGGTATCGTTGGAGTCCTCTATTATGGTGGCCTTCAGATACAGGTTGGCTCAGCTACTGTCGGCGAGATAGTCGCCTTCACCAACTACCTTAACAGCGCGATGTTTGCGGTGCTCACCCTCAGCCTGATGGTTGGGAACGTTGCCTCGGCGAATGTTTCCGCGGGGAGGATCTTGGCGGTCATCGACTCTGAGCCTAAGATAAAGGCGGATCCTAGCGCTAAGCGTCTGGATAGCCTCAGTGGGAGAGTATCCTTTGAGGGTGTCAGCTTCAGTTACAGCAACGGTGGGACCCCCGTCATTCATGACATCACCTTCGAAGCTGAGCCGGGGGAGAGAGTCGCCATCCTGGGCGCTACTGGGTCGGGTAAGACGACTCTGGTCAACCTGATCCCGCGATTCTACGACGTCACTGGTGGAAAAGTCGTAGTTGACGGCGTTGACGTTAGGGAGCTTGATCTGAAGTCGCTGCGGAGTGGGATAGGCGTCTGCATGCAGGATACGATGCTGTTCAGTGGAACGATTAGGGACAATATACGATTTGGTAGAAAGGATGCCTCTGACGTGGAGGTTGTGGAGGCGGCGAAGGCTGCGCAGGCGCATGACTTCATCTCGGGTTTCCCCGAAGGATACGACACGATTGTCGGTCAGCGGGGCGTCACTCTGAGTGGTGGTCAGAAACAGCGTATAGCGATTGCAAGGGCACTTCTTGTCAAGCCGAAGATCCTGATACTGGACGATAGCACTAGCAGCGTCGACGCCGAGACCGAGTACGAGATAGAGAAGGCACTTGACCTGGTTCTAGCTGGGACTACGCGCTTCATTGTGGCTCAGCGCATAAGTACGGTTCTTCACGCTGACAAGATCATTGTCCTCGACGACGGTGCAATGGTGGCACAGGGTACACACCGGCAGCTCCTTTCTACAAGTCCCATTTACCGGGAGATTTTTGATAGTCAGCTCGGTGACGGAGGTGTTAGTCTGTGAGCGACGCAACTGGCTCAGACCGCAAGCCAAGCACTGCCAGCATATCTCGTGGCGGCCCCGGGATGATGGGTCAGGTTGAGAAGGCCAAGAATCCCCGTGGGGCACTCTCACGGCTTCTTGGTTACGTTGGTGCGCAGAGGGCGACTTTGACGTTTGCTCTTGGGCTGACGGTGATATCTACACTGTTTGCCCTCGCTGGCCCGGTCATCATGGGTATGATTATAGACGATTATATCCTGCAGGGGAGGTGGGGTGACTTGCTCGGCATCTCCCTCGTATTAGCTGCGATTTACTTGGCTGGCTCGGTGATGGATGCTGCGTCTGGGTGGGTCATGGCTAAGATCAGCCAAAGGAGTCTCAGAAACCTCCGCGAGGACATGTTTGAGCACACTCAGACTCTCAGCCTAAGCTACTTCGACCGAACCCCCACGGGTGACGTGATGAGCAGGTTAACGAATGACGTTGATGCGATTGGTACCCTACTGTCACAGAACATAAGCGATCTCGTGCGCAGTCTGTTGACCCTCGTGGGCATTGTGGTGATTATGTTCATTCTGAACCCGTGGTTGGCGGCTGCAAGCTTGGTTGTCTTCCCATTTATGATCCTATTCACGGCATTCGTGGGGAAGAAGGCTCGGAGCGGATTCAGGGGGCTTCAGGCGAAGATGGGTGCCCTCAACGGTGTGGCTCAGGAGACTATTACTGGTCAGAGGATCGTGATTGCTTTCAGTCAGCAACAGTCAGCCTTAGCGCAGTTCAAAAAGTCGAGCCAGGCGGTTAAGGAGCTTGGTATTCAGGCTGAGACGTACTCGATGCTCGTTCCACCCATCGTCGGGATACTTAGCAATCTAAACATAGCGGTGGTCGCCGGCGTTGGTAGTTGGATGGCGCTGCAGGGACTCGCAACAATTGGAATCATCAGCGTCTTCATTAACTATAGTAGGAAGTTTTCCGACCCTCTGAGGCAGTTCTCAACACTGTATAACAGCATACAGTCAGCCCTCGCTGGCGCGGAGAGGATTTTCGAGGTGATGGACACCTCTCCAGAGACCGAGGATGCCTCAGATGCGGTTGCGGTTGAGTCTCTTGATGGTGAGGTCGTGTTCAGGGATGTTGACTTCAGCTACGTTCCCGGAGTTAAGGTGTTAAAGAAGGTGAGTATGGAGGTTAACCCTGGTCAGAGGATCGCCTTGGTTGGCCACACGGGTGCTGGGAAGACGACTATCGTTAACGTCCTCACGAGATTCTACGATATTCAGGCGGGATCAATCACGCTTGATGAGCATGATATCATGCACATCAGGAAAGATGATCTACGACGTCAACTTGGGATAGTTCTTCAGGATGTCTTCCTGTTCAGCGGTACCGTGATGGATAATATCCGGTATGGTCGATTGGATGCTAGTGACGACGAGTGTGTTGAGGCGGCGAAGCTGGCGAATGCTGATGGCTTCATCAAGCGTCTGCCGAAGGGGTATCAGACGAGGGTGAGTGAGAGAGGTAGCAATCTCAGTCAGGGCCAGCGGCAGCTGATTAACATCGCTAGGGCTGTGCTCTCGAATCCGTCGATTCTGATTCTCGATGAGGCGACTAGTAGTGTTGATACTCGTACTGAGAAGCATATTCAGGAGGCTTTGCTCAGGCTGATGCAGGGACACACTAGCTTCGTCATCGCTCATCGTCTCAGTACTATTAGGAGCGCTGATCTGATTCTCGTCATAGATGATGGCGAGATTGTTGAGAGGGGTACACATAGGGAACTGCTTGATAAGCGGGGCTTTTATCACCGCCTTTACGTGAGCCAGTTTAAAGGCACCGAGGCTATCTAATTTTTTAAAAAAATGCGCTCGTGCAGGTAGCGTGCCACTTTCGACTTGGTGGGTGGTTCACCCTGCTGCGTCGCCATTATAAGTGATTCTCAGAAAGGTTAGGCTGCCAGCGGCTTTGAGCTGCGTCGAGGGAAGTGCCAGCTTCCGGCCTTGATTTGCCTCTGGGTGTTACATGTGGGGTCTGGGTGGGTGTGTTTGGCTCGGGAGGTAGGGTGTTGGAGAATGAAGATGAGGGGTGGGACGATGTTACTAGGAGGATCGTGGATGGTGTTGTGGCGTCGATCAGGAGGGAGTACTTCATGGGGTATGTGGGGAGGATGCGGGAGATTGGGGCGTCGAGTGAGAAACTCGTCTACATTTATCTTGCCCTGTTTCAACCTCAGACTAGCCTGTCTATTCGACATGGTACTGGATTGCATAGGAATACTCTATCTGATGCTTTGAGTTCTCTTCAGAAGGCTGGTTATGTAATGCTTGATGAGGGGGCTCTTTGGTGGACCACCATCAGTAGTGAAGTTAAGTAATCTCCGCAATTGCGAGGACCAAGTTGTCGTCCCTTATTCTTCTAGCGGGACTCGAAGAGCCATCCGTTCTCTCTGTATATTGCCTTTCCCTCTGGGGAGACGAGGAAGTCGATCAGCTTCTTCGAGAGTTCGAGGTCCCTCGTGTATGTTATCGCTTGGACGGCTGTGCTGCGGAACACCTGGAGGTCTCTGGGGAGCTCGACTACGTCGCACGTGTCTGGCCACACGTTCTTGAATGCGTTCCAGGCGAAGATGGCGTCGACCATGTTCATGTGAATTAGTCCCATTAAGGAGCCGCAAGCGTCCGCGTGTTCGACGATGTTGTGTCGAATCTCCTCGGTGAGGCCTGCTTTGGCGGCGATGTCGTCCCACACGCCTTTAAGGCAGCCTCCTGTAGCGGTCCCGATTCTGATTCCTGGCTTGCATAGGTCTTCGAGGCGATTGATTCCCTTCGGGTTTCCCTCTCTGGTGATGATGACGGATCTTCTGAGTCCTAGGCTTCTGCGGGTGCCTTTGATGAGGGCGCCGATGTCCTCGGCTTCGTCGTGGACGTATTCTGAGCCGCAGCTGATCACGTCGCCTTCTTTCCTGGCTCGGATTGCTTTGAGTAGGGCTTCGGGTTTGCCTGCGGTGAATCGGATGGTGACGCCTTCTTTTTTCTCGAATCTGGCGATTGCCTGTTGGAGTGGAGGCGCTACTGCTCCTGCAGAGTAGACGTGTAGTTGGTAGTCTTGTGACATCTTAGCAGCCTCGATGTGCATAGTGCAACATTACGGATTAAAAATGCTTCTCTGGGTATACTTGTTCGTTAATCTTATATATTGAACCTTGACTCGGGTGCACATTTATTGTGCAGATCTGCACCTTCCCGGATCCCTTTAGTGGATGAGCGATGTCTGAGGAACGTGTTTGGGTCAACTTCGTGTTAGTCGGTGAGCCTGCGAGGATTATCAGGGACGCCAAGAAGAGGGGTACTGCGAAGTCCACTAGGGATGTGGTTGTTCAGGCTCTCGTGGTGTTGAATGACAGGATGCTGGAGCGTGAGCTGCGGGGTGCTCAGGTGAGGGCTCAGAGACGCAGCATGGGCGATGACGAGTAAGCCCGCTGGGAGGTTGTGTGTTTGAGTGTGTATTCTCGTGAGGATGCAGCGGAGAGGGTTCTCTGGAGCCTTGGGATGCGGGGTACGCCTGCCCAGGTTAAGCTTCTGCTCTATCTCGTTGGGCG
>Ga0315282_10017336_pt1 | contig 10408 bp, 7 predicted proteins | sample YL17G07_20_MG_FD_203693 | JGI IMG/M metagenome (GOLD analysis project Ga0315282, IMG submission 203693) | Sediment microbial communities from Yellowstone Lake, YNP, Wyoming, USA - YL17G07_20 | ecosystem: Environmental > Aquatic > Freshwater > Lake > Sediment | place: USA: Wyoming | collected... | reverse complement strand
GATTTCTCAGCCAGACCGAGTCTCTTCACGACTGTGGGAGCGGAAAAGCCGGCCAGCCATTCACAGTAGTCGAAGTCGGAAACTTCCTGCCCGGACGTCATCTGGCTCCGCTGCCCGCTGCGAGCATAGGCCGCCACCGCTTCCCAGCGACTGAACTGAGCCAATTGATGAAGGAGCACTGGTTTCAAACTCTGGGGTGAACCGCTTCTCAAATAGACCGACGCCAGCTCGAGGTTCCGATAACCTTCTGATGCGCACTCGAGCAAGCCCAGCGCTGCCAGGCTATCCAGAATCTCCGTCGCAGCGCCGATGTGCAGATCAAATCGGCGCGCAATGGCCTCGGCCGGTTGCCATTCTTCCATTTGGTCAAACAACGACAGCGACAGGGCAAATCCCAGAACCTGGCTCCCCAGTCCTGCCACTGCCATCCGCAGGAGCTGATCGGGCATGGGCGTAGTCTCGAACTGTAGGCTGGACTCCGAGGGGCGGGGGTCGCGCCACGAGTTATTCAGTTTTTCCCGCAGCCGGACCACCTCACCTATGACCAAGGTGGCGGGCGGCTGCACTTCCGCGCGCTTAGCCTCCGCCGCGATATTTGCGAGCGTCGCCACCAACACCCGCTCGTTGGCCCAGTACGCCGTCTGGATCAAGGCGGCAGGCGTGGCGGGATCGCGGCCATGTTCCATCAAGCGGGAAGCAATCTTGCCAACATTGTGGACACCCATGAGGAACACCAAGGTGTCAAGCTTGCTCAGGGCCGCCCAGTCTAAACGGTCCTCGTCTCTGTGCGCCTCATGACCGGTGGCAATGACGACGCAGGAAGCCATATCCCGATGCGTCACGGGAATACCGGCGCGCAGGGGCGCAGCAATGGCGGAGGAGACGCCGGGAATAACCTCGAAAGGAACACCTCGCTGCGCAAGATATTCAGCCTCTTCGCCGCCACGCCCCAGGACGAAGGGGTCGCCTCCCTTCAAACGCACCACCCGCTTTCCCTCGCGCGCCCTTCTCACTAGGATTTCATTTATTTCATCCTGCCGGGAATCATGCCGGCCTACCGGTTTGCCCATATAGATACGCTCGGCGGAAGGAGAAGCGAGCGTTAACACGCCGTCTTGAATAAGACGATCGTAGACAACCACGTCCGCGTTCCGAAGGAGTTCAGCCGCCTTCAGGGTCAGCAATTCCGCCGGGCCTGGACCCGCCCCCACAAGGTACACCTTGCCCCGGTAATGCCCGGGGATTTGCGAGCTTGGAGTTACTTCCAAGAAGCGACCCATTTGCCCGGGTCCGTCTTGGGGAAATTCCTGTCGGACCCTGCGCCCACAAAGTATCGTATCACAACATTGGGCCTGTGGTAGGATGGTGGGCATTCTTACGTCGGTAAGGGAGGGCTTATGTCGGTGATTACGGTTTCAAGAGGCTCTTTTAGCGGCGGGAAAGCCTTGGCCGAGTGTCTCGCGGCGCGTTTGGAATACCGGTGCGTAGGGCGTGAAGCCATTGTAGAGCGTGCCGCTGCCAGTGGCGTTTCGCATCAAGATTTGCTGGACGCTTTATTGAAGCCCCCGGGATTTCTGGATCGTTTCAAACATACGCGATACCAGTACCTGGCGCTGTTTCGAGCCGCCTTGGCCGAGGAGGTGAAGAACGGCAAGGTCGTTTACCACGGCAACGCCGGACATCTGATGTTGAAGGGAGCGCGCTCGGTACTGAGAGTCAGGGTCGTCGCTCCCCTTGAGAAGCGATTGGCCATGCTTGAGGAGAGGCTCGGGCTCAGCAGAAGCGAGGCGCTCGAACACCTCCAAAAGGCGGATGAGGAAAGAAGGAAGTGGACCCGCTATCTGTATGGGGTGAACTGGGAGGACCCGGTTCTTTACGACGTGGTATTCAACCTAGAGAATATTGAAGTTGAACAAGCCTGCCGAAGCATTAACACCCTCATGCGGAGCTGCAAATGCTTTCAGTTTACTCCTGAGTGTCAGGCGGAATTGCAGGATCTGGCGACCGCCAGCCGTGTACGCGCCAATGTCGCTCTCAACCCGCCCACTTCGCATCTCGAGATCGAGGTGGAAGCAAGAGGTGGGCACGTTGCCATCAAGGGCAAGGTCACCGAACCCGATGAACGGAAAGAAGTGGAACGGGTGGCGTTGGCAGTGGCCGGCGTAACCACAGTAAACCTCAGTGAACTTATCCCGAGCACGCAAGTGTAAGGATAGGTGTTGTTGCGCGGAGGGGCAAAGGTGTAGAATCCCGCTTCACCGGTGGTGCGTCCCCGGAGGTGGAAGCGCGTCGGACCGGCGGAGGGGTTTCGAATGAGGGAGGAAAGCGGAAGATGCCCATTTTCCTGCCAGTGGCCGGAATCAGCCTCAGCATTTTCTACTTGATCGGCATCGGCGGCTCGGTGGGCCTGCTCTCAGGTCTAGTCGGCGTAGGCGGGGGGTTTCTCTTGACGCCCGCTCTCATGATGATTGGCGTCCCCCCAATTGTGGCGGCGGCTTCTGGCTCCTGCCAGATGGTTGCCACATCCTCTTCGGGGGTTGCGGCTCACTTTCGTATGGGAAATGTAGACACCAAAATGGGTGGGGTGTTGCTTGTCGGGGGTCTCGTGGGGGCGGCCTTGGGCGTGCGCGCAATCAAGCTTCTACGGGAGTTAGGGGAAGCCGATCTGGTCATCACACTGACCTACATTGTGATGCTGGGGACGCTAGGGACCTACATGTTTGTCGAAAGTTTGCGAAGGTTACGCCGTGGCGCGCTGGTTGATAAATCGGACAAGGTCAGAAGAACTCAGGGCTTGCTGGACCGACTGCCGTGGCAAGTGCATTTTCCCCGCTCGGGAGTGCGCCACTCCCTGCTTCTACCCTTGGCTCTCTCCTCTCTCGTCGGCTTGTTGGCGACGATCATGGGAGTGGGCGGCGGTTTCATAATGTTACCGATGATGGTTTATCTCCTATTCATGCCCACTCACGTGGCGGTCGGTACCAGCCTCTTTCAGATCCTTTTCCTGTGCGTCGGCATTACCTACATGCAAGCAACGACGAATCAAACGATCGATCTCATTCTGGCGCTGGGTCTGGCTCTCGCGTCCTCTGTTGGGGCGCAAATTGGCGCACGGCTAAGCCGCCTTTTCCGGGGCGAGCAATTGATCATCGTACTGGCCTCCGTAGTGTTATTGGTGACTATTAAGATGATTTCAGGAGTCGTACTAACCCCTTCGAATTTGCTTAAACCGGTAGAGTCCCATAGCCATCAGGAAGTCTTGCAATCGGTCCCGGCCTCCCCTCGCCATAGGCGGACGGTCGGCGACCTCTGACCTGGAAGGCGAAACAGAAGTATGTGGGTGGTTCTGCCTGTAGCGGGAATCGGCATCCCTCTACCCCTGTTATTCGGGGTAGGTGCCCTCGTCGGTTTTCTTTCCAGGATGTTCGGCGTGGGAGGCGGATTCCTGGTTGCCCTTCTCCCGATGATGCTTGGCGTTCCAACTTCAGTCGAAAAGAGATCTTTATGTGGGTCCTTCTTCCTGTAGCGGGAATAAGTAGCAGGCTCCTTGTCTTGGTGGGCGCCGGGGCGATGGTCGGTTTCCTTTCGGGGCTTTTCGGTGTCAGCGGCGGATTCCTCCTAACTCCCGTTTTGATGATGCTTGGGATTCCGCCCACCGTGGCCGCGGCTTCGGATTCCTGCCAAATCATTGCCGGGTCCTCTTCGGGGACTGCCGCTCACTTCCGCCTGGGCAATGTGGATGTCAGACTGGGTACGGTGCTAGTGCTCGGCGGCCTTGCGGGCGCCTGGATCGGAGTTCGTGTCATCAAGATTCTTCGGGCACTCGGCAGCGCTGATCTTGCCATCACTCTCACCTATGTCGTGATGTTAGGCCTGATCGGTGGCTACATGTTTGCCGAAAGCCTCCGAAACCTGCGGCGCGGTGCTTTGGTGCCCAAGTCACACCGCTCGACCCGAGACGAGAGTTTTCTCAGCAAGCTGCCGTTCCAAATGGACTTCCCCCGGTCGCAGGTCCGGCATTCGATCCTCCTTCCTTTCTTCCTCTGCGGGATGGTCGGCATTCTGGCGGCAATCATGGGAGTGGGGGGTGGCTTCATCATGCTTCCCATGATGGTTTACCTGCTGCGCATGCCCATGCACGTGGCGGTGGGTACGTCCTTGTTCCAAATCTTGTTTACATGCGCTGGGGTAACTTATATGCAGGCGACTACCAACCACACCGTGGACCTCGTGCTTGCACTGCTGCTGGCTGCGGGGTCGACCATCGGCGTGCAGGTCGGCGCACAGGTGGGGCGACGCCTGCGCGGGGATCAACTGAAGATCCTGCTGGCTTCCGTCGTGCTGGTGGTCATGGTCAAGATGGCTGCCGGGCTTCTCTTGACCCCGGGGATTCACCTTACTCCTTTGAAGGGACACTGAACTTGATACGCCGAAACATGCGAATTGCGCTCACTGCCATCCTAACCATCTCCGCCCCCTGGCTGGCGCCAGCGGCTGCGCCGCTTCAGGAAGCGAGACTGAGGGTTACTCCCGAAACTGTCAACATGGGCGCCTTCTACGGCGGCGCCACCGTGCGGGTGGAAGGCGTGACGGGACTGGATGAAAAGGTCGTCATCGTCGTGAGGGGCGGGACGGTGACAGAGGTTTTTAACATGGTCGGGCGCGTCGGCCCCATCTGGGTCAATACCGGCAAGGTGACAATCTCTGGCGTCCCCTCACTGCTGCTGGTGTTCAGTTCCGAGCCGCTTGGCGCCTGCTTGACGCGCGCAGCCATTGATCAGTACGGGCTCGACCTGCCGGCCCTTAAGAAGCAGATGCGCATCGAATCCAAGACGCCGGACTACGAGCGCATTGCCGACGACTACTTCCTGTACAAAACCAAGCAAGGAAGCTACCATTTTGTGAACGGCGGCATCCGCATGAATCAAGCGGACAAGGACGGCCTGCCTTACACCCTTGAGTTCGTTCTGCCGAAGTCCGCCCCCCCTGGGCAATACCAAATCAGCGCGCTCGAATGCCGAAGGGGAGAGGTGGTTCAAAGCTCGGACGTCCCCATCAAGGCTGTTGAAGTCGGTTTCCCTGCCCTGGTTGCTTGGCTGGCGACGCAACGTCCGTCGTCTTATGGGATCGTATCTGTGGTGGTAGCCATGCTCGCGGGGTTCGGTATCGATTTTATTGCAGCGCGGCTATTCAAAAGAAGAATCGGGGGACACTGAAATTTTGGATTTTGGATTTCTGATTTTGGATTGTCAGGGGGCTAACCAGTATCCAACTCTGCCAGGTACGTGCGTTTGATCCAAAATCCAAAATCGAAAATCCAAAATCCTAATGTTTTGGCGTCGAGAAAAAGACCCGGACACCAGCGCCGCCGCCGCAGAGGCCAGGCTGCGGGATAAGTATGTCAGTTTTCGAAGGCTCCTATCGCTGAACAGTGAATGTCTGGAACTGATGGCAGGATTGCAGGAGGACCTTCATTATGTATCTCCGCTCCGTGATGTGCTGGGCGGGCGTGTGGCCTCTATTTTCGAAAAAGCGCGGGGCATCGTCGATGCCCTGCAAAAAATGAGCGGGACCACCTATCCGGTGTTATCGCAAGCCCTGAAAGAGCAGCAGCGGGAAGTCGAAAACTATATCAGCATGGGACAGGAATCGTCGCCGCTTCGACTGGCAGTTTGGCTGTCGGAGGTCGGTTCGGAGGCGGCCGGGGAAGTTGGCGGCAAAGCTGCGGCGCTGGGGGAAATCAAGAACAAGCTGGGTTTACCGGTTCCGAACGGTTACGTTCTGACCACGGAAGCCTATCGTCAGTTTTGCGGGATCCCTTTATGGGCGTCCATCCGTGACACGCTGTGTCAGGCCGAGCTCGGTGACTTGGAGGGCCTACAGGCAATCTCCAACCACCTTACAAAATTGGTGATGGCCTCCCCGGTCCCGAGGGCGGTGGAAGTTGCAATTATTGAGCGCGCGCGCATGTTGGGACATGAAGCACCCGGCCTTGCGGTCCGCTCCAGCGCCGTCGGCGAAGGAGGCGCAAGATCGTTTGCCGGTCAGTTCCTCAGCCTGATTAACGTGCCTCCTGAACAGACGATCGAGGCTTATAAGCGGGTGGTGGCCGGCCGATTCAGTGAGCGGGCTCTTTCTTATCGGCTCTCGACAGGGCTGCCGGAAACCGAAAGCCCCATGGCTGTGCTCATTCTGCCTGTCATCAGCGCTCGCGCGGCAGGTATTTTATACACCCGCGACCCCAAGGATGCCAAGCGTGAGGTTCTGTGGGTGACCTCGACACGGGGATTGGGGCTGGACATTGCCAGCGGGCGGGTAACGCCTGACCTGTTTGTCGTCTCCCGCAAGCGGCCCCACTCGATTGTTGAATCGCAAATAGCGCAAAAAGACGAAGAGATTGTTCTTCAAGAGAGCGGAGGGGTGAGCCACGCTCCGTTGCCCTCCGGCCAATCCGATGCGCCGAGCCTTGAACCCGACCAACTGCGGAGGCTTGCGGAATACGGCTGCCGGGTCGAAGAGTACTTCCGTGCCCCGCAAGATATCGAGTGGGTACTCGACCACAACGGCGCCATCTGGATTCTTCAGGCTCGCCCCCTGGTGGTGGCCGAACGCGCCCGCTCAAAAACACGCCCGCGAGGAGAGGTCCTGATTTCGGGTGGGGCCACGGTGTATCCTGGACAGGTTTCCGGCCAGGCTTACTTGGCCGAGGACCGCCAAGCCCTGCTCAAGACTCCCCAGGGCGCCATCGCCATCATTCGGCGCGCCTCGCCGGAGATTGTCGAGGTTTTTCCGCGTATCGCCGGCCTGCTTGCGGAGCGGGGAAACCTTGCCGGCCACGCCGCCACGCTGCTGAGGGAATTTAAGGTGCCCTCGGTTTTGCAGATGGCGTCCGCCTTTGATCGGATCAAGGCCGGAGAGGCCATCAGCCTCGACGCCACTCAGGCCGCAGTTTACAAAGGGAATCTCTGGCCGGCGCCCCCCGCTCAAGTCACCCTGGCTGAGCGCTACCACGAGAGGAGCGGCGACATCATCAGCCGGCGATTGCTTGCACTGCACTTGCTCGACGCCGGCGCCTTCAGTTTCCGGCCCGGCGGATGCAAATCCGCCCACGATGTGCTCCGGTATTGCCACGAGCGAGCCGTCGAGGTGATGTTTGCGTTGCAGGACCGAGAATTAGGGCATCGCGCGCACCGCTCCAAGAAGCTCCTCGCTTCTGTGCCTGTCAACCTGTTTGTGTTGGACCTGGGTGGTGGACTGGACCAGAGTGTTGCGGAGGCCGACGAAGTGGCCCCGGCACAGATCACGTCCAGACCCTTTCAAGCGCTCTGGAAAGGAATCACCCATCCGGCCGTCAGTTGGAGGCGGCAGATGCCCGCCAGCTTGAGCGATCTTGCGTCCATCATCACGGGTTCTCTGGCCTCGCAGAACAGTGTTGTCCGTGCTCTCGGCGAGCGAAGCTACTTGCTCGTGGCGGACGAATACATGAACTTGAACTCGCGGCTGGCTTATCACTTTTCTTTGGTGGATGCCTGCCTTTCGGACAACCCTTCGAACAATTACATTTCATTCCGCTTCACGGGAGGAGGCTCGACACGGCAACGGAGAAGCTTGCGCGCCTGTTTCCTGGAGGCGTGCCTCTCGCATTATGACTTCATTGTCGACCGCCGCGGCGACTTGGTAAATGCCTGGTGCAAGCGGGCCCCCGCCGACGAGACGGAATTCAATCTCGATATCCTCGGCCGGCTGATGGCGTGCAGCTCGCAGCTCGACATGTACATGAGTAGCCATGACGCCATGAAGTGGTACACGGAGCAGTTTCTCGCCGGCAACTACTCCTTCCAGGTCGTCAACCCGGAACCGTCAGCCGACCACGCCCCTCAACCCTGAATTCTGGAACACCAAAAAACGCCGTTTTTCATCGGCTACGGTCTGCATTTCCCAGTGGGAGCGCTGCACTGAGTACTCAAGCGGCTCATCTGAGACAGGGTACAGTGGGAGTGTAGTCGTGCTTCCGCTCGACTCCCTCTTTGATGCTGCACAGAGCATGGTTCCACACCACATCGTGTACGAATTCGGGAAACAGCGCTCTGATTCCCTTCCATAAGACCCGACTCGCCAAGCCCTTACCTCGCTTGTAGTTGAAGGCCGCATAAATGGAGAGCTGGCTGTTTCCGTGCTTGGTCGGCGCCACGTTGAAGATAAGTTTCCCGTGGTCGGAGAGCTGCTTGTCGACCTGATAGAGCAAGGTCTCGCGGCCCACTTTCTTGGCCAACCGCAATTCCGCACCCAGACCGAGGAACGGTATCCTGTACCGAATCACTGATCCGACCTGATTCGGCGCCCCCTGAATCTGTTGAACTTTGATCATCCGCAGCTTGAGGAACCTCGCTTTGGGTTGGCCGAACCTGGCTAATTCGTCCATGATCTCTCCTTCGGAACCTCGGATCATGATCGCGTACATGCGTTCGAATTCAAGCGACTCGCCCAGCTCCATGCCCAGGCTCGCGGCCAGGACTTCCTTGAGCGCTTCCCGCTCCTCCTTCAACACCACCGTCGGATACCGCCCGTACTCCCCCCATTTCAGACCCAAGAGGATCTCGAACGCCACGTTGCGCAGCGTGACCGCTGCACCGGCGATAACGGATCGCAGCACACTGTAGCCGCACATCTCCCGGAACACTTCCCGATAGTCGGCCGTACCGCTGGCGATCTTCCACAGCACCACGCTCAAGGGCCGGCTGCGCTCGTCTCGCACTTTGCACTCAGTGGCAAATGCCTGGTAAGTGATGCGGCTAAGCACCGGCCAGGCGAACGCCACCCGGCTCGCGCCAAACACCATTCGTCCGAAGCGGTTGTCTGCGGCGAGCCACTTGATGGCTTTTCCGTAACCCTTGGCGAGAGCCTCCCTGTCAATTCCGTCATGGAGAACAGTCTGGGCCAAGCGGCTCGCCGTTACGTGGGCAGAGAACAGGCCGTCTTTGTTCAACCGCGACCCCACCGCGTCGCCGATGATGGCGAATCGGTCGCCAAAGGGGAATTTGGCGGTGGCCACGGTCATTCGCGGAGCACAGGCACAGGCGATATGGGCCGTTGCGAGGCCTGGTAAGACGCGCTCAATCTGGGGCAGGGTCAGGAACTCGTGGATGATCTGTTGGCTATCTTCAGGCGACGACGCCTTGTCAATACACTTGCCGATCAATGCGACCGTCAAGAACCTGCCCTTGGGAACGAGCGCCGCATGCTCGAGGGCGAGGTGCTTCGAGGCGTACTCGATGAAGTATAACTCTCGGGGCATTTGGCGTGCCAGATACTCCTCGCCGACCTCGAGCTCGAAGATGAAGGCCTTGCGGGACCTGCCGGGAACGAACTGCGGATTCAATCGTTTGAGCGAAGCGATCAAAGCATCGTCGCGATAATCGAGGCCGCCGTGGAAATTGATTCCGGTGGCGACCGCCACGAACCCCGCCTCGAGGGATTCCTCTTCTCCGGTCTGATTTCGCAGCATCAAGCGGGTCATCCCCGACACGGTATAGGCAATGGCCTCGACTTTGCCATACAGAATGCGCGCGCCTCTTTTAACCGCCTCTCCGAGCAGGAACGCATCGAACCCTCCGGGCCTGCCAGTTCTTCGGCTGGGCAGCGAGCCCCTGAATACCGTGTACATCTGCATGCCTTTGGGAACTGGAAGCCTGAAGTTCTTCCACTGGCCTTGTATCCAGACGTAGTCGATGCGCTCCTGGATGACTTCCTCCGGAACGACCAGACCGTGCTTCTCGAGTGTCTCATGCAACCTCGGCGAGATGCCGCCCGCGCAGAAGTTGCACCCCCGGCACTGAAAGTTGTCGGCGCCTAGGTCTATCAGACCACGCTTCTCGACGATGACCACATCGAGGGGTCGATGCAGACGCTTGGCTTCCTGAAGAAGATGGACCGCGAAGAACGAACCGGCGGGTCCACCGCCAACGATGGCAACGCAATCGTTGTCCCGGAGGCTTACTGGTTGAAGAGAGGCGCGCGGCATGGTTCCAGCCTGTTTGCCAGGGGGTCAGTTTAGGCCCCCCTGGAAGCCCATTGCAGCACAAAGACCGCATCCTTACTGAGAGGCATCTTAGGCTGCCTGCGAACGCAAATCAAGACTCAGCAGAACAAGCCATCCATATAGTCTTGAAGAGCGGTCATCATAGCAACGTTCCTTCGGCTTTCCTGGCGTCCACTTGGTGTGCACTTTCGTATGGGAAAGCACAGACTTACGAGAATTCCAAAAACAAAAGAGAATCGCCGCCTCATTGGCCTAAGTGACTAATCTATTTTGGTTTATTAGCTAACTGGAGGACTTGGTAGCGCTACCGGGAATCGAACCCGGGTTTTCAGATTGAGAATCTGACGTCCTAACCCCTAGACGATAGCG
>Ga0315282_10017334_pt1 | contig 10408 bp, 8 predicted proteins | sample YL17G07_20_MG_FD_203693 | JGI IMG/M metagenome (GOLD analysis project Ga0315282, IMG submission 203693) | Sediment microbial communities from Yellowstone Lake, YNP, Wyoming, USA - YL17G07_20 | ecosystem: Environmental > Aquatic > Freshwater > Lake > Sediment | place: USA: Wyoming | collected... | reverse complement strand
CACCCACGTCGACGACAAGGTCCTCATGGTGGTCAAAGTCCTGGAAGACCTCGACCCGAAAGTGTAGGTGGCCTGCCTAGGGTACAATTAGCAGAGAATCAGGCTCCAGCCCCCGGGCGGGCGTTAGACCTTTTGTACCGTTACCCCGCGTACGGGCGGGCTATTGCTTTGGCATTTGGCCGGGCTATGATAACGGTCCCAGATGGCCCTCGGTGCTTTTATTCTTCCATCGAGGGGGAGGGTCATGGAACGACGCCGAGCCAACCGCTACTCACTGCGCATGAGAGCCAATATCCACGCGCTGGGTGCCAGTGCGATCATGCAGCCGATCGAAACCTGGACGCGCGACGTAAGCGCCAAAGGGTTGTTTCTGGACATGGCCGAGCCGTTCGCGGTGGGCACGCGCATCAAGATTGTGCTGGAGCTGCCCGCGGAAGTGGTCGGCAACCCGGTGCTGCTTCATTGCGTCTCCCGGGTAGTCCGGATTGTTGAGAAGGAGGACGGCACGCTGGGCGTGGGCGCCGTCATCGAAAGTTACGAGTTCGTTCATCCCGGGAACGCGTAGCCAATTCACCTGCCCTTGGGCCGCGCGGCCACCAGGTTTCTCACCGCCTCCTCGATTATCTGCGGCACCGACTCGCCGATGAATTTGGCGGCCAGGCGGCCGTCCGGCCGGTAGAGGAACAGGGCCGGCAAAGCACCGCTCCAGGCGGGCTCCACGGCGTTGATGAAGGCGGTGTCGTCGCGGGCCTTCTTGTAATAGGCGGGAAACGGGGCGCGGTGCAGACGCAGGAATTGCGCGGCGCGTCCGAGCTGCTCTTCGTCGTCGGCGGAAATGGTGATCAGGCGGAAACCGGCGGGCGCGTATTGGCCGGCAATCCGCACCAGGGCCGGCATCTCCTGGCGGCATGGTTCACACCACGTGGCCCAGAAATCCACCAGGACCACCTGGCCGCGGTGCTTGTCCAGCAGCTTCCGATAGCCGGCCTCATCCACCGGCTGCAGCCCGCCGGCCGCCGGAACGTGGACCGGGCAAGCCAGCAACAGCGCTATCGCCAGCCCGCCCCCCCAGCGGAGCGCCGGCGCTCGAAGCCGGCCCCGGCATGTTTGGCTGCGAACGCTCACTTGCTGACGCGCTTGATGGTGCAGCCGAAGGCCTTGGTTTCCGCCGCCGGCACCGGCTTGTTCTCCAGCAGGGCGGTCAGCGCGTTGCGCAGATCGGGCGAGGTGACTTTGGTGCCCGGCTGGTTGTCGTCGATGCGGCCGTGATACCGCAGCGTCCAGCCGGCATCGAACACGTAAACTTCCGGCGTCACCGAGGCGCCGAAGATGTCGGCGACCACGTTCTTTTCATCCTTGTACACGGCGAAGCCGAACCCGTTCTTGGCCGCGTGCTCCCCCACTTCGGACGCCGATTCCTGCCGGTTGGAGTTGATGGCCAGGAATCTCACTCCCTTGGCCTGGTATTCCCGGTCGATGGCCGCCATCCGCTCGTTGTAGGCGTTGGAAACCGGGCATTGCGTGGCGATGAACATCACCACCCGCAGCTTGCTGCCCTGGCCCACGTCGTACAGCGGCGAGGATTGCCCCTTCAGGTCGCGCAAGGCGACGTTCTCGGCCTTGCCGCCAAGCTTGAATTTCGGCTCGGGCGGGGCCTGGGAGAAGGTCGAAGCCGCAAGGCCCAGGAACAGAAACACTGCGACACACAGTCTCGAGCAATTCATGCTTGCACCTCCGAGTGTTTTGATTCTAGCACCGGAACGCCGATGCGCAGTTCAGTCCGTGCAGCGGCGCTCGCCCGCCGGCGCCGCGGTCTCCTGCGCGGCTGGGGGCGGCGCCGATTCCCGCCGAGACCCGGCGGTTCGGTAACGCGTACGTCAGGTGGGGACGCCGAAACGCGGCAGGACCCACTGGGTGAGCACCACCCACGCGGCAACCAAAACAACGAACCAGACAAAATTACCCATGAAGTTCGAGAGCCTCCGTCTCAATCCGGTCCCCTGAAATAAAGATGCATTCCGCCCGTTCAGGTTGCAGAGATTTGCGCAAAATCGCCCCGATTGCCGGGACCGGATTTTTCCACCGCGCGGCAGCCCCCTTCTGCGACAATCGAAGCAGGAAGGGGGAAGTATCCGCAGGCAAACATCACGGCGGTCGCGGGGGGCCCGGCCGGCACTGGGCGAGGCCGCCGAGGACTGCCTGAAGGCCATCCACCAATCGGCGACGGGCGGCGAGCCGGTGGCGCCCGGCGCGCTGGCGGCCGTGCTGCGGGTCACACCGGCGGCGGTCACCAAGATGCTTCGCCGCCTCTCCGCGCTGCGCCTGGTCGACCACCCGCGCTATCGGGGCGCGCGCCTGACCCCGGCCGGGCGGCGCGTGGCCGCCGAAATCCTCCGCCATCACCGCCTGCTCGAGCTGTATCTTAACCAGGCGCTCGGCTATCCGCTGGACCGCGTGCACGCCGAAGCCGAGGTGCTGGAACACGCCATCTCCGAGGATTTCGAGGAGCGCATGGACCGCTTCCTGGGGCATCCCACCCTCGATCCCCACGGCCACCCCATCCCGCCCCGCGAAGGCAAGGGCCCTCGCCGGTCTCAAAGGCAGTAAGCACTAAGCAGCAGGCAGGGAAGTTCCAGGTTCCAAGTGCCAGGTTTGCCAAACCTGGAACCCGAAACCTGAAACCTGTTATTTGCCGTTGAGCGAGGCGCCGGTGATGACCACGCGGAAGCCGACCTTGTCGCTGGCCTCCTCCGGTTTCTGTTTGTGGCGCCGGGTAATCATCAGTTCCTCGTCGCCGTTGTCCCAGCTTCCGCCCCGCAACACCCGCTCCTTGCCGGCGGGGGGTCCGGGCGGGTTCTTGCGCGCCGCCGTCTTGTAGGCGTTCTCGCCGAAGTAGTCGGAGTTCCACTCCCAGACGTTGCCGCTCATGTTATAGAGACCGTAGCCGTTCGGGGGGTACGTATCCCGGGCCACCGTCTTGATCCCGGCGTCATTGCCCTTGAAGCGGGCCTTGGTCTTGGGGTTGTCGCTGCCCCAGGGATACTTCAGCCCTTCCTTGCCGCCCAGCGCCGCGTATTCCCACTCGGATTCGGTGGGCAGGCGCACGGCTGCGCCAGTCTTCTGGCTCAGCCACTTGCAGAATGCCAGGGCGTCGTCATAGGCGACGCTGACTACCGGCAGCTCGGGATGCGACACCATGTAGTTTTTCACGAAGTGGGGATCGGCCGGCCGGCGATACTTGGTCTCATCCAGGAAGCGCTGGTACTGCAGGTTGGTGACTTCGCCCTTGCCCATGCGGAAGGCGTCCAGCTCCACGCGGTGGCGGGGCTTCTCGTCGCCTTTCGACTCGCTGCCCATCATGAAAGCCCCGGCCGGGATGGGTGCGGTTTCGGCGAAGGCAATCCACTTGAGCTGCTCGGTGCGCGTCTTGGCCTCGGTCGAATGCGGTCCGGCCGCGTACTTGGCCAGGTAGGCGCCCCAGCTTTCCGGAGTGTCGCCGCTGCGGGCCGTCAGGTAGGTGTCGTTCTCCTCCTTGCGGGCCCGCTCTTCCTCCAGGCGCTTCATCACCTCGGCGCGCTTGTTCATGGCCTCGGCCAGGAAACGCCCTTCCGGGTAGTTCTTGATGTACTGTTCCCAGTCGGCCAGGCCGTTGCTGAGCCGCGCGGCCGCGATCACGGTGTTCTCTTTTTCCATGGCCAGCTTTTTCAGCTTGTCCAGGTTGCCCTCGGCGATGGCGGCAAACTGGCCGCGCGGGAACTCTTTCATGAATCTCTCCCAGCCGGCCTCGCTGTTTTTCGACTCCGCCAGGCGGTAGGCGGCCAGCTCGAGTTCGCGCTGCTGCTTGAGGTCCGCGGCGCGGCGCTGGGCCTCCGCTATGTACATGCCGGTGGGGAATTGCGTAACGTAGTTCTCCCAGGCTTTCTCGCTGTCGCTCTGCTTGGCGATGTTATAGGCGGCCATGTCGGCCTTTTTGATCTCCATTTCCTGGATCTTGGCCCTGGCGGCCGGCGCGAGCTGGCCGCCGGGAAACTGCTGCAGGAAGCGCGCCCAGCCCTCGAGCGAGTTCATCGCCTGGGCGAGGTTGAAAGCCTCCAGTTCGGGCCCGGTAGCGGCGGCGGCGGCGCCGGCCGGCGCCATCTGGCCGCGGGTGGGATCGACGGCGGCTGGCGCACCGGCCGGAAGCGCCGGCGTCTGCAGAGCCGCGGTTTGCACCGGCGTTGCCGCGCCTCCCTGGACCGCCGTCTCGCGCAGTTTCCGGAAGTAAGCCACCGGAAGCGTCCGGTCGCCCAGGTCGCGATACAGCCTGCGCAGCTCGGGGTTGCCGTCGCGCTGGCTGAAGACCCTGTCGGCCTCGCCCATCTCGTCCACGGTGATGGCGCCCTCGCCGTACAGCTTCTTCAAGTTCGACAGCACCGCGCCGGCGGCCTTCCCAGGATTGATGGTGACCGGGAAGCCGTGCTCCAGGCGCTCGGCCATCAGCACCGGGGTCTGCTTGTTGCCGGCGTCGGCCGCCGTCTTCTGCACCTTTTCGTTGAGGTAGTTCCAGATCTCGTCGATTTCGACCACGCCGTTGGAGTTGCTGTCGGCCTTGCCGGACATGGCGTCCAGCAGGTGGTAGGTGAAGGCCCCGTGCCCGCCCACCTCGACGGATTTCTGCTGGCCGGTGGAAGCCGTGATGGCCACCACGCCCTCGCCCTTGAATTCCTCGAAGACGCTGGACGGGACCAGCGCGCGATACTTTTTGGCGGTGGCTTCGCTGTAGCAGGAATCGATCAGCGTCAGCTTGCGCCGCGCGGGCAGGGCGGCGATGGCGGACGAGATCTCCTTGTTGCTGAGCGCCGAGGAATCGAGCTCCTCCACGTCGGCGTCGTAAGTGACCCAGTAGGCCTCACTGGCGTTGCCCAGCGCGCCGTGGCCGGAGTAGAAGATGATCACGCTGTCTTCCGCTTTCACCCGGTTGCCCAGCCAGGTTTTCATGGCGCTGATCACGTTCTTGCGGGTGGCCTGGTCGTCCACCAGCAGCCTCACGTTTTCCGGCTTGTACCCGCCGATGTCGGGATCCAGAAGCAGTTTCTGGAGAGCGACGGCGTCGGCAGCCGCGAAGTTCAGGTTGATGGTCTGGTTGGCGTACTTGCTGATGCCCACCAGCAGCGCGTAGCGCTCGCGCACCCCCGCGTTCTTCTCCAGCGCCTCCTGCACCTTTTCTTCCACCACGAAGCCCCGCTGCTTCTGCGCCGAGATCACCGGAACCAGCAGCAGGAAGCAAGCCAACAGCAACAGGCCACGGTTCGTTAGCATCCCCACCTCCCAGCGAACAAACACCCGCCGCCAAGACACCCAGCCGCCAGGACAAACCCCCGTGGCGTCTCGGTGACTTCGCGGCCGTTCACTGTTTCTTGGTCACATACGGATTGATCACATACCGGCCGTCGCCGATTTTTTTGATCATCCGCGGATCTCTCCACCACCCGGTCTTGAAGAACAGGTTATCGCGCCAGTCCCAGGGCGGGTTGACGCCGCCGCCGAACCGCCCCACCTGATGGTATTCGCCCCACAGAGTCCGCTCGCCGCCGCGCGTGCCGGCGCTGGGCCCCGACCCGATGTACACCAGCTTGTATTTCTGCTTGGCGGCCACGTCGGCAAAGCGGTCGGTCAATGGATATTTCTGCTTGTCAATGGGCGCCGTCGTCCAAGTATCGTCCGGGAAGTACGTGGCGTAAAGGATGTAGCGCGAGGGCTTGATCTTATGCGGCCCGTACTGGCCGTGGCCGCGGGATTCGACATAGATTTCCTGGTGCTCCTTGGGAGCGGGTTCGCCATCGCGGCTGGCCTCCATCCCCAGGCTGCCGTCAACCGGGCGGCCGTCGTCGCCGTCGAACAGGTCGCGCGACTCGGCGTTGGGGTTCACCAGCACGCCGATATTGGCCTCGGCCTCGTCATCCAGGCTGCGGACCACGCCCACGTCGTCATGGGCCAGCGTGAAGGCGGCGATCATCTTCTCCGTCTTCCGATCCACCACCACCGTCGTTCCCTCCAGGTCGCCGGTATGGCCGAACAGCGGCTTCCAGTCCTCGGCATGGAAGCACGCGTAGTGGAAGAAATAGTGGGTGGGAGAAGCAATAACGGCCCAGTAGACCACCGGCCGCAGGTCAAGCTGCAAAACCGTGCCTGCCTCGGTGTCCTCGACGCGAAAAACCCCCGGCGTCTCCTTGATTTGGGTTACCTTGCGGCCGGGTTGCGGGGTAAGCAGCGCGTTGAGTGACTGGTTTCGAGCCCGCTTGTTTTCGTCCTGAAACCTGGGCGGTTCGGGCCAGTTGGGTCCCAGTTGCGTCTGGTCAAAATCGTAACGCACGAAGAAATCGCGCCAGGGCTTGAAATTGGAATCGAATTCGCCGCCCACGTCCTGCCAGAACACGGGGGAAAACCGCTCCGCCAGTTTTTCCAGTTTGGCGAACAGTTTCGGCCGGCTCTCGGGAAGATTGGCTTGCTCCTCGGCGGTCAGTTTGGAGTCATCGAGGGCGGGGTCCGCAGCGGCGGCCCCGGCGGCGACCGGCGGCGCGGGCGTCGCTGGCGGCGTGGCTGTTGTCGGCGGCGCGGCCGCGGCGGCAGCCGGCGGTGCGGCCGCGGCAGCTTCGGCTCCCTTTGGGAGAATCTGCACTACCACCTTCTGGCTGGCCCACTCCGGCGCTGCTTCGCCGGCGGCCCGCGAGCCGCCCTGCAAACCGTTCAAAACATCCCGCAGCCCCTTGCTCTGCGGATCGCTGATGGGATCGAAATTGGTGGGCAACTGCAGCTTGTCGGCCTCCGTCCAGGGCGCGGTGGTGACCACGGCCAGAATCGTGCTCCGACCCAATGGCTTGGTGGCCCGGAACTGATAGCGGTCGCCGGTGCCGGGCACCTGCCGGGCCACGCCGCCACGGATGCGGTTGTCCGGGCTGAAGCGATTAGGCAACAACTGGGTCACCTTCTGCGCGGCATCCACGTCGAACAGGTACAGGTAACCGTCGCGCGCGCTCTCCACCGCGACTTCCAGCAGATCGCCTTCTTCGAAGTGATACTTGTTGGTGGCCACCTGCATCTCGAAGCCGCCGCCCGCTTGCACGGCGGCGATTTCCGTCGAGGCGGGCGGGTTCAGGAACTGGGCCAGGGTCAGCTTGCCCAGGCCCTCGCGGGCCGCGATCGAAGGCGTCTGGGTGGCGAAGCCGTGCTCGAGCATGTCTTTGCGCGATCGCTGGAACAGCGAATCCAGCGAGGCGTTCTGCTGCCAATCCGGCCCCAGGTCGTGGACGGACCGCAGCAGGCCGGCGGTGAACGCGCCGTGACGCCGGCCGTCATATTCCCCCAGGTCCGATGCGGCCTGGACGGGCGAGGCGGCAGCCAGGAACACCACCTGTCCGGTGACGTCCATGGCCTCCTGCGGGTTCTTCAAGCTCTTGGTTTTCGGCGTGGCCGGCAGCGCGTAATTCTCGTACAGGGCCCGCGTCTCAGACTCGCCTTTCAGCGCCCGGGTGGCGGTCCCGGAATGGCAACTGTCGAACACCACCAGCATGCGCCGGCCGATCATCTTGGCGAGCGCCACGGCGATCTCGTCGTCCACCACCATGGTGGGGTTGGGCTCCAGGGCGCGCTCGCGCGGCCAGGGCACGGCGTCGTAAGGCACCAGGACCTCGTCCAGGTGGTCGTCCGGGTCGATCAGCGCTTCGTCGCCATCCACATCGTTCTGCACCCAGCCGTGGCCGCTGTAATACCAGAACACAACGTCGCCGGGCTTGGTCTGCTCGGCCAGTTTGTGGAGCGCCGCCAGGATATTGGCCTTTGTCGCCTGCTCGTTCAGCAGCACCCGCACGTTGGCTTCGGGGAACTTGAGGTCTTCGATCACCAGGCGCTTGATCTGCACGATGTCGTTGACCGCGCCCTTCAGCGGGCGGGCATGCGGATAGTCATTGATGCCGATCAGCAGCGCGTAGTTGTCGGCCACCGCCGGCCCGGCGGTCAAACAAGCCAACGCTATCGCCAATAGCATCGAAGGAAGGAATCCCGGAAAAGAAACACGACCCTCGCCCGAGCTCGCCCATCGGGGCATATCCATACCCTCCGCGGTTCTGGGGGGGAAACCTCGTGACCCGTATTTAACCCCGGCGGGGAGCCGGTGTCAACCTGCCGTTAGTACCGGGGGTGTAGTACTGGCTGGAGTGGAGGCTGGAGGCTCACGGCTGCCGGCTGCCGGTGGCCTCCTGCTTCCTGCCCACTGCCTACTGCTTACTGCCGACTGCCTCCCGCCCGCCTCCTGTTGACTGCCCGGTGGCCTTCCTCTACGATGCTTCGCGAGAGGGCGGCACATGAAGCGGCGTGACTTCCTGAGATTGGGGCTTTACGGCGGTGCGGCGGCAACCGGCCTTCCGCGGTGGGCGGGCGCGCAGCCAAAGAAGCGCTACGCCAGCGACGTGGTGGCGCTGGGCAATACCGGCATCAAGCTCTCGCGCCTGGCCATGGGAACGGGGACGAACGGTGTCGGAAGAAGCTCGAACCAGACCCGAAAGCTGGGGCTCGATGGGCTTGCCGACCTGTTCTGGTACGGCTACGACCAGGGCCTGCGCTTCTGGGATTCGGCCGACCAGTACGGCAGCCACCCGCACCTGAAGAAAGCGCTCACCAAGGTCCCGCGGGATAAGGTCGTAATCCTCACCAAGACACGCGCGGCCACCGCCCAGGAGTTGCGGACCGATGTGGATCGTTTCCGGCAGGAAATCGGCACCGATTACCTGGACATCGTCCTGCTGCACGCCATGACCCGGGCGAATTGGCCGGAACTGCGAAAGGGCGCCATGGAAGCGCTGGCCGAGGCCCGGCAGAAAGGCCTGGTGCGCGCCCACGGCTGTTCGTTCCATTCGCTGGAGGCGCTGAGGACCGGTGCCGCTACGCCCTGGCTCCAGGTGGCGCTGATTCGCCTGAACCCCGTCGAGGCGCACATGGATGCCGACCCGCGGACCGTCATCAACGTGGCCGCCGAAATGAAGGCGGCGCGCAAGGGCGTCATCGGCATGAAGATCCTGGGGCAGGGCGATCTGCGCAACCGCGTCGCTGAGGCCCTGGCCTTCGCCCTCCGCCAGCATTGCCTGGATTGCTTTACCATCGGCGTCGAGAGCCGCGATGAGCTGGCCGACCTGATCCGCCGCATCCCCGAAGCCAGCCAGCGGGCGTAAGGTCCAAGGTCTAAGGTCCAAGGTCCAACGTCCGATACCCGGGGCCACCGTACAGACCTGCCACCTGTAACCTGCCACCTGACATTGGACCTTGGACCTTGGACGAATTATCATGCGGGCATGGGGGAGCTCGACAGACGACGATTCCTGAAATCGCTGGGCGGCGGCATCGCCGTTCTGGTCACCACGGGCGACCTGCCGGCGCAGGAGGCGCGCCGCGGCGGGCAGGGCGGGCGCGAACAGCCGCGCGATATCGCCGGATGGCTGCACATCGCCGAGGACGGCACCGTCACCGTCTACGCCGGCAAGGCCGAAATGGGGCAGAACCCGCGCACCTCGCTGGCCCAGGCCGCCGCCGAAGAACTGAAGGCGCCGTTTGAATCCATCCGGATGGTGGTCGGCGACACCGATTTGACGCCTTTCGACCAAGGCACCTCCGGCAGCCGCACCACTCCCCTGCTGATGCCTGTGATCCGGCGCGCGGCGGCCACCGCCCGCGAAATGCTGCTGGACCTGGCGGCCGAGCGGTGGAAGGCGGACCGTGCCACGCTGGTCGCCGAGGCCGGCAGGGTCCGCGACTCAAAGACCGGGCAGTCGCTCTCCTTCGGCCAACTGACCAAGGGACAGGAACTGCTCCGCGAGATCAGCGCGGGGGCGGCGCTGACACCGGCCACGCAGTGGCAGGTTTCCGGAAAACCGATCCGGAAAATCACCGGGCCCGACCTGGTCACCGGAAAACACAAGTTCCCCTCCGACATCCGGCGGCCGGGCATGCTCTGCGGAAAGGTGCTGCGCCCGCCGGCGTTTAACGCCACGCCGGCAGCGGTGGACGTTCGCGCGGCCGAGGCCATGCCCGGCGTCACCGTGGTGCGCGACGGCGGCTTCATCGGGGTCGTGGCGCCCAGCACGCAGGCAGCGGCCCGCGCCGCCGCGGCCATCCAGGCCGAATGGAATCCGGCGCCGGCCCAGCCTTCCAACGCCGATCTGTTCGCATACCTCAAAAAGAGCGCGGGCGAATCCGGCCGCTCCGGGGGCCCTTCGGGACACACGCAGGGATCGCTCGAGACCGGCCTGGCCGCCGCCGCCAAGAAACTTAGCCAGACCTACACCGTCGCCTACATCGCCCACGCGCCGCTGGAGCCGCGGGCGGCCGTCGCCGAATGGAACGACGGGAAGCTGACCGTGTGGACCGGCTCGCAGCAGCC
>Ga0315282_10017332_pt1 | contig 10409 bp, 8 predicted proteins | sample YL17G07_20_MG_FD_203693 | JGI IMG/M metagenome (GOLD analysis project Ga0315282, IMG submission 203693) | Sediment microbial communities from Yellowstone Lake, YNP, Wyoming, USA - YL17G07_20 | ecosystem: Environmental > Aquatic > Freshwater > Lake > Sediment | place: USA: Wyoming | collected... | reverse complement strand
GGTCCAGGAGATGGTCCGCCGCGTCCTGCGAGTGGCGCGGCCGGACCGGATCATCCTGTTCGGTTCGGCCGCCTCGGCCTCCATGAGCCCCGACAGCGACATTGACCTTCTCGTCCTGGAAGCCAATCCCGGCGACCCCCGGGCGGAGAGCGTGCGCATCCGCGAGGCGCTGCGCGGCTTGGGCTTCCCCTTCGACATCATCGTGATGGCCACGGCCCGCTTCGAGGAGACGCGACACCTGGTCGGCGGCATCGCGCGGCCGGCCGACAAATACGGGAAGGTCATCTATGAGGCCGCCTGACGAGGTCAAGCGCGAACTCGTACGGCAGTGGTTGGCCCGGGCCGATGAGGACCTCGGTGTGGCGAAGGTGCTGCTTACGGAAGACGCGCCGTACGCGGCGGCCGCTGCCTTCCACGCTCAACAGACCGCCGAGAAGGCCCTCAAGGCGCTCCTGGCGTGGCATCAGGTCGAGTTCCCGAAGACGCACGTGGGGGCGCTCCTGGACCTGCTGGCCACGGTCGATTCGCCGTTGGCCGAGTCGCTACGGGAGGCGCCAACGCTGAACCCGTACGGCGTGGACGTGCGCTATCCCGGCGACATCCCGCCGACGACCGTCCGGGACGCCCATCGCGCTGTAGAGACAGCCGCCAAGGTCCGCACGGCCGTTGCGGAGGCGCTCGAAGGGCGCGTCTGACGCCGCCAGGCCGCCCGCTCCGAGTTCCGCGTTCGCCTACTCCGCCCCCGCGATCTGCACGTCCTGGAGGCGCACGGTGGGCATGAGGATGCCGGGTTCTTCGCGGGCGTCGCTGGAGACGGCGTCGAGGCGCGGCAGGAGGTCCAGGATGTTCCCGCCGATCATCGCGCTTTCGACCGGGAACCGGACCTGGCCGTCCTTGACGTAGAACCCGAAGTCGATGCTGGCCGAGAGGTCGCCGCTGGCGGGGTCGGCCCGGAGTTCGCCGCTCTCCAGGTAAATCCCCTCCTGGACCTCGCACAGGATCTCGGCGGCGGTCTTCGCGCCCAGGGCCGGGCGCAGGTTCGACGCGCCGATGCCGCCCGAGTGCGTCCCGTGGCCGGTGCTCTCGGTGCACGCCTTTCCGGCGGTGTACGAATTATGGAGGAGGCTGACGAGGCGCCCGCGGTCGAGGATTGTCAAGGGCCGCCGCCGGGTCCCCTCGCCGTCATGGGCGCCCGACCTCAACCCCCGCGGAATGAGCGGATCGTCGACAATCGTCAGGTGCTCGCTCGCAATCGCCTCGCCCACCTTGCCGCACAGGTAACTCCGGCCGCGCTGGATGCTTTCGGCGTTGGCGGCCGAGACGATGCCGCCCAGGAACCCGTACGCCGCCAGCGGCCCCAGGACGAGCGACATCCGGCCGGACTTGATCCGCTTGGCGCCGAGGAACCGGCGGGCGCCGGCCACAGCGCTCGCGGCCACGGTCTGGAGGCAGCAGTCGGCCAGGTTCCGCCCGAAATCGAAATCGTAGAAGTACCCCGAGTCGCTGCCGCGCTTGACGAGCGCCTCGATGTCGGCGTCGATCTCCGTGCCGCGCGACTCGATCGCCACGCCGGTCGACGACGCCAGGGCCGCCTCGCCGACCGCGAGGCTGACGTGCCCGGAGAGGTTGGCGTCGGCCTCCATCGCGCGGCCGGTCTCGATGTTGGCGACGGCGATGCGGACGACCTCGCCGACGCTCATCCCGGCGATGCGGTCGTCGAAGAGGCCCTCGACCTCCGGCGCCGGCTGCGGCGCGGGCAGACGCTTGAAGTCGGGGTCCGCCGTGGCCTCCTTCGCCAGGGCCACGGCCCGCTCGACGGAGGCCTCGATGTCGCGGCGGCTGCGTCCGCTGACGACGGCGTACCCCATGCCGCCGCGGACGAACGCGCGGATGGCCACCTCCTCGCCCTGGCCGGCGTCGGCGGTCTTGATGCCCGACTTCTCGATCGTCACGGAGATGTCGCGGACGGCGCCGGCCGACACGTCGCACCACTCGGCGCCCAGGGCCACGGCCTTCTGGACGCACCGCTGGCAAACATCGAGATACGCGGTCTTGCTCATTCGCCGTGCTGGCCTCCCACGACGACCTCGCGGACGCGGACGTGCGGCCCGCCGCAGTCGGTCGGCGCCGACTGGCCCTCCTTGCCGCACATCCCCGGCATCTTCATCTCGAAATCGTCGCCGATGGCGTCGATGTTCTTCAGCGTATCCAGGGTCATGCTCGATATCGAGACGTCTCGCAGCGCCTCGCCCGGTTCACCGCGCTCGATCATCCGGGCCTGGCCCGCGTGGCAGATGAACTGGCCCTTCTGAACGAAAACGTAGCCCCAGTGCCCGTCCATCAGGTAGATGCCGCGGTCGATGCCGCGGATCATCTGGGCCAGCGGCACCGTGCCGCGCGCCATGAACGTGTTCGACATCCGGACGATGGGCCGGCAATCGTAACCCTCGGCCCGTCCGCTGCCCGTGGGCTCGGCCTTGAACTTGGCCGCCGTCTCCAGGCTGTGCAGGAAGCCCACGAGGCGCCCGTTCTCGATGATCATCCGGCGGCGGCTCGGCGTCCCCTCGCTATCGTAGGCGTACGAGCCGAACGCGCCCGGCAGCGTCGAGTCGTCGTAGATGCTCACCGTCGGGGCCGCGAGCGTCTCGCCGAGCCGGCCCTCCAGGATGCTCTGCCCCGCCCACACGGCGTCGGCCTCGGCGTTATGTCCGAGCGCCTCGTGCACCAGGAGGCCCGTGATCGACGGGTGGAAGAGCACGGTGAACCGTCCGGCGGGCGCGGGGCGGGCCTTCAAGAGTCCGAGGGCCTTGGCGGTGGCGCGGACGCTGAATTCCTCCGGCGTAATCTGCCGCAGGAGTTCCGCCCCGCCCACGATGCCGCGATGCTCCATGCCGCGCTGAAGCATCTTCCCGTCGGAGGCCACCATCAGGCAGGTGGCGACGGCGCGGCTGCCGACGGTCCGGATGAGGGTGCCCGCGGTGTTGGCGAGGACCTCCTCGCGCTGGCCGTCGGAGTAATTGACGATGGAATTGACGACGGCCTCGCCGCCGGCCGCACGCCCCTGCCGCTCCCACTCCAGCAGGTGTGAGATCTTCTCCTTGACCGGCATGGCGGCCGGGGGAATCTCGGGCTGGCGGCGGTCCTCGGCCTGGACGGGGGCGACGGCGGCGATCATGGCCGGGTCGCTGACGAACTCCTGCGAGGCCTCGGCCAGGGCGAAGGCGTCGCTCAGGCATCGCTCGGCCCGGCGTCGATCCAGGCTGTCGGCCGAGGCAAACCCCCAGCACCGGCCCACGAGGACCCGCACGCCGATCCCGCGGTCCGTGAACGCCGAGAGTTTGTCCGCCCGCCCGTCCTGGACGACGACGCTCTCGGCGCGGCGGTACAGGATGCGGACGTCGGCGAAGACGGCGCCGCGCCGCTTGGCCTGATCCGAGATGTGCCGCGCGAGGTCTTCCATAGGATCAGTTGAACGCCGGGCGAGGCGCCGCCGTCCCGGCCGGAGGTTTCACGTCGGTCGGCCTTGCCTCCGGGGGCTTGGCGGCGGGCGCCGCCGGACCCGGCTTGGCCTCCGGCGGTTTGACCGTGGCGGGCGGTTTCGGGGCCAACGTCACCCGCATCTCGTCCGTCACGAGGCCCTTGGGGATAACGAACACGAAGGTGCGCAACTCGCACTGCCGCCCTTCCGTAAAGCGGAACGCCGCGCCGTCCATCAGGAAGTGGCCCTGGGGCTTGTCCGGGGGGATGCCGAAGCGAAGGCCGCGCGGCGTGACCTCGCAGGGGATGGCGCCCTCCGTCAGGACCTCGTTCTGCGGCTTGGCGGCCCTGGCCCGGCCGTACACCAGGGGGGTGCGCTTCACGCGCACGCCCGGCGACTCCTCCAGCACGAACTGGGCGCTGTCGATCCCGTGCGGCCACCGGGCGAGCGGGCGGAAACGCAGCGTCAGCACCAGGAACTCCTCGCGGCTGGCCAGGCGCTCCGACGGGAAGTCCTCGAGCGCCGCCGTCCGGTCCACGCGGATAATGCGAATATTGACATCATTAATATCCATGCTCTTGCCGACCACCAGCGGCAGGCCCTCGCTCGGCGCCGCCGTCCGGCTGACCGGCCCCTTCACCTCGCCCGTCTGCCACAGGATGAACTCCCACCGGCGATACCAGTGGTAATAGAGGAAATCGTCGAGGTCGGCCTCTCCCCCCGCGTACTTCTCGCCGCGCATCTCCTTGGGCGGGTACACGTCGCCGTAGCGCTGAAACACCGAGTTCTCCTTGGACCCCAGCGCCCCCGACGACAGGTACCCGAAGAAGGCGAGCGTCCCGCGGTCCCACCCGAGCCAGAGCCGGTCGCCGGGCTTGACGGAACCCGGCTGCCCCACCGACGGCGGCCGGACGTAGGTGAACGCCTCGTATCCCAGGAAGTCCGGGGCCGTCGGCAGCATCTGGACCAGGACGGTGCACACGCCGACGGTCAGGTACCCCGACACGGCGCCGAGCGCGCCTCCGCCGATGCGGTCCGCCCAGGCAGAGAAGTCCGACTCGGCCTTCCAGAGCATCTCGCCCAGCGTCCGCAGCGCGAGGAAGACCACGCAGAAGAGCGCCCACAGACACAGGGCATCGGCGGCGAAATACCAGACGCTCCGCGGGTTGTCGGCCGGGAACCAGCCCGCCATCGGCCCGAAGAATCCGAACGCCACCGCGCCGGCCACGACGCAGGCCACGAGCGTCTTCGCCGACCGGTACACGCCCTGAACCGCGCCCATGTACGCCACGGCCAACGTCGCCACGAGGGCCAGAATGTTGAGGATCACGGGTTCCCCTAATCGTTGGGAAACGCACGGTGCCGGCAAAAGGAACGGTCACGTTTCCTGTTGGATCGCGCGCTGCACTTCTTCGATGCTCGTGTCGCCGTCGATAACCAGTTGCAGCCCCTCTTCCTGAAGGTTCCGCATGCCCATCTTGCGGGCGTAGGTCCGCAGGTCGGCCACGGTGGCGCCGCGCCCGATCATGGCGCGGGCCTCCGCGTCGACGGCCATGACCTCGAAGAGGCCCTTGCGGCCGACGTAGCGGTCGTTGCGGCACCGCGGGCAAACGGAGTCGCGGCGCTGCTCCAGGTCGCTCGCCGTGGGCGGCCGGAAGAGCACATCGATCCGCCGGCTGCCCAGGTTGGCCTTCCGCAGGAACTCCGGGTTCGGCCGGTAGGCCTCCCTGCAGTCCGGGCACAGGAGCCGCACCACCCGCTGGTTCACGACGATCTGGAGCCGCTCGGCCAGGGGCGCAGCGGACCCGAAGAGCGCCGCCACGCGCGTCAGGGCCTGGCTCGTATCGGCGGCACGGATGCCGAGGATCACGGTGCGGTCCCTGGCCTCCTGGGACAGGACCTGCGCGATCTCCGCCCCGTACAGCGAATCAAAGGCGATGACGTCGGGTTCCATGCGGACGCGGCTGCGGACCTCGGCCGACGCCACCGGCCCGTCCTCCTGGTTCACCACGACGTGCTGGACGTTCTCGACCTCCACGTCGGCGTGTTGCCCGAAGAGCACCACGTTGTTGATGTACCGGTCGATGTGGCGGAGGCAGGCGTGGAGCGTCGTCGTGAGGCCTGAATCCTTCGGCGACGAGAGGATCACGAGGCCCGGCCGCGCCGCCAGCGCCTGCTGGAGCGACTCCAGGCTTTCCTCCGGGAGGCCGAGGTCCTCCAGGCGCATCTGGCTGGCGGCCGCGTCGACGAGCCGCACGGCCACCTGCTCGCCGCGCACCGTCCCGGCCGTCTTGATGCGAAGTTCGATGGCCTGGCCGGCCACCACGGCCCGCAGGCGGCCCTCCTGGGGTCTGCGCGTCTCGTTCGGGTCGACACCGGCGAGGCGCTTAAAGGACGCGGCGAGGTGCTCGGAGGCGGGCCGCTCGACATCGCCGCCCGGCACCATCTCGCCGCTCACGCGCATCCGCACCTCGGCCTTCTGCGGCCGGACCAGCACGCCGAGGGTCGAGGCCCGGCGGACGACGGCCTCATACAGGATCCGCTCGACCTCCCGGTTCGCCTGGCGCTGGACCTGCGAGTCGCCTTCCAGGCGGATGGGCAGGTCGTCCAGGCCCATGAAGAGGATGTCTCGCCCCGCGCCGGTGACCGGCCCTTCGTCGCCCTCGGCGGCCCGCCGCCCGCCCCGGCGCTTCGTGAGGCGGGCCAGGTGGGCCCCCGTCAGCACCCGCAGGGGCGGCGTGACCAGGGCGTTCCGGTGCACGGCGTAGGCGGCCGCGGCGCCGCCGAAGAGGACGAGGCCGAGCGGCAGGCCGAGGAGCAAGAGCGGCACGAGCACGGCCGCCGCCAGCCCCACCGCGCCGCCCGCCAGGACCAGGCCGCCCCAGAGCGCCCGGTCGGTGTTGACCATCCTCGTATCAAGGAATGTCCAATTGCATACGTAGAACACCAGGGCGGCGAAGAGCGCCAGGAGCACGACCGGGAAAATCCCGACCGCCTGAAGGCGCGGGTGCTCGAGCGCGGGCCGCTCGAAGCCGCCCTCGGCGGGTTCCTCGGCGCGCGCCGCCGCGGCCGCCAGGGCCACCACGACCGCCGCCAGCACGAGGCCCGCGGCCCACGGACCGAACGTCGGACGACTCGCCGCGCCAATGCGATTCATAGAAACGGTTCCTACTTGACGGCAATGCCGCGGATGGCCATCTTCAGCGCCTCGGGGTTCGGCGCCGCCTCGTAGGCGTCCTTGGGGGCCGCCCACTCTTCGCGGACGAGGCGGGCCAGGTCCTGCGTGAAGTCGTGCATCCGCGCGTCCAACCCGGAGGCGATGACCTCCACGAGGCGCTGCTCCTCCCCCTCGAGGATCATCTTGCGGACCCCCGGCGTCGCCAGGAGCACCTCCGTCGCGGGGACGCGCGGCGTGTTCGGATCGAGGCTCGGCAGGAGTTTCTGGCAGACGACGGCCACCAGGTTGGCCGCCACCACCTGGCGCACGACGTGCAGGTCCTGGGTCGAAAAGAGGTCCAGGATCCGCGTGATCGCGCCGCCCGCCCGCGGCGCGTGGAGCGTCGTGAAGACGAGCCGGCCGGTCCCCTCGGCGACCCGGATCACGCTCTCGCAGGTTTCGCGGTCGCGCATTTCGCCCACGAGGACCACGTCGGGGTCCTCGCGGGCCAGGTACTTCAGGGCGAGTGGGAACGTGGGCACGTCGGCGCCGATCTCTCGCTGGTTGAAGATCGCCTGCTTGTCCTCGAAGACGTACTCGATGGGGTCCTCGATGGTGACGACGTGGCACCGGCGGTGCTGGTTGACGTACTCCAGGCAGGCGGCGATGCTCGTCGACTTGCCGCTGCCCGTGACGCCCGCGAAGATCACGAGGCCGTGGCGGGTCTCGCAGATGTCCTGCAGGGTCTGGGCGGGCAGATGCAGTTCCTCAAAGGTCGGGATGGTCCGGCTGACGTGGCGGACGGCCACGCTGGCCCAGCCGCGCTGGCGATAGACGTTGATGCGGAACCGTTCGCCGCTCTCGACGCGGTGTGAGAAATCCGCGCCGCCGGTCTCGTCGAACTGCCGCCGCGACCGCTCGTCCATGACCTGGCCCGCGAGTTCGAGGACATCGGCGCCGCCCAGGCGAGCGAGTTCCGTGGGCTCAATCGACCCGCGGATGCGCAGGAAGGGCGGCTGGCCCGCCTTCAGGTGCAGGTCCGACGCCCCCCGCTCCAGCACCAGGGCCAGGAGGTCTTGCATCGACGGCTTCGCTTTTTCTGGCGGCTTCGTCATGCGGCCTCGCGCCCCCTGAATACACCCCCGACTACGGATGTGTTTAGCGTAGTGCGCCGGTGGCACGGCCACGCGCCGTTGCGTGACCGTGCTCTCCTGCCCGGCCGAAGATGCACGGTCGCGGCAACAGCACCGCGGCCGTGCCACCCTTGGTTTCGGGACCACGCTAAACACGTACCCGACTACCGTCGGGGGCTCGTTGCCCGTCAACCATCGGGGGCTAGTTCAGCGGCCCGTCACGTCGCGCGATGGAGTGTTTCCCGGTGAACCCTTCGCACCGGCACGCCGGCCCGGGCCATCGCCTCCTTGGTTTCCTCGATCGAAAACTTGCGGTAGTGAAAGATGCTGGCCGCCAGGGCGGCGTCGGCCTTGCCCTCCGTGAGCACCCGGACGATGTGCTCGGGCGACCCGCACCCGCCGCTGGCAATGACCGGGATGGGGACGGCCTCGGCCACCGCCCGGGTCATCGGGATGTCGTACCCGTCCTGGGTTCCGTCGGCGTCCATGCTCGTCAGAAGGATCTCGCCGGCGCCGAGTTCCTCGGCGCGGCGGGCCCACGAGACGGCCTCCAGAGGCGTGGGCACCCGGCCGCCGTTGATGTGCACCCGCCAGACCTCGCGTCCGCTATCGCGGACCCGCTTCGGGTCGATCGCGACGACGATGCACTGGCTGCCGAAACGGTCGGCCGCGCGGCGGACAAAGTCGGGGTCGCGTACGGCGGCGGAGTTGACGGAGACCTTGTCGGCCCCCGCCTGGAGGAGCCGCCGGATGTCCTCGAGCGTCCGGATCCCCCCGCCGACCGTCAGGGGCATGAAGACCTGCTCGGCGGTCCGACGGACCACGTCGAGCAGGATGTCGCGCTCCTCGTGGCTCGCCGTGATGTCGAGGAACACCAGTTCGTCGGCCCCCTCGGCGTCGTAGCGCGCGGCCACCTCGACCGGGTCGCCGGCGTCGCGGAGGTCGAGGAACCGCGTGCCCTTGACGACGCGGCCGCGGTCCACATCGAGACACGGAATGACCCGCTTCGCCAGCAAGGCCCGACTCCTGTTCGAGGCGACCGGCCGGTCGCCCCTACGAATCGCGGTCCGTCGCCCCCACCGGCCGCGCGGATGCGCCAAGTCACCGCAACGGGGATTATACGACCCTCAAGGCCCCTGCTGCAAGCGAAACGCGGGAGGTCGGGGTTTTTCCTTGAAAAGGGCACCGTCGCGGAAGCATAATCGGCACGGCAGAATGTACTGGCGCGCCCGATTCATGCCCGGCCCACACCGACAGGAGGTTGTCATGGCATCACCCACCACTCGGCGTCTCTCATGGATCATGCTCCAGGCGGGGCTCGCGCTCGGGGCGGCGCTTGGGGCCGGCGGCTGCGAGGATCCGGCCATCCGGTTCAACCAGACGGGGATGGAGGCCTACGGCGCCGGCGACTTCGCGAAGGCCCGCGCCGCGTTCGAGGAAGCCATCGTCCGGAACCCGGAAGCCGGCGAGTACTACTTCAACCGCGGCATGACGGAGCAGGCCCTCGGGAACATCGACCGGGCGATCTCCGACTACGAGGTCGCCGTCCATCTGGCCCCGCGTCTCACAGCCGCGTATCAGAACCAGGCCGCGTGCTACTCCGAGAAGGGCGACCCCGACAAGGCCCTCGCCGTCCTGGAGGCCGGCACCAAGTCCAACCCGTACACGGCCGAGGCGTTCATCAACGTGGCCCGGTTCCACCTGGCCCGCAAGGACCTTGCGGCGGCGAAACTCTGGCTGGCCAAGGCCGTGGCCGCCGATCCCGACAGCCCGCTGGCGCATCGCGAGTATGCCTCGATCCTCCTCAAGACCGGGGAGAAGGAGAAAGGCATCGAGCACCTCCGCAAGAGCCTGGAACTGGCCCCGATCCAGCCGGAAGTCTCGGCGGCCATTACGGAACTCGCGCCGCCGGGCGACCAGTTGCCGCCGCCCAAACCCCAGACCGAATGAGCATCCCGAACAGGCGTTCCGAAAAACACGCGCACCACGGCCGGCTCCGCAGGTATTGGGCGCGGTGCGCAGGGTGGCGCGGCCACGCGCCGTTGCGTGACCGCGCCCTCCTGCCGGATCGAGAATGCACGGTCGCGGCAGAAGCGCCGCGGCCGTGCCACCCCGCATACCCGGACCGCGTTCAAGGCGCTCGCCGGTTTCGCCCGGCCGTGCGTTTTCTGGTCGGCTGGATCTTGCTGGTGGCGCCCCTGGCCCGGCCGGCCATGGCGTGGAGCGACCGCAGCCACTACATCATCACCGAGGAGGCCGTCCGGCGGCTGCCCGGCCCCTTGAGCGACCTCTTCCTGGACAATGCCAACCTGGCGCGGCTCCAGAAGGCCTCGACCGCGCCCGACGAGTGGCGGAAGTCCGGCACTCCCCATTATCGGCCCGAGGAGAAACCGAACCACTTCTTCGACATCGACGCCGTCACCCGGGAGCCGTACCCGTTCGCCCACTTTCCGCACGGCCGCGCGGCCGCCGAGAAGGAGTTCGGCGCCGCTGTGTTCAAAGAGCACGGCCGCGCGCCGTGGGCCGCCCAGGACGCCCTCGAGGCCCTGGTGAACGCCCTCGTCGAGGGCCGCACCAACGATATTTTCGAGAAGGGCGGCGCGGTGGCCCACTACGCCGCCGACCTCCACATGCCGTTCCA
>Ga0315282_10017331_pt1 | contig 10409 bp, 9 predicted proteins | sample YL17G07_20_MG_FD_203693 | JGI IMG/M metagenome (GOLD analysis project Ga0315282, IMG submission 203693) | Sediment microbial communities from Yellowstone Lake, YNP, Wyoming, USA - YL17G07_20 | ecosystem: Environmental > Aquatic > Freshwater > Lake > Sediment | place: USA: Wyoming | collected... | reverse complement strand
CAACGGCGGCAAGACCTCGGCGGGCGGCTGATCCCGGGCATCGAGAGACAGGTGGCTGAATGAGCGATTCACTCTCGATGGCAGCGCCACCGGGCCAGGCGCGTCCTGCGCCGAAGCCCATTCGCGCGGTCCCGATCAGGCACTACGGACGCTGGGTCGGCGCAGTCATCTCGATCGGTGTTGCCGCGCTGATCATCAGACTGTTCGTCATCACACCCAACATCAACTGGCCGAAGGTGGCACACTACCTCACGTTCAGGGACATCCTCGTTGGCCTTGAACTCACGATCATCCTGACGATAGCGGCCATGGTCTTGGGTCTCGCGTTGGGCATCTTGATCGCCGTCATGCGGCTGTCGGTGAACCCGGTGCTGCGCACGCTTAGCTGGTTCTACATCTGGATCTTCCGCGGTACGCCGTTGCTGATCCAGATCCTCTTCTGGTTCAACGTTGCGCTCATCATCCCGAACCTCGGCATCGGCATTCCCGGCACCAGCTGGTGGGTCTCTGAGAACACCAACCTGCTCGTCACGCCGTTCGTGGCGGCACTGATCGCCCTCGGCTTCAACGAGGGCGCCTACATGAGCGAGATCGTCCGCGCCGGCATTATGGTGGTCGACTACGGGCAGACTGAGGCCGCTCTGGCCTTGGGGATGAAAAGGACGCTGCTGTTCCGGATGATCGTGCTACCGCAAGCGATGCGGGCGATCATCCCGCCGACCGGCAACGAGTTCATCGGGCTGCTCAAGAACACCTCCCTGGTGAGCGTGATCGCAGCCCAGGAGCTGCTGACCAAGGCGCAGAACATCTACGCCCGCAACCTACTCGTCATCGAGTTGCTGCTCGTTGCCTCGTTCTGGTACTTGCTCGTCACGAGCCTCCTCATGTGGGGTCAGTACTACGTCGAACGGTATTTCGCCCGCGGTGCCACGAACCGGCCGCTGCCGCCCACTCCCCCGCAGAAGTTGCGGAAGTGGCTGGGCGACAAGTTCTCCGGTGTCAAGGTCGCCGCATACACCAAGACGAGCCAGGCCGAAGACAATCCGGCGGAAGGGGGTGCGCCGTGACCCTGATGGTGGAGGCGCAACCCGTGACCCTGATGGTGGAGGCGCAACAGGTCTGCAAGCGCTTCGGGAAGAACGAGGTGCTCAAGAGCATAGACCTGCAGGTGCCCACGGGATCGGTCGTCGTCCTGCTGGGCCCTTCGGGCTCGGGCAAGAGCACCTTCCTCCGCTGCATCAACCACCTGGAGAAGATCGACGGGGGCCGCCTGTTCTTCAAGGAGGAGCTCATCGGCTACAAGGACAAGGGGGGAGTGCTTCACGAGATGCGCGACAGGGAGGTCTGCCATCAGCGTTCCGAGATCGGCATGGTCTTCCAATCGTTCAATCTCTTCCCCCACATGACGGCTATCCACAACGTGATCGCCGCGCCGACCCGCGTCAAAGGCGAGCACAAGGACAGCGCGACTGAACGCGGGCTCACGCTGCTGGCACGGGTCGGACTGGCAGATCATGCCGACCACTACCCGCGTCAGCTCTCGGGCGGCCAGCAACAGCGAGTCGCCATCGCGCGCGCACTCGCGATGCAGCCGAAACTGATGCTCTTCGACGAACCGACGTCGGCGCTCGACCCCGAGCTCGTCAACGAGGTGCTCGAGGTCATGAGGGACCTGGCACGTGACGGGATGACGATGATCGTCGTCACGCACGAGATGGGCTTCGCTCGCGAGGTCGCGGACTCCGTCGTCTTCATGGACGGCGGCTATGTCGTCGAGGCCGGTCCTCCGCAAGAGGTCTTGTTGAACCCTCAGGAACCAAGAACGCAGGACTTCCTCTCCAAAGTCCTCTAGGCCAGATCGTCCTGCGGCCCGGATCGTCCGCGTCACCCCCTCGCGGACGATCCGGGGTCACATCCTCTTTCCGTTGTGGCACTGCCGCGCCCTGGTGTCGGCACAAGAAGGGTGACGAAGATGAACGTTGCAGTACTCGGGTCCGGTGCCGGTGGCGGTGCCGCGGCATTCGACTTCGCCAGTCATGGCCACTCTGTCAGCCTCTTCGATTTCGACCAGTTCCCAACGACCATCGCCGCGGTCTGCGAGCGCGGGGGAATCGACGCGACGGGCGATCTCGTCGGATTCGCCCCGATCGTCTACTCTGGCCACGACATCGAGCGCGCTGTCCACAACGCTGAGCTGGTCGTTGCCGTGGGCCCAGCCTACAGTACGAGGCCTTTCGCCGAGGCCTGCAGACCGCACCTGCGTCCCGGCCAAACCGTGATCGTCTGCCCGGGCTCCTGTGGTGGCGCCATCGAGTTCAAGCAGACAGCGGGGCTGGATGTGCGCGACACGAGCATTCTGGTCGCCGACACCTCGACGCTGCCATATGCGGTGCGCGTCACTGGTCCGGCGAAGATACATGTCTACCTGAAGCTCAAAGGCGGCCTGCTGCTGGCGACGGTGCCGGCGGCCGACACGATGCGCGTGGCGGAAAAAGTCGGCGACGTGTACCCTGCGATGAGGCCAGCGGTCAACGTTCTGCACACCAGCCTGCAGAACGCCAACCCCATGATCCACCCGGCCATCAGCATCTGCAGCGCTGCGCAGATCGAGCGCACCGGCGGCGCTCTGCTCTTCTACGAGGAAGGCTGCACTCCGAGCGTAGCGCGCCTCATGGAGGCCGTCGATCGGGAACGCGTGGCCCTCGGCGCGGCGCTTGGCCTGTCGGTAGAGCCCGACCCCGATGTCGGGTTCGATCAGGGCTACATGGCCGACAGAACCTACTACCCAGGCTACATGACGGCTCCGGGCTTCAAGGGCATCAAGGCACAGCCGCAACTCGACCATCGCTACTTCAACGAAGACGCCGGGTATGGGTTGGTGTTCATGTGCGACTTGGGACGCCAAATCGGAGTGCCCACTCCGACCATGGACGCTGTGCTGATCATTGTCTCGACCCTGATGGGCCGAGATTACGTCGCCGAGGGCAAGCGGACGATGAAGTCGCTGGGTCTCGACGGGCTGTCCATCAACGAGCTCTGGGCCCTGATTGGCGAGTGCAGGATGCCCCAGCAATGATCCGATGGAGCCGGCTGATTGACCCGCCCGGGTTCAGCGGACACTCATCCGTCTGAGTCCGTCGTCTCCTCGCAGAGCGACCTGACGATGGTAGCCCTCCTCCACCTGAGCCGGCGGCAGTGTAGCCGATCGGCTCCAACAACCGGCGGTGGCTCAAGCGGGCGACCCACTCCGGGGTGCCGCAGTCGACCTCGTCGAGGTTCCTCCAGGCCTCTGCGAGAAAGGCTGCACCCCGAGCGTAGCGCGCCTCATGGAGGTCGTGCTGATCATCATCTCGACCACGATGGGTCGGGACTACCTCGTCGAGGGCAAGCGGACGATGAGGTCGCTGGGCCTCGACGGTCGCTCAGCGCCGGCCTCGACCGAACTGGATTCTTGATACAATGACTTTGATCGCATCGCCTTTGCCGCAGGGCAGCCGCCAAGCGCTGCCGGATTTTGGAGACCGCACCATGTCAGAGCCGAGCATGCAAGATGTAGGGCAGCGAATTCGTCGGCTGCGCAAGAGCAGGAACCTGTCGCTGCGTGAGTTGGGCGAGATTGCCGGACTCAGCCCGAGTTTCCTCAGTCAGCTCGAGCGCGGCCAAACCAACGCCAGCATCCCCTCGCTGCTCCGTGTCACAGCCGCCCTAGGCATCTCGACGGGACATCTGCTCGCCGACGAGTCGCACGAACTGCGGCCCGAGCGCCACGTCGACCGTCGCCCGCTCACCTCGGGCGCCTACTCCGAGTACCTGCTCAGCCACCGGCCTTCGAGCTACTTCGAGGTCTATTTGGGTGTGATAAGCCCCGGCAGCTGCAACTGGCCAGAGAACGCCACCCACGGCGACTCAGAGGAGTTCTGCTACGTGATCTCCGGCACGGTGCAGCTGTATATCGCGGACTCGGTCTATACGCTCGGGCCCGGTGACTCGATGGAGTACTACACCTCGATGCCGCACCACGCCGAGAACCGCGGCAGCGAGACTGTCGAGGTACTCTGGGTCATGGGCCCACCCACGATCGGGCGCACGAGCCCGAACGGTAAGCTGACCCCGATACGCCCAAGCTGAGGCTCGGGCGCTGGCGGGCTGCTGAAAGGCTCGACCGCCGCGGCCTCGAAGATCTGACGGTTGGGTGCCGCCTGTGCTCTCTCCCAAACTCCTCGGCCATGCCAGTTGCGCCATGGCAGTAGTAGCGGCCGGTGTGTACCGTGTCAAGCGTCTTGGAGAGTCGGGCTAGCGCACGTTCTCGCCGCCCGCGAGGCGGTGCGTGTCGAGGTACCGCATCACCATGCCCTCGCGCAGGCCAGTCGAGACGAAGCGCACATTCCCGAGACCCAGCTCGCGCAGCAGCGTGACCAGGATGGCGGCGCCGGCGACAATCACATCGGCGCGGTCGGAGCAGAGCCCGGCGACCTCGATGCGCTCACGCACCGTCATGCGGCGCAGCCGCGCGGCCAAGCGCTCTGCCACAGGCAAATCCAGCCCGTCGTCGGCCACCGGCGTTCGCCGCCTGCCGCTCTCACTGAGCCAGCGGAGGCCGACGAGGCTGCGCACGGTACCGGCGATGCCGTAAGCCTCAAGCGGGCCGAGGCGCCGCACGTCGGACGCCAACCGTCCGACGGCCTCGGCGACGCGCGCGCACAAGACGTCCCAGGCGGCTTCGCTCACGCGCCCCCCGACGTCGCCCGGCTGCAGCTGACGTGTGAGGCGCACCGCGCCCAGCGGCAGCGAGGCAGCGATCAGCAAGCGCTCGCCTTCCCCGGCGGCGACCTCTGTGCTGCCGCCGCCGAGATCGAGGCAGAGGGCGCGCCTGCCCCGCAGGTCAACGGCGTCGCCGAGCCCGAGGTACGCGAGACGCGCCTCCTCCTCGCCGTCGAGGAGCTCGACCGCGAGGCCGGCCTCACGGTGCAGGCGCGCCAGCAACGCCTCGCGGTCGGGTGCCTCGCGCAGCGCCGCCGTGGCCACCGCCACCACTTCGGCCGCGCCGTGCTCGGCGCAGAGCTCCATGAAGCCGCGCGCCACGCTCAGCAGCCGGTCGGCCGTCGTCGGATCGGTGCGTGCCGCGCCGTTACTGGCGCCCCTCGGCGCACTGCGCTGCACACCCTCGGCCTCGTCGCCGCACTCACTCGCGCTGCGCGCCGCCGCTTCTCCGGCTCCTTCGCCTTCACCGCCGAGCCGCAGCGCCTCGCGCGCCATCGCCACCGGCCGCCAGGAGCGCCCCGGTCCAAGCTCGGCGACCAGCAGGCGCGCCGCATTGCTGCCAATATCGACAAAACCGACTATCATGCTATCGTACAGTATTGTGCCCCCAGTGTCCGATGCTTCACCGGGGCACGTTGGCCCGACGAGCCGGCGATGGTCAGGCTGAGCGGCGAGCCCGACCGCGGCGGAGGCCGTCGCCGGACCACGTCGACTGATGGGCGGCGGCCTCGTGCCGCGACGGCCGCCGCCGCCGAGGAGGGATGGCATGGCCAGTTCACACGAGCAGCCGGGCGTCGAGAAGCAGAAGGGCAACAAGCTCGACACCGAGACCTACGAGAAGGAGCTCCTGAAACTACAGACGGAGCTGGTCGAGCTGCAGGAGTGGATCAAGCTCAAGGGCCTGCGCGTGGTCACCATCTTCGAGGGCCGCGACGCCGCCGGCAAGGGCGGCACCATCAAGCGCATCACGGAACACCTCAGCCCTCGCGTGGCGCGCATCGTGGCCCTGGGCACACCGACCGAGCGCGACAGGACCCAGTGGTACTTCGAGCGCTACGTCGAACAGCTGCCGGCCGGTGGCGAATGGGTCCTCTTCGACCGCAGTTGGTACAACCGCGCCGGCGTCGAGCGTGTGATGGGATTCTGCACGGAGGAGGAGGTAGCCGACTTCTTCCGCGCCTGCCCGCACTTCGAGGAGATGCTGATCAACGCCGGCATCATCCTCATCAAGTACTGGTTCTCCGTGAGCGATGAGGAGCAGGAGCGCCGCTTCAGACGGCGCGTCCAGGACCCCCTGAAGCGCTGGAAGTTCAGCGAGATGGACCTCGAGGGCCGCGACCTGTGGGTCGAGTACTCGAAGGCCAAGGACGACATGTTCCGCTACACGGACACCAGGCGCTCGCCCTGGTACGTGGTCGAGGCCGACGACAAGAAGCGGGCGCGGCTCAACTGCATCCACCACTTGCTGAGCATGATCCCCTTCGAGGACGTCGAGCCGAAGCCGTTCGAGCTGCCGCCGCGTAAGCCGGCCGGAGGGTATGTGCGACCGCCGATCACCACGCAGACGTTCGTCCCCGAGATCTACTAGACCGGGAAGCGGGATCGGGCGTCGCCACGGTAGCCGCGTCGGCGCCGCGTACTGCCAGGTCACCGACGTTGCGACGGCGTCGCGCGGCGGCGCTCAGTGCATCTTGTCGTGGTCCTTGGCGAACTTCTTCTCGCCCGCCTTCTTGCCGTGCTCGTCGAGGTAGGCGTTGTGGATGTCGCACTTCTTGCAGCCTTTGCCGCAGCACTTCTTCCACTGCTTGCTGCTGAACTGCTCGCGGAACTTGGCCATCGGCCGTCCTCCTGCCGCACGTAACATCGTCTGCGCTTGCTAATGGAAGGACCTCCTCGGCGGCGGCCCTGCTGCAGGATGCCCAGCGCGACGGCGACGAAAACACCGCTTTCGGCGTCTTCCGGCAGGCGCGGAGGCCACCGCTCAGGGGAGGGATCAGTCGACCGCGCCGGCGGACGGCAGGCCGGGATCGCTCAAGCACTGCGACAGCACGGCACCGATGCGCAGGCGTTCCGGCCTTGAGAGGACCAGCTCGGCCGAGACGGCCAGCGGGTGTCCGCGCGGCCGCAGCCGCGGCATCGTCAGCCCCTCTTCGTCCAAAGCGCGCACGAGGCGGACGAAGGCGGCCGCCGGCAGCTCCACGAACCACTCCGCCGGGCGCAGCCAGCTGGCCGGGTGCAGCCGGGCCAGCTGCGTCGATTTCGCGAAGATGCCCCTGCCGCGCGACGCGTAGGCACGCACGGCTGTCTCCCGCGAGCGCCACGTCTCGCCGGCCGGCACGAGGCGCGTGACCCAGCACGGACTCAGCGGGGTCTGGACGGCGGCGCAGAGCACCACCGGTGACGACGGTGCTCCCCGGCCGGTGTCCAGCCGGGCCAAGGCGTCTGCCAGTGCCGCCGCCGCGGCCACGTGGTCGAGGTGCGCGTCGTACGGAAACGGCGCGATCACCGCAACAGGGTGAACGTCCTGGATCGCGTCGTACAGCTGCCGGGCGAGCCGCTCGCGGTCGGCCGCCACCCCGCGGTCCGCGAAGTCCCACAGATCGATCTCGCCGACCCCGAGGGCGGCCGCGGCGGCACGCTGCTCGGCCGCCCGCACAGCTCCGATGTCGCTTTGCCGGTAAGCGCCGACTCCAACCTCGGTGGCCACTCCGGCCGTGATGCCGACCACTCTGACGCGGTCGCCGCGACGCGCCGCAGCGGCCATGGTAGCTCCCGCCATGATCGTCTCGTCGTCCGGGTGAGGCGCCACGACAAGTAGGGGACCGGCAGGAGGCAGCCCCTTGCGCGGCAGTGCGCCCGTCACACTCCGTCTGCCGCCGCCCACCCAGTCCGCGGCCAGCGTCACCGCGTTGATCGCAAAGGCCACTCCACCCAACCCGCGTCGCGCCAGACGATGCAAGCCGCGAGCCCGCGGCCGCAGGCCGGCCGTGACGGCATGCAGGAACGGCACTGGGTCGCGCCGCGAGAAGTACGCCTCAGCCCGCAGGCCGCGCCACTGCCAGAGCGGCGGCAGCACGCCGCGACGCAGGTCGCGCACCGTGTAGACGGCCTCCGGCACCACCCAGACCCAACGCCGCGGCGCCCCGCGGTCGACCGGCTTCCTTGTTCGTCCGTCGCCGGCAGCCGTGACGCTCGCTTCGCCGATGGCCCAGCGGTGCGCGGCCAGCGGCAGGTTCATGCCGCACGCGGTAGCCAGGCCGAGCCACGTCCACGGCCGGAAGTTGGCCTCCATAAGCCGGTAGCTGCCGTCGCGCGCGTCGCGCTTGTACTCGACCTGAGAGATGCCCTCGTAGCCCAACTGCTCGAGGAGCGCCACACTGCCGGGCACGAGCTCCGGCCGCACCACCGACTCGGCAAGCCGCGCGATGCCCAGCCCGGGGGGGTGCTGCTTCAGCTTGCGGCCGGTGAAGGCGACATGTCCGCCGACCCATCGGAACACACCGGCCGTGTACAGTTCCTCGTCGCCGCCCGGGATGAACTCCTGCAGCATCACGTCGACGCCGGCCGCGCGCTCCAGGGCAGGACGCAACTCGGCGGCGGACGTGCAGCGCAGCGCTTTGGCGCCGAGCGCCTTGACACCGAGGTGGGAGACCGCCGGCTTGAGGATGGCCGGATACGGACACTCGTCGGCGACCCGCAGGAGATCGGCCGCCGGCCCCCAGCGGGTCCATGGAGTGGCCACGCCGGCGGCGGCGGCGGCCTCGAGCTGCGTCCTCTTGTCCAGGAGCTGGTTCAACGGTCGCGCGGCCGAGAACGCGGGCCGCAGTCCGACCTCGAGCAACCTCTCTCGCCCCGCCCACACGGGTTGCAGGGCCGCGTCGTGACAGACGAAGAGCGACAAGAGCGAGGCGCGATCGCCCTTCCTGAGATCCATGGCCAGGTGCACGAGGAAGTCGGTCAGAGCTTCGGGATGCTCACGCCAGTCCTGTGAGACGTAGGTGCGCGCGAGACGCGTCGTCATGGCCGGTGCCCCGCGCTCGTAGTGGACGGCGTGGCACGTCACGCCCGCCGCGCTCAGCGCCCGCACCACAGCGAGGCCGGTCGAACCCGACATGCCGATGACTATGGCCGACGCCGCAGCGGCAGGACGATCAGCAGATGACATCACGCGCGTCTCCCCGGGCCGACGCGAGCACACGTGCTCGGCAGCGAGTCACGCCGCCCCCAGCGGCGGCGGTGCAAAGGCCGAGCGATTATCGCACAGTCGCCCCGCCCGCCCGCAGACCCTTCGGCCGACTACCAGCAGTCCGGCCGGCCGGCGCTGGGGCAGACGACCGCCAGCGGACAGCGCTCGCAGGCCGGGCGCCGCGCGTGACAGATGCGCCGTCCGTGGCGCACCAGGTCGACGTGCAACGCATAGATGTCGCGCGGGTCGGGCCCGGCGAGCTGCGTCAGCACCGGGTGCGCCTGCTCGGCCGTGAGCCGCCGGTCGGTCAGGCCGAGGCGGCGAGCCACGCGGTGCACGTGCGTGTCGACCGGCATGACCGGACGTCCGAGGGAGAAGAGCAGCACGCAGGCGGCCGTCTTGGGACCCACGCCGGGCAGGCTGCGCAGGTAGTTCTGCGCCTGCTCGTCGGTCATCTCGTCGAGCGCGTCGAGGTCGGGGCGTCCGCTGCGTGAGCTGAGCGCCGCCAGGATGGCCTTGATGCGCGGCGCCTTCGTCGCCGCCAGGCCGCCGCGCGCGATGGCCGCGGTGATCTCGTCGATCGGCGCGTCGCGCAGCGCTTCCCACGTGGGGAAGCGCTCACGCAGCGCGGCGAAGCTGCGGTCGGTGTTCACGTCGGCGGTGTTCTGCGAGAGCACCGTGTAGATCAGCTCATCGACGGGCGGAAGGCGCGGCGCCAGCTGCGGGCGGCCGTAGGCCTCGTCGAGCAGCTGCGTGACGCGCCCGGCCGGCCGCCTGCCGGCCGGCGAATCCGCGGTCACGCTCGCGTGTGCGTCTTCAGGCACACCGCCTCCATGCTGCCTTCCACCGGAAGAGGATTGTACCCACAGAGGCCGGAGCGGGCGCCCGCAGGCCGACCGATGGGCGGCACGCCCGCCGGGCGCGTGTCTGCTAGAGTCCCGCGGCGTAGCGTCCCGCTCCCTGGAGGTGGACCCCGTGCCTGCCTACGTTCCCACGCCCGGCGCTGGTTTGGCGGAGATCGACACCCCCGCCCTGCTCCTGCGCCGCCCGCACCTGGAGGCGAATATCGAGCGCATGGCGGCGCTCTTCCGCTCCACCCCCATACGCCTGCGGCCGCACTTCAAGTCGCACAAGTGCGTGCACATCGCGCATCTCCAGCTGCGGGCCGGCGCCGTCGGCATCACGTGCGCCAAGCTGGGCGAGGCTGAGGTACTGGCCGACGGCGGCGTGCGCGACATCCTGATCGCGAACCAGATCATCGGGCCGATCAAGATCGCCCGCCTGATGGAGCTGCGGCGGCGCGCCGACGTCATGGTGGCCGTCGACGACGCCGGCAACATCGGCGCACTTTCTGCCGCCGCCACGGCCGCTGGCCTGGCCCTCCGCTGCCTCGTGGAGGTCGACGTCGGCATGGACCGCTGCGGAGTGCGGCCGGGGGGGCCGGGGCGGGGGGTGGGCCGCC
>Ga0315282_10017330_pt1 | contig 10409 bp, 10 predicted proteins | sample YL17G07_20_MG_FD_203693 | JGI IMG/M metagenome (GOLD analysis project Ga0315282, IMG submission 203693) | Sediment microbial communities from Yellowstone Lake, YNP, Wyoming, USA - YL17G07_20 | ecosystem: Environmental > Aquatic > Freshwater > Lake > Sediment | place: USA: Wyoming | collected... | reverse complement strand
TTGCGCGTGTTGTGGAAGCAAAGCCTCATAAACCCCCAGTACCGGCGACACTCATCGGCGTTCATTTGTGGCGTCATGTATAGAGTTTATACAGCCGACTTAAGGAAACGCTTAGGGGGCTTACCCTTGGAGTTACTTGTGGAATTTCACTGGCGCTGCAACCTAGAGGAATTTAATCCTGGCTTAATCCCCATCTAAGAATGTCATGGTAGAAGTAGAGCTTAGCCAACGAGGAGATGATGACCACGAGTGCCCTCAATGTTGCCCGGAAGACCCACCTTTCCACCATCGTCGCCAGCCCCGACTCCCTCTTTCGCAAGCGCGTCTTGCAGCAATTGGCCGCGCGCAATTGCTTCGCTGAGGAAGCCTGCGGCGGCGCGGAGGCTCTCGCCTTAATTCAGGAAGGCGCCTGCCGGAGTCTGCTGCTCGATCAATCCCTGCCCGACTTGGACGCGGGAGAGCTTGTCGCCATGATCCGCGCTCACCACCCGCAGGTTGAGATTCTGGTGCTCGACTCACAGGGGGGAAAGGGAGCCAGGGGTGGCGACCTGGATTCGTACCCAGACTCGAGTGAACTGTTCTGCCTGCTCCAGAACTCCCGCGAGCCGCGCATTCCCACGGAATTTCCGGACCCGCTTGAGCGCCCCGTGCCACGCGGCCCGGAGTCCACGGGTGACAACATAGAAGTCCTGCCCGGCATGACGGGCCACAGCCCGTCCCTGCACCGGGTGTATCGCCTAGCCCGGCTGGTGGCCCCGCGGCAAACCACCGTCCTGCTGACGGGCGAGACCGGAACCGGCAAGGAACTGGTGGCGCGCGCCTTGCACGCGCTGAGCCCGCGGCGGGAGCGGCCGTTCGTGATCATCAACTGCGCGGCCATCCCCGAGCCTTTGCTGGAGGCGGAGCTGTTCGGCTACAACCGCGGGGCGTTCACCGGAGCCTTCCAGTCCCGCGTGGGGCGCATTCAAATGGCGCAAGGCGGCACGGTGCTCCTCGACGAAGTCGGCGACCTTCCTCTCTCGATGCAAGCCAAGCTCCTACGCTTCTTGCAGGAAGGCGAAGTCCAGCGGCTGGGCAGCTCCGATACGGTGCGCGTCGACTCCCGCGTGATCGCTGCCACCAACGCCAACCTTACTCGGCTGGTCAAAGAAGGACGCTTCCGCGACGACCTTTATTACCGGCTTGCGGTGTTTCCCATTGAGATCGATCCTTTGCGTCTGCGCCGCGAAGATATCGCACCCCTGAGCGCGCATTTCCTCGCGCTCTTTTCTCAGGAAGCGCACACGCCTGCCAAGACTTTTTCACCGCCCGCGGCACGAGCTCTCGAACAGTATTCATGGCCAGGAAATGTCCGCGAGTTGCGCCAAGTCATCGAGCGGGCTTTCATCCTGGCAGAGGAGCAACAGGAGCTTCGGCCCGAACATTTCCCGTGAGGGAGGGGAGAATTTTCTTCTGAGAGAAATCTTAGAACCGTGGCCTAACGTTGGCACTGCCCGTGCTTTCGAGGGTTATCGTAATGCAGACTTTGCCCGTTGATCGGCAAGAAAAGCTCGCTCCTCCGGTCGGTTCCGCACGCTCGGCGCGGCGTGCTTTGGCGGCCGCCTTCGCTTCCTTTACCCAGACGGCCGGGGCTCTCGAAACGACTTACGCCAAGCTGCAAGCGGAGGTCGGCCGGCTACGGCACGAACTCGAGAACAAGAATCGCAACTTGGCGCAAAGCTTGGAAGAGAACCAGCGGATGCGCACGTACTTGGCCAGAATCGTGGAAGGCTTGCCCTGTGGCGTCCTGGTGTTCGACAGCGGAATGAATTTGCGGATGATCAACCCGGCGGCGAGCCGGTTGCTCAATACCGGCAGCGAAGACTCTGCCTTGCCGGAAGCCCCTGTACCCCGCCTGTTGGGATCTTTGCTCGCCGCGCTTCCTGAGGAAGAGTTCAGCCACGAACAGGAGTGGGTTGTGGAGGGTCCGCAAGCCCGACAGACGATGGGGGTGACGCGCGCCCGTATCCGAGCGAAAGGGTCGGGTGATGACTCCATTCTCATCCTCCGCGACCTGACGGAGGCCAAGCAACTTGAACGCGAACGTGAGGTGTCGCGCCGCACGCAGGCGTTGGCCGAGGTCGCCACCCTGCTCGCCCATGAGATTCGAAATCCCCTGGGGAGTCTGGAGCTCTTTGCCGGGCTCCTGGCGGACGCCTTGGCAAACCAGGCGGAGCTGCAACCCTGGATCAATCACGTCCAGGCGGGCTTGCGGTCGTTGGCCGCGACGGTGAACAACGTCCTACATTTTCACAGTCAGCCCGCGGCGCAACTTCTTCCCGTGGACCTCCTTCGGCTCGTGGGGGAGACGGTGGAATTCCTGCGCCCGCTGGCCCGGCAGAAGGAAATGCACATCGAGTGGCGGGCGCCGCGAGCCTCGGTTTCCATCCTCGCCGACCCCTCGCGACTACAGCAGGCATTCTTCAACTTGGCGCTCAATGCCTTCCGGGCGATGAAACCAGGCGGAACGCTGTCCATCAGCGTCTGCCGGCGCGAAGAAGGCTCCCGCCCCACGGCGGCCGTGGCCTTTGCGGATCAGGGGGTGGGCATCCGCGCGGAGAATCTGGAGAAGATATTTGAGCCGGGATTCACCACCCAGTGCGGCAGCCCGGGTTTGGGCTTGGCAGTGACCTGTAAGGTTATCGAGCAACACGGCGGCACGATTCGAGTGGAAAGCCGGGAGGGGCAGGGAACGACTTTTACCCTTGCGCTTCCCCTGGCCGGACAATCAAGCGATCGGGTGATCGGGTGATCGGGAGAACAAAAAGCGCATCGGGCGGGAATGGTTTTCTGTTCACCCGATCACCGGATTACCCGATCACCCGATTGAAAGGTGGAGGGATGAATCAGGTTCTGGTAGTGGACGACGAAGCGGCCATGCGCGCAGCGCTGGAGGCGAATTTCCGCCGCCAGGGGTGGAAAGTGACGACGGCCGGGGGAACCAGCGAGGCGCTGGAGCGCTTCCGTCTGGCGCCTTGCCCTCTGGTCGTTACCGATATGCGGATGCCGGATGGCGACGGGCTGCGCGTCATGCAGGGAGTGCGCGCCCTGGCGCCGGAGACTGCGGTGATTTTTCTGACGGCGTTCGCCAATGTGCCGGAGGCCGTACATGCCATGCGGGAAGGCGCTTGCGATTACTTGGTGAAGCCGATCTCGTTCGAGCAATTAAAGGAAGCGGCGGCGCGCGTCCTAGGTTCGCGCGGAAGCAGGAGCGCGGGGTCAGACAATGGGGATTTTATCGGCAGCTCGACGGTCACCCAACGGCTGATCGAGCGCGCCCGGCAAGTGGCGCGCACCGACGCGGACATCCTCATGGAAGCGGAGAGCGGCACGGGCAAGGAACTGCTCGCGCGGCTGGTGCATCGCTCCAGCCCGCGCAGCCAGCGCCCCTTTGTGGCGGTAAATTGCGCGGGGTTTCCCGACACGCTGCTGGAGAGCGAGTTGTTCGGGCACGTGCGCGGCGCCTTTACCGGGGCGCTCGCGTCCAAGGCCGGGAAATTCGAATTGGCCCACACCGGCACGCTGCTGCTCGATGAGATTGCCGAGATGCCCCTCAGCCTACAGCCGAAACTCCTGCGCGTGCTGCAAGAGCGGGAAATCGACCGGTTGGGCGACACCCGCCCCCTGCCCGTCGATGTGCGGGTGATTGCCACCACCAATCACCCCTTGGGAGCCCTGGTGGCAGAAGGGAAGTTTCGCGCCGACCTGTTCTTCCGGCTCAATGTGATTCCCCTCTCGCTTCCACCCCTGCGGGAACGCCGGGAGGATATTCCGGACCTGATCAACCACTTCATTCGCAAGTATGCACCGGCCTCCCACTCGAAGGTCGTGAGGTTTTCGCCGGAACTCCTGGAGCGGCTGCAGGCTTACGAATGGCCTGGAAACGTGCGCGAGCTCGAAAACTTTGTGCGCCGCGCTTTGGTGCTTGCTCCCGGTCCCGCGGTGGGACTGGAACTTCTTCCCGAAGCCAGTTTTCAGACCGACGGCTCCTCTTTGGGGGAAATTGAGCCGGGACTGACCTTGCGCGAGCTCGAGCGCACTCTTCTGGAGAAAACGCTGGATGCGACCGGAGGCAATCGTACGCGCGCCGCGGGGATGCTGGGCGTCAGCCTGCGCACGGTGCGCAACAAAATTCGCGAATTCGGTCTGCCTCCCCGGAGGGCGGCATGAATTGGATTGAAACCCCTACCATGCAACGCGTGGAACATTTCCTGGATCTGGTGACGTTTCGTCATGAGCTGATTTCCAGCAATCTGGCGAACGTCGATACCCCCGGATATCGTACCCAGGATATTAACTTTGAGAGCGAGATGCGGCGCGCCGAGCAGCGCTTGGAGGGTAACCCGGTCTCGCCCCATGCGCAGGAAGTGAAGGGCCTGATCGAGCGCCCGGACGGCAACAATGTGAGCTTGGAGCGCGAGACCTTGGCCCTGGCACGGGTTCAGCTTCAGTACCGCGCCGGCGTGGAGTTGCTTCGCAACGAAATCCACACTCTCCAGTCGGCAATCAACGAAGGGAAATAAAACCATGAACCTCTTTGGAGTTCTTGACATCAATTCATCCGCCCTGACTGCTGAGCGCGAGCGCGCGGAAGTGGTGGCCAGCAACCTGGCGAATGCTGAGACTACGCGCACGCCCAGTGGCGGCCCTTACAAGAAACAGTTGGTCGTGTTTGGGACGGAGCAGCCCGGCCGGGGCAAGTTTGCCCTTACCTTGTCGCGCTTCGGCGATCTGCACGCGCGGGGCGTCAAGGTGGAGCAGGTGGTCCAGGACAAGGCCCCTGCCGTGCGCCGGTACGAGCCCGGCCACCCGGACGCGGACGCCGACGGGTACGTCTCCTACCCCAACATCAATCCTGTGGAAGAAATGGTCAACTTGATGGGCGCCGCGCAGGCATACCAGTTGAACGTGTCGGCGGTGCAGGCCACCAAAGCGATGATCTCGGAAACGATTCAGATTTTGACGTAGGAGTCAGGAGACTGGAGTCAGAAGTCAGAAGCCAGGAGACAGGAGTCAGAAGTGAGAAGGCAGAAGGAAGGCGACCTAAAGCGAACTGGTTCTGCTATCTCTCTCGAATTCTCTTGCCGCCTACTGAAGGAAGCCGTCTTAGGGCCTAGTACTGTTCTATCTTCTGACTCCTGACTCCTGTCTTCTGACTCCTGAATTTGGCAGGAGGAACACGGCTGTGGGCAACACAATTTCAGGTCTGCCACAAATCGACTGGGGAAACGTCCAACTGGATGTTCGCCAGCCTTCCAGCGACCGGTCGGAATTCTTCCAGACGCTGGAAGGCGCCATGGATAAGGTCCAAGAGATGCAATCTGGGGCGGACCAGCAGGTGGCAAGTGTGCTGCAAGGCAACGGGCAGGATCTCCATTCGGCCATGGTGGCGGTGGAGAAAGCGGATCTCTCTTTTCAGTTGATGATGCAGGTGCGCAACAAGATTGTGCAGGCGTACCAGACAATTTCCCAAATGCAATTTTAGGCTACTAAGCCATGGCTCTGAATGCGGAGCAGGTAACCAATCAGATCGCTGCCTTCGTGCGGGGCCTCACCGCGCGTCAGAAGATCACGATGGCACTGGGAACCGCCGCCGTGGTGGGAACAATCTGGGTGTTCGTCACTCTGCTGGATAAGGCCGATTATAAAACGCTCTATTCCGGACTGTCCTCAGGTGATGTGCAGTCTCTGTCGCATCGCTTGTCGGAAAAGAATATTCCCTATGAGCTGGCGAGCGACGGGACCAGCATTCGCGTCCCCGCCGACCAGCTGGACAAAGCGCGTCTCGATTTGGCTGCGGAAGGAATGCCGCAGACCGGCAGGCTGGGGTTTGAGCTCTTCGACAAGCCGAATTGGGCGGGGAGCGACTTTGCGGAAAAGGTGAACTACCAACGGGCGCTGGAAGGCGAACTCGAGCGAACCATTCAAACCCTGGGGGAAATTGAGGCGGCGCGGGTACACCTGGTGCTGCCCCAGGAATCGCTTTTCACCGAGCAGGAACGCGAGGCCAAGGCCTCCGTGGTCATTAAGCTCCGCAGCGGGCGGCTGGGCGACGAAGCCCAGGAAGCGATCACTCACTTGGTGGCCAGCGCGGTGGAAAACTTGAAGCCCGAAAACGTGACGTTGATTAACGCCGATGGGGGGATGCCGATCCTGGCGCGCGGCGGCGGCTCAGCAAGCCGGCCGCGGTCTTGGGCAGAATTTGAAACGGCCCTCGCGCGTAAGGTCGTCGCCACCCTGGAACCCGTCGTGGGACCGGGAAAAGCCCGCGCCAACGTCACCGTGGAGTACGACCTCGCCACCAGCGATAGTATGCAGGAAACCTACGATCCGAATGGCGCGGTGGTTCTGACCTCCCAAATCTCCGAGGAGCGCGACGGCGAAAGCGATGCGGAAGGTCCCCCTGGAACTCCCTCCAATGTCCCTGGAAAGCAGTCAACCGCCGCGCCGAAGCCGGCTACCCCAGCCGATTCCGCGTCGGAGGGCCTCCATACCGAAAGCAAAACCTTCGCCGTAAGCAAAACTGTCCGTCACACGGTGCAACCGTCCGGAACTCTTAAACGCATTACCGCGGCCGTGCTGGTGGACGACGCGACGGATACCAAGGATGACAATGGCCGGAAAGTGGAAACGCGCCGGAAGCGAACGCCGGAGGAAATGAAACAGATCGAGGAACTGGTGGCGGCGGCGATCGGGGTGGATGCCACGCGCGGGGACAAAATCGCGGTGGAAAACCTTTCGTTTCAGACCTTGCCTCTGGAGACTCCCGCTCCCCCAACCCTGACCGAGCGGGTGGTGCCCATCGTGGATAAGTGGATTAACGTAGTCCGCTACGGGGCGCTCCTCCTCCTATTCCTGCTGATTTACATGCTGGTCCTGCGTCCCATCAAGCGCCAAATCGTAACCGCCTTCCGGGAACTTCCTCGACAATTGGGAATGCGCAAAGGCCCGCGGGAGGCTTTGCCTGGGAGTGCGCCCGGCGTACCCGCCACGAAGGGCGATGATACGCCCAGCCTTGAGGCGTCGTTGCAACAGTTGGAGGATTCTCCGGCCGAAGCCAAGCAAGCCGTCATGCTGAAGAGGAACTTATTGGAGAAGGTCAAGAAAGAACCGGCGACAGCCGGCCGCTTGGTCCAGAATTGGATGCGGCAGGAGGGTAAATCATGACGGGAGCCGCGGAAACTGCGAAGGCCCCAGGGGCCCAAAACATGTCCGGGCTTCGCAAGGCAGCCATCCTCCTTGTCCTTCTAGGCGACGAGGCCGCTAGCTTGGTTTATAGAAACCTGCCGCCAGAAGATTTGCAAATGCTAACGGAGGAGATCTCCGAACTGGAGTACATTTCTCCTCAAACCGCCGCCCAAGTCCTTCAGGAATACTATCGCTTGAGCGTCACCGAGGAGTATCTCGCGCAAGGCGGGGCCGAATACGCCCGGTCACTTCTGGTGAAAGCCTTCGGGGAGGACGGGGCGAAGCATTTGCTCGAACAGGTTGAGAACTTCCAGGAAGCCCGTGCCACAAACCTGGACTCCCTGCAAAAAGCCGATCCGCAGCAACTCGTGATGTTCATAGAAGGCGAGCATCCTCAAACTGTTGCGCTGGTTCTGGCCCACATGGGGTTGAAGTCGGCGTCAGATATCCTCCTGCTTCTGCCCGATAAAACGCGCGCGGAGGTGGTGCGACGGCTCGCTGAAATGCACCAGTTCTCGCCGGAGATGGTCCAGAAGATCTCTCTGGTGCTGAACAAGAAACTCAAGGCCTTGGGGGAACAGAACCGCCGCGCTTATGGCGGCATCAAGGCCGTCGCCGACATGCTCAACCGGGTCGAGCCCGGCATCGCTAAAACCATCCTGGAGGCGATTGAGCAGGATGATCCCAAGCTGGCCCTCAACATCCGCAATTTGATGTTTACTTTCGAAGATTTCCTTTCCGTTTCCGAGAGCAGTATGCGCGAGCTTTTGAGTCACTTGGACAAAAAGACGCTGGCGGTGGCCCTCAAGGGGGGCTCAGAAGATATGAAGAATCACGTTTTCAAAACCATGTCTTCACGCGCTTCGCAGATGTTAATCGAGGACATGGAGGCGCTCGGGCCGGTGCGCTCCCGGGAAGTGCACACGGCTCAGCAAGAAATCGTTGAAGAGGCTCGCAAGCTCGAAGCGGCAGGGAAATTGACTCTGAAGAGCTTTGGGGATGACGCGTATGTTGTCTGATCCTAACCCACCCACCAACGAAGCTGATCCGCAGACGCAAGCGTATGTGTACCCGCCTCCCCTGGTTCCCGGCGCCGGGGCGAAGGCGTCTTCGTCCGGCGGTACCCCTTCTACCCTGGAGCGCCTGTGGACTCCCGATGCCAATTCGTCCGGTCCCCCACCGATGAGCGAGGATGAGATTCGAGCGCGGGAAGCACGCGCCCGAAAAGAGGGCCGGGATGAAGGGTTGGCGCAGGGCCGGGCGGAATTTGAAAAGAAGTTGGCAGGCGAACAGCAAGCGTTGGTTCAGGCGGTTCGCGATTTCGCCCAGGAGCGCGAAACCTACTTCCAGCGGGTGGAAGCTGAAGTGGTGGGTTTGGCCTTGGCGGTTGCCCGGAAGATTTTGCACCGGGAAGCTCAGGTTGACCCATTGCTTTTGGCGGGAGTAGTACGCGTCGGGCTTGACAAAGTCGCCGCCGGGACGCGTGTCCGGTTGAGAGTCCACCCTGACCAGATTCAGGCTTGGCAGGAATTCTTCTCTCAACAGCCCGACTTACAGTCGCTTCCTGAATTGATGGGCGATGCCACACTTGTGCCGGGGCGCTGCATGCTGGAAACGGAATTGGGCACGACCGACCTGACACTTGAAACCCAACTCAAGGAAATCGAACAGGGCTTTTTTGATCTGCTGGCCCAAAAACCAAAAGAGCAGTGGCGAGTGACTAGTGATAAGTGACAAGCAAAAAAACCAGTTCCTGCTCATCACTCGTCACTTTCCACTCGTCACTGAAGTTTTATGAAAAGCCCTTCGCTTCTGTCCCCTTACTTCCGCCGGTTGGAGAGTCTCTCCACGGCGCGTTGGTATGGCCGGGTCACCAAAGCGGTCGGCCATATAGTGGAGTCGGAGGGACCATTCTGCTCACTCGGCGAGTGCTGTGAGATTCTTGGACCTAACGGCGAACCCCATGTGGGTGAAGTGGTGGGTTTCCGCGGCAGTACTGTCCTCTCGATGCCCGTAGAAAGGCTGAGTGGCATCCGCTATGGGGACCGTATCGCTACCTGGGGCGCCAAGCCCACCCTGCGGGTGGGGGAAGAGTTACTGGGCCGCGTGATTGATGGCGTGGGCAAGCCCTTGGATTCCCGACCGGACTACGTTGCCCGTGAGTACTGGCCGCTGCACTCTCTCGGACCCTTGCCGCTGGACCGCCACTCGATTCGTGACCCTTTGGGCTGCGGGGTGCGTGCTATCGACGCTTTCCTTACCTGCGGCCGCGGGCAGAGGGTAGGCGTTTTCGGGGGCAGCGGGGTCGGGAAGAGCACGCTGCTCGGGTTAATGGCCCGCGACAGTGCCGCAGACGTGACGGTTATGGCGCTGGTGGGAGAGCGCGGCCGCGAAGTGCGAGAGTTCTTGGAAGGAACCCTCGGGGAAGAGGGCAGACGGCGCGCAGTGGTGGTGGTGTCAACGTCAGACCAATCGCCTCTGTTGCGAATCCGGGCGGCACTGGTGGCGACGACCGTTTCCGAATATTTTGCCATGAAAGGTAAAAATGTCCTGCTGGTCGTCGATTCCTTGACTCGCTTCGCCATGGCGCAGCGCGAAATCGGCTTGGCGGCTGGCGAGCCTCCTACGGCAAAAGGCTACACTCCATCGGTATTTACCTTGCTGGCGCAGCTCATTGAACGGGCCGGATACTTCAACATTGGGAGCATCACCGCCTTTTACACTGTGCTCATGGAAGGGGATGACCAGCAGGACCCCCTCGTGGATTCTGTCCGAGCCCTGCTTGACGGTCACATCGTCCTTGATCGCCGCCTCAGCGCCCAAAACCACTACCCTTCCATCTCCATTCTGGACAGCCTGAGCCGGTTGATGCCTGCGGTTTGTAGTCCGGAGCACCTGGAAAAGGTGCGCCGGCTGCGAAAACTCCTGGCCGCCTATACTGCCTCAGAGGATTTGATTCGAGTGGGCGCATACCAAAAGGGTCTTGACCCGGTTCTAGACCAAGCAATTGAAGTTTTCCCCGCGTTAACCAAATTCCTTCAGCAGCGGGAGGATGAGAAAGCGCCGCTAAGTGAGTGCCGCAAAATAACATTTACTATTTGCATGCCTTGTGAGACACTCTATGCGTGAGAAGTGTCAACCAAGACGCCTTATTGTTCAAGAGGATTTTGGGCGCGCTCGAC